>Ga0209797_10000224_pt1 | contig 26884 bp, 26 predicted proteins | sample DOMMetBare3Fresh_2_FD_187472 | JGI IMG/M metagenome (GOLD analysis project Ga0209797, IMG submission 187472) | Wetland sediment microbial communities from St. Louis River estuary, USA, under dissolved organic matter induced mercury methylation -... | ecosystem: Environmental > Aquatic >... | reverse complement strand
CGGTCGCCCCGATAGCGCTGCTATCGGGGCTCCCTGTGTCCTCGCAGCGCACGCGCCCATCACGCCCAGCCGACGAAGCGTCATTCTGATTCGAGTTCTGAGGCCGCTGCCGGGCGGGCGGGAAGCGGTCAGGCGCCCGGGGTGGTGCTTCGGCGCTCGAGCTCCAGCTCTCTCAGCTCGATGCGGCGGATCTTGCCCGTCAGCGTCTTCGGCAGCTCGGGGACGAACTCGATCCGGCGCGGGTACGCGTAGGCGGAGAGGCGGTCGCGGACGAAGCCCTTGATCTCCTTCGCCAGGGCGTCCGAGCCCTCGACTCCGTCGGCGAGGACGATGAAGGCCTTGACCACGTTGCCGCGCAGCTCGTCGGGGGACGCGACGGCGGCCGCCTCGCGGACGGCCGGGTGCTCCAGGCAGGCCGACTCGACCTCGAACGGGCCGATGCGGTAGCCGGCGGCGATGATCACGTCGTCGGCGCGGCCGACGTACCAGTAGTAGCCGTCCTCGTCCTGGACGGCGGCGTCCTTCGTGTGGAACCACTCTCCGCCGAACGTCTCCTCGCCCGCCTCGCGGTTCCCCCAGTAGCCGAGCGGGTAGTGGGGGTTGGAGCGGGCGCGCAGGCAGATCTCGCCGCGCTCTCCCTGCGGCACCGGCCGCTCCTCCTCGTCCAGGATCTGCACGTCCCAGCCGGGCATCGGCTTGCCCATCGACCCCTCCCGCACCTCGAGCACCGGGTAGTTGGCGACGAGCGGGTACGACTCCGTGAGCCCGTAGTAGTCGAGCACCGTGATCCCGTACTGCTCGCGGAACCAGCGGATCGCCTCGGGATTGAGCGGCTCGCCCGCCGAGCAGACCCGGCGGAAGCGCTGGGGGTAGCGCGTCCCGGCATCCTCGATCGCCATCATCGCCCGCATCGCGGTCGGCGTCGTGAAGACGTTCGTCACGCGGTGGCGGCTGAGGAAGTCGAGCTGCTTCCGCGGATCGAAGCCGCCCTCGCGCCGGTAGACGCACTGTACGGCGCCCAGGCGCCAGGGCCCGAGCAGCGGCGCGATGCCGGCGGCCCAGGCCCACTCGCCCATGCCGTGGAAGCGCTCTCCGTCCTCGACCTCGTGGCAGTAGACGAACTCCTCGTGGGCGAGGACGTAGCGGTGGGCGTGCACGATGCCCTTCGCTCGGCCCGTCGTGCCCGAGGTGTAGTAGAGCTGGGCGGGGTCGTCGGCCGCCGTGTCGCACGCGACGTGGCCGGTCGGGGCTCCCGCGAGCGTGTCCGCCTCGAGGGCGAGCACGTGCGGAGCCCACGGGCGGTCGAAGCGCGGCGCGTTCGCGGCGTCGGTGACGAGGAGTGCGGCCCCGGAGTCCGTGAGGCGGTGCTCGATGCCGTCGTCGCCGTAGAGCACCGACATCGCGAGCAGGATCGCTCCGAGCTTCCAGACCCCGAAGAAGAGCGCCGCCGCCTCCGGTGTCGGCGGGAGCACGACTGCGACCCGGTCGCCGCGGCCTACGCCGTGCGCCGACAGCGTGTGCGCCGCCTGGTTCGCCAGATCCTGGAGCTCGCCCCAGGTGAGCTCCCTGGCCGACCCGTCGAAGCTCTCCCAGACCATGGCGAGCTTGTCCCGTGGGTGGCGGTCGCACACGTCCGCGGCGATGTTGTAGCGGGGCGGCACCTCCCACCGATGCGAGGCGCACATCTCCTCGTAGCTCGTCCAGCTCATCCAGGCCTTCCTTCCGCGTGGCCTCGCGATCATCGCAGGTGTCGTCGCGTCAGGAGTGAGCGCGACCCTCGACGTCGGCGCCAGGGCACGAAGGTGTCCGCAGCAGTATCCGTAGAAACCCCTGCACACGTCTGCCCACTCACGGCCGTACCATCCAGGTGCGGCCCAACCAACGGCCGCAGGCAACCGGAAGGGACGGGATCATGAACGTACTCTCACCCCGGCTCCTGCTCGGGCTCGCGCTCGCCGGCCTCGTCGCCCTCGCGATCGCGGCCACAGGCGCTGCCGCGCCGGCACGGGCGACGGCCGGGACGCTGAACTTCTGCACGGACGCGACGTATCCGCCGGAGGAGTTCTTCCAGGGGACGAAGCTGGTCGGCTCCGACATCGACATCGGCACCGAGGTCGCCAAGCGTCTAGGCCTGACGGCGAAGTTCCAGAACACCGGCTTCGACGCCATCATCGCGGCGCTCCTGGCCAAGAAGTGCGACGTGATCATCAGCGGCATGAACGACACCGCCGCGAGGCGCAAGCAGGTCGCGTTCGTCGACTACATCTCCGTCGGCCAGTCGCTGATGGTGAAGCAGGGCAACCCAAAGGGCATCAAGACGCTCGCCGACCTGTCCGGCAAGACCGTGTCGGTCGAGGTCGGCACGACGAACAAGGCGTTCCTCGACCAGGCCAGCGCCGCGCTGAAGAAGAAGGGGAAGCCGTCGATCAAGATCACGACGTTCCCGAAAGACACGGACGCGGCCAACGCACTGAAGACCGGCCGTGTCGACGCCTACTTCGGCGACTCTCCCGTGGTGGCGTACTACATCCAGCGGGACACGTCGTTCGGGTTCGCGGGCGCGCCGGTGAACCCGATCCCGGTCGGAATGGCGATCCGCAAGGGCGACCCGCTGGTCGCGAAGGTGCAGAAGCAGGTGAACGCGATGTACGCGGACGGGAAGATGAAGTCGATCCTGGCGAAGTGGAAGATGTCCGCGTTCGCCCTCAAGGGCAAGTAGACAGCGACGTTCGTCGCGAGGAGCGCCCGAGATGCTCGCAGCCTTCGACTGGCACATCCTCTGGGACCGGATCTTCCGACCGGACTCGGCGTTCGCCTCGGCGCTCTTCGCGACGATCTACATCGCGGTCATCTCACAGGTGCTCGGGGTCATCCTGGGGCTGCTGGCGGCGCTGATGCGCATGTCTCGCCTACGCGTGCTCCAGCTGCTGTCGGGGCTGTACGTCTGGGTGTTCCGCGGCACGCCGGTGATCGTGCAGATCTTCTTCGTCTACCTCGGCGTCAATCTCCTGTTCGGGGTCACGCTGATCCCGAACTCGCTGAACCTCGGTGCCTTCACGCTCGGCGGCGCAGCGTTCGCGGGCATCCTGGCGCTCGGCTTCAACGAGGGTGCGTACATGCGAGAGATCATCCGCGCCGGCATCGACTCGGTCGACAAGGGCCAGCTCGAGGCGGCGCGGTCGCTCGGGATGAGGCACGGGCTCGCGATGCGGCGGATCGTGCTGCCCCAGGCGGCCCGCGTGATCGTGCCGCCGCTCGGCAACGAGTTCAACAACATGCTCAAGACGACGTCGCTGCTGTTCTTCATCGGCGTGATGGAGTTGTGGGGGAACGCTGAGATCGGCTACTCGGAGACGTTCAAGCCGGTCGAGTACTTCGCCGCGGTGGCGCTCTGGTATCTGCTGCTGACGACGATCTGGACGGTGATCCAGTCGTGGATCGAGCGCCGGCTCGCCGTCAGCGAGCGCGACGACTCGGAGGTGACGCTGGGCGAGCGCTTGCGGAGCGCTTTCTCACCGGCCTACCGGGGGCGGGCGTGACGGAGCTGATCGTCCACGCGGTGGACGTCGAGAAGCGGTTCGGCCGCCTCGAGGTGCTGAAGGGCGTCTCGCTCGACGTGGCGAAGCGCGAGACGATCTGCATCATCGGCCCGTCTGGCTCGGGCAAGACGACCTTCATCCGCTGCGTCAACCATCTCGAGAAGATCGACGGCGGCCGGATCGAGGTGAACGGGCAGCTGATCGGCTACCGGGAGAGGAACGGGAAGCTCGTCGAGGACGGCGAGCGCTCGATCGCGAAGCAGCGCACGCAGATCGGCATGGTGTTCCAGCGCTTCAACCTGTTTCCGCACAAGACGGCGCTCGAGAACGTGGTCGAGGCGCCCGTGCACGTGCTCGGCGTGCCGAAGCAGCAGGCGGCCGACGAGGCACAGGAGCTGCTGCGCCGGGTCGGCCTGCTCGGGAAGCGCGACACGTATCCGGGGAAGCTCTCCGGTGGCCAGCAGCAGCGGGTGGCGATCGCGCGGGCGCTCGCGATGAAGCCGGCGCTGATGCTGTTCGACGAGCCGACGAGCGCCCTCGACCCCGAGGTGATCGGGGAGGTGCTCGAGGTGATGGAGGAGCTGGCCCACGAGGGGATGACGATGATCGTCGTCACCCACGAGATGGGCTTCGCCCGCGTCGCGGCCGACCGGGTCGTGATGATGGACGACGGCCGCATCATCGAGGAGGGCACGCCCGAGCAGCTGTTCGACGCTCCCGAGCACGCCCGCACCAAGCAGTTCCTCTCGAAGATCCTCTAGGCCGTGCGGACCCACGACTCCGGCCGGCCGCGCCGGGCAGCGGTCAGTGCGGGTGCATCTCGCCGGCGGTGACGGCGAGGGGCAGCCGGTGGCCGGTGGGGCGAGCGCGCAGGCCCAACCGGGGCGATGGCGCACCCGGCCGTCCGCTGATTACGGCTTTGCCTGCCCCGGGCCGGGTCGCGCGCCGCGGGTGAGACCGGCGAACTCCCACATGAGGCCCGTGTGGCGCGTCGCAGGCTCGAGGCCGTGAGACGCCGCCACGGCGATGATCGCCGCCGGCGGGTGGAGGTAGACGCGGAACGACCGGCGCCGCAGCCGCTGGAGCAGGTTCATCGCTGCGAAGCCGATCCGTGTCCAGGCAGCGTCGCGGGGGAACGTGAGGACGAGCTGGTCTCTCGTGTGCGCAGAGGCGGCACCGACGAGCGCCTCGTAGTCGGGGTAGCAGCAGACGACCTTGTGCAGGACGACGACGTCTGCCTCCTCGATCTCGTCGCCGCGTTGGGCGAAGTCGAGCAGGTGCCGTTCCGTGCGCCCGGCAAGTCCAGCCTCGTCCGCCAGTTCGGCCGCATGATGCTCGTAGGCGGGGGAAAGCTCGGCGTTGGTCGTGGTGCTCGCTCCCGCACGCATTAACTCGAGCTGGATCGCGCCGACACCCCCGCCGACCTCGAGCACGGTCTTGCCGTCGATCCCTTCGCTTCGCACGAAGTCGACGAGGCGCTGCGCGTTGCCGTCGAGCCCGCGCCGCCGGTAGCGGCGTGCGTCGCGCCGGGCGACACTGTCCGTGAAGAACTCGTCGCAGCTGGGCGAGCAGCAACCCATCACAGGGTTGAGTATGAGCGAAGCGAGGGCGAATGTCCGACCACGCCACCGCCAGCGTCCTCTGTCCGACACATCCCTAGACCTAGAGCGCGACGACGCTCCGGTCACGTTGCGACGCGAGTGCTGCCGTGAAGAGCCGGTGCGTGGCCGCGGCCTCCTCGGGCGTGGCGCAGTAGAACGGCTGGCGCATCCCTTCCCGCCCGTGCACGAGCTCGTCGAGGAACGCAGCCCACATCTGGAGAATCGCGTCCGAGAAGCCGAACTCGAAGATCGCACCGGTGAGATGCGGATACGCCGAGACCGACCCCAGGTCCACCGTCTGCCATGCCTGCGGTCCGCCCGAGTGGTACTCCATCCGGCGCAGCGTCTTCGGGTACTTGGTCGTGTACGCGATCGAGCCGTCGGTACCGTCGATCTCGACCGTCCACGTGTTCGTCTCGCCCGGCGCTATGCGCTTCGTCTCGACGCGTAGCGGGAAGGTCCGTCCCTCGTCTTCGACCTCGCAGAGCAGCACCGCGTTGTCCCACGTATCGCACGGGACGGTGCCACCGCTGCCGTCGGGACGCTCGGAGACGATGTCCGACAGGATCGCGCGGACGTTGACGGGCTCCCAGCCGGCTCGCAGGGGAAGGTGGAGCGCATGGATGCCCAGGTCGCCCATGCAGCCGTACTGGCCGTTGAGTCGGGCGATGCGCTTCCAGTTGATCTGCTTGGCCGGGTCGAGGTCGCTCGCATGGTGAAACAGCGCCCGCATCTCGATCGGGCGCCCGAAGCGACGCTCGCGGATGAACCGCGCCACCTCCTGGCCGCCGGGATAAAAGGGAAGCTCGGACGAGCACCGGACGAGCAGTTCGGGATGCGCGGCGATCTCGGCGTTGACGGCTGCGTTGGCCGGGAGGTCGATCCCGAACGGCTTCTCGCCGAGCAGGTGCTTGCCGGCGCGCAGGCACGCGACGTAGATCTCCTCGTGCAGGTTGTGCGGCACTGCGACGTAGACGGCCTCGACCGCGTCGTCCTGGAGCACCTGCCGGTAGTCCGACACGAGGCGTGGCCGTGGGTCGAGACGCTCGTACCAGGAGAGGACGTCGGGACTCGTGTCGCATACGGTGACGATGCGCGGTCGAGCGCCGATCGGGTTGAGGTGGATCCAGCGAGCGCAGGCGCTTGAGAACTCGCGCCCCATCAGGCCGCCCCCGATCACGCCGAACGAGACGGTCCGCTCAGCCACGGACGAGCTCGAGCGCCTCAGTTGCAGGCATGCCCTCGTGGACGATGGCCATCAGCGCCCTGGTCATCGCGGCCGGGTCGTCGTGCTGGATGACGTTGCGGCCGTAGACGATGCCGGCTGCACCCTGATCCAGCACCGCCTCCGTGCGGCGCAGGATCTCCTCGTCGGACGCTCGACCACCGCCGCGAACGAGCACCGGGACGTTGCCGGCGATCTCGATCACCCGGCCGTAGTCGCCGAGATCGTCCGTCGGGTCGGCTTTGACCACGTCAGCCCCGAGCTCGACCGCCTGACGGACGAGCGGCACGATCTTCCCCACGTCGCCGTCGACGCCGTACGGCCCCCGCTCACTCGGCTGCATCACGAGCGGCTCCACCATCAGCGGCATGCCGACCGGGTCGCAGGCGGCGCGCAACGCCGACACGTTCCGGACACACTGGTGGAAGAGCTCGGGCTGATCCGGGAGCTGCAGGAGGTTGCAGACGACGCAAGCAGCATCGAGCCGCAGCGCCTGCTCGACGGCTCCGGCCACGAGCTCGCTGAACAGGTGGCGCGGAAGTTGCGCCCCGTAGACATTCGCGACGTCCGTGCGGAGCACGAGTGCGGGCTTCTGCGGCCCTTCGACGCGCTGCAGATAGGGCGCCTCGCCGGGTGACAGCTGGATCGCGTCGGGAGCTGCCTCGACGAGCGTCGCGATTACCCACTCCATGGTCTCGATCCCGGCGAGGAACGCCCCTTCGCCGAAGAAGCCGTGGTCGACGGCGACGTCGAAGCAGCGGCCGTCGGCGGCGAACAGCCGGTTGAGGCGGGCGTTCACGCTGCCGCCCCCAGGCCCGCGAAGGCCAGCGTCTCGTCGAGGCCGAGGAGGCCCTCGGTCGCGCCGACTGCGGTTGTGGCGAGGGCGCCCGCGGCGTTCGCGAACCGTGCGGCGTCGACGAGCGGCCAGCCGATGAGCCGTCCGTAGATGACCCCGGCGGCGAAGGCGTCGCCGGCCCCTGTGCCGTCAACGGCCCGCACGGGAAATGCCGGGAGGGCGCCCTCGAACTCCGCGCCTGCGACGTAGCACCCGTCGGGACCGAGCTTCAGCGCCACCTCCGCGACGCCACGGTCACGGAACCAGGTTGCCGCGCTCGCAGGGTCGAGCTGACCCGAGATCCCTTGCGCCTCGGAGAGACCCACGGTGAGCAGGTCGAGGTACGGCAGGCACGGCTCGATCCGCTCCCAGCGACCCGTGGCGTCGTAGACGGTGTCGAGCGAGGTGCGAACACCGCGGCGTCTCGCCTCGGCGAGCAGCGCGGCGGTTGGGGCGCCGTCGAGCATGGGCATGACCAGTGAGCCGGCGACGTGCAGAGTCCGACCTGCGAAGACGTTGTCGAGGGGGAGCTCCTCGGCGCCGAGCGCACCGTTGGCACCGGGCAGATGGAGGAACGAGCGCTCTCCTGCCGAGTCGACGAGCACGATGGTCGCGGACGTTGGGGCCGTGGGATCGCGCAGCACGCCTTGCGTGTCGAGGCCCCGCTCGTCGAGCAGCCCGACGATGAAGTCGCCGAACGTGTCCTCCCCGACCTTGCCTACGACAGTAACGGACAACCCGAGCCGCGCGAGCCCGGTCGCCGTGTTCAGCGCGCAGCCGCCGCCGTGAAGTGACACCTCGTCCATCAGGGATACCGCTCCGTGCGGCAGCTCGTCGACGCGTCGCGCGATCACGTCGGCGACGAGGATGCCGAGGCAGACGACGTCGACCACTACGCCATCGCGATCTCGACGTCGTCGGCGACGCCGCCGAGGATCGTGTAGTCGGTCGGCGCGGTCTGCAGGATCGACCCGGGCACGAACTCGGACACCGGGCCGTGGGCGACGAGACGGGCGATGAAGCGCTGCCAGGAGACGCCGCCGCCCAGGTCGCCGTCGAGCCAGAAGCTGCGATGCCTCGCACCGAGGATCTCGCGGGGCCCGATCGTGTTCGCCTTCGGCGGCACCCACGACCAGTCGCCCCCGAACGAGTGGAGCGCGTTCTGCATGATCGTCATCGGGTGCAACTGGACGAGGCGGGAGCCGGCTTGCTTGTACGCCTCGAGGTCGCCGGCGAACTCCTCGCCGAGGTGGGACTCCCAGAAGGCGATATGCCCGCACCAGCCGATACCGCCGTAACAGACGTCGGCGCCGCCGAGATCCTCGATGCGGGCGCTGTAGTCGGCGAGCGCCTCGGTCGTCGGGAAATGGATCTGGCTCTCGGGTGGGCGCAGCTCAGGGTCGATGCGCGCGAAGAAGCGGTCGAGCATCGCTCGCTGGAAGGAGCCGGGCCACGAGACCGGTGCGGTAATGCCGTCCTCGTTCGCGTACTCGTCCATGTTGAAGGTGTGCAGATGGGCGAGAGAGAGCCGCGCCGCGTTGATCATCTGCGCGGCGAGCTCGTACTGCGGCATCGGGCCGACCGGCAGGATCGCGACGAGTGGCCGTCCCGCGTCGCGTGCCGTGCGTATCCGCCCCACGATGTCCTCGGCGAACGAACGGTAGAACGCCGATGGGTCGTCGAGGATCCGGATCCGGAACTCCGGGTTGGGATGGTTGGCCAACTCGCTTCTCGGGATGCGCCGTACGCGCGCGCACGCTTCTGGGTCGCGGAAGCTGATGAAGTCGGCAAGGCCGTACGTGAATCTCGTCTCTGTCGCCAATGCTCCTCCTCTCAGGGCAGCAAGCGCCGCGTCGTCCCTCTCAGGTGTGTCAGACATGGAACGAACCCCTCCGCGTACTGGACGGCGCACTGCTGTCCGCGAAAGCGGCTCACCGTCTGCATCTGCTCCACGATGTCGACGTCGTTGTGATCCTTCAGCCACGTGAGCTGGCTCTCGTGCGCCTCGAGCATCGCGACCTTCGTCGCCATGGTGGACGAGATGTCGACGAACTCGGAGGGCTGGAACCCGTGTCCCATGATCGTCTCCATGAAGTAGATCGGAGTGATCTCGGAGTGGTATGGCTTCCCGGTCTCGTAGAGGGGAAGAGCGGCGTAGAAGCTGCAGTCGAAGACGAGTCGCGAGATCTCGTTGTGGTCGCCCATGTAGTCGCCCGGCGAGTGCGTGATGATCAGGTCGGGTCTCGCGTCCCGAACAAGGTCGATGACGGCGCGCTGCTGGTCGCGGTCTGCTGCGTTGATCTCGGCATCGCTGAAGCCGAGGCACGCGTACTCCGCGCCGCAGAGCTCGGCCGCCCGCAGAGCCTCTCCCCCGCGGATGGCGGCGATCTCCTCCGAGGTGTGGATGAAGCTGCCACGGTTGCCGCGCGTCGCGTGGCACATGACGACGTCGTGTCCCTCCTGGACGAATCGAGCCAGCGTCCCTCCACACAGGATCTCGAGGTCGTCCGGGTGAGCGCCGACGGCGAGGACCCTCACACGGCCTCCAGGTCGCCGACGTCGAAGAGGCGCTCCTCGACGGCCTGCAACGCGAGCCGGGCTGCCCCGAGTGCGACGGATTCGTCTCCCAGGGTCGAGAGAACGACGCGCGGCGGGACGGGCACGAGCGCTGCGATGAGACGCTCGAGTGGTTCGAGCAGCCTCTCGCCCGCCCGCGAGAGCCCACCGCCGACGATCACGGTGGACGGGTTCAGGATCGTGACCGCGGACGCGATGCCGCGAGCCAGCCTCCCGAGCAACTCGTCGAGAATGCGCTTCGCTGCCTCGTCACCGCGGTCCGCCGCTGCGAAGACGACTTCGGCGTCGATCGCGTCGAGGTCGCCGCCGGCGAGCTCGAGCAGCGCCCGGCTCTCGCCGGCCACGGCCGCACGACGGCCGAGGCGGGCGAACGCCGTTGCACCGGCGGCGTGCTCGAACGGCCCCAGCCCGTTCCGTCCCGCGTTGTCGTCGTCGTCGATGATCGGGAGGTAGCCCATCTCGCCCGCCGCGCCCCCGGCTCCCCGGTAGACGTCGCCGCCGATCAGCACGCCGCCGCCGATGCCGACACCGACCTGGACGTAGAGGGCGTCGTCGATCCCTTGCGCGGCGCCGCGCCAGCGCTCGCCCAGGACGGAGAGATGCACTTCGTTGTCGACGAGCACAGAGCAGGGGAACGTTCGCTCCAGGCGGCTCCCGAGGCGGATTCCCTCCCAGCCGCCGAGCTGAGGCGCCAGCGTGACCCGGCCCGAGTCAGGGTCGACGACGCCGGGCGTGCCGACAGCCACCGACTTCAGGGTGCCGCGATCGACCCCGGCGGCGGCGAGGACGTCGTCTGTCGCCGCACCGACGAGGTCGAGGAGGGCGTCGGCGGTCTGACGTTCGCGGGCGCTCGTGCGGTGCCGGATCGTCCCGAGCACCTCACCGGCGAGGTCGGCGACGACGACCAGCACCTTGTTCGCTCCGATGTCGATGCCGAGCACGTGGCCGAGGTCACCGCGGAAGCTGAGCAACCGGGCGCGCGGGCCGGGGCGCCGCGCGCCGTCGTCGATGTCGGCAACGCGCTCCGTCAGGTACCCCGCTTCCAGCAGGAGCTCCACGGCGCCGTTGACGGTGGGCTTCGAGAGCCCGGTCACTCGCGCCAGCTCCGTGCGGGAGATCGGCGCGCCTGCCCGGATGGCACGCAGCACTGCCGCCGAGTTCAGTCGGCGGAGCAGTCGCGGTGAGCCTGCGGGCATGCGATGTGTCATTGACTCTTGCGTGCGACCATGTTATTAACCCTTCCTATCAATTTGCAAGCCCCGCCCGTGCTCCTGGTTTGATGCCACAGTTCGCCCGCTCCCGTTTCGATCACATCGGCCTCGTCACCGAGGCGGCGAGGCCCGGTGAGCGCTGGGTCGAGGCGACCCGTGTGTGGGTCACGAGCCCTCGCGAGCACCCGTTCAACGTCGAGTGGCTCCGTTTCGAGTCGGACACACCGGTGACGGGTCCGCTGCGCACGGAGCCCCATGTCGCCTACCGCGTGGACGACGTCTCGGCTGTCATCGAGGGTCTCGACGTCCTGGCCGAGCCTTTCGATGTCGGAGACGGCTTCCTCACCGTCGCGTTCGCTGTCGTCGACGGCGCCGTGGTCGAGTTCATGCAGTACGCCAACCCCGACGAGGAGGGGTGGTTTTGAGCGCTGTCGACGGGTCCGCGAAGCTCGAGATCCGCGGCGCGACGAAGACGTACGAGGCGAAGACGGGCCCTGTGCACGCGCTGCACGACTTCTCGCTCGAGGTCACGGCCGGCGAGCTGGTCTGCATTCTCGGGCCGAGCGGCTGCGGGAAGACGACGCTGCTCTGGTCGATGGCGGGGCTGCACGCCCTGACCCGCGGCGAGATCCTGCTCGACGGCACCGCCATCACCGGGCCGCGACCGGGGGAGATCGGGATGATGTTCCAGGACGCGAACCTGCTGCCCTGGCGCAACCTGCGCAAGAACATCGAATTCCCGTTCGAGATCAAGCGGCGACCCGTCGACAAGGCGCGTATCGAGATGCTGCTCCGAGAGGTGGGGCTGGATGGCTTCGAGAACGCCTACCCGCGCGAGCTCTCGGGCGGGATGCAGCAGCGCGCTTCGATCGTCCGCGCCCTCGCTCCCGACCCCGGCGTGATGCTGATGGACGAGCCGTTCGGCGCGCTCGACGCGTTCACTCGCGACGAGATGAACCTGCTGCTGATGCGTCTCTGGTCGGAGACGAGCAAGACGATCGTCTTCGTCACGCACAACATCAGCGAAGCGATCTTCCTCGCTGACCGCGTCGTCGTGATGACACCCCGACCAGGACGGCTGGCGCGGATCTTCGACATCGAGCTTCCACGGCCCCGAACCGTGGACATGACGTTCACATCCGAGTTCATCGAGCTGATTCAGGAGATCAAGCACATCGTCGAGTCCGGCGGCCGGCACACGGTGGAGGTCGAGTGAGCGCCGTTCCGCCCGAACTGCGTGACGAGATCCCGTCGTTCGAGGACGGGCAAGCCCGCCACGATCACGGCCCCGTCGACTGGACCGGGCTGACGTCCGTCCGCGGCGCGAAGAGCGCGCTCGAGATCGGCACCGTGGTGGCGATCGCCGTGTGCGTCTTCTTCGGCGTCGAAGCGATCCTGCGGCTGACCGACACACCCACATACATCTTCCCGAAGCCGACCGCAGTCGTCCGCGCCCTCACGGACGACTTCTGGCTCCAGTACGGACAGCACCTCTGGGTGACGCTGCAGGAGTTCTTCGTCGGCTTTGCCATCGGGTCGACGATCGGCCTGATCCTCGCGGCGGTGATCACGCAGAAGCCGTTCGTCGAGAAGGTCGTGGCCCCGTACATCATCATCCTCGTCGTCACACCGATGCTCGCGCTCGTCCCGTTCCTGCGGCTGAGCCTGATCCGGGGCGTCAGCATGTGGCCGATCATCGCTGCCGTCGCCCTCGCGTCAGGGCCGATGGTGCTGATCAACGCCTCCACCGGCTTCCGCCGCACCGATCTCGCGAAGATCGCGCTGGCGCGCTCCTACGGAGCGAGCACGTTCCAGGTGTTCCGCAAAGTCCGTTTTCCGCTCGCCCTGCCGATGATCATCGTGGGCTACATGGTCGGAGCCATCTTCGGCCTGCTGACGGCCATCGGCGGCGAGATGGTCTCGGCCAGCGAACAGGGCGGGCTCGGCCACCAGCTCATCTACTTCTCGTCGCTGATCCGCATGGAGAACTTCGGTGCGGTGCTCTTGATCATCGAGGCTCTTGGACTCTCCATCTACTTCGTGTTCTACTTCATCGGCAAGCGCTGGGCCAGCTGGGAGACCTAGCCGGCGGCGCGCGACAGTACAGATCGGAGGGACAGGCAATGGAGGAAACACCGTTCGGGGAGCGGGGTGTCAGCCGTCGCGGGCTCCTGAAGCGCGGCGTGGTTGCAGGGGTGGGAGTAACTGCTCTCGCAGGTCTCGGCGTCGAGGCGGCGGCCGCACGGCCGAGTGTCAAGGCGGCAGGAACGAGGCGTAGCGCGGTGGACACGGTCCGCTGGGTCGCGCCGCGAGGCACGCTCGAGGTGATGGATGACTACAACCTGGTCATCCCGATCGTGATGGGGTACTACAAGGCGCTCAACATCAACGCCAAGCTGAACCCTGGCGACGGCGCGGGCAGCCTGCCCCAGATCGCCGCTGGCCAGTTCGACATGGGCTACGCCTCACCGGGCGTCCTCACCTCGGCCCTCGACGCCGGCGTTCCCGTGTACTCGGTCTGGGAGCAGTACCCAGCGCAGGTGTTCGACTTCGTCCTTCCGGCGAAAAGCAAGATCACCCACCCGCGCCAGCTCAAGGGGAAATCGATCGCGCTCTGGAGCATCGGCGCGAAAAGCATCGTCGACCCGATGCTGGCGGAAGTCGGCGTTGATCCGAAGACCGTCAAGTACCGGGAGTTCGGGCCGCAGTGGGTGCAGGCTGTATCCCTCGGTCTCGCCGACGTAGGGCTCGCGTGGGAAGGTCTCAGGGCACAGATCCAAGGCATCACCGGCTTCGGGCTGAGCGGTGACCTCAAGTTCCTGGTGGGGTCGGAGTGGGGCTCGAAGGGGCCCTCGAACAGCTACCAGGTGCGGAAGGCCGATCTCGACAACCCGCAGAAGGTCGACGCCTACACCCGCTTCCTCGCAGGCGCCGTGATGGGATTCGAGTTCGCCAGAGCGAACCCGCGGGCGGCAGCCCAGATCACCTACGAGCGGTACCCGTCCCTGCAGAAGGCGATCACTCCTCAAGTGGCGCTGGTCTCGATGTTGCAGCTCGGGAGCGGATACGGGACGTCACGCCGTCTACCACCGCACCTCTACGGCTACCACTACCCGGCGGCCTGGACGAAGTACCTGAACGCCGTTGCGAAGCTCGGCCAGACGAAGAAGAAGTTCACGGTGGCCGACGTGCTCACGAACGACCTCGTGCAGCCGGCCAACGCGAAGGCCGACAAGGCGCAGGCGCAGGCGGACGCCAAGAAGTTCAAGGTGAGCGCGGCGTTCCAGAAGACGGTCATCCCGAAGGGGCTGCCGCTGTAGGTCATCCAAGGTTTTGGGCGCCCTGCATCGGCAGGGCGCCCAACCATCATCGGAGGCGCTCATGCACAACCCACTTGCCGGGCACACGAACTCGTACCACACCTATGGACACGACGAGGCGCTCGCCGGGATCGCAGCTGCCGGCTTCCGCTACGTCGAGCTGTCCGCCGTGCCCGGCTGGACGGAGCACGTCGACCTCGGCACCTCACCGGCCGAGACACGCCGGCAGGTCGAGGGTCACGGGCTCGAGGCAGTAAGCCTTTCGGGGCACTCGGACCTGACGACCGCAGAGGGGCTCGCTCACGGGATCAAGGCGGTGCGGTGGGCCGCCGAGTACGGCCTTCCGATCGTGAACACCGCAGTCGGCGGCCACCAGTCGGCGGACGAGAACGAGAGCGCGTTCCTCGCCAACATCGGCGCGCTGGCGGACGTCGCCGATTCGGAAGGCGTCGTCGTCGCGCTCGAGATCCACGGCGACATCATGGCCTCGAGCGACGTCACGATCCCGCTGCTCGAGAAGATCGGCCGTGACTCGATCAGGGTCAACTACGACACTGCCAACGTCGAGTTCTACTCGGGCGAGAAGGCGGTCGAAGACCTGCCCAAGATCACCCCGTATCTCGCACACATCCACCTGAAGGACACGACGGGCGGCAAGGGCAACTGGGACTTCCCCGGCTGCGGCGACGGCACGGTCGACTTCGCCCGCGTGCTCGAGATCCTGCGCGAGGCCGGGTATGCAGGCCCGATCTCGGTGGAGGTCGAGTTCCAGGGCGAGCCGTGGCCGCCGCTCGCCGACGTGACAGCGGCGATGCGCCGCTCGCACGAGCATCTCACCGCACTCGGGCTCTCGTAGCGAGGCGCCCGATGTCGACGTCGATCTACATGCCGGAGATGACGAACCTCCAGGTGCGCGAGTACCTGGAGGCGGGTGGCCGGAGCGTGATCGTGCCGGTCGGCTCGACCGAGGACCACGGCGATCACGGGCCACTGTGGACCGACGTCTACATCCCACTCGAGGTCGCGAAACGCGCGGCGCCGGAGCTTCAGGCGCTCGTCGGACCACCGATCCCGTTCGGGATCGCACACGACCACCGGGGCGCACACGGCCTCGTCCACCTGCGGATGGACACGTTTCTCGATCTCGTGCGCGACGTCTGTCTCTCGCTGACGGATGTCGGCTTCACGAAGATCGTTCTCCTCAACGGGCACTACTGCAACTCTCACGCCCTCGAGTTCGCGGTCGCACGATTCCACGACGACCTGCCTGACGGTGCACGCGTGTACCCGTTCCCGTACTGGGCCGGGATGGCGCCGGAGGAGGCGGAGCAATTCCTCTCCGGCAGCGCCGGCATCCACGCCAACGTCGGCGAGACGTCGATCGTGCTGGCCATCGACGAGGCGCTGTGCGACATGGAGCGCGTCCGTGACTTCACGCCGTCCCTGCCCGAGTTGCGTACCAACGCGCTCGCGCTACTCGACCCGCTGTTCCTCGCCACGCCCGGATCGTTCTGGGCGCTGCTCGAGGACGGTGGCGGCGTGTGGGGGCGACCGAGCGAGTCGACCGCCGAGAAGGGCGAGGAGTTCCTCGGCTGGGCCACGCGCGCCGTCGTCAACTTCGTGCGCGACATGGACGACGTACACGACCTCCTGGAGCCCCGCTACCTTCGCTCGCGGAGGCCTCGCGGTGCCTCACGCTGATCTCGACGGGCGGCGCGTCTTCTACGAGGAGCACGGCTCCGGCGACCCTGTGCTGCTCGTCAACGGGCTCGGCGCAGATCACACGGGGTGGGCGCTCCAGACCGAGTACCTGCAAGAAGGGTTCCGCGTCGTCGTCTTCGACAACCCTGGGGTCGGCCAGACGGAAGGCCCCGGCGGCCCATACACGACGGCACTCTTCGCCGACGTCGCCGTCTCGCTGCTCCGGCACCTCGAGATCGAGCGGGCCCACGTCGTCGGCGCCTCGATGGGCGGAATGATCGTGCAGCAGATCGCCGTCCGCCATCCGGAAACGGTTCGTTCGCTCGCGATTCACTGCCCGTGGTGGGTAGCAGACCCGTACACGAGGGCGCTGATTCGCAGCTGGCAGTCGATCGCCCGCGCAGCCGGGATGCCCGACCTCCTCCGCCAGATCTGGTTGTGGGTCTTCACGCCGCGCTTCTATGCGGAGCAGCCGGAGACGTTCGTCGAGCTCGAGCGCCAGGTCGCCGAGAACCCCCACGCGCAGACGGTGGAAGCCTTCTGCGACCAGGCGGAAGCGTGCGCGACGCACACGGCGCTCGAGGAGGTGGCGGAGATCGATATCCCGACACTGATCACCGTCGGCGACACGGACATGCTGACGCCGCCTGCGCACGCGCGCGCTCTGCACGAGCGCGTGCGAGGCTCCGTACTGCACATCTGGCCGGAGATGGGCCATGCGCCGTTCTGGGAGATTCCCGACCTGTTCAATCGGCTCAACCGCGAGTTTCTCGAGGCCCACTGATGATCACGGTCGCGATCCTCGGCGGGGGTTTCATGGGCGCGGCCCACGCGGCGAACTACAAGGCGCTCGGCGAGCGGGTGCGCGTGAAGACGGTCGCGTCTCGCACGGCCGATCGGGCCACACGGGTGGCCGAGGTCGTGGGCGCCGACGTGACCGGCGACCTCGACGCTGCGATCCGCGACCCCGAGGTCGACGCCGTCGACATCTGCCTGCCGACCCCGTTGCACCGCGCGTACGCGGAGCAGGCGCTCGCCGCGGGCAAGAGCGTCTTCCTGGAGAAGCCGATTGCGCTCACGATCGAGGACGCCGACGCGATCGTCGCCGCGGCTTCGCGGAGCAACGCGGTCTTCATGGTGGGCATGGTGCTCCGCTTCTGGCCCGAGTACGCCGAACTGCAGCGACGCGTCGCGGCGGGGCAGCTCGGTCGCCCGCGGGCCGTCTCCACCTTCCGGCTCTCGCCGCCTGCGGACTGGAACGACTGGATGGCCGATCGCTCGCAGTCCGGCGGAACCGCCGTCGACCTCTTGATCCACGACCTCGACCAGATGAACTGGCTACTCGGCACGCCCCGCACCGTCTACGCAAGCGAGCCGGCGCCGGGCCATGTGCTCGCAGTGGTCGAGTACGACGGCGCCGGGGGCGTCGCGGAGGGCAGCATGTCGATGCCACGCTCGTATCCCTTCTCGAGCTCGATCCGCGTCCTGTGCGAGAGCGCCGTTGCCGAGTACGGCTTCTCGGCGGCTGCGGTCGAGGGTGAGGGAAACATCGGTGCGTCCTCCTCCGCGAGGGGTCTGCGCATCTTCCCGGCCGCCGGCGAGCCGGAGATCGTGCCCGTGGAGAGCGCCGACCCGTGGGGCCCCGAGCTCGAGGAGTTCGTGTCCTGCGTCGAGCAGGGACGCCAGCCCGCGCAGGGCACCGGCGAGCAGGCACGCCTCGCGCTTCGCGTCTCGCTGGCCGCTGCGCGCTCGCTGGAGAGCGGCCAGTCGGAAGCGATCTGATGGCCGACGTTCTCGACCGGGTGCTCTCGTGCATCGACGCACGCCGGCGGGATGCCGTCGAGCTCCTCCAGGAGCTCGTGAGGGTGAACAGCGTCAACCCGGAGTTCGCCGGCGTCCGCCGCGAAGACGTGATCGGAGGCGAGACGCGTGCGAACGAGATCCTGCGAGAGCGGTACGAGCAGGCGGGGCTCGAGACCCATTGGGTGGCGCCCGACCCCGAGCGGCGGAACCTCGTCGGCGTGCGGAAAGGACGCGCCGTCGGGGGTCGCTCGCTTGCGCTCAACGGCCACGTGGACACCGTCCCGCCTGTCGATCCCGACAGCTGGGTCAACGGCAGCCCGTGGAACCCCGAGATCCGAGATGACCGTCTTTATGGGATCGGCTCGACGGACATGAAGGGCTCGGACACTGCGATGTGGCTGGTCGCCCAGGCGCTCGCCGACGCGGGCGTCGAGCTCGAGGGAGACCTGCTGCTGCACTCCGTCGTCGGCGAGGAGACGATGCAGCACGAGCTCGGGACGTCCGCCGTGCTCGAGGCGGGGTTCACCACCGACGCCGCCATCGTCACCGAGCCAACCTCGATCCCGCACCCGTTGACCGTCTCCCCGATCGCCGCGGGCAACTGGTACTTCCGCATCCACATCGAAGGTCGCGCCACCCATTGCGGCAACCGGGCGCTGGCGATCCGCCCGGGGGGAGAGGGCGACGCGATCGGCGTCAACGCGCTCGAGAAGGCCGTCAGGATCGTCGTCGCGCTGCAAGACCTCGAGCAGCAATGGGGCCTGACGAAGAGCCATCCGTACTTCATGCCCGGCTTCTTCTCGCTGCTCCCGGGCGTGCTCCATGCCGACCCCGGGCTCGACATCCCCTTCTACTTCCCGCACCGAGCCCAGATCGCGTACTCGTTGTGGTACCCGCCAGACGAGACGGCAGACGCGGTCCGGGCAGAGATCGAGGAGCACGTGCTGACCGTCTCTCACCTCGACTCGTGGCTGCGCGACCATCCGCCGCGTTTCGAGTGGATCAACAACTGGCCGGCGGCGTCGACCCCGTGGGAGCATCCTGTCGTGCAGACGATGGCCCGGTCGCACGAGCGCGTCACGGGGACGGTGATCCCGCCGCCGAGCCCCGCGCATCCGGTCGGCTTCGGCGCCGCGTCCGACGCGTCGTTTTACGAGGCTGCCGGCATCCCGTGCGTCGTGTTCGGGCCGGGTGACGTGCGCATCGCGCACTGCAAGGACGAGAGCGTGATGATTCCCGAGGTGGTCGCCGCGGCGAAATCGCTGGCCATGGCCGTGACGGAGTGGTGCGGTGTCGCGGCGTAAGCCATGGGCGGCGATCGTGGAGGCGCTCGAGGCCGAGGGCGTCGAGTATGTCTTCGGGCTCCCCGGCAACCCGACGCTTCTGTACAACGACCTCTACGAGAGCTCGGTGCTCCCCGTGCTGGTGCGGATGGAGACGTCAGCCGTGTTCATGGCAATGGCCTACGCCCGCGTGTCGGGGCGTGTGGGTGTCGTGCACGCGAGCCCAGGGCCCGGAATGGCGAACCTCGTGCCGGGACTGCTCGAGGCGCAGTACGCCTGCTCGCCCCTTGTCTGCGTCGTCTCCGCCGCGGGCCGCGACCACGAGGGCGCGGGTGGGTTCCAGGACGCTCCGTCGCTCGCGATGGTCCGTCCGGTCACGAAGTGGGCGGTGCGAATCGATCTCCCGGAGCGGACCGCGTGGACGATGCAGCGCGCGTTCGCGGTGGCGCAGAACGGCAAGCCGGGCCCCGTCTTCGTCGAGATCCCGGGCGACGTCGCTGCGGCGGAGGCGGAGATCCCGACGTACCGTCGCCCGCTCACCGGCCTGCGCAGCGCCGGCGACCCGTCAGCGGTCGAGCGGGCCTCGCGGCTGCTCGCCGCATCCGAGCGGCCGGTGATCTGGGCAGGCGGCGGTGTCGGGCTGTCGGGCGCCGAGGACGCACTCGTCGCGCTGGCAGAAACCATGGATGCACCGGTCGTGACCACGCCGTCCGGCCGTGGCTCGATCTCGGAGGCACATCGCCTCTCGTTCGGAACCGTCGGCCTCTACCGCACCCGGTCGAGCGCACGACCCGTCGACGAGTCCGACTGCGTCCTCTACGTCGGCACGCGGCTGGAAGAGTTCCAGACGGGCCTCGGCCGCTACCTCCCCGCGACCGCTCACGTGATCCAGGTCGACGTCGATGCGTTCGAGCTCGAGCGCAACATCGCGGCGGACGTCGCCGTGGTGGGTGATGCGAGACTCGTGCTCGAGCAGCTCGCAGCAGCCACGCCACCGGTGCGAGAGCGGCCGTGGACGGCGGAGCTGGGCGCCTTCAGGGCGGACTACGAGCGCGCAGTCGAGAGTGAGTGCTCCCCCACCGTGGCTGGACCGTTGAAGACGAAGCAGGTCGTGCACGCGCTCAACCGTGCCTTCGCGGACGGCTTCGTGCTGGTGCACGAAAACGGGGGGCAGGATCTCTGGTCGTACTACTGCCCGTTCGTGAAGGTGACCGTGCACCGCGGCTGCGTGGCCCCCGCCGAGCAGACCGTGATGGGTCTCGGCGTCGCGGGCGCGATCGGCGCGAAGCTCGCTCGACCCGACACCGACGTCGTCTGCGTCACGGGCGATGGAGCGTTCCAGATGTACATGAAGGAGATTCCCACGGCGCTGCAGCATGGGGCGCCGGTCCTCTGGGTCGTGCTGGACAATGCGAGCCTGCACTGGGTGAAGTGGATCGCGCGGGCGACCGGCGAGCGGTATCTCGCCGTCGACTTCGACGCGCAACCGGATCTGGCGGCCGTCGCCGCGGCGAGCGGGGCGCACGCGGAGCGAATCGGGTCGCCTCAGGAACTCGACGACGCGCTTGCGCGCGCGCGCGACGCGTTGCGAGAGGGTCGTCCGGCCGTGCTCGTGTGCGCGATCGACACCTGGGACTACCCCGAGGGATTCGTCGAGTTCCACCGCGACATGTGGGGGCTCGAGCTACCCGACGAAGGGAGCGCGACATGAGCTGGATTCAGACCGGGTCGAGCATCTGCTTCAAGCCGTATTCGCTAGAGGAGGCGTTGCGCGGGCTGTCCGAGGCGGGGTTCGAGAACGTCGAGATCGGTGCCGTCAAGGGATTCCTCGAGCACCTCGATCCCGACCGGCTCGGGCCTGTGGAGATCGAGGAGACACGGACGCTCCTCGACCGGTTCGGCCTGCGCTGTGTCTCCTTGAGCGGGCATGCGCCGCTCCATCTCGACGAGGGGTTGCAGCGGCTCCGTCGCGTCCTGGCAGCCGGAAGGGCGCTCGACGTGCTCGTGCTCAACACGTTCACCGGGGACGCGGAGACACCCGACGAGGTCGGTCGCTTCAAGGCCAACGCACGAGTCCTCGCGGACGAGGCGCAGGCCGTTGGGATCCGGCTGTGCATCGAGACGGACTCGAATCTGCTGCCGACGGCGGAGATCGGCACGCAACTGCTCGACGAGATCGGTCACGAGTGGATTCAGATCAACTACGACCCGGGCAACGTCGTGTACTACATCGGCGCCAGGCCGGAAGACGACATCAAGCACGGCCTCGGCCGCTACGGGCACGTCCACCTGAAGGATCAGCGCGGCGGCAAGGGAGTGCTCGACTTTCCCGCGCTCGGAGAGGGCGAGATCGACCTGGCGTCGATCCTGCGCGACCTCGCCGGCTCGGGGTTCGCGGGTCCCGTCAGCATGGAGATCGAGTTCACCGAGTACGAATACCCGCCCTGGGAGGAGTGCGTCGAGGCTGCCCGCAGGGGCAAGGCGTACTGGGACGCGCTCGACGTGGCACGGTCAAGCGAGTCTCGCTGATCGGGGGCGGCCGGTGAACGCGTTCGACATCGGGTCGTACGTCCGGGGCCTGCCGCTCTACGACGTGCACGAGCACCACATGCCCGAGACGCTGCACGACCGCGAGGTGGGGTTGTTGAAGCTCCTGGAGCAGAGCTACGCCGGCTGGACGCAAGCACGTCCCTATCGCCTCTCCCCGGACGAACCGCCGTTCTCCCTCCCGCCTGAGCGCCCGTGCACATGGGAGGACGTGGCGCGCTACGTCGACGGTAGCGGCTCGAACGCGTTCGTCACCTCGCTCGTGTGGGCCCTGACGGAGCTCTACGGGCTGGGTGACGAGGGGATCACGGAGCACACCTGGGAGGAGCTCGACCACGAGATCCGGCGCCGCCACAAGAGCCCGGGTTGGGTGGACGATGTGATCGCGAGAGCAGGCATCGAGCGCATCGTCACCGACCCGTTCTCGAACGTCCTCCTCGACGCACCGGCGAGTCTCGGGCCGCGCTATCGCTCGGTTGCTCGGATCAATTGCCTCGCCGTCGGCTGGCACGCCGATTCCCAGGATCACAACGGCAACTCCGCCCACGCGATCGCCGACGCGCTCGGTGCGCAGATCGACTCCTTCGACGACTACCTCTCGTTCCTCGAGCTGTTCGTCGACACCGCTCCGAGCCGCAGCCAGGTAGCGCTCAAGAACGCGCTCGCGTACGACCGTGACCTGTGCTTCGACGAGCCTGACGAGGGGCTCGCGCGGAGTGCCTTCGGGAACCGGTGTCCCTCGCCCGCCGAGCAGAAAGCGTTCGGCGACTTCGTCGTCGACCGCCTCTGCGCCCTTGCCGGCGACCGCGGCCTGCCGGTGCAGATGCACCTCGGCACCGCTCTCGTCCGCGGATCGCACCCGCTGCACGTCGCCGGTCTCGTCGAGCGCCATCCGCGCACGCGCTTCCTCCTGATGCACCTCGGCTATCCGTGGAGCCGCGATCTCCTCGGCATGGCGTTCGTCTACCGCAACATCTGGCTCGACCTGACCTGGGCGTTCCTGCTCAGCCCTTCCCACTTCAAGCTCGCGCTGCACGAGGCGATCGAGATCCTGCCGGACGAGTCCCGCCTCATGCTCGGCGGCGACGCCTGGCACATCGAGGAGAGCTACGGCGCTCTCGCTCTCGGTCGGCGGCTGATCGGCGAGGTGCTGCACGAGCGCACACAGGGCGGCTTTCTGAGCGAGGAGGGCTCCCGGCGGCTGGCCCGCAGGATCCTGCACGAGAACGCCCGCGCGTTCTTCGGGTGAATGGCAAGGTCTGCTCTCATGCGTGCTGCCGCGATACGAACAGGAGCCGATCGGACGCTGGAGCTGCTCGCAGGGCAAGTGGGCCGGCCGCTGAGCGAGGTGGAGACCCCGGTAGCGGTGGTCGACCTCGACCGGCTCGAGGCCAACCTGCACGACCTGCAGTCGTACGTGGACGCGCACCGGATCGCGCTCTGGCCGCACACGAAGACGCACAAGTCGCCCGAGATCGGGCGCCGGCAGCTCGAGCTCGGCGCCGGCGGCCTCACGGTCGCCAAGACGGGCGAGGCCGAGGTCTTCCGGGAGGCAGGCGCGCAGCGCATCCTCGTCCACTACCCGCCGCTCGGCACGGACAAGTGGGAGCGACTGGCACGCATGGTGGCTGGAGGCGTCGAGCTGACGGTCGCCGTCGACGGTGTTGCGTCGGCCGCAGGCCTCTCGGCTGCTCTCGCGGGGCGCGGCGTCCGGGCGTCGCTGCTCGTCGAGCTCGATGTCGGAATGCATCGCACCGGCCAGACCACGGCGGCCGGGGCGCTGGCGCTGGCGCAGGCCCTTTCACGACTCCCAGCGGTCGAGGTGGCGGGAATCAGCTGCTATCCGGGCCACTGCCGCGGCGATCTCACGACGATCCGCTCCAGACTGGAAGCGGTCGACGAGCTCCTGCGCGAGACCCGTGACGCCTTCTCCGCCGCGGGGCTGCGCTGCGATCGCATCTCGGGCGGCTCCACGCCCACGCGCTACCTCACGCACGAGACCTGCGTCACCGAGCTTCGCTCCGGCACGTATGCGCTGCTGGACCGCCTCCACGGCTCGCCCGGCAAGCACGCGCTCTGGGTCGAGGCGACCGTCGTCTCCGACTCCGTGCCCGGCCAGATCGTGGTCGACGCAGGCTCGAAGACGCTCACGTCCGACAAGCATCCCGACGGCGGGCACGGCGTCATCGTGGGCTGGCCCGACGCCAATCTGCACACGCTCAACGAGGAACACGGCTACGTCGACGTCTCGTCGCTCGAGGAGCCGCCCGTCGTCGGCGATCACCTGAGGATCATTCCGAACCATGCCTGTGGTTGCGTCAATCTTCACGACGGTCTGCTGGCCGTGCAGGACGGCGTGGTCGATCACGTGATCCATGTCGCGGCACGCGGGCTTGTCCGTTAGCGGCTGCACCGATCAGCGACCACAACCAGATGGTTCGGACACGCCCGCCGGAGTCCGCTGCTGCTTGGCGACGCTCATCCGGGGTGTTCGACTGACATGCTGTCACCCGGCCACCGAGCTTCTCGGTTGCTGCTCGATCGATGTGCCATGAATGCCGGAGTCCGATGGGCGTTGATGCGACGATACGGTTGCGCGACCTACGGACGCTGAGCTTCGCAGTCTGGGGGCCCGACGACGGCATTCCGATCTTCGGCTTTCACGGCGGCGGGCTGTCTCGGCTCCAGCACTACGGCGACGAGGCTCCGGCCCGGGCCGGCGTGCGGCTCGTCCTGGTCGACCGCCCCGGTTCAGGGCGCTCCGACCCCCACCCCGGCGCCGCCCTGCTCGACTGGCCCCGCGACATCGCCGAGCTGGCGGACGCTCTCGGAGTCGGTCGCTTCTCCGTCTTCGGCGTCTCCGCGGGCGGCCCGTCCGCGCTGGCCTGCGGCTACAGCCTCGGCTCGCGCGTCGCCGCTGTCGGGCTCGTGAGCACCGTCGGCCCGTATGTCGACGAACCCGCCCTCCTCCCGTACCTCCGGCCAGAGGGCCGCGCACTGGTCGACCTCGCCCTTCGTGACCCGGACGCTGCGCGGGTCGAAGCGCGAGCACAGTGCGAGGGAGAGGCTCAAATGCTCGCGCAGGACCCCGAGGGGCTTCTGAACACCTGGCCTCCCGGGACGCCCCAGTCGGATCGCGAGATCGTGGCTGATCCCGCGATACGCGCCCGCTTCGTCGCCGCCCTGCGCGAGACGGCGGCCCAGGGGCCGGAGGGTCTCCTCTACGACACCCTCCTGCACTACGTGCTGCCCTGGGGATTCAGCCCCGCCGACGTGCACGTGCCCGTCTTCGTCTGGCACGGGGGACAGGACCCGTTCGTCCCCGTCGAGGTGGCCAGGCTCCTCGCCCGCCGCATCCCCGGTGCGAGGCTCATCGAGTACGAGGGCGAGGGGCACACGATCGATTACCGTCACATCGGCGAGATCCTCGCCGATCTCGCCGACGTGCTCCGTGAGCCCGCCCCGTCGTCAGGTGCCCAGAGGGCCTTCATCCCGAGCGAGCTACCGAGCGCGTTGCGGGCTTCCCACATCGACTCCAGTGAGTAGCCCGATGGGTAGCAGCACCCGGCGTGGAATGCTGCTCTCGTCCTCGGAGGAGGCACATTCGATTCTGCGCGGAATCGGCGCGCCGAGGCCAGTCCTGTCACGGCAGCCGGCGTCAGCGCCTGCGTTTCCGCGCGCACACCAGCAGAAGGGAGGGGCCATGACCGTCGCCCCAACACCACTCCACGAACGGCGGGCGCCGCGCGGCTACCTGTTGCTGCTCGCCGCCGCGTTCGTCCTTGTCGCAGTCGTGGTGGTGCTGCTCGTCCGGTACGACGTCTTCCAGGGCTCATCCGGCTCGACGGGAGTCCAGGGCTCGGGGATCGCGGCGACGCAGACCCGCAACCTGGCGGCGTTCAGCGGCGTCGAGCTTGCCGGCGCCAACAACGTCACCGTGCGGGTCGGCGGCAAGCGGTCGGTCGTCGTCCATGCGGATGACAACCTGCTCGGTCACGTGACGACCCGGGTGAGCGCGGGAAGCCTCGTGATCGGGAACACGAGCGGTAGCTTCACAGCCAGGAGCCCTCTCAGGGTCGAGGTCACCATGCCTTCGCTCGAGGCGCTGAAGCTCACCGGCAGCGGCGTCGTCTCCGTTACCGGCATCAAGGCCAAAGGTCTCACGGTGATTCTCTCCGGCGGGGGCGTCCTTCGGGCAAGCGGTTCCGCGACGCGGGTGGACGTCACCCTCGGCGGCTCCGGCGATGCGCAGCTCAAGGGTCTCGTGGCCCGTGACGTGCACGCGGTCGTGAGCGGGTCAGGCCGGATCCTCGTCACCGCGACGGAGAGCCTGGACGCGTCGGTGCCCGGCGCGGGCGCGATCGTCTACAGCGGCAACCCGGCGCAGGTGACCACCAACATCACCGGCAGCGGAGCCGTCGTCCGCGGATGATCGCTGCCGGATCACCCCTGGCAAGACGCTCCCCCAGGAGGTGGGCCGGCCGCATGCGGTAGGGACGTAGTGATCGCGGCACTCGAGGCGAGAGCCTTGGTGAACAGCGCGTCGTCACACCCTTGACTCCCGTGCATACATCATTCATCGTACAAATCCATCTTGGGCCGCCGAGGACAGGAAAGGGCCGGACCGGCCGTGGAAGCGTCGAGCGGCGTCGACGTGAAGCTGCCCCGGATCGGCGGCTTGAGCCTGCGGGACCGGGTTGCGAGCGCCCTCGAGGAGCGCATCATCGACGGGAGGTTCCCCGCCGGCGGGCGGCTGCCGACCGAGCTCGAGCTCCAGGACAGCTTTGGGGTGAGCCGGACGGTCGTCCGGGATGCGCTCCGGATGCTCGAGGTACGCGGTCTCGTCGAGATCCGGCAGGGAAGCGGCACGACGGTCAAATCGGCGCCCTTCGCCGCGTACTCCAATGCGGTGGCAACGATGCTCCTCCGCTCGGAGCTGACGATCGGGGACGTCTTCGCGGCGCGCGCTGCGCTCGAGAGCCAGCTTGCGATCGTGGCTGCCAGGAACCACACGCCGGAACTGCTGGTCCGTGTCGCCCACGCCTTCGAGCAGTACGAGGCGGCGGTGCATAGGCGGGCCGAGAAGAGCGTGATCGTCAACTGGCACGTCGAGTTCCACAGCGAGATCCTGAGGGCGACGAATCTGCCCGCGCTCGAGATCCTGCTCCGCGCCATCGAACGCGCCGGATACCGCCCCGCCGAGCAGGTCTCCATCGCTCTCGACGTCGCCTCCACGCACTTT
>Ga0209797_10000223_pt1 | contig 26933 bp, 18 predicted proteins | sample DOMMetBare3Fresh_2_FD_187472 | JGI IMG/M metagenome (GOLD analysis project Ga0209797, IMG submission 187472) | Wetland sediment microbial communities from St. Louis River estuary, USA, under dissolved organic matter induced mercury methylation -... | ecosystem: Environmental > Aquatic >... | reverse complement strand
GTGGCGCAGGCGGAGGTAACTGCGAACGACCTGCGAACAGTCACCGCGCCCGACGGCGGCTTCCTGCTGGGGAGCGTCCCGCCCGGGCGGGTGCGGGTGGAAGTGCGCCGCATCGGCTTTGCGCCGTGGTCGGCGGTGATCGACTTGGTGCCCGGGCTCGATCGGTCTCTCCGCGTCGCGCTCGCGCCCGCCGCCGTCCGGCTGGACAGCATCATGGTGTCCGCCTCGAGTGGGGGCATCACCATAGGTGGCGCGGAGCTGTCGCGCAGGGGCTCGGACCTGGCCCGCGCGCTCGATGGCTGGGAAGGGGTGGTGGTGCGGCGGACCGGGAGCGCGGGTCCAGCGGCCCCGCAGCTTCGCGGCGGCGGGCCGGACGAGGTGCTGGTCCTGGTAGATGGCTTCGCGCTCAACGACCCGCTCACCGGGCGGGCCGACCTGAGCCGGATTCCGAGCCGGGACGTCGAGAAGATCACGCTCGTCCCGGGGGCGCAGACGGTCCGGGCCGGCAGCCGGGCCATCGCCGGTGTGCTCGCTGTCGAGACCCGTCGGCCGCTCCGGCCGGAGGGACAGAGCTGGCTGGCGAGCTACGGCGCGCGCGGCGTCCGACTCGGCGCCTCCGCGGGACCGCTGGGCCTCGCCGCTTCCACCGAGCGCCATGCGTCGCGGTTCCCGTACCGTGTGCCCGAGGTCCGCGGCGGCGGCGAGGCCGACCGCCGGAACGCGGGCGGCACCCAGTCCACTGCGTTCCTCCGTATCGACGGACCGCTCGAGCTTACGGTGCGCGGCTCGCAGTCGGAGCGGGGCCTGCCCGGCACGACCACCAACCCGACCTCCCAGGCTCACGCCGAGGATCGCTCGGTTGTCCTCGGGCTGCGACGGGAGGAACGGTTCCGATCCAGCGCCTTGCTCCAGTGGATCGAGACCCGCGCGGCGGATCCTGCACCGACGGCGGGCCTGCCCTACGACAGCTACACGCACGGGATCGGCGGATCGCTCGACCTCGGCTTGCGCGACCGCATGGCGGTCGGAGCCTGGACCGGCGAAGGCGGCCTGGCCGTTGAAGCCCGTGGGGACCGTTTCGCCGGCGATGGGGTCCGCACGGGCGCGTCGTTCACCCACGCGGCGCTCCGCTTGGACGCGGCCTTCCACCGCGGCCGCACCAGCGTCGTGACAGTCGCGCCGGCGGTGCGTGTTGATCTCTGGACCGGTCACACGCGTCCCGTGGCCAGCATGCGGCTCGACGTCGGCGTGCTCCGGGGTCACACCGCCTTCACCGCCGCGGTCGGGAGCGCAGTCGCGCCGCCCGTGCTGGCCGATCTCTTCTTCCGTGAAGGCGTCGGCGTCCGCCTCAATCCGGATCTCCGGCCCGAGCGCGTCACCTGGGAGCTCGAGGCGGCGGTGCGCAGGGATCTGGGCGTCGGCGGCAGGCTGGGGACGCTCTCGGTTCGCGCGTTCGCCGGCCGGGTCGGTGACATGGTGATCTGGGCACCGGATTTTCGGTTCGTCTGGAGCCCGCGCAACTTCGACGTATGGCGCCGGGGTGGCGAGGTGAGCCTCGCGCTGCGCCCGCTTGGCGACGTCCGGCTCGACGGCACCGCGACGCTTGCGGCGGTTACCTACGACCATCCTGGTGGGGCGCAGGTGCAGTATCGCCCGCGGGTGACCGGCACCGCAGGCGCGGGGTGGTCGCGGGGCGCGTGGGATGCCGATATGCGCTGGCACCTCATTGGTGCGCGATTCCCCAACAGCGCCGGCACCAACGCCCGGCCCGCCATCTCGCTCCTGGATCTCGGCGTCGATCGTCGGCTGGGCGAGACGCTCGCCCTGCGCGCGGAGATTAGAGACCTGACCGACGCGCGCGCCGAGTTCATCGCCGGGTATCCGACCCCTGGCCGGACCATGTCCGTCACCCTCACATTCCAGGTTCCATGACATTCACCCGTGCCTTCGCGCTCCTGCCGTTCGCCGTCGCTCTGCTGCTGGCGAGCGGCTGCGCCGACACCAACGCGCCGCTGCCCGAACCGCAGGAAGTCCTGCTCGCGGTCAACAGCACGGCCAACACGCTCAGCATCGTTCCGGTGGACGCGCCCGGCTCGGCTGTCGCGGTGGAACTCGGAGGCACCACGCCCACGCCCGTCGGCGTCTCGGCGCGCGGTGGTATCGCCGTCGTGCCGCTGGGGCTCGACAACGCGGTGGCGGTGGTCGACCTCCGGACCGCGACGGTCCTGCGGCGAGTGCCGCTGCCGGCCAGCTCGGGGGCAACCGGCTCGGCAATGGTGGACGACTCCATCGCCTACGTGGGTAACCCCGGACGCAACAGCGTCTCGCGGGTCAACTACCTGACCGGCGCGACGTCGGAAGTGCCGGTCGGCGTGTATCCCCAGGGGCTGGTCTTCACCCGAGGGAAGCTCTTCGTGTTGAACGGTAACCTCGTGAACTTCGCGCCGGCCGATGCCAGCTGGATCACCGTCGTGGATCCGGCGACGAACGCCGTGGCCACCGGCATCGACTCGATCCCGCTCACCGGCGAGGGCAACGCCGGCTTCGGCGCCGTCGGCGGGGACGGGTTGATCTACGTCATGAACACGGGAAACTACTTCAGCGGTGAGGGCCGGCTGTCCATCGTGGATCCGGTCGGACGGACCGAGCTGGCCAGCTTCTCGGGATTCGGGACCGGTCCGGGAAGCGTGGCATCGGACGGCGAGGCCAAGATCTACGTCAGCTCATTCGCCGAAGGGGTGATGGAGTTCGACACCGACAGCAATAGGGTACTGCGGGGCGCAGGGAGTGGCGTCGATATTCCGTCGAACTCTGCCGTGGCCGTGGACAGCCGGCGGCGGATCTATGCGATCGAGTCGGGGCCCTGCTCAGGGGGCCAACCCGGCGCCGCCCACGTCCTCGACCAGGCGTTCGCCCAGATCCGGACGATTACCCTGGGCGAATGTCCATCGGGCGCGGCCGTGGTCCAGATTCCGCCCGAGTGAGGCCCGCGGCGTCGGGCGTATCTTTCGAGCATGGCACTCCTGGGTACTCCGGCCATCGTGCTGTCGGCGCTCCGGTTCAGCGAGACATCCAAGATCGTGCGTCTGGCCACGCGCGATTACGGGGTTCAGAGCGCCATCGCCAAGGGCGCGCTGCGGCCGAAGAGCCGCTTTGGCGCGGCGCTGCAGCTGCTGAGCGAGGGTCAGGCGCAGCTGCTCACCAAGGAGCATCGCGAGCTTCACACCCTCACCGCGTTCGACCTGCAGCACCTCCATGTGGGGCTTGCCGGCGATCTGGCTCGCTACGCCACCGCCTCGGCGCTCGCCGAGGTGATGCTCCACTTCGCGCCGCCCGATCCGCACCCAGAGAGCTATGACCTGTTCCGCGACGCCCTGCAGGCGCTGGAAACGGCCCCGGTGGCCGAGGTCGAGGCCCTCGGCTTCCGGGTCCTGTGGCACCTGGTGAGCGTGCTCGGCTTTGCTCCATCCCTCGACACCTGCGTGCGCGACGGCACGCTGCTGTCGGCCGAGGGTGCGCTGCCCTTCAGCACTCGTGAGGGTGGTGCGCTGTGCCCCGCGTGCGCCGCGGAATATGGGGCAACTCAGCTCCCGGCCGAGGCGCGCGCCGACCTGGTCGCCCTGCTGGATCTCGATGCCGCGCTGCCGGGGCTCGACGAACGGCACGGCGCGGCGCACCGGCGGCTGCTCGCACGCTACGTCCGCTACCACCTGGGCGAGGGGGCGGAGCTGCCCGCGCTCGACTTCTGGCTCCGGCGCCCGTGGGTGCCGGCATGATCGTCGGGACCGCGGGGCACATCGACCATGGAAAGTCGGCGCTGGTCGCCGCGCTGACCGGACAGGTGATGGACCGACTTGCCGAGGAGCGTCGGCGCGGCATCACGATCGACCTGAATTTCGCGCCGCTGCCGCTCGAGGGCGGACTCGTGGCGGGAATGGTAGACGTGCCGGGCCACGAGGACTTCGTCCGCACCATGGTTGCCGGCGCATCCGGGATCGACCTCGCGCTCCTCGTAGTCGCGGCCGACGAGGGGATCATGCCGCAAACCGCAGAGCATCTCGCCGTGCTCGAGCACTTGGGGGTCGCGGCCGGCATCCCGGTGATTACCAAGGCCGATCTCGTCGAGCAGGACTGGCTGGAGCTGGTGATGGCCGAAGTGGCGGAGCGCCTGGGTGGCTCGCAGGTGGCATTCGATGCGCCCGTCGCCACCTCCGTGCGGACCGGCCAGGGGCTCGACCAGCTCCGTGCGCGGCTGGCCGCCCGTGCGGCGGCGCTCGAACCTCGGCGGGTCGCCGATCTCTTCCGCTTGCCGGTGGACCGCGCGTTCTCGCTGGCCGGCGTCGGCACGGTGGTCACCGGTACTGCGTGGTCCGGTCACCTCGCCATCGGCGACACGGTGCTCCTGCTGCCGACCGGGGGCGTGGGCCGCGTGCGCTCGATCGAGAGCTACGGCCGGACACTGCAGCAGAGCGAGCCGGGCGCGCGCACCGCTGTCGGGGTCGCCGGCATCCAGCGCGAGGACGTGCACCGCGGCTGCTGGCTCCTGGCGGCGGACGCGCCGTGGCTGCCGGTGCGGGCGCTGGATGCCGAGATCGCCATGCAGCCGGATGCCCCGCGCGCCCTCGTGACCCGGAGCCGCATCCGCGTGCATCTGGGGACGGCGGAGGTGATGGCCCGGGTCCATCCTCGGTCTCCGATCGCCCCTGGAGAGCGGGGGATCGCCCGTCTGGCGCTCGAAGGCGCCGTCGTGGCCCGCGCGGGCGACCGCCTCGTCCTCCGGAGCTACAGCCCGGTGACCACGATCGGCGGCGGTCGCGTGCTCGACCCGCAGCCACCTCGCCGATGCAGTTTATGGCCGGCGGGTCTGGGCTCCCGGTCGCCGTCCGAGCGGTTCCAAGCGGTGCTTGACCGGCGGGCGGCTGGGGTGGCGGCAGCGGAGCTGCCGATCCTGCTGGGGATGCCTCCCGCCGCGGCGGTGGCGGTGGCACTGGCGGATCCCGAGGCACGGCGGGTCGGCGAGCTCTGGGTGCGGGACACGACCCTCCGTGAGATCGGGTCACGTGCGCTTGCGATGCTCAAGGCGTACCACCGGAGCCACCCCAGCGATGGCGGCATTCCCCTCGAGACGCTGCGGCGGGGTGTCCGCGCCCCCGCCGAGCTCGCCGAGCGCGCCCTGGCCGACCTCGCGGAGGACGGGAAGCTGCGGATCGCCGGCGGGGTAGCCACCCTTTCGGGGTTCGTGCCCCGGGTCCAGGGCGGTGAGGCGGAGATCGACCGGATCGTGCGGATTCTGGAGGAGGCCGAGCTGAGCCCGCCGGACCTGGCCGAGCTCGAGCGTCGGACCGGCCGGAGCGACATCGGAGCCATTCTGCGACTCGCGGCCAAGAGCGGCCGGGTCGAGGCCGTCGAGCGGGAGCGGTACTACGCCCGGCCCGCACTCGACCGTTTTACCGCCGCGCTTGCCGAGCTCGGCCGCGAGCGCCTCATCGCCCCCGCCGCCCTGCGCGACCGGCTCGGCATCAGCCGGAAGTTCATGATCCCCCTGCTGGAGTGGGCGGATGCGAAGGGCATCACGGAGCGAGTGGGCGACGCGCGCCGGCTTCGAAACGCTTGACACCCCGCCGTTTGGGCGGCCATTTTTCGGGTGTTCACCCAACACGTCCGTTCAGCGTGGAGGTGCCCCACCGTTCGACATTTCGTTTGCTGAGGAGCGCCCATGGTCCGCTTGGTGTGGCCGGGGTGGTGGCTCGGATTGCTGGTGGGCGTCGGAACCCCCGTGGCTGCGCAGGCGAACGTGTCCCCGCCTCGCGTCGAGCTGAAGGAGAACTACCCCAATCCGTTCTTTCCGACGACGACGATTCCGTTCCAAATCTCCCAGGAGGTGTGCGCGCGGGGACACCAGCCGCTGGTGAGTCTGAAGATCTACAACGTGCTGGTGCAGGTGGTCGCGATCCCGGTGCTGACCAGTGGGGCGGGTCCCCGCGCGGCCGGCGCGGAACGGCTGGACAGCCTCCGCCTGAGATGCGGCGAGCATCACGCGTACTGGGATGGGAAGTATCTGGATGGCAAGGGCGAGGCGACACCAGGAGTCTACTACTACCAGCTCACGGTGGATGGCGAGCGGTTCACGCGCAAGATGATCGCCCAGAGGAAAGTGACCAGCCAGCAGTGAGAGGGGCGGCCCGGCGGGCCGCCCCTCTCGTGCTTCTTGGCTGTGGCGCTGGGCTGCCAATGTGGCAGGGATTTGGGGTATGCCGGTTGCTTCCTCACGGGTGTCGTTGGCCGCATCGGCAGCGATGGACGCGCTCACGAGTCACCCTGATCGAAGCGAAGGGGCAGGACCCCGCCCAGGATGACTCCGCAATGAGGTTCGCATGATCAGACCCGAACGATTGACCATCAAGGCGCAGGAAGCCTTCCGTGAGGCTGGTGAGCACGCCCGCCGGCGGGGCAACCCGGTCGTGAATGACGCGCACCTGCTCGGTGCGCTGCTGGCGCAGCCCGAAGGGGTGGTGCAACCGCTGCTCCAGAAGGCCGGCCTCAACGTCAGCGCCCTGACGCAGGCCGTCGAGCGCGAGATCGAGCGTTTCCCCACCCAGGCCGGGGCCGGCGCGGAGCCGACGTTCAGCCGCGAGCTGCAACGGGTGTTCGACCGGGCCGACGGCGAGGCGACGAAGCTGGGCGACGCCTACATCTCCACCGAGCACCTGCTGCTCGCGTTGGTGGAGGAGAAGGGTACGACCGCCCGCACGTTGTTGTCGGCCCAGAACGTCACGGCCGACGCCCTCCGGACCGCGCTGCAGGAGGTGCGCGGGTCGCACCGCGTCACCGATCAGTCACCCGAGGAGAAGTACCAGGCGCTCGAGCGCTACACCCGGAGCCTGACCGAGTTGGCCCGCCGCGGGAAACTGGACCCTGTCATCGGGCGCGACGAGGAAGTGCGGCGGGTCATGCAGGTCCTCTCCCGCCGCACCAAGAACAACCCGGTGCTGATCGGCGAGCCGGGCGTTGGCAAGACGGCGATCGTCGAGGGGCTGGCGCAGCGGATCGTTCACGGTGACGTCCCCGAATCGCTGCGGAACCGCGAGCTCGTGGCGCTGGACATCGGCCAGCTGCTGGCGGGCGCCAAGTACCGCGGCGAGTTCGAGGAACGGCTCAAGTCGGTAGTCAAGGAGCTGACCGAGAGCGAAGGGAAGTACATCACCTTCATCGACGAGCTGCACACCATCGTCGGCGCGGGCGCGGCCGAAGGCGCGGTAGACGCGAGCAACATGCTGAAGCCGCCGCTGGCCCGGGGCGAGCTGCACGTCATCGGGGCCACTACCCTCGACGAGTACCGGAAGCACGTCGAGAAGGACCCGGCGCTCGAGCGCCGGTTCCAGCCGGTGCTGGTCGGCGAGCCGAGTGTGGCCGACACCATCGCCATTCTCCGGGGGCTCAAGGAGAAGTACGAGGTGCATCACGGGGTGCGCATCACGGACAACGCCCTGGTCGCGGCCGCCACGCTGTCGGACCGCTACATCGGCGACCGATTCCTGCCGGACAAGGCGATCGACCTGGTGGACGAAGCGGCCAGCCGGCTGCGGATCGAGATCGACAGTCTCCCCCAGGAGATCGACGAGGTCGAGCGGCGAATCGTGCAGCTCGAAATCGAGCGCCAGGCGCTGCTCAAGGAGAAGGACAAGGCCGCGCAGGAGCGTCGGCACACGCTCGAGGCGGCAATCGCCGAGTCGCGCGAGCAGACCAACGCCATGAAGGCGCAGTGGCAGGCAGAGAAGAGCGCGATCACCGAGATCCAGCGCATCAAGGCCGAGATCGAGGCGCTTCGCTCGGAGATGGACCAGGCGACCCGCCGGGGCGATCTACAGCGCGCGGCGGAGCTGCAGTACGGCCGCATCCCGGAGCTCGAGCGCCAGTTGCTGGAGGACGAGCGCCGCCTCCAGGAGACGCAGTCGAAGGTCAAGTATCTGAAAGAGGAGGTGGATGCGGAGGATATCGCCGAGATCGTGGCGAAGTGGACCGGCATCCCGGTGAGCAAGATGCTCGAGAGCGAGCGGGAGCGGCTGCTCAAGCTGGAGGAGGAGCTCGGCCAGCGGGTCGTCGGCCAGCGGTTGGCCGTGACGGCCGTGGCGAACGCCGTGCGGCGGAGCCGCGCCGGCCTCGGCGACCCCGACCGACCCACTGGCTCGTTCATCTTCCTCGGCCCTACCGGGGTCGGGAAGACCGAAACGGCTCGCGCCCTCGCCGAGTTTCTGTTCGATGACGAGCGGGCGATGGTCCGGCTCGACATGTCGGAGTACATGGAGAAGCACTCGGTTGCACGGTTGATCGGCGCGCCTCCGGGTTACATCGGTTACGAGGAAGGGGGACAACTCACCGAGGCGGTGCGCCGCCGGCCCTACAGCGTGGTGCTCTTCGACGAGGTCGAGAAAGCGCATCCCGACGTCTTCAACGTGCTGCTGCAGATCCTGGACGACGGCCGGCTGACCGACAGCCAGGGCCGGCTGGTGGACTTCCGGAATACGGTCATCATCATGACCAGCAACATCGGCAGCCAGCTCATCGTGGATGCAGGAGCAACGACAGGTGACGCGGCGTGGGCCCGGGTGGAGCAGGGCGTGCGCGACGAGCTCCGGAACCACTTCCGGCCGGAATTCCTCAACCGGGTGGATGACATCATCGTCTTCCGGCCGCTGAGCCGGGAAGACCTCGTCCGGATCGTGGACCTCCAGCTCGGGAGGCTCGAGCTGCAGCTCGCCGGGCGCCACCTCCGGCTCGAAGTCACCCCAGAGGCGAAGGAGCTCCTGGCGGCGCAGGGGTACGACCCGGTGTACGGCGCCCGGCCGCTGAAGCGCGTGATCCAGCGCGAGTTGCAGAACTCGATCGCGCTCGAGCTGCTGGAAGGCAACTTCCACGAGGGGGACATCATCCGGGTCGAGCGGGCCGGCGAGCATCTGCGACTGGCCCGCGGCACGCTGGCGCCGGAGCGCGCCAGTGCGTAGGGGAACGCCTTCCCCCAGCGACCTGCAGGGGATGCAGGCGGCGCTCCGGCTCGCGCGGGCGGCGTCGGTGCGTGAGGAAATCCCCGTCGGCGCCGTGATCGTGGCTGAGGGCGAGGTGCTCGCCGAGGCCCACAACGAGACGGTGCAGCGGCGGGATCCCACGGCGCACGCCGAGCTGCTGGCGATCCACCGTGCCCTGCACAAGGTGGGCGAGGAGCGGTTGCCGTTCGCCACCTTGTACGTGACGCTGGAGCCGTGCGCCCAGTGCGCCGGCGCCATCGTGCTGGCCAAGCTGGGGCGCGTCGTCTTCGGGGCCCACGACCTGCGCGCGGGGATGGCGGGATCGGTCTACGACCTGCTGCGCCATCCCCGGCTCAATCACCGCCCCGAAGTGGTCGGCGGCCTCCTGGCCGAGGACTGCGCCGAACTGCTGAAGCGGTTCTTCCAGAGCAAGCGCCTGGCGTTGTGACGCGCCCGGCCTAGGCCGGGCTCATCCGCGCTCCCGCTGACCTTCCGCCTCGCGGCCCCGCACCACCCGTCTTCCTTTGAGCGGGCCGACATTCGACGTGACGACGGTGCATTGCCCGGCCGCGCCGTCGCTCTCGTAGTAGATCACGACCCAGTCGCTCGTCTTCCCGAGCTCGTGCGCCCGTGCCGTATTCGAGAAGAGCGCGGTGAAGTCCCACCGGCCTTTCCGAACGTGGAGCACCGGTAGCCACGCTTCGCGCTGAGGATTGAAGCGGCGTGGCGTGATCTTCCGAAGCTCCCCAGCCCGGGCCTTGGTGCGGTACTCACGGTCCACCTCGAGCAGATCGGGCACCGATGGCCGCTCCGCTGCCCATCGCTCGCTCGGACGCCGCCGGGCCAGCCGGCTGGCCAACGACTCGCGAACCGACGCCAGGCGTTTGGCGCCGATGCCGTCGAACTCCGCCAGCCGCCCGTCATGGGCGGCGTCCTCCAGCTCCTCCAGCGAGTCGATCCCGAGTTCGTCATGGAGCCGGCGCGCCAGCGAGGGTCCGATCCCCGGCACCGAGCGCAACAGACCAATGGGATCGTGGCCACCGCGCAGCTGATCGAGCAGTGACAGCCGCCCGGTGGTAACGTAGTCGGCGATCATCCGCGCCAGGGCCTGGCCGATCCCCGGCAGCCGGTCCAGGCCCACCAGGCCCTCGCGTGCCAGCAGCGTGTCCACCTGTTCCGGTAGATCGCGGAGCGTCGCGGCCGCGCGGGAGTAGGCTTGCGCGCGAAAGGGATTGGCCCGCTGCTCCTCCAGGAGCAGGGCGATCTCCTCGAATCGGCTGGCGAGCGTTTGGTTGAGCGACTCGCCAGCTCGCGGGGCGTCTTTCCTCATGGGTAGCTCCTCCGGGCGCGCGAGCAGACGCTGCACCATAGCTCTCGACCATCCTGAACGACAGTGAGCCGTCTTTCACGGCCCCTTCACGGCCGCTTCAGGTCCCGAGTGCCATATTGCCCGTGCGTTGCGGCTGGTGCCATCAGGTCGGTGGTTCGACACCGCGCATCAGAGGAGCTGCGGTCAGGGCCGCCGAGCCCGGTTCGGCAGTCGAGAGCCGGGCCCTCGAGACCGGTCGCAAAGCCGGTCGCACCGCCCGCAACGCATCCTCTCGCGCCCTACGGCGCAGACGGCCCGCACTCCGAGCGCCACTCGGCTAGGCGGGCCGCCTCTTTGTCGCCACTCGGCGATGGTCTCCGGCTGCAGGGAGGTACTGGTAAAGCTGGAGCGAACGGGGTAATCTTCCGCCCCGAAAGCAGTTGACTCCTGCCAGGACAGGTGTCCGAGTGGCTGAAGGAGCCGGTCTCGAAAACCGGTATACCCGTAAGGGTATCGAGGGTTCGAATCCCTCCCTGTCCGTTGCGGCAAGTCCCCCCGCCGCCCCAACTGCGGGTCACCCGATGAACCTGCCAGCGGACCGGCTGGCCGGCGCCCTGCTCGGCCAGGCGCTCGGCGATGCGCTCGGCTTCGTCGTCGAGGCGGAGCCGGCCGACGTCGCCGAGGCGTACGTGCGCGACTGCTTGCTCGCCGGCCGCGCCGGTGAGCGCGCTCATCCCCAGCATCCATTCGGCCAGTACAGCGACGACACGCAACTCGCGCGCGAGCTGTTGCTCAGCGTGCGCGATGCCGGCGGCTGGAGCGCCGCGGCGTTCGCCGCGCGGGTCGCCGAGCTGTTTCGGGAGGGGCGCGATGTCGGGGCGGGGGAGGGGACGCGCGGTGCGGCCCGACGCCTGCTGGCGGGGTCGAGCTGGCAGGAGTCCGGCACCCCACCGCCCTATGCCGGGAACGGCAGCGCCATGCGGGTCGCGCCACTCGGGCTGCTGTTCGGACGCGATGTCGAGGCGATGCTCGCTGCGGCTCGCGAGCAGAGCCGGGTCACGCATCTCGATCCCCGCTGTGCGGCGGGCGCGGTCGCCGTGGCTGGAGCCGTGGCGCTGGCGGCCGCTCCGGGGGCGCTGGACCAAGGCGCGTTTCTCGATACGCTGGTGGGCTGGGCGGCGCGCGAAGACGATTCGGTCGCGGCCGGACTGGCGAGCGTCGCGGCGTGGCTGGACCTGCCCCCGGCCGAGGCCGCGCGCCGCCTGCACGCGGCCGGGCTCGACCCCTCGCAGGCGGACCAGTGGCGCGGGGTCTCCGCCTTCGTCACCTCGAGCGTCGCCTGGAGTCTCTACGCCTTCCTCCGCTCACCCGACGACTACTGGACCACCGTCTGCACGGCCATCGCGGTCGGGGGCGACACCGACACCATGGCAGCGATCGCCGGTGCGATTGCGGGGGCGCGGCTGGGCCCCGCCGCGCTGCCGCGGCCGTTGCTCGAACGGCTGACCGACCAGGGAACGTGGGACGCGGGCGAGCTGGCGGCGCTGGCGGCGGAGGTGGCGCTCCTGTGCAGGTGAAGTAGGCACCTCGCCGCCTCTTCACACCGTCCATCCTGTCGTGCTAACTTGCCGGGTCGGTTGTGGCCAGCGCAGCTCCGTTGCAGGCGAGGCGTTCGATGCCCCACGGAAAGATCTACCAGGACGTGACCGAGACTGTCGGCAACACGCCGCTGATCCGGCTCAACCGGATCGGCCACGGGTTGCCCGGCCGCATCGTCGTGAAGCACGAGGGCTACAACCCGTTCAACTCGGTGAAAGACCGGATCGGCGCCGCGATGATCAACGACGCGGTGGAGAAGGGCCGGCTCCGGCCGGGAATGATCATCGTGGAGCCGACGTCCGGGAACACGGGGATCGGCCTCGCCTACGTGGCAGCGGCGCGGGGCTACCGCTGTGTATTCACGATGCCCGAGACGATGACGATGGAGCGCCGGCACCTGCTCCGCGCCCTCGGCTGCAAGGTGGTCCTCACCGAAGGTCCCAAGGGGATGAAAGGCGCGATCGCCCGGGCGGAGGAGATTCTGGCCCGCCTGGGTGACCGGGGCTGGATGCCTCGGCAGTTCGACAACCCCGCCAACCCGGCCATTCACTACCGCACCACCGGCCCGGAGATCTGGGAAGACACCGAGGGCAAGGTGGACATCTTCATCGCCGGGGTGGGCACGGGAGGGACGATCACGGGCGCCGGGCGCTTTCTGCGCGAACGGAAGCCGGGGATTCACATCGTGGCGGTGGAGCCGGCGGAGAGCCCGGTGCTCTCAGGCGGCCAGCCGTCGCCGCACAAGCAGCAGGGGATCGGGGCGGGCTTCGTCCCCGGCAACCTGGACACGAAGATCTACGACGAGGTCGTGCGGGTAAGCAACGACGACGCCATCGCCACCGCGCGCCGATTGGCGCGCGAGGAGGCGATCTTCGCGGGCATCTCGACCGGTTCGATCACTTGGGCGGCGCTCCAGGTGGCGGCGCGGCCGGAGAACGCGAGCAAGCTGATCGTGTCGATCACCTGTGATTTCGGCGAGCGGTACCTCTCCAATCCGGTGTACACCGAGCTGCCCGATCCCGACTTCTCGGATCTCGAGGACGCGCTCGCGCCCGCGGTGGGCGTGGCTTGATGATGCGGTCGCCCGTGACGCGCGCAAATCCCGCGGACCGGCGCGGCCCACTCGATCGGCTGAATCCGGCGAATGCGGGCAATTTGCGGAACTGGTTGGCGCGGTGGCGATGGTAGGGCAGGGGCTGGTGCGGGACCGGAGGCGTTTGGCAACGGCGGCGGAGAGGCGGTTCTCCGCCGCGACCTTTTAAACTCCACACTAATGAGGCGCAGGCACACGTGACTACTCCTGGACGAACCCTCGACGGGGTGCCGAGCCCGGCCGACCGGGTCGACACGATCTTCGGCCGCGACATCTTCTCCCGCACCGTCATGCGGCAGCGGCTCCCCAAAGAGGTGTACCGGAGCCTGCTCAGGACGATTGACGAGGGCGAGCCGCTTGATCCGGCCGTCGCCGACGTCGTCGCCGCCAGCATGAAGGACTGGGCCATTGAGAACGGCGCCAGCCACTACACGCACTGGTTCCAGCCGCTCACGGGACAAACCGCGGAGAAGCACGACTCGCTCGCCGCGCCGGACGGCAATGGGGGCGTGGTCTTCAATTTCTCCGGCTCGGAGCTGGTCCAGGGCGAGCCCGACGCCTCGAGCTTCCCCTCGGGCGGCATCCGCGCCACGTTCGAAGCCCGCGGCTACACGGCCTGGGACGCCACCAGCCCGGCGTTCCTCATGCGCGGTGACAACAACGTCACCCTCTGCATTCCGACCGCGTTCGTTTCGTGGACCGGCGAGGCGCTCGACACCAAGATTCCGCTGCTCCGCTCGGTCGAGGCGCTCTCGCACCAGGCGCTTCGCGTGCTCAAGATCTTCGGCGCCGACACGGGGGTGAAGCGGGTCTACACCACCGTCGGAGCCGAGCAGGAATACTTCCTGGTGGACCGCGACCTCTACTTCAAGCGGCCAGACCTGGTGACCTCGGAGCGCACGCTCTTCGGCGCCAAGCCGCCCAAGGGGCAGCAGCTGGAGGACCACTACTTCGGCACCATCCCGCCGCGCGTCCTCGCCTTCATGGCCGAGGCCGAGACCGAGCTCTACCGGCTCGGCGTGCCCGTGAAGACTCGGCACAACGAGGTGGCTCCCGGCCAGTACGAAATCGCACCGCTGTTCGAGCCGAGCCACATCGCCAGCGATCACCAGATGCTGATCATGGAGACGCTGAAGCGCGTGGCCCCGCGCTACGGGCTCCAGGCGCTGCTGCACGAGAAGCCGTTCGCGGGCGTCAACGGCTCCGGCAAGCACAACAACTGGTCCATGAGCACCGACACGGGGGTCAACCTGCTCGACCCGCGCGACGAGACGCACACCAACATGCAGTTCCTGGTGTTTCTGGTCGCCACGATTCGGGCGGTGGATATCCACGCTGACCTGCTCCGCGCCTCGATCGCCTCGGCTGCGAACGATCACCGGCTGGGCGCCAACGAGGCCCCGCCGGCGATCATCTCGGTCTTCCTCGGCAAGATGCTGGGCGACATCCTGGAGCAGGTGGAGAAGGGGCTGCCCAAGCGCACGATCCGCGGCGGCACGCTCGACCTCGGCGCCAGGACGCTGCCCCAGCTGCCCCGTCACTCGGGCGACCGCAACCGCACGTCCCCCTTCGCCTTCACGGGGAACAAGTTCGAATTCCGCGCCGTGGGCTCGAGCGGCAGCATCGCCTGGCCGAACACCGTGCTCAACACCATCGTGGCCGAGTCGCTCGACTACGTGGCGACGGCGCTCGAGCGGGCGGTCGGCGCCCACCCGTCGCCCGCTCGGCTGGTACAGGGGGTGCTGAGCGTGCTCAAGCGGGTGATCAAGGAGCACAAGCGAGTGATCTTTGACGGTGACAATTACTCCGAGGAGTGGCATGCCGAGGCCGCGCGGCGCGGACTGCCGAACCTCAAGGATTCGGTCGAGGCCTTCCATGTCCTCAAGGCCAAGAAGAACTCGGAGCTGTTCCGGAAGTACGGCGTGCTCAACCGGTCGGAGTACGACTCGCGGATCCACATCGCGATCGAGAAGTACGTGAAACAGATCGGTATCGAGGCCGAGACGATGGTGTCGATCGCCAAGTCACAGATTCTGCCGGCGGCGCTCGAGCACCAGCGCAGAGTGGCGGAGGCGGTGAGTTCCACCAAGGCGGCGGGGGTGGACCCGGGCGACAGCACCCAGGCACTGCGGGATTTCGTCGAGCTGGTGGGGCAGTTCCGGACGCGGACGGCCGAGGTCGAGCGGCTGGCCGGCCATCACGAGGCCGACCCGGCGAAGCACGCGACCCAGATCGCTCGCGTGCTCAGGCCGGCGATGCAACGGCTGCGGGAGACCGGTGACACGCTGGAGACGCTGGTGGCGGCGGATCTCTGGCCGCTGCCCAGTTACCGCACGCTGCTGTTCTTGAAGTGACGCTGGCGCGGGACGCGGCAACGTCAGCCTGAGTGACGCGAAGGGGGCATGATTCAGGTCATGCCCCCTTCGCGGAGCCTGCCCTGAGCGTAGCGAATGGGTTCAGGGCGACTCCGTACCCCCCACCTCCGGTTCTCAGGCCGGCCATCCCGCCGGCCTGTCTCGCGTCAGCAAGAACAGCTCCGACGGGCACTTGGCGGGCGTCAGCACGCCGGCCATCGCCTGAAACGCCATCACTTCTTCCGGTGAACTGTCGGGATCGAAGTACACCGCCAGGGCCTCGACGAGCGGTGGCCGGTTGGGCCGGGCCAAGCCATCGAGCCAGGGGTGCGGTTCTGACAGGCGCCGGCTTTCGAGCCGAACGCGCACCGCCCCGTCCAGCCAGCAGGCACCGGCGCCGAGCTCTTCCACCAAGGGCTCGCTGAGCAGGAGGCTCTCCCCTTGCGGGGTGATCGCGCCGAACCGCAGCTTGCCACGTTCGTTGCGTCGGTGAATGACCGTGCCCCAGTGGAAGCGCGGGGGGCCGTGCTGGTACCAGTCCAGCACCCGGAGCAGCTGTTCGCGTAACGCGTCGACGACGAGAGGTGATTGCATGTCGGCCACCGGCGAAGAGGTTGCCGTTTACGCCCAGGGGGGTGGGCGCCACGTGCGGTATTCTGCAGATTGCGGGCCAAACCCCTCCGGTTCCCGCCCCTGGCGCCTGTCCCCGGACCCGGCCACATTCCGCCCGCGGCCGGGAGCCTGATCCGGGCCCCGCCGCTCCATCACCATGAGCAGCCACGACTCCCGGCCCTCCAACGTGTTCTACCGGAAGCTGACGCGGAGCTATCCGCGCATCGTCCGGGGCGCAGGGTGCTGGCTGTATGACGCCGACGGCCGCAGCTATCTGGATGCCGTCGGCGGGGCGTTCGTGGTGAACGTGGGCCATGGCGTCCGGGAGATCGCCGACGCCGTGGGACGCCAGGCCGAACGGCTGGCATACGTGAACGGCACAGCGTTCACGAACGACCCGGTCGAGGAGCTGGCGGCGGAGATCGCGCGGCGCTCGCCCGGCGACCTCGAGCTGGTGTACCCGCTGTCGAGTGGCTCCGAGGCGGTCGAGGCGGCGCTCAAGCTGGCCCGGCAGTTCTGGGTCGAGACCGGCCAGCCCGCCAGACACAAGATCATCGCGCTGTCCCCCGCCTATCACGGGAACACCCTGCTCGCGCTCTCCGCCTCTGCGCGGGAGCACTACCAGACCTACTTCCGCGACTGGCTCGTTGAGATCGTGCGAGCACCAGCGCCCTACGCGTACCGCTGCGAGTGCCGCGGCGTGGCCCCGCTCTGCCCAAGCTGCAGCGGAGAGGCGGTGGAGGCGGCGATGGTGCGCGCGGGTCCGGAAACAGTCGCCGCCGTGCTCGCGGAACCCGTGGGCGGCTCGTCCACCGGCGCGTCGGTGCCGGCGCCCGACTACTGGCGCCGCATCCGCGCCGCCTGCGATCGACACGGCGTCCTGCTCGTTGCCGATGAGGTGCTCACCGGCGCGGGACGCACCGGCACTTGGTCGGCCCTGGAGCCGTACGGGGTGGTCCCGGACATCATGACCCTGGGGAAGGGGATCGCGGGCGGCTATGTGCCGCTGTCGGCAGTGGTCGCGCCGCGGCGCCTAGCGGACGCACTGGCGCGTGGCTCGGGGGCCTTGCTGCACGCACAGACGTTCTCGCATCATGCGACGCTCTGTGCAGCGGGCGTAGCCACCCTGCGCTACCTCCGGCAGCACGCCCTGATCGAACGCTGTGCCACGATGGGCCCGACGTTTCACCAGCGGCTGGCCGGCCTTCGCGAGCTGCCCTGCGTCGGCGACATACGCGGCCGCGGCCTGCTGGCCGGCGTCGAGTTCGTGGCCGACCTCGGCACCCGGGCTCCATTTCCGCGTGCGGCCCGTTTTGCCGAAGCGTTCGCATCTGCGGCGCTCGATGTCGGACTGGTCGTGTGGCCCAATGTCGGCCAGGCGGACGGCATCAACGGCGATCTGGCATTGCTGGCGCCGCCGTTTATCGTCACCGATGACGAGATCGATCTCATCGTTCAACGGTTCGGCGAGGCGCTCCGCGCCACCGTCGAGCGGATCGGAGCGGTCGCGTGAGTGCCCCGGCCAAGATCACCTACACGTCCACTTCGGGCGACCTCGGCGAGTTCCATCACCGGTTCGACATCGCGCTCGACGCGGTTCGCGGCGCGGTGGGCGCGCGGCATCCGTTCTACGTTGGGGGGCAGGCCGTCGATCGCGGAGGCGATCCCCTCGAGGACCGATCACCCATCGACACCACGCTGGTGCTGGGCCGGTTCGCTGTGGCGGGCCCCGCTGATGTCGCGCGGGCGGTCGCGGCGGCGCGCACGGCGCAGCGCGGGTGGGCACACCTCGCGTGGCGGGAGCGGCTCGCCGTCCTGCGTCGCGCCGCCGAGCTGATCCGCGAGCGCAAGTACGAGCTTGCCGCCTTGATGAGCCTCGAGGTCGGCAAGAGCCGTCTCGAGGCAATGGGCGACGCGGAGGAATCGGCCGATCTGATCGATTACTACTGCGCCCAGGTGGAGGACGCCGACGGGTTCGTCCGCGCGATGGGGCGCATCACGCCGGTGGAGCGGAACACCGACGTGCTGCGGCCCTACGGCGTCTTCGCCTGCATCGCCCCGTTCAATTTCCCGCTCGCGCTCTCGGCCGGCATGTCCTCGGCCGCGCTCGCGGCGGGCAACGCCGTCGTGTACAAGCCCGCCGAAGACACGCCATGGACCGGGCTCCGGCTGTACGAGGTGTACCGGGACGCGGGGATCCCGCCGGGGGTGTTCAACCTGCTGGTCGGCCACGGCGACGTGATCGGCGACCCGCTGTGGCAGCACCCCGGGGTGGATGGCGTCGTGTTCACGGGCTCGAAGGCGGTCGGGATGCGGATCCACGCCGGTCTCAGCACCCGATGGATCAAGCCATGTCTCCTCGAGCTCGGCGGAAAGAATGCGGCCATCGTCATGCCGACGGCCGATCTGGACGCCGCCGCGGAAGGCGTGATGCGCTCCGCCTTCAGTCTTCAGAACCAGAAGTGCAGCGCCACGAGCCGCGTCTACGTGCACCACGAGGTGGCCGCGCCGTTCGTCGAGCGGCTGCTCGAGCGCACGCGCGCCATGCGCATGGGCGACCCCACGGAGCGGGACATCTTCTTCGGTCCGGTCATCAACCAGCGCGCGGTGGACCGTTACGACCGGGCCGTGGCACAGGCGCGCGAGGAAGGAGTCGTGTTGCACGGCGGCGGGCGTCTGACCGGCGGCATCTTCGACCGCGGCCATTTCGTCGCCCCGACGGTGGCGCTGTTGCCGCTCGAGAGCTCGCTGTTCCAGGAGGAGTTGTTCGCGCCGGTCCTCGCGGTGGGCAAGGTCGGAAGCCTCGACCAGGCGCTGGCCCAGGCCAACCAGGTCGAGTACGGACTCACTGCGGGGATCTTCTCGGGCGATCCGACGGAGGTCGAGCGGTTCTTCGACGAGATCGAGGCGGGCGTCTGCTACGCCAACAAGCGGACCGGCGCCACAACCGGCGCCTGGCCCGGCGCGCAGGCGTTCTGCGGGTGGAAGGGGTCGGGATCCACCGGCAAGGGGGGCTGCGGACCGTACTACGTGGCCCAGTTCGCGCGCGAGCAGAGCAGAACGGTGATCGAGGAGCCCGCGCGGGCAATCACCGAGTCCCGCTGAGCGGAGCGGAGGAGCCATGCCACAAGGCATGCCCCCTTCGCGGAGCCTGCCCCGAGCGCAGCGAAGGGCTCAGAGTGACTCCTAGCAAACTCCAGCACACACACGGAGCCGCAGTGCCAGACTACCCCAGGATCGTCGTTCCCCCGCCGGGCCCCAGGGCGCGTGCCATCGTCGAGCGCGACGAAGCATGGACCTCCAGCTGCTACATCAAGGAGTATCCGCTGGTCGTCTCCCGCGGGCAGGGCGTCATGGTGGAAGACGTGGACGGCAACCGGTACCTCGACTTCATGGCGGGGATCGCCGTCTCGTCCACCGGCTATGGACACCCGAAGGTGGTGGCCGCGGTCAAGGAGGCGGCGGACCGGTTTCTGCACATCTGCGGCTCCGACTTCTACTACGAGGGAATGGCGGCGCTGTGCGAGCGGCTGGCGCGCCTCGCGCCCGGCACGAGCAAGAAGCGCGTTTTCCTCACCAACTCCGGCACCGAAGCCACCGAGGGCGCCATCAAGCTCGTCCGGTACGCCACCCGGCGCACGGCGATCATCGCCTTCCGGGGGGCCTTCCACGGCCGCTCCACCGGCGCCATCAGCCTGACCAGCAGCAAGGCGCGCCAGCACGCCGGCTTCGGCCCGCTGCTGCCGGACGTGCACCACATCCCGTACGCCTACCGCTACCGGTGCCAGTGGTGCGCCGACAAGCCCGAATGCACGCGCGGCTGTCTCGATGTGCTGGAGCAGGACCTCTTCGCCCGGCACCTCGACCCGCACGACGTGGCGGCCATCTTCGTGGAGCCGATCCAGGGCGAGGGCGGCTACGTGGTTCCGCCATCTGGCTGGCTCCGCGACCTGCGCACCATCTGCGACCGCTACGGCATCCTGCTGGTGGCGGACGAGGTGCAGTCCGGAGTCGGGCGTACCGGGAAGATGTGGGCCTGCGACCACGAGGGCGTCGAGCCCGACATCCTGCTCACGGCCAAGGGGCTCGGCTCCGGCATGCCAATCGGCGCGCTCGTCGCCAAGGAGGCGATCACGACGTGGGAGAGCGGATCCCACGGCTCCACCTTCGGTGGCAACCCCGTGTGCTGTGCCGCGGCGCTCGCGACACTCGACCTGGTCGAGGGCGGCCTGATGGCCAATGCGGTCGTCATGGGTGAGCGGCTGCAGGCGGGCGTCCGGCGGCTGGCGGAACGACATGCGTGCATCGGCGACGTGCGCGGAGTCGGCCTGATGGTGGGAGTAGAGTTCGTCAAGGACCGGGCCACCCGGGAGCCCGCGCCGGACCTGGTGCAGCAACTGGTCCAGGGCGCGTTCCGTGAAGGGCTCCTGTTGCTCGGGGCGGGGAAGAGCACGCTCCGCCTCGCACCGCCGCTCGTCGTGGGCGCGGAGGACATCGACATCGCGCTGGCCATGATCGACGCCAGGCTGCGCGAGATCGCTTGACCGCCGCTTCGAAGGTCACGTCCATGCGGGACGCCGTCGGCGCGCTGGTGCGTGATGGGGACACGGTCGTGATCGAGGGATTCACCCACCTCATCTGCTTCGCCGCCGGCCACGAGATCATCCGCCAGCGCCGGCGGGACCTCACGCTATGCCGGCTCACCCCCGACCTGATCTATGACCAGATGATCGCCGCGGGCTGCGCGCGGAAGCTGGTCTTTTCCTGGGCCGGCAATCCAGGGGCGGGCTCGCTGCACGCCTTCCGCCGGGCAGTCGAGGGGAAGGGCGGGGCGCCGCTCGAAATCGAGGAGTATTCCCATTTCGGGATGGTGGGTCGGCTGAGCGCGGGCGCCGCCGGGCTGCCCTTCTGGCCGATGCGGAACTACATGGGGACCGACCTGCCCGTGGTGAACCCCCGCATCGCCGAGGTGGAGTGCCCGTATACCGGCGAGCGGCTGGCCACCGTCCCGGCGCTCAACCCCGACGTCACGATCGTCCACGCCCAGCGCGCCGACGCGCAGGGCAACACCCAGATCTGGGGCCTGCTCGGCGTGCAGAAGGAGGCGGCATTCGCCTCCCGCCGCGTCATCGTGGTGATCGAGGAGCTGGTGGATGAGAGCATCATCCGCGCCGATCCCAACCGGACGCTGATCCCGGGGATCGTCGTGGATGCGGTGGTAGTCGAGCCGTGGGGTGCGCATCCGTCCTACGCGCAGGGGTACTACGATCGCGACAACGATTTCTATGTCGGGTGGGAATCGATCTCCCGTGATCCGGCGGCGCTCGCGGCGTATCTGGACGAGTACGTCCACGGGGTGCGGGACCGCACCGAATACGTGGCGCGCTGCGGGGGGTTCGAGCGACTGCGGGCCGACGCGCGGGTGTGCGGTGGGGTGAACTATGGATTCTGAAATGCGCTCGCCTCGGAGGACGAGTCACCCTGAGCGAAGCGAAGGGGGCGTGACCACAGATGGCCCCCTTCGCTTCGCTCAGGGTGACTCGAAGCCAGGCACATGACCTACTCCCCCGCCGAGATGATGGCCGCCGTCGCCGCCCGCGAGCTCCGGGACGGCGAGGTGGTGTTCGTCGGCATCGGGCTCCCCAACCTCGCGTGCAACCTCGCCCGCGCCACCCACGCTCCCAACCTCGTGCTGATCTATGAATCCGGGGCGATCGGCGCGGGGCCGGAGCGGCTGCCGATGTCGATCGGCGATCCGGCGCTCGTGACCGGGTCGCTCATGGTGTGCGGGATGGCCGACGTCTTTCAGTGCCTGCTGCAGAACGGCCGGATCGAGGTGGGATTCCTCGGCGGCGCCCAGATCGACCGCTACGGGAACATCAATACGACGGTGGTCGGCGCCTACGACCACCCCGACGTGCGGCTGCCGGGGAGCGGCGGCGCGGCGGAGATCGCGATCCATGCCCGTCGCACCCTCGTGATCAGCCGGCTCAACCGCCGCGCCTTTCCGGAGACAGTCGATTTCATCACCAGCCCGGGCCATCGGATGCGCGGCCGCACGCGGCGTGAGCTCCACATGCCTGGGGCCGGCCCCGTCAAGGTCGTGACCGACAAGGCGATTCTCGAGGTCCACCCCGACACGGGGGAGCTGGTGTTGGCGGCGCTGTACCCTGGCGTCGAGGCTGAGGAAGTTCGCGCCTGTGTCGGCTGGCCGCTCCGGTCCCGACCCGACGTCGATTTGGTGGACCCGCCGACGCCCGACGAGCTGGTATTGCTGCGCGACGTGCTCGATCCCCACCGCCTCTACCTGAAGGGCTGACCTGATCGATGAGCGCCGCCACGGTGACCTCGGCCGGCGAGGATCCCCACCCCACACTGCCGCGCGCGCTGGGTTTGCGCGACATGGTGCTCTTCAACATCGTCGCGGTCCTGAGCCTGCGATGGTTCGCGACCGCCGCCGCCGCTGGGCCCAGCTCGATTTCGCTGTGGCTGTTGGCGGCGCTCTTCTTCTTCATCCCTCAGGGTCTCGCGGTCAGCGACCTCGCGGCCCGATATCCGGAGGAAGGCGGCATCTATGCCTGGACCAAACGCGCCTTCGGCGAGGGACACGGCTTTCTCTGCGGCTGGTGCTACTGGGTCAACAACATCCTCTACTATCCCAACCTGCTCATGTCCACCGCCGTTGTCGGCACGTACGTTATCGGGCGCGGAGAGACGGGGCTGGCCGACAGCTGGACCTATGTGCTGCCGGCGACGCTCCTGGCGCTCTGGTTGGCGGTGGGATTGAACATCGTGGGGGTGCGGACCGGACGCTGGGTGCAGAATCTCGGTGCCATCGGAACGTATCTTCCGGGCGCGCTGCTGGTCGGACTGGGCGCCTACGCGGCCTTCACACGGCCTTCCGCGACGCCGCTCACCCGGACGACGCTCGTGCCCGACCTGGGCAATCTCTCCGAACTCAATCTCTGGGCCTCGATCGCGTTCGCCTTCGCCGGACTCGAGCTGTGCGCGGTCCTCGGCGGCGAGGTGAAGGAGCCCCGGCGCACCCTGCCGCGCTCGATCCTCATCTCGGCGCCCCTGATCGCCTTCGTCTACATCGCCGGCACCGTCGCGGTGCTCTGGCTGGTGCCTCCAGGCGAGGTGAACATCGTCTCCGGATTTCTCCAGGCGCTGGCCGCGGGCGCGCGCAACATCGGGTGGGGCGCCGCCTGGTTGCCGGCGGTCGCGGCAGCGTTCTATGTGGTGGGCAACGTGGGGGGCGTGGGCGCCTGGCTCACGGGGCCGGCCCGGGTGGCGTTCGTCATCGGGCTCGACCGCTACTTCCCCCCAGCCTTCGGGCGGGTGCACCCGCGCTGGCGGACGCCCTACGTCGCGATTCTGACGCAGGCGGTGCTGGCGACGGTGTTCCTCCTGCTGTCGGTGTTGGGCAAGGGGACGACGGTCGAGAGAGGATACCTCGTCATTCTCGACACGATGCTGCTCGTGTATTTCATCCCGTACATCTACCTGTTCGCGTGCTACGTGGTGGTGCGGTTCCGGGAGCCCCCACCCGCGGGCGCGTCGATCCTGGCCGGGCGCCCCGCCGGCGTTCTGATCGGCGCCGCGGGGCTCGCGCTGACCCTGTTCGCGATGCTGATCGCGACGGTGCCACCCTCGGGCAGCGCCGAGCCCTGGCTGTTCCGGGTCAAGGTCATCGGCGGGGCCGGGTTCTTCGTCGTCGTGGGCCTCCTCATCTACTGGAGGGGCCGCCGGTGAGGGTCGACCCTCGAGTCATCCTGAACGCAGTGAAGGGGACGTGCCTTCGGGTATGCCCCCTTCGCCTCGCTCAGGCTGACCCCACGTGGGCGCGCGCGGCCATAGCGGTGGCCGTCGTCTGTGCCGCAGTCTCGCCCGCGACGGCCCAACGCGCTCCGGTTCTCCAACAGGTGACGGTCCGCCACCCCTACTACTACCGCGAGATGTTCATCCCCCAGGCCACCAGCGGTCCGAGCGCCGCGGCCTGGTCACCCGACGGCACGGAGCTGGTCTACTCGATGCAGGGCTCGCTCTGGCGCCAGCGTGTCGGCGGCACGGAGGCACGCCAGCTCACCGATGGCCCGGGGTATGACTACCAGCCGGACTGGTCACCCGATGGGCGTCGGATCGTCTACGCCTCGTATCGCGACGACGCGATCGAGCTCCGGCTCCTCGATCCGGCCACCGGATCGTCCACGCTCCTGATCGGCGGCGGCGCGGTGAGCCTGGAGCCCCGCTGGTCGCCCGATGGCCGCCGCATCGCCTTCACCTCGACCATGTACGAGGGCCGCTGGCACGTGTTCACGGCGGAGGTAACGCCGGACGGGCTGGCGGAGCACGTCGAGCGGATCAGTGAGGACCGCGAGAGCGGACTCCCCCGATACTACTACAACTCGGTCGATCACGTGGTCTCTCCGACCTGGTCCCCCGACGGGGCGGAGCTGATCGTGGTCTCCAACCGGGGCCACGTGTGGGGGTCGGGAGGCTTCTGGCGGATGCCCGCCCGTCCAGGTGGGACGATGCGCGAGATCCGCGACGAGGAGACGACCTGGAAGGGCCGCCCAGACTGGAGCCGGGACGGCAGGCGCGTGGTCTATAGCTCCTACCTGGGCCGGCAGTGGCACCAGCTCTGGCTGATGCCGCCGGATGGGTCCAACCCGCTCCAGCTCACCTACGGCGAGTTCGACGCCACGGCCCCACGCTGGTCGCCCGACGGGGGGCGCATCGCCTACCTGTCGAACGAGGGAGGCGACACGTCGCTCTGGATTATCGAGCTTCCCAGCGGGGGGCGGACCGAGGTTCGGGCCGACCGACGCGTGTACCGTGCCCCGATCGGCCGACTGCGCCTGGCCGTCGCGGACGGGGGCGGCGCCCAGCTACCGGCCAGGGTATCCGTCACGGGGCCGGACGGGCGGAGCTTCGCTCCGGATGGCGCCTGGCGGCATGCCGACGACGGATTCGACCGGCGCGAGCGCCGATTCGAGTACGGCTACTTCCACACGGCCGGCCGCGACGTGCTCACTCTGCCGGCCGGGGAGTATTCGATCGAGGTCTCGCATGGGCCCGAGTATCGTGTCGAGCGCCGGACGATCGAGCTCAGGGCCCTGGCCGACACGACCGTTCGGGTGGCACTCCACCGCCTGACGGACCTCGGCGCGCGCGGCTGGTTCAGCGCCGACCTTCACGTGCACATGAACTACGGCGGCGCCTACCGCAACACGCCCCGCCGGCTCGCGTTCCAGGCGCGTGCGGAGGATCTCGATTTGGTCGAGAATCTGATCGTCAACAAGGAAGGGCGGATCCCGGACATCGGCTATCCGATCGGGCGGGACCCCGTCTCGACCGCGAGCACGGTCATTGTGCACGACCAGGAGTACCACACGAGCGTGTGGGGCCACGTCGGCCTGCTCGGGCTGAACGACCACCTGCTGCTGCCCGGCTACTCGGGCTACGCCGCCACGGCGGCCGCGAGCCTGGCGCCCACCAACGCTGCGGTCGCCGACCTGGCTCACGCACAAGGCGCGGCCGTCGGCTACGTCCATCCGTTCGACAGCGACCCGGACCCGGCCGACACCACTCGCCCACTCACCGCGGAACTCCCGGTGGACGTCGCGCTGGGCAAGGTGGATTACTACGAAGCGCTGGGTTTCGTGGATGATCCGATGGCCACGGCGCACGTCTGGTACCGGATCCTCAATTGCGGCTTCCGCCTCCCTGCGGGAGCGGGCACGGACGCGATGGCCAACTTCGCCTCGCTTCGCGGCCCGGTGGGCATGAACCGCGTCTACGTGCGTACCGGCGGCCCGCTGGATCGGCGTCGCCTGCTCGACTCGCTCAGGGCCGGCCGCAGCTTCGCGACGAACGGACCTCTCCTGGAGCTGCGCCTCGACGGCCGCGGATTGGGGGACGAGCTCCAGCTGCCGGCCGGGGAGCGCGAGGTCGTCGCCCGGGTGTCGCTGCGCTCCAACGTGGCCGTGGACCATCTGGAGATCGTGGGCAACGGCGTGGTGGTGCAGGAGGTGCCGCTCGCGGGCGACCGGACCCGGGCGGAGCGGGAGGTGCGGCTGCCGGTGCGGAGAAGCGGGTGGTTCCTGCTTCGAGCCAGGAGCGACCGGGCGATGTATCCGGTGTTGGATCTCTACCCTTACGCGACGACCAGCCCGATCTACGTGATCGTTGGGGGCGAGCCGGTGCGCTCCGCCGAGGATGCGGAGTACTTCCTCCGGTGGATCGACCGGCTCGAGGCGGCGGCGAAAGCGAACACCGACTGGAATACCGAGGCCGAGCGGGAGGGGACGCTGCAGCTCATCGGGCGGGCGCGGGCGGAATTCGAGCGGAGGGAGAGGGAGGTCCGGTGATCCCTCATGAGTCACCCTGAGCGAAGCGAAGGGGGCATGCGCTGGGTCATGCTCGGTTCACTCCGTTCAGGGTGACTCATGAAGTAGCCGACCACCTGCGGTTCACAGCCGCTCGACCACCATCGCGATCCCTTGTCCCACCCCGATGCACATCGTGGCGAGCCCGTACCGTCCGCCCGTGCGACGCAGCCCGTGGACCAGCGTTGTGAGAATCCGGGCGCCACTGGCACCGAGCGGATGTCCGAGCGCGATCGCCCCGCCATACGGGTTCACCAGTGCCGGATCGAGCTCCAGCTCGCGAATGCATGCGAGTGCCTGCGCGGCGAACGCCTCGTTGAGCTCGACCAGGTCCAGCTGTCCGGCGGTGAGCCCCGCGCGGGCGAGCGCCTTGCGTGTGGCCGGGACCGGCCCCAGCCCCATGCAGCTCGGGTCCACGCCGGCCACCGCCGTCGACACCACCCGCGCGAGCGGCGCAAGGGCCAGCTCGGCCAGCGCCTCGCCGCTCGCGATCGCGAGGGCGGCCGCGCCGTCGTTGATGCCGCTGGACGTCCCCGCCGTCACGGTGCCATC
>Ga0209797_10000222_pt1 | contig 27052 bp, 21 predicted proteins | sample DOMMetBare3Fresh_2_FD_187472 | JGI IMG/M metagenome (GOLD analysis project Ga0209797, IMG submission 187472) | Wetland sediment microbial communities from St. Louis River estuary, USA, under dissolved organic matter induced mercury methylation -... | ecosystem: Environmental > Aquatic >... | reverse complement strand
CATGATCTCGGGATGGCCGGCGGGATGGCGCGCGATCTCGGCCGCGAGCTCCTGGCGACGCGCCTCGAGCGCGGTGGGGCCCATGGCGTCGCACTTGGTCATCACGACCTGCCAGCTGAGCGCCGCCTCGTCGAGCAGGTCGAAGAGCTCGCGGTCGTTCGGCTTGGCGCCGTGGCGCGAGTCGATCAGGACCAGCACGCGCGCGAGCACGGTGCGGCCGCGCAGGTACTGGCGGATCAGCATCGACCACTGCTTGAGCAGCGACTGCGAGACGCGCGCGAAGCCGTAGCCCGGCATGTCGACCAGCACCAGCTTGCGGCCCTCGACGTCGGGGCCGAGCTGGAAGAAGTTCAGCTGCTGGGTGCGCCCCGGCAGCTTCGACGTGCGCGCCAGCGCCTTCTGGCCGACCAGCGCATTGAGCAGGCTCGACTTGCCGACATTCGAGCGCCCGGCGAAGGCGATCTCCGGCGCGCGGCGCGGCGGCAGGTCGTCGGCGCGCTGCGCGGCGTGGAAGAAGACGCAAGTCGACGCGAAGAGGCGGCGCCCGGAGTCGAGCGCCTCGTCGCTCATGTCTTCGCCTGCTCCTTCGCGGTCTGGCGCATGATCACCCATTGCTGCGCGACCGAGAGGATGTTGTTCCACGCCCAGTAGATCACCAGCCCGGACGGGAAGCCGGCGAGCATGAAGGTGAAGAGGATGGGCATGAACATGAAGATCTTCGCCTGGATCGGATCGGGAGGCGCCGGGTTCATCTTCTGCTGCAGGAACATCGTGACGCCCATGATCAGGGGCCACGCGCCCATCGTGCCGCCGAGCAGGATCGCCTCGGGCGGGGCCCAGGGCAGCAGCCCGAAGAGGTTGAACACCGATGTCGGATCGTGCGCCGAGAGGTCGCGGATCCAGCCGTAGAACGGCGCGTGGCGCATCTCGATGGTGACGAACAGCACCTTGTAGAGCGAGAAGAAGACGGGGATCTGTATGACGACCGGCAGGCAGCCCGCGAGCGGATTGGCGCCGGACTTGCGGTAGAGCTCCATCATCGCCTGCGACATCTTCGCCTGGTCGCTGCCGTGGAGCGCCTTGAGCTTCTCGATCTCCGGCTGCAGCAGCTTCATCTTGCTCATCGCGCGGTAGGACTTGTTCGCGAGCGGGAAGAACAGCGCCTTGACGCACAAGGTCAGCAGCAGGATGGCGAGGCCGAAATTGCCGAGCAGGCGGTAGAAGAAGTCGAGCACGTAGAAGATCGGCTTGGTCAGCCAGTAGAACCAGCCGAAGTCGACGGCGCGGTCGAAGTTCAGGATCGACAGCTTCTCCTCGTAGGCGTCGAGCAGGCGGACTTCCTTGGCGCCCGCGAAAAGGCGGTTGGTCGTGGTGACCTTGCCGCCGCCCGGCGCCGCGGTCAGCGCAGTGGTGAACAGCTTGCCCGCCGCGGGGTCGCTGTGCGCGAAGGTGACCGTCAGGCCAGGGCTTCCCGCGCGCAGCCCGAACTCGCTCTGGATCCCCGTGAGCTGACCGTTCGGGATACCGATACGGGCCTGGAAGGCCGCATTCGGCGCGAGCGAGGCGATCGTGCCGGGCAGGAAGATCACGTCAACCGCCGGCTGCACGGCCGTGACGGTGGTAGTGCCTGTAGTGAATCCGGGCGCGGCGGCTGTCACCGTTGCCGTACCGACCTGGCCCTCGAAGGCCTGCACGGTGTAGCTGAAGCCGCTGTTGCCGTTGAGCAGGACGATATCAAGCGAGCCGCTGCCGACGGTGCTGCCGTTCGGTGCGAGGAGGAACTTCGAGGAGTCGGACACGGTCAGGTGCACCGTGACGCCGCCGTGGTTCGACGCGCCGAGGAACCCGTTGGTGCCGACCTGCATGCCGCTTCCGAAAGTCGCCGGCTGATTGAGGGTCAGGGCCGGCGTGCTGACCGTGACGCCGTACTTGGGTAGCGGCTGCGGCAGCGAGATGTAGCCGGTCGCACTTGCGGACACGGCCGTGAAGCCGGCGTTGAGCGGCTTGAATTCGACGCCACCCGCCGACGCCGGGCTCCCGGACCGTGCCTGGCCCGGCTGGATGAGCACCTGCACGGACGAACTGGTCAGGGCTGACGTCACCAGAGTTGCGACCGCAGCCGAGTCGTTGACCACAGTGATCGTGTCCGGCACGGCGCCGAAGCGGCGCGCCTGCTCGATCTGCATGCCGCTGCGCGGCGCGTTCGGCACGCCGAGCCGGATCTGGAAGGGCGAGTTCGGCTGGAAGACCGTGGCCGTCGTCGGCAGGAAGATGACGTCGAGTGCGGGTGCGACCAGCGAGTCGCCGTTCGTGGCGCCGAGGAATCCGGGCGCCGAGTAGGTCACGGAGACGTTGCCCGTCTGGCCATCAAGCGCCTGGAGGTAGTAGCTGACGCTGGTGCCGTTCACCGGAATCGGGATATCAATGAACGGCGAGCCGGCGGTCGTCGCGTTAGGCGCCACCAACAGCTTGGCCGGATCGGCGCTGGTGACGCGCACCGTGGTCCCGCCGTGATTGCTGGCCTGCAGCGACGCGAATCCGCTCGTCTGCAGACCGGACCCGAGTGTCGTGGTGCCGGACACGTTGAAGCTCGGCGTCGGATTGACCGTGACCAGCAGGCTGTCGGGCTGGATGTTGGTCGCGGTCGCCACCACATAGGTGCTGCACGGGAACGGTCCCGTCGCCGCGGACAGCGTCGCCTGCACCGAGACCAGGCCGGCGGGAATGATGCGGGGCGAATTCGACGCGACGCACGCCGGGTTCCGGGCAATGAGCGTGACTGACACGCCACCGGCCGGCGCCGCGATCGCGATGCTGTTGCTCTCGAACTGGATGTCGATGTCGACCGGGAAGCTGGCGTTCAGGGTCGTCGATCCCTGGAGCACGTTCAGCGACGCCGACGTCGTCACGGTGGAGAACGCCGAGGTGAACGCCGGGTTGTTCACCGTCACCGTTGAGGTGCCGGGCAGAAGGCCCTGCACCGTGACGTTGGCGCTGGTCAGACCGGCGGCAATGGTCACCGACGGCGTCCCGAGTCCGACGGCCGTAGGATTGCTGCTGGTCACCGTGAAGACGACGCCACCCACCGGCGCGGGGGCCGGCAGGTTGATCACGAGCGACGCCGTGCCATTGAAGGGCACGTTCAGCGTCGGCGGCAGGACACTGATATTCCGGTTCTGCACGTCCACCGGCAGCGTCCCGCTGGTGTAACCCGTGGCCGCCGCGGTCAGCAGCGCCGTACCAGGCGACACGCCGGTCACCAGGACGCTGTCGAGCACCTTGCCCTGCGGGATCGTCACCGACGCCGGCACCGTGAAGAAGCTCGGATTGCCGCTGGTGAGTGAGACCACCGTGCCACCCACGGGCGCGGCGGTGTTCAGCGTGATGTAGACCTTCGAGGTGAGCCCGATGCCGACACCGGGCACGCCCGCGAACGAGAGCTGAATGGTCGGCGAACTGAAGAGCGTGGTCGCCGTGAAGATGGCCTGCAGCGGCCCGATCGAGGCGGTCGCGGTCGGATTGGCCTGGGTGTTTCCGAGGGTCCAGATGGTCCGGGCGCGACCGTTCGCGTCCGTGGCGCCTGACGTCGGCGCGACCGAGCCATCGGACACGGTCCAGGTCACCGTCGCGCCGGGCACGACGTTCGCGAAGCTGTCCTTCGCCTGGACCACGAGCGCGACCGGCAGCGGCTTGCCCGCCGAATCGGACTGCGCGTCGCCGGAGTCCTTCGCCAGCGTCAGGATGGCAGTGGGAGTGCCGGTCGCCGTGAATGTCACCACAGGCAGGCCGGAGACCGTGGCCGTCACGGTGTTGGCGCCGACGGTCTGACCGACCCGCCAGCTGGTGACGGTCGCGATGCCGGAGGCGTTGGTGACTTGCGACAGGCCGGTGATCGTCCCGCCGGCGACCGCGAAGGTGACTGTGACGCCGGAAAGCGGTGCTCCGCCGGCGTCCTTGACCAGGACAGATGGCGGCGCGGCGACCAGCGTGTTGACCACGGCGTTCTGCGAGGTGGCCGAGTTGGCGGTGACACTGGCTGGCGCGGTCGTCACGCCGGTCGCCGTGAAGGTCACGACTGGGAGGCCGGCGACCGTCGCCGTCATCGTGTTCGGTCCCGGCGTGGCGCCCACGGTCCAGCTCAGGACCGTGGCGACGCCGGAGGCGTTGGTCGTGGCGTTCCCGCCGGTGAGCGAGCCACCACCGCTGGCCACGGCGAAGGTGACCGCCACACCGGGGACCGGGTTGGAGCTGGCATCGAGCACCACGACCGAGGGCGGCGCACTCACCGCTGTCCCCACGGTCGCATTCTGGGTCAGCGCCGAGTTCGCGGCCACGCTGGCCGGCGGCCCCACGACCGCCGTGGCGGTCGCGCTGAAGGTCAGCGGCGATCCGGTGAGTCCGCTGGAGGTGGCGGTGACGGTGATCGGGCCCGCCGTGCCGCCAGCGGTCAGGATCGTCTGCGCCCGGCCCACGCCATCGGTCGTGGTCGTGGTCGGCGCCACGGAGGTCCCGGTGGGGCCCGTCGCCACCGCGAAAGTGACGCCGATCCCGGGCACCGGGTTGCCGAGACCGTCCCGCACTTCGACCACCAGCGGCGCGCTGGCGGCGCTGCCGGCCGGCACGCTCTGCCCATCACCGCTGACCTTGACGATGCTGCTCGCCGCCGGTGCCCAGGAGACGGTGCCGGTCGTCGTGAGGCCGCCCGGTGTATTGGCCGTGATCGTGACGCTGCCGCTGCCGGTCGCAGGCGCGGTAACGCTCGCCTGACTGAAGCCGGTGGACTGCGGAACCAGCAGCGCGGAATCGCTTGACTCGAACGAGACCGGAACGCCGGTAACGGGCGCGCCCGCCTGCCAGACGGTTGCGGTGATGGTCGCGCTCTGGCCGTCGGTGAGGGTGGTAACGGCTGGAATAGTGACCGAATCCGCGGAACTGCCGGGACCGGTGTAGGTCGGGGTGAGCGGCGAGGTCTGGGTCGTCTGGCCGGCCGTCGCGGTGACGGTGCCGGTGGTGCGGTAGTACTCGATCCCGCCACCGCGGACGATCGCGGTGAAGTTGAACTGCTCCGTCGCGCTCTTGAGGTCGATGGTGATCTGGATGAGCAGCTGCCCGCCGCTCTGGGTGAACTGCTGCGCGGTCAGCGTGTCGGTGAACACCACGCTGCCGTCGGATACCCGTGTGAGGCCGAGAATGACCTCGTCCACGGGGATCGGAAACGCTCCCCCTGCCCGGAAGAAGGCCGTCGCGTCGATGGTGCTCTGGGCCGTCCAGCGTGGCGCGAGCGCGCTGTCAGTGGAGCATGTCGTCAACAGAATCGCGCCGAAGATGGCACGAAGGGCGCGACCGATGGCACTCCAGCGGCGAACGGCAGGGTTCAAGGAGAGCACGGGGGTTGAGGGGTAAAGTGAAGCTAGGAGTCAGCTTGACAGCTGTCAAACCGGCATCCCGAAAACCGAAATCCCTTGCCAGCCACTCACTCCTCCGGAAAGCCCGTGCCACCCGTCACGGGACGGATGATGACTGGGCGCAGACCCTGACAACTCCTGCCGGGATCAGGTAGGAATGGTGCCGCGGAGATGGGTCAGTGCCAATGTCGCGACCACTCGCAGAATCGGCATTGGGACCGGCGCACACCGGGCGGCGCTACCGCCGATCGTTCGCCCGTGGGATCGCTCGTCCCGGAATCGGACGCCGCCAGACCCAGGGCGCGCGAGTGTGGCCGGTCGCTCTTACATCGTCTCCAGCCGCGAGGTACCTTGGGCCGAATCATCGACGGCTCCTGCGGCCTCGCTTCCGCTACCGACCTACCGGATCCGCTCACCGTTCTCCAGCCTGCGCCTCGCTGGGGGCAATTCCCGTCTTCGATGTGAGCTATGTCGCGACCTGACCCCAGACTCCTCTGCCTCCTCGCCGCGATCGGCTGCGGACACAGCGACCCGTTCCCTCCCGCCGACAACGGCTCGACCGGCCCATTTGATCCGACGCCGCCCGTTCAACTGACCCTCAATGTCGGCCAGGATCGCGACCCGGTCTGGCTGCCCGATGGATCGGGAGTGCTCTACTCGCTGCAGCATCTCGATCGTCGCGATCCGGACCAGTGCCTCGCCGTCATTCCCTCCGGCGGTGGAACACGCACCCGCGAGAAGTGCTACGCTGACGATGCCGCGCGGGACTCGGTCAACGTCATCCGGGACCAGGCGCTGAGCGCCGGTGGTCGGCTCGCGTGGGTGGCGGAGGGCACGCCGCTCGGTCGCACCGATCCGGCGTTCGCCGGGATTCGGATCGGCTCGCTCAGCCCCGCCGACCGCGGCATCGAGGTGCGATCGCTCCCCTACCCGGCTCCCAACGGCACGGTGCACACCACCGCAACCCATCTCGGGTGGCTCGGAGAGGACACGCTCGTCTACGTCGGCCTCGATGTGGCGTATGCCAGGGCGTGCAACGGGTGCAAGTTGGACACGCTGCTGGCCGGCAAGGATATCGCGCTGCTGGATCTGTCGACCCAACCGGCGACTGTCAGCATCCTCCCGGGGACCACCGAGGCGACGTCGGTCTGGCCGGCGCCGGACGGCTCCGCGATCTACTTCACCCGCCGAGGCGATTCGCAGGTCTATCGGCTCTCGCCGCTGAGCGGCACTCCCACGGTGGTGCACGATTTCGGCATCGGCCGGATCGCCCGCGATCCCCAGGTCGTCGGCAATCGGCTCGTGGCAATTGTCGATGGAATCGTGGACAGCCAGGTCGTGGCGCTCTTCGGCGCGGCGCAGGTCGATCAGGGTGGCCGACTCGCCCTTGTCGACCTCGGCAGCGGAGCAGAAACACTGTTGCCCGTCCCGGGACTGCTCTTTCGACGGCCCGCCCTCTCCCCTTCCGGCCAGCGGATCGTCGCCGAGGGCTATCCCCTCACGCTCACACCGATTCTCGATTCGCTCGGCCAGGTGATCGCCGTCGATTCGACCGTCGGCAGCGTCGCCGACCTGCGACTCCTGGAGCCCTGAGACCCATGCGAAACATCCTCGCGGCTTCGCTGCTGGTGGCACTGGGAGCCGCACCGCTCTCCTCCCAGTCCGTGGGCGCCGTGGCGGGCGTCGTTCGGGAGGCGGAATCTGGCGGCGGCGCGCTGCCGGGAGCCCGCGTCACGATCGACGGGGGCCGCTTCGCCACCACCACCGATGCCCGGGGCTTCTACCGCGTCCGCGAACTCGGCGCAGGCTGGCACACGGTCTCCGCGGCCGCGATCGGACGGCGGCCCCAGATCCGCGACAGCGTCCTCGTTCGGGGCGGCCAGACGACGGCGCTTGATTTCGCGCTTCGGGCCGACCCCATCGGCCTCGAGCCACTCGAAGTCATCGCGGAACGGGTGGATTCGGTGCTCGACCCGCTCGCAGTGCAGGACCAGCAGCGCTTCACGAACGAAGATCTTCGGCGACTCCCCGTCTCCAACGTGGACGAAGCGATCGCACTCTCCTCCGGAGCCGTCGGGGAGAGCTATCGCGGTGGCCGTCTGGGGCAGCAGTCCTTTGTGCTCGATGGGCTCGGGCTCAAGAATCAGCTCGATGCCTCGAGCGGCACGCTCGGGATCCGGGTACCGCCGGATCTCCTGGCGGAGGCCTCACTCGTCACCAATGGCTTCTCCGCCCGCTATGGGCAGGCGGTCTCGGCGCTGGTGAACCTCGCGACCCGTGATGGCGCCGATCGCTGGGGTGGACGCGTCGCCTATGAGACCGATCGGCCGCTGGGCAGCGGCGCGGACTTCGGCCTCGACCGCGCGGTCGTCAGCGCGGAGGGACCGCTCGTCGGCGGCATCCGGCTCGTGGCGGTCGCCGACATCTCCGGGCGGCTCGACGCCGACCCCGTGAACGCGCCGCGCCCCTCCAACCCGCGCGACCCGCGGCACGCGCTTCCGTGGCTGCTGCCACACAACAGCGGCGAACAGGCCGACCTCGCCGCCAAACTGACCATACCGCTCGGGACCAGGCAGACCCTCAGGCTGCTCGGGCTTCACTCGGCAGAGCAGCGCCTCCTGTACGATCCCGCCTACAAGTACGATGTGGCGCTGTCTCCGGTCCGGCGGGTCACGGGCGATCTCCTCAACGTGCACCTCCAGCGGACCTTCCCGGGCCCCAACATGGTGGCGGACCTGCGGGTCGGCTATTTCGGCCGGGACTTCATTCGGGGCACAGCCGCGAGCACTCCCGACTACCGCTTCGGCGCCTTCACCGGCAGGAAGATCGCGATCCTCGACGAGGCCCTCGCCCGTGCGCAGGACACGCTCGCCGCCAACGCCCCGCTGCCCGGCCTGGTAGCTCCCGATTTCAGCAGCAACACCCCGTGGGGCGTCCCGGCGTTCTTCCGCGGCGCCGGTGCGCGGGGCGACCTCGGATGGAATCACTACCGGGAAATCCGGAGCCGACTGGATGTGAGCGTGCCTGCGGGCAGCAGGAGTGACTTCTATTTCGGCGGGGAATACTCCACCCAGCGGGTCAGGACGTTTCAGCGCACGCTTGGTTACCTGCCCGTCGGCGACAGCGTGCCCGCGGCAAGCGCCGCGAACTTCACTCCGTGGGCCGGATCACTCTACGCGGAGGTGCAGGGCCGTTCGAACGATCTCGCGGTCACCGTTGGCGTCCGATACGATCAGTTCAGTGGCCGGAATGACCTGAAAGGCAAGCCGGCGAAGAGCCAGAGGGCAATCTCCCCGAGAGTGGCGGTCAGCACCGTCCTCAAGGGGGCCACCTTCGTCGCCAGCTTCGGCAAGTTCCGGCAGGCGCCGGACTATCAGTTCCTGGTCGACGCCGCCTTCGACGACACCACGCGCACCGGGCGCTTCCGCCAGGGAAACCCCGATCTCGGCTTCGAAGAATCCACCCAGTATGAGTTCAGTCTCCGGCTCCGCCCCACCACCTACGCCTCGGTGCGCGCCAATGTCTACGTGCGCCGGCTTGATGGCCTGGTCGCGTCCGTGCCACTCGGGGTCAATCCCGATTCGGCGATCTTCGGCAACGTTGACGCCGGGTCGGTGAAGGGAGCGGAGATCATCCTGGAGCGCGACTTCGTCAGGGGCTGGGGGGCGCGCCTCTCATGGAACGTGCAGCAGGCCACGGCAAATTCCTCGAATGCCTTCCTGGTGCAGAGGGTGCCCACGATCGATCCGGCGACCGGCGATACCACCTTCCCGGCAAAGGTCGAGTTTCCGCTCGACTTCGACCGGCGGCAGTCGTTCACCGGTATCGTCACCGGGACGGTGCCGGCCCACGTCGGACCATCGCTGTTCGGGACGCGCCCGCTCGCGGGGATCGAAGGCACTGCCATACTGCGGATCGCGACCGGCCTGCCGTTCTCGCGCACCAACGCGAAGGGCGACTCGATCATCGGCCTGCCGAACGATGGCCGCCTGCCGACGACGGCAACCCTCGACGTACTGCTGCGTCGGCCGATTCGCTTCGGCCGGATGGGTGGCAGCGTCTATCTGGATGTGAGGAATCTGCTCAACCGGCGGAATGTGCTGGCGGTCCGGCGGGACACCGGGCGGCCCGAGGCGACGGCCGCCGGGCTGCAAGCCCTGGCCGATTCAGCCTATGCCGCGAACCCCTATCCGATCCCCTACGAGTCGAGCCGCTACCGGCGCTGGGCCGATCTGGATGGCAACGGGCAGGTGGACGGTCCCACCGAACTGCGACCGCTCTACCTGGCGGCGGCGAAGGACTTCACCCAGCCGCTCTTCGCGTACGGCCAGCCGCGACTGTTCCGGCTGGGGATCGAGTTCCTGTTCTAGAACCACTCACACTGCCACTTCACCCCGGGAGAGTAGTTGCAGTGCACCGGGAGCGGATTCGTGTAGTTGAAGCTCAGCTTGAAGGTGGGGCCGAGCCGCTCGTACTCGATCTCGCTGCCGTTCGAGAGATGGGGAACGCCTGACAGGTAATCCGGCACCAGGTCCGACATGTTGAGCGGGTACACACCGTGGTCGGTGTGGTAGTTCTCCAGGGTCTGAATGATGGCCGCGGACGCACGCATGCCCACCTGCGCGTTGGGGCCTTGCCCCGGAGGGAGCGGCTTGAAATAGATCCACGCTCCCGCGGCGAGCGCGGCGAGCACCAGCATGAACTTCATGACGGCCTCCTGGAGTCGGGCGAACGGCCTTACAGGAGCAAGTCGGGTGCCTGAACGCGGTCTCGGCCCCTCCCCCGTATCGCAGCCCCGGTCCACAACCGCTATCTTCCCGTCAGGCCTTGCTTTGCGGGCCCCGTACCTGATCCCAGGACCCCGGCCATTCGTTCTTTCATGCGCCTGCACGCGCGGGCACCCATCCTCATCCTGCTCGCAGGCTGCACCGTGCCATCTCATAGGCGGGCCGCTCCGACGGAGTCCGAGTTCCGCGCGATGATGCAACGCGGCAACGGATCGAACATCGCGGTGACTTCGGACTCGGCCGAGGATGCGCGACTCCGCACCCGACTCCTCCAGGCGCCGGTTGCCGAGACACGCGCGGCCCTGCTCAGCAGAGTGAAGACCATGCCCCGTTGGGCGGTGGCGGACTCGTCGGGCACCATCATCTGGCTCACCCGGACCACGCGCCTGTTCCGCTTCGTAGACGACATCTTCGTCCTGATCGAGCCGCGGGGAGACAGGAGCGCGATTCTGGTCCGCAGTGCCTCCCGGATCGGTGAGGGCGATCTCGGGCAGAACCGCCGCAATATCGCCGAACTCTGGGCCGCACTCGCCACCGAACACCCGCTGCGGTCTGCCTCGACTTCCCCCGATTCGCAGGGTACCAGATGAACCGGATCACAGCTTCACTTTACGCTCTGCTGTCGGCAGTGGCCGTCGTGGAGGTCTCGGCCCAGCAGACCTCCGGAGACGGGCCTCCGCCAGTCCGTGCGGTCTTCGCCATCATCGACAGCAGCGGCGACCGCGCCGGCCAGATCACTGCGGCCCAGAACCCCGATGGGGTGCTCTTCCAGATCCTTGCGACTCGCCTCACACAAGGAGCACATGGGCTGCACCTGCACGCCTCCCCCGCCTGCGAGCCACCGGCGTTCCAGTCGGCAGGAGGGCATTTCAATCCAGGCGCCAGGCAGCACGGCGCGAAGAACCCCTCCGGCCCGCACGCGGGCGACCTGCCCAACCTGGTCGCGAACGACAAGGGCGAGGCCCGCGCCCAGCTGCTGATTCCGGGTGTTACGCTCAATCCCGGTCCGCATTCGATTGGTGTTCCCGGCACCGCGCTCGTCATCCATGCGAAACCGGACGACGAGATGACCGATCCGACCGGCAACTCTGGTGCGCGCATCGCCTGCGCTGTCATCAGCGTCGCCACGCATTAGTCCTCAGTGCGCGCCCATAGCGTCCGGCCGCTTCGCCCTCCCTCTCCCGGGTCGGAGTGTGCCCCGCCAGGCGCGCCGGACCGGCGATCAACTCAACGGTTGCCGAACGGGAAGTCTGCGAATAACCTCACAAGGCCACCATCGCCTCAGAGCCCATGACGGACCTCCTCGCCGCTCGCGCCCAGATGGCGCTTTCGCTCGGCTTCCACATTCTCTTCGCGGTGGTGGGGATCGGCATGCCGCTGCTGATGGTGATCGCCGAGCGGCGCTGGCTGTCGACCCAGGATCCGATCGACCTCGAGCTCGCCAAGCGCTGGTGCAAGGGTACCGCGATCCTGTTCGCGGTAGGCGCCGTGAGCGGTACGGTGCTGAGCTTTGAGCTGGGGTTGCTCTGGCCGGGGTTCATGGACGTGGCGGGCCCGATCATCGGCATGCCCTTCTCGCTCGAGGGCTTCGCCTTCTTCACCGAGGCGATCTTCCTCGGCGTCTATCTCTATGGCTGGGACCGGATTTCGCCCCGCGCTCACCTCTGGGCCGGCATCCTCGTCGCGGTGAGCGGGGCCATTTCCGGCGTCTTCGTCGTGATCGCCAACGCATGGATGAACACCCCGACCGGCTTCGACCTGGTGAACGGTCTTCCGGCCGACATCGACCCCATCGGCGCGATCTTCAATCCGGCGGCCCTGCAGCAGACCCTGCACATGACTCTCGCGGCCTACGCCGCCACCGGATTCGCCGTCGCGGGCATCCATGCCTTCCTGCTGCTCCGGGATCCGCTCAACGCGTTTCATCGCCGGGCCCTCACCATCGGCATCCTGGTCGGGGCCCCGGCGGCGCTGCTGCAGCCCCTCTCAGGCGATCTCAGTGCGCAAAACGTGGCGCGCTACCAGCCCGCCAAGCTGGCGGCCATGGAGGCGCTGTTCACCACCCAGGCCGGTGCCCCGCTGGTGATCGGCGGATTGCCTGACATGGAGAACCGCGAAGTAAAATTCGGCCTCGAAATCCCCTATGGGCTTTCCCTCCTCGCCTATCACGATCCTCGCGCCACGGTCCAGGGCCTCGATTCGATCCCCCGCGCCGACTGGCCGCATGTACCGACGGTCCACCTGGCCTTTCAGATCATGGTCGGCATCGGGAGCCTCATGGCGCTGGTGGCGCTCTGGAGCCTGTCGGTTCTGCTCCGGCGGCAGGAACTCGCGACCCGGCCGCTGCTCCTGAAGGCGATCGCCGGCTGCGCACCAGTTGGCTTCCTGGCGATCGAGGCAGGATGGACCGTGACCGAAGTCGGGCGGCAGCCATGGATCATTCACGGCGTGCTCCGCACCAGTCAGGCCGTGACCCCGATGCCCGGCCTCGTGTACACGATGCTCGGTTTCTCCCTGCTGTACATCTTCCTCGGCATCGTGGTGGCCTATCTGCTGTATGCCCAGATTCTCCGGAGTCCCCGCCACGAGGAATGGCACCGCGTGTACTCCCCACGGTCGGCCTGAGCAATGGAACCGCTGACCCCTGCCCTGGTGCTGGCCGGCGCGGTCGTTGTGGCGCTGAACGCCTACGTGGTGCTGGCGGGAGCCGATTTCGGTGGCGGCGTGTGGGATCTGTTCGCGACTGGACCGCGACGCGAGCGGCAGCGCGACCTGATCGCCCATGCGATCGGCCCGGTCTGGGAAGCCAATCACGTCTGGCTGATCCTGGTGGTGGTCCTCCTGTTCACCTGCTTTCCGCCGGTGTTCAGCCGTATCGCGATCGCGCTGCACATCCCGATCACGCTCATCCTGCTGGGCATCGTGCTGCGGGGATCCGCCTTCACCTTCCGGAGCTACGGCGGGGATGACGCGCCCACCCAGCGGCGGTGGGGGCGGCTGTTTGCGACCGCGAGTCTGGTGACGCCGCTTCTGCTCGGCGTCGGAGTCGGGACTATCGCAGCGGGGCGGGTGCGCGCGCCCACGGGAGCGGGCTTCCTTGTCGACTATGTCACACCCTGGCTCTCGCTCTTCACGGCCAGTGTCGGGGTCCTGACCCTCCTGCTCTTTGCCTTCCTCGCCGCCGTGTATCTCACGCTCGAAGCGGAGGATCCCGACGTGCAGGATGACTTCCGCCGCCGCGCGCTGGGATCGGGGCTGGCGGTGTTTCTCGCCGCGATGCTCACCCTGGCCCTCGCGTGGCGGGAAGCGCCGCTGGTGTGGAACGGGCTGGTCACCGCGCCGCGGGCCATTCCCGTGCACCTGCTGACCGGTGCCAGTGCGACGCTCGCGCTCTGGGCGTTATGGACCCGCAAGTTCCGGCTCGCGCGGAGCGCCGCCGTCGCGCAGATCACGCTGATCCTGTGGGGCTGGGCGCTGGCCCAGTACCCCTGGCTGATTCCGCCGTCGCTGGGGATCAGCAATGCCGCGGCGCCCGCCATCACCCTGAAGCTCACCCTGGGCGCACTGGCCGTTGGCGCGGCGGTACTCTTTCCGTCACTCTACTATCTCTTCAAGGTGTTCAAGAGCCCGCCACGGTAGGCACAGCCCCCAACGCCAGCGGGCGGAGATCCTCCCGGATCCCCGCCCGCTCGCGTTTGCAGGCAGGTGGCGGCTACTCGCGCTCCATCATCCTGCGGATTGGCCCGACCAGAGAAAACATGACCAGGCTCGCAATGACCGCGAATGCCGCAACCGCCCCGAACACCTGCGGCAGCGTGAAGCTCGCGTAGAACCGGAGCACCCCGCCGGCAATGAGATTGCCCACCGAGGCGGCGAGGAACCACACCCCCATCATCATGCCCTTGACGCGGTCGGGCGCCAGCTTCGTCATGGAACTGAGTCCCACGGGACTCAGGCTGAGTTCGCCGATCGTGTGAAGCAGGTACGTCATCACCAGCCACATCGGGCTCACGAGCGTGCCATTGGCCGACGCCTGCGCCGCACCCACCATCACCAGGAAGCCCAGACCTACGAACAGCAGCCCGAAGGCAAACTTGGTCGGGCTTGAGGGGTCCCGCCTGCCCAGCCATACCCAGAACCAGGCGAAGACGGGAGCCAGCAGGATGATCATCAGTGCATTGACTGACTGGAACCAACTCGACGGGTAGGTCCAGCCGAAGATGCTGGTACGGGTATTCTGCGCGGCAAAGAGGTTCAGGCTCGTGGCGGCCTGCTCGAACGCCGACCAGAACACCGCCGCCCCCGCGAAGAGCACCACGATCACGATCAGCCGCTTCCGCTCCTCCTTGGTCCAATTGCCGGCCATGAACAGCCAGGCGAAGAACGCGAGCACGACGAGCAGGTAGACCCAGCTGAAGGCGCTGGTCACGGTCTCGACGCCGACGATGCCCCGCTGGACCAGCATCGCGACGCCGCCCGCGAACGCCACGATCGCCAGCACGCCGGCGCCCAGCTGCCGCCGGGCCGCACGGCCCTCATCGGACTGCGCGGGCACGCTCGGATGGATGCCCGCGTCCCCGAAGTGCTTCCACCCCAGACGGTACTGGATCAGGCCGCAGAACATGCCGAGGGCGCCGACGCCGAAGCCCCAGTTCCACGACGTCGCCGGATTGATCCCCATGCCGGTCAGCACGTCCTTGAACGCGGCGTTCTGCGCCAGCCATCCAACGATGAGAGGCGAGATGAACGCCCCGAGGTTGATCCCCATGTAGAAGATCGAGAACCCCGCATCCCGGCGCACATCTTCCTTGCCGTACAATTCACCGACGATGGCGCTGACGTTCGGCTTGAGCAGCCCGGTCCCCAGGATGATGAGCGCCAGGCCAAGGTAGAAGAGCCGGGCCCCGGGCACCGCCAGGCTGAGTTGGCCCAGCATGATGAGCACGCCGCCATAGAACACCGAGCGACGAAGCCCGAGGATCCGGTCGGCCACCCACCCGCCTGGCAGCGACATCATGTACACCAGGGCCACGTAGATCCCGTAGACCGCGCCCGCACGCCCCACATCAAAGCCTAGCCCTCCATTCGCCACCGAGGCCGTCATGAAGAGGACCAGGATCGCGCGCATGCCGTAGTAGGCGAATCGCTCCCACATCTCGGTGAAGAAGAGCGTGGAGAGGCCACGGGGATGGCCGAAGAACGCAGTGTCGGTCGAGGAGGAGGTTGCCAAGCGAATGGCTCCAGTCAGAGGGAAGCGAGCGGCCGGATGGCGCGGCTCACCGGTGGCGCTTCGTCAGGAAGTGGTCCGGCACGATGCAGCAGGGGTTCAGGGCTCTTTGCCGAGCTTCTTCTTCAGGTGATCCAGCTGGGCCTGGACGGCCGCGTCCATCTGCGACCGGTTGATCTGGTGCTTGAGCAGATCGCCGTCGACATCGGTCTCGGGCCGGCTCCCGCCTGCCGCTTCGAGATCGCGCCACGCCGCCTCCTGGGCCGGCGTGCGACCCGCCTCGGTGCCCTGCCGGGCGCTCCGGTACTGCCGGGTCAGCTCCTCGAGGTCGCGCTCGGCGAGCGAGACCTCGTCGCGCTGTGCGGCGAGCTTCTTCTCGAGCACCCCGAGCCGCTCCCGGTGGCGGGTCGCGAACTGCTCCGCCACCTGCACCGTCTCGGGATCCGGCACCTGCGCCGCCAGCGCACCGCGGCGCTCCGCGTCCGTCAGCTGCCGCCGTTCAGCGGCGAGCAGACGTTCGGTAGTGGCCAGCGCCTCGCGCATGGTCCCGACCGCCACCTTGGTTTCCAGGAGTGCGGCGTGGAGCTGGGCTGTGCGGATCCTGGGATCGTCCGGCGGCGAATGGTCGGCAAGGAGCTTCTCGAGCCGGGCCCTGAGCCCTTCAAGCACGGTGGGTTCGTCCGGTTCGCGGAATGGCCGAATGGTACGGATCGCCTCGGGGGGCGTCAAGGAAGCCGGCGCGTTACCTTATTGGGCATGCGCCGCGCCAACCTGCTCCTGCCGCTTGCCGGTCTCCTCGCCTGCAGCTCCGGCCGCTCAGGCGGCGCTTGCGGGATCACCGCGATCGCCGGTGCCACCATGCTCCTGCAGGAGTTCGGTGTGCCCGAACAGACCCTTGGCCTGCCCCCGGCCAACCTGCCCCCGCGGCTGGTGGCCCGGGTCGCCGCCGGCCCCGCGTTCGAAGCGGTGGTCGGACGGACGGCCGACAGCGGCTGGGTGATTGGTGTCGAGGGCACCATCCCGCCGCGGATCAAGCCGCGCTTCGGGGTGCTCATTCTCGACCCCAAGGACAGCGCCCGCGGGGTGATGGTGTTCGAGTCAGAGCCGGTCCGCGGTGCGCCCCAGATCGGGCGGCTCAGCGTGGACACACTCATGCTGCCGCTGCTGGGCATCCAGCTCGACCCGGGACGGTTCGAGGATCCCGGCTGTCCGCTCTTCCCCGACAGCGTCCTGCGATGAGCGCCCCCCGCATCGGCATCACCGGAATCACCCGGTCGGTTTCAGGCACCGACAGGACCGGCGTCAACGCGGCCTATGTTCGGTCGGTGCTGCGCGCCGGTGGCGTCCCGCTGGTGCTCTCGCCCCTGCTGGGTGACAAGCACAATGCGGTGCTCCTCGAGGCGCTGGATGGTCTGGTGCTGAGTGGTGGCGAAGACGTCGACCCGGTCCATTACGGCCATGCACCGCACCCGGACCTGGGGGACGTCGATCCACGGCGTGATGCCTTCGAGCTCGCGATCTTCCGTGACGCACGTGCCCGCGGACTGCCCGTGCTGGCCATCTGCCGGGGCATTCAGCTGGTGAACGTCGCGATGGGCGGGACCCTCTGGCAGGACATTCCGAGCGAGCGGCCCCAGGCGCTCCGGCATGCGCAGGCCTCGCATCGCGACGACCGGACCCACCGCGTGGATCTGACGCCCGGTTCGCGGCTCGCCGAAGCGCTCGGCGGCACCACCTGCGAAGTGAACAGCTTCCATCATCAGTCCATCCGCGACCTCGCGCCGGGTCTGGCGGTCACCGGCCGCGCGCCAGATGGTGAAATCGAGGGCATCGAGTCCGCCGACGATGGGTCGTGGCTCCTCGCGGTGCAGTGGCATCCGGAAGAATTCCACCACCACGGTGCCGCCCCCGACCACGGGCTGTTCGATGCCCTCGTCCGGGCCGCCGGTGCCGCGAGGCCCGTACCCGCACGACCGCACTGAGGGCGGTCCTCAGCCTGCCGCGCTAGTGGACGAACAGCACCCGTTCCGAGAGTTCGTTCAGCGCGCCGCGCAGGGTGGGGTAACGCTCGGCGGCGGTGTCGAGAATCCCGTCCAGATGGAAGGCATCCGCCAGCACATGATCCCGCGCCATGGCGAAGCCGCGGCGGCCAAGGGCATCGTAGTAGCTGAGGTCGGGGCCACCGCGACGCAGCCGCCGCGCTTCGATATACTGCGGGAAGAGTCCGGTGAGCCACAGCGAGTAGTTGCCGAGATGGACCATCACCCGGAAACGCCGTTCACCCTGGGTCGCGTCGAGATCGGCCAGGATATCGACGAGATACCGGTGGGCATGGTCATCGTTCCAGTCCACCCGGATCGCGCGGTCCCGGCGACCGAACTCCAGCAGAAGCGCCGCGACGTAGTCGGCGACATCGCGGTCCTCCACCCCCGCCGCCAGCAGATGATGCCGCACCATCACGTAGAAATAGAGCACCTCGCTCGGGGCGAGCAGCGTCCGGACGGCCTGCAGCCGTTCCGCCAGCTCGGGAGAATCCAGCAGCACATCCGGCCCCTCGCCCTCCAGGCGGGCGGTGAGTTGACGCCGGCGGGTGGCGGAACCACTGGCGAGCAGCAGGAGCATCAGCTGAAGGTCACCAGCCGTCAGCCGACCGCGCATGTTTGCGAGGATCATGACCCTGCCTCCTGACGGTGAAATTGCCCGGATCCCTCGGCACGAATCCGACGACGTCCTGGCGCGCGTGGTGCACTTCGCGCAGGGGATCTCGGGGTCACTGCGCCCTCATTCACTTTTCGACCGGTTGGCTCAGGAAGTCAAGGCAACCTTCGGGCCGTGCCCCGTCGCGATCATCGCGCTGGATCAGCAGGGTCTCGAGGAGAGTGCCAGCGGTGACGTCAGTCACCCGGCGCTGGCCCCCCTCCTCCTCGAGGTGCTGCGAAGCGGCGCCCCCGCGCACCGCAGCTACCAGCGACTGACGGCGCTCGCCGTGCCGCTGCCGGGGCGCCGGTCGCTCCTCGGCGCACTCGGCCTCGTGCTGGAGCGCGAGGCGGCCGCCGTCGACACGCGGACCCTCGAGGGCTTCGCCGCGATCACAGCGGTTGCACTCGAGGGGATGCGGCTCATGGCCGCCGCCAACGATCGCAGTCGCGACTGGGAGGACGCAGTCGACGCGATCAACCTCGCCGTCTGCATCCTCGATCGCGGGGGACGGGTCCGGAGAAGCAACCGCGCGTTCGCCGAGATGGCAGGGGTTCCCATCCCGAGTGTCGTGGGGCGGTCATGGCAGGGGCTTGTCCCGGAGGAGTGGCGCGAGGGGATCGTTCGTGCGCTGGCGAGTCCGGGCGGCGAGGCGGTCGAGCTCGGTCGCGGCACCAGGACGATCGCGGTCACCGCGTTCCCCGGCGCGGACATGGCCAGCGGACACACCGTGCTGCTCTTCGAGGACCAGACGGACCGCCGGCGGCTGCAGGATCGTCTGGTCCAATCCGAGAAGCTGACGGCGATCGGCCAGCTCATCGCGGGCGTGGCCCACGATCTGAACAACCCGCTGACCTCGGTCGTCGGGTTCGCGGACTTTCTGGCCGAGTCAGCCGATGTTCCGCCGCGCATCCGGGAGCCGCTGCGGGTGATCCAGCAGGAGGCGGAGCGCGCCTCACAAATTGTCAAGAACCTGCTGAGCTTCGCCCGTCGGCAGGAGTCCCGGCAGAGCGCCGCCATCCGGCCCATCATCGAAGCGACGGCAGGGCTCTTCCGCAATCAGCTGAGCGCGGAGAGCGTGACGCTCGAGACGGAGATCGAGGCCGATCTTCCTGAACTCGATCTCAACCCCAATCAGATCCAGCAGGTCTTCGTCAACCTGATCCAGAACGCCGCGCATGCCATCGCCGCCACCGGCAGACCGGGCACGATTCGCCTCCGCGCACGGCGCTGGATGGATGGTGTGGCGGTGGATGTTGTAGACGACGGCATCGGCATGAGCGCAGAGATCGCCGAGCATGTCTTCGAGCCCTTCTTCACGACCAAGCCGGAGCATCAGGGTACCGGGCTGGGGCTCTCAATCTGCCACGGCATCATCAAGGAGCATGGCGGACGAATCACGCTCAGCACCGAACCGGGACAAGGCTCGACCTTCACCGTCGAGCTGCCCGGCCGGGTCCGGGGTACGATCCAGGCACCCGAGCCGATCCCCGATATCGCGGAGCGCTCGATCCGGGTGCTCGTCGTGGATGACGAGCCGCACATCCTTCACTATATCCGCGCCACCCTCGAGGCCTGGGGCCACAGCGTCACAACCGCGAGCGATGGCCTCGAGGGTCTCGAGCGTGCGATCGCCGAGCCATTCGACCTGATCATCTCGGACCTCCGCATGCCCCGCGCCGGGGGCCGGGAGTTCTATGCCGAGCTCGAACGCCGCTCCCCCGAAGCGGCGGGGCGGGTCGCATTCAGCACCGGCGACACCGTCCGGGGAGACACCCTGGCCTTCCTCGAATCGCGGCGGCGCCCCTGCCTGCAGAAACCGTTCAGCCTCGCGGAACTCCGCAACCTGCTGCGCGATGTCGCGCGCGGATGACCATCGTGGGGATCGTCCACCTCTGCCGCGGCCGGGAGTGGCGCGGCGGCGAGCGCCAGGTGAGGCTGCTGGCCCGCATGCTCGCGCGCCGCGACGACCTGCCGCAGCTGGTGGCCACCCGGCGGCAATCGCACCTAGCGCGGGCGTTGCGGGACGACGGGCAGCCGGTCCTCGAGCTGTCCTGGAGCGCAGCCCACGACCCGCGCGCCTGGTTGGGTGTTGTCAGGCGCCTCCGGGAACTCCGCCGGGCTGGCACGCCGCTCGTGCTCCACGCCCATGACAGTCATGCGCTCACCCTCGGCCTGTTCGCCTCCAGACTTCTCACGGTGCCACTGGTGGCCACGCGCCGGAGCGCCGCGCCCGCGGGCTGGCAGTGGCGCCATCCGGCTCGCGTGATCGCCATCTCCCACGCCGTCGAGCAGGCGCTCATCGCGAGCGGCGTGAGTCAGGCACGCGTCACCAGAATCCCCTCGGCCATCGAGCTGGCCGGAGTGCGGCAGATCCCGGCAGCGGGTCAAGCGGTTGAGCCATTCGTCGTCGCCGTCGGCGCGCTCACGCCCGAGAAGGGCCACGCCACGCTCATCGACGCATTCGCACACGTGGTCCGCACCCGGCCCAGCCTGCGGCTCCGCCTTCTTGGGGATGGCCCCGAGCGGGAAACCCTGATCGCCCGCGCGGCTCGCCTCGGCATCAGCTCACGCGTCGAATTGATGGGTGAGGTCGCGGATCCCGCCGACTGGATGGCAGGCGCGGAACTCCTGATCCAGCCCTCCTACCGCGAGGCGCTGGGAACGGCGGTGCTTGAGGCGATGGCCCTGGGCATCCCGGTCGTGGCGAGCCGGACCGGAGGACTGACCGAACTGCTCGACGGCGGTGCGGGACTGCTCGTCCCGCCCCACGATGTCGCTGCGCTGGCGGAGGGGATTGCGGCGCTGCTCGACGCGCCGGACAGGCGCGCGAATCTCGTGCGCGCAGCGCGTGCTCGCGTCATGGAATTCGATGCGCCCGGGATGGCAGATAGGGTGGTGGAGGTGTATCGTTCCGCGCTAGGAGACACCTGACGACGATGCTCTATATCTGCATACCGAGCCACAACGAAGCCCCCACGGTGGGGCTGCTGCTGTGGAAGATCCGCAAGACCCTGCAGGCCTTTCCGCGCGAATACGAGATCCTCGTCGCGGACGACGGCTCCACGGACGCGACCGCGGACGTCCTCGAGCCGTATACCAAGGCGCTGCCGCTGACCGTGGTCCGCCACGGTGAGCGGCATGGCTACGCCCGCACGGTCGAAGAACTGCTCCGGATGGCGGTGGATCGTAGCGACCGGCCGAAGCGCGACGCCGCGGTCATCATGCAGGCGGATTTCACCTCCGGCCCCGAGTTCCTCCCTGAACTGGTGAAGCGGCTTGACAGCGGCGCCGATGTCGTGGTTGGCCAGGCCTCGAGCAAAGGGGAGTCCAGACGCGCGGCACGGCTCGTGCGAAGAGGGGCTCGCTGGCTGCTCAGAGGCGTCCATGTGTCCGGAGTTGTGGACATAGTGTCCGGATATAGCGCATTCCGGCTGATCAGTATCAAGAATGCGCTCCGCGCCCGGGAAGGGCCGCTGCTCACCGCCGAAGGCTGGGCGGCGAATGCGGAACTGATCGCCCTGATCGCGCAGCAGGCGCGCCGGGTGGACACCGTGGACATAATCGAACGTCACGACCTCCGTCAGCGGCCCAGCCGGATCGACCCGTGGCCCCTCGCCAAGCAGTTATGGCGGGAGGGCGGCAGGCTCCGAATCCGCGCCGACCGTCCCCGGGGCAACAACAGGGACGCAACATCACGGCCGGCTGAAGAGCCGGACTTGGAGGAAGCGACCCGATGACGATCTTCACGCTGATCTGCTGCGCGACGCTCGCGGCCGGCACCCCCGCCCCTGCACCGGTTCCCGCCCTCGCACAGTCGCGCGGGGCGGTGGACTACCCCTTCAAGGTGGGCGAGCGCTTCCAGTACGCTGCCAAACTCGGCTTCCTTCGTCTCGGTACGGCATGGCTCAGCGTCACGGCCATCGACACCGTGCGTGGCGCCGAGTCGTTCGTCTTCGAATTCGGGCTCGACGCCGCCGCGCCGTTCTACAAGAGCCGCAACGTGATGCAGTCGTGGACCGGCACCCAGGACCTCATCTCCCGCCGTTTCCACAAGGACATGGTCGAGAACGGGAAGGCCCGGCAGTACTACTACGACATCTACCCCGATTCGCAGGTCTATACCCAGGAGCGGAAGACCGGCAGCCATCCCTCGGTAGGCACCCCTCTGGACGATGCGGCCTTCTTCTACTTTCTGCGCACGGTGCCGCTCGAGGTCGGGAAGACCTATCACTACGACAGGTACTTCCGGCGCGAGCTCAACCCGGTCACCATCAAGGTGACCAAGCGGGAAAAGATGGAGCTGCCTGACGGGCGCAAGGTCCAGTGCATCGTGCTCAACCCGGAGGTGGGCGAAGAGGGCGTGTTCGCACCGCGGGCCAAGGCCCTGCTCTGGCTTACTGACGACGAACAGCGCATTCCCGTTCAGATCCGCTCCAAGCTGCCCTTCGGGACCGTCACCCTGCAGCTCGAGAAGATCGGCGCGGAGCCCGCCCCGGAATGAGCGGATACCGCGAACCCGATCTCACGCGTCTTCGGACCGTCGCGATCGGGGCGCGGCCCAACAAGGTGGACCGGTCGCTGCTCGCGAGCCCCCCGGGCACCGACCGATCCTTTCGCGGGTTTCTCGACAGCCTGCCCCACGTACTCGCGGCCGACCACCTTCGCACGGTGGCGGCCGCGATGGCATCCGCCAAGCGCGCCGGGCGCGGCGTCATCATCCTGGTGGGCGGGCACGTCATCAAGGTGGGCCTCGGACCGCTGCTCGCCGAGTGGGTCGCGACCGGCCTTGTCACCCATATCGCGCTGAATGGCGCCGCCGCGATTCACGACTACGAACTGGCCGCGTTCGGCGGGACGAGTGAAGATGTGGAGCGCGGCCTGATCGACGGCACCTTCGGCATGGCAGAAGAGACCGGGGCCGAAATGAACGCGGCGATCGCTGCGGCGCACTCCGCCGGGCGGGGGTTGGGTGAGGGATTGGGGCAGGCGCTCACCGCCCGCTCCTCGCTTGCCGGAGGCGACGCATCGGTGCTGGTCGCCTGCGAACGGGCCGGTGTCCCGGTGACGGTCCATGTCGCCATCGGGACGGACATTATTCACCAGCATCCGGCCGCCGACGGGGCCGCGATCGGCGAGACGACCCACCGCGACTTCCGCCGCCTCGCCGGCTCCCTGCCCGATCTGCATGAGGGGGGCGTGGTGCTCAACCTGGGGAGCGCGGTCATCCTCCCGGAGGTGTTCCTCAAGGCGCTGACGATCGCCCGCAATCTGGACGCCGGCCGACCGACGGGATTCCTGGCAGCCGATTTCGACATGATCCGCCAGTACCGGCCGCGCCTCAATGTGGTCGAGCGCCCGACTCGTGGCGCGGGAACGGGCCTGTTGCTTACCGGCCACCACGAACTGATGATCCCACTGCTCGCATGGGCGGTCCGCGATGCGCTGGACCAGAGCTGAGTACGCGCTGCTTTCCTTCTCCCTTGCATGCGCCCCTACGCATGCCGCGGTGACACCACTCACCGCCAGCGCCGCGATCGCAGACCAGCTTACCGAACTGGCAACCGCGGCGCTCGCCGCCGATGGCCGCCTCGAGTCGGCCGACAGTCTCTATGGTGCCGGCGCTGAGCTTCTGGCGGATGGGCGCCGGCGAAGTGGCGTCCCTCGCTTTGCCGGGGTGGAGAAAGGCGGCGAAGTGGTCGTGGGGTCGATTCGGGTCGATATGAAGGGTTCCGCAGCGTGGGCATCGGTCGAGTACCGCTGGCTTGCGCAGGACCGCAACCTGATCCGGGAGGGACGGGCGACCCTGGTCTTTGCGCGAATGAATCCGGATGGGCACTGGCGCATTATGCACGCGCACAGCTCCACCTCGGACTGACGAGCCATCCCGTTTGTTCGGCTGTCACGCTCCACGCATTTCGGAGACACCGTAAACGGCGAAGGGCGGCTTCAAGGCCGCCCCGCGCTTCATACTGCCGCACCCACCAGATTACAGGCTTGAGCTCGGCTTGCCGGCGATCATTTCCTTGATGCGGTCTGCGGTCCCCGGAGCGAAGACCCGAAGGACGAGGTAGACCAGGAAGCCCAGGAAGGCCAGCCAGAGGATCCTCCCCAGGAGGCCCACGATGATCCCGAACAGGCCGAAGAAGAGGTTGAGGCCGATCCAGGCCACAATGGCAAGCACGGCGAACCCGATCAAGTTCCGGAACATGCTATTTTCCTCCAGCGGAAGACTGTTCAGGCCGCCTCTACGAGGCACGTTTCAGAAAGTTTCGCCATTCCTATCGTGACACAAGTATACGACGTCATCGTGGTGGGCGGCGGGCCGGTGGGGGCCGCCTGCGCCCGTGAGCTGGCCGAGACCGGCCGTCGCGTCCTCTTGATCGAGCGGGGCGATGACCAGGGGGCGGGCTGGCGGGCCGCTGCCGGGATGCTCTCCGCGCAGGCCGGCGCGGGCATGGATGACCCCCTGTTCGATGTCGGAATCGCTGGGAGGGAGCGCTGGGCCGAGTTGGGGCCGGTGCTGCTGGCGACCACGGGCATCGACATCGGGTTCTGGCAGGAGGGCATCGCCCGGATCGCCGCGGATGAAGGGGACGCTGCCACGCTCCGTGCCCAGGTGGCATGGCAACGGCAGCAGGGGCACATCGTCGACTGGTTCGATGCGAGTGAAGTCCGGACCCGTTGGCCCTGGGTCGGCGCGAGCAGCGGCGCACTGTGGGCATCGCGCGACGCGGCGCTTCATCCAGTGCGGCTGGTCGAAGCGCTCACCAAGGATGCGGTGCGGCTCGGCGCGATGGTGGTCAACGATGAGGTCGTCTCGCTCGAGCGCCGCGGCGCCCGGGTCACCGGCGTCCGCGGCCGGGAAAGTTACAGTGCGGCGGACGTGGTGCTGGCGGCTGGACCCTGGTGCAAGCGCATCGTCGGGCTGCCGCGCCCGATGAGTGTCGAGCCCATCCGTGGCCAGATGGCCGCGCTCGCCTGGCCCGCTCGGGTGCCCCGGACCATCCTCGTCGGCCGCGGTGCCTACCTCGTGGCCCGCGATGGCGAGGCGATCGTCGGGAGTACCATGGAGCACGCCGGGTTTGTTCCTGAGGTCACCGCTGAGGGAATCGCACAAATCCTTACCGGGGTGAACACCCTCTGCCCGTCACTGACCAGGGACGAGGTGCGCCGAACCTGGTCTGGCCTCCGGCCCATTACCCCGGATGGGCTTCCGATCATTGGCCGCGAGCCGAATCTCGATGGTCTATGGTATGCCACGGGACATGGCAGAAATGGCATCCTGCTTGCCGGCGTGACCGCCGTGATGCTCGCGCGGCTGCTCGCAGGCGAGAAGGACATCGAGCACCTCAGCCCGCTGAGGCCTGAGCGCTTCTGGAACTGGTGAGCTCGGCCCGGACAGTCCCAGTCGTCGCTCCCTGCTGATTCCTCGTTCTCCTGACCTCTGCGGCCTCTCAGTGGGGTGCGTATCTGCGGCCTTCTCGCAATGAACCACCGGCGGTACTTCGATCGGGCGAAGGAGGATCTCCCAAACATCCTGGACCCAAGGAGGATCGATGCCGGTCAGCCGGGGAACCATCTTGTCCGGCCAGGCGACTGGGCCCGAAGGTCCCATTGACCGATCGGCGTTCTTCCGCACGGCCGATGACTGAGCCCGGCAGCGTCGTGACCAGCATCGGGGCACGGTCGCTGCTGCTGCTGAGCCTGACCACCGGCACCCTGCCCGCCCAGGTCCCGACCGCACTCGCCACCGAACGTGCCGACTTCGCCAGCTGGCTGGCCATCGACGCCCTTTCGCCGTACGCCGCGCTCGCCCTGCAGCCCGTGGGCACCGGCATCAGCATCGGCTCCGAGCCTTCGGACGTCCCCCTCCCCACCGGCAGTCGCGGCGTGGCGCAAGAAGAACGTGGCGTGGTCACGCTGACCCGGGGCGGCACCACCGTCCCGTTGCCACGGGGGCGGCCCGTCCGGCTCGAGCAGTTCACGCTGGTGGCCAGCGGGCGCCCCGGTCGTTCCGTCATTGCCGCGTATGGCCCGCCGCGCAAGGCACTGCCGCCCTCCTACTACCCGTACGCTGCCTCGCGCTCGTACCCGGTAACGCTGGAACCGCCGGAGCGGCGCGGCCAATTCGTCATCCTCGGACTCGATGGCACCGAGACCGACGCGAGCGAAGCGGGCTTCATCCGGGTGCCGGTGGGCAGTGCCACCGCGCGGCTCCGGGTGTATCGCGTCGGAGCCGTCGAGGACGAGGAGGCGGAGCTGATCGTCTTCTTCCGCGATGCCACGAACGGAAAGGGCAGCTACCCCGCCGGCCGCTTCGTCACGCTCGAGCCCGAGGCGCCGGGACGATTCCGCATCGACTTCAACCGGGCGCGCAATCCCTTCTGCGCCTACAGCTCGGTGTACCCCTGCCCCGCCCCCTGGCCGGGCAACGCGTTGCCCATAGCGATTGAAGCGGGCGAGCGGTATCACCCCGCAGCGGAGCGCAGCGCCCCATGATGCTGCTGCTGTTGGCCCTCGCGGGCACAGCGGGGCCGACAGGAGAGTGGCGTGCGGCACTCGACCTCGCCGGCGGCGAGTTGCGCTTCCGCATGATCATCGACGACACCGCCCCCCGGTGGCGTGGCCGAATCTGCAATGGCCAACAGTGCCAGCCCTTCACGTCCGTCCGCATGCGCGGCGACAGCCTGCTGTTCGGGCTGGATGACTATGCCGCATCGATCGCGGTGGTGCTGCGCGGGGATTCCATGGTCGGTCGCTATCACAACGTGGGGCGCAAAGGACCGCGAACCATCCCGTTCAGGGCCGCGCGCGGACGGTGGGAACGTCAGCCGGGCACCGCCTCCCTGCTCGGCCGATGGGATGCCTGGTTCCAGAGCGGCTTCGACCAGACCCCGCGCGTACTGGTGTTCCAGAATGGCGCCGGCGGCCTC
>Ga0209797_10000221_pt1 | contig 27055 bp, 25 predicted proteins | sample DOMMetBare3Fresh_2_FD_187472 | JGI IMG/M metagenome (GOLD analysis project Ga0209797, IMG submission 187472) | Wetland sediment microbial communities from St. Louis River estuary, USA, under dissolved organic matter induced mercury methylation -... | ecosystem: Environmental > Aquatic >... | reverse complement strand
CCGCCGGAGAACGTGAATGGTCGGCAGACGGCGATCTTGGGGGGACGGCGGGCCGGCGTGGGGACGGCGGGCCGGCGGGGCGCCGGCGGGCCGGCGGGGGGGACAGCCGGCGGGACGGGGTGACGGGCGTGGGGGGTCAGGCCTTGGCCACGGTGCTGACGTCAACGTCGTCGTGAGGCACATCCCGGACGTCGGCCTCGACCGACCGGCGCAGCGCCTCGTGCAGGGTGCCGGGCGTGAGGACGCCCAGATAGCGGTCGCCGTCCAGGACGGCCACCCAGCCGGCGTCCTCCTGCAGCATTTCGCTGAACGCGTCCTTCAGCGGCGCGTCGACCGGGACCCAGGCCCGCATGCGGCGGCTGCGGGCGAGCACGGTCCCGCCGTCGGCCAACGCCTCGCGGGCGACCCAGCCGCGCAGGTTGCCCGCATCGTCCAGGACGACCGCCCACCGCGCCCCGGCCGAGTCCAGCACGGCGGCGGCCTCGCCGGCGGACGCCCGCGTCCCCACGACGGGCGGGTACTCCAGGTCCTCCCGCCGGATCGGGGTCACCGCCAGCCGCTTCAGGCCACGGTCGGCGCCGACGAAGTCCGCGACGAACGGCGTCGCCGGGTTGCCGAGGATGGCCGCCGGGGTGTCGTACTGCTCGAGGTAGCCGCCCTCGCGCATGACCGCGATCCGGTCGCCCAGCCGCACCGCCTCCTCGACGTCGTGCGTGACGAACACGACCGTCTTGTGCAGGTCGCCCTGTAGCCGCAGGAACTCCACCTGCAGCCGGTCGCGGGCGATCGGGTCGACCGCCCCGAAGGGCTCGTCCATGAGCAGGACCGGCGGGTCGGCCGCGAGCGCCCGCGCCACCCCGACCCGCTGGCGCTGACCGCCGGAGAGCTCGTTCGGGTAGCGCCGTCCGTAGACGCCCGGGTCGAGGCCGACCAGTTCGAGCAGCTCCCCGACCCGGGCCCGGGTGCGCGCCCGGTCCCAGCCGAGCAGGGCGGGGACGGTGGCCACGTTCGCCTCGATGGTCTGGTGAGGGAACAGGCCCACCTGCTGGATCACGTAGCCGATCCCGCGGCGCAGCGCCACCGGGTCGGCATGGGTGACGTCACGGCCGTCCAGGATGATCCGTCCGGACGTCGGCTCGATGAGCCGGTTGACCATCCGCATCGTGGTGGTCTTGCCACAGCCGGAGGGACCGACCAGGACGGCGAGCTCGCCGCGCCCCACGTCCAGGGTCAGCTCGTGGACCGCCACCGTGCCGTCCGGGTACCGCTTGCTCACCGACTCCAGCCGCAGCATCGGCTCAGCGGTAGCGTCCATGCGTGGCTCCCCTCACCGCCGCCGTGGCCGTCGTCGGTCCGCCGAACCCCTGGTTGTCGTGGACCTGGGTGTCGCGCAACGGGGACGTGCTGGTGGAGGCCCTGCGTGAGCATGTCGTGCTCACCGTCGGCGCCATGCTCACCGCCCTCGTCGTGGCCATCCCGCTCGGCATCGTCGCGCGCGAGTACCGCCGGACCGAAGGTCCCATCTTGGCCGTCGCGGGCACCCTGTACACCATCCCCTCGCTGGCCCTGATCGGTGCGATGGTCCCGATCTTCGGCCTCGGCCGGCTGACCGTCATCGTGCCGCTGGCCGTCTACGCGCTCCTGGTCATCGTGCGCAACCTGGTCGTCGGGCTCGACGGCGTGCCGGAGGAGGTCGTCGACGCCGCCCGCGGGATGGGCTTCGGGCGGGCCCGCCAGCTGCTCAGGGTCGAGCTGCCGCTGGCCCTTCCGGCGGTGCTGGCCGGGGTCCGGGTGGCCACCGTGTCGACGGTCGGGCTGGTGACCGTGGGCGGGTACGTCGGCTACGGCGGCTTCGGCAACCTGATCGCCCTCGGCTTCACCCGGTCCACCGGACGTGCCCAGGTCGTCACGGCGTCCCTCTGCGCGGTCGCCCTGGCCCTGGTGGGCGACCTGGCCCTGGTCGCCCTGCAACGGGTGCTCACGCCGTGGGCCCGCCGGCGGGGGGCGACCGCGTGAGCGGCGTCGGCCGGGTGTGGGCCTGGCTGAGCGACCCGGCGAACTGGAGCGGCGACAACGGCGTGCCCGCCCGGCTGGTCGAGCACCTGGAGGTCTCGGCCTGGGCCATGCTGATCGCCGTGCTCGCGGCCGTCCCGCTGTCGGTGTGGCTCGGCCATCTGGGCCGCGGGGGTGGGCTCACCATCGCCGTCGGCAACGTCGGGCGGGCCATCCCGACCTACGCGTTGGTCGTCGTCTTCGCGCTCTGGGACCGCATCGGCGTCGGAGCCTCGGCCGTGGTGCTCGCGCTGGCCGTCTTCGCGGTGCCGCCGCTGCTGGTCAACACCTACGTCGCCATGACCGAGGTCGACTCGGACGTGAAGGACGCCGCCCGCGGCATGGGCATGACCGGCGGCCAGCTGCTGCGCCGGGTCGAGCTACCGCTGGCGTTCCCCCTGACGTTCGCCGGGTTCCGCACGACGGTCGTCCAGGTGGTGGCGACGGCCACGTTCGGCGCGCTCGTGGGAGCGGGAACCCTCGGCCAGTACGTCGTCGAGGGGTTCGCCCGGCAGGACTACGCCGAGCTGTACGCGGGGGTCGTGCTCATCGCCGTCCTCTCGGTCGGCCTGGACCTGCTGCTCGGGGTCGCGCAGCGGCGGGTGGGTCGGCGCTCCGTCACCACTTCGTGATCACCCCGCCGGTTGCCCGCCCGCCGCCCCGTGTGTTGGAGTGGGTGGGCAGGGCACGTCCGTGCCCGCTCCGGACACGCCCGCTCGCTCGAGCGGGGGACACAGAAGGCGGGGTACGCGACATGCGGCTCACCCGGTTCGGCACACTGGCGGCGCTGGTGACGGCCGCGGCGCTGACCCTCTCCGCGTGCGGCGGCGACGACGGTGGCGGGACCTCGGCCTCCGGGTCGCCCAAGGGCGGCGGGTCGGTGACCATCGGGGCGTTCAACTTCGGCGAGAGCCAGCTGCTCGCCAACATGTACGCCGGGGCCCTGCGCAAGGCCGGGTTCGAGGTCCAGGTGCGCGCGCTGGGTGCCCGCGAGGTGGTCGAGCCGGCGCTGGAGAAGGGGTCGAAGGGGGGTGGCGTCGACGTCGTGCCCGAGTACCTGGCCACGTTCACCGAGTTCCTGAACAAGAAGGCCAACGGACCGGACGCCGCGGCCAAGGCGTCGGGGGACGTGGCCGCCACGCTGGCCGCGGGCCGCGAGCTGGCCGCGGCCGTGGGCATCGAGCTCCTGGAGCCCTCGAAGGCCGCGGACCAGAACGCCTTCGCCGTGACGAAGGAGTTCGCCGCCGCGAACGGCGTCACCTCGCTGTCCGACCTGGCGACGAAGTACTCCGGGCCGCTGGCCCTCGGGGGACCCCCCGAGTGCCCCACCCGCCCGTTCTGCCAGCCCGGGCTGGAGAAGACGTACGGCCTGAAGTTCTCCGGCTTCAGCTCGCTGGACGCCGGAGGTCCGCTGACCAAGAAGGCCCTGCAGCAGGGCAAGGTGCAGCTCGGTCTGGTGTTCAGCTCCGACGGCGGGCTCGAGGCGTTCGGGCTGCAGGTGCTCACCGACGACAAGGCGCTGCAGAACGCCGACAACGTGGTGGCCGCGGTGACCAAGTCGGCGAAGACCGACGCGCTGACGACCGCGCTGGACGCGGTGTCCGCGGCGCTCACCACCGAGCAGCTGGTGGCCCTGAACAAGAAGGTCGACATCGACGGCGAGGACCCGGCCGCCGTGGCGGCGGCCTGGCTGAAGGACAAGGGGCTGGCCTGACGCGGCCCCACCATCAACCGGCAGTGACGGTGCCGCCACGCTGAGTGGTCGGCACGCCGGATGTGACGCGAGGTGCCCCCGGGACGGGTGGTGAGGACCTACCCTCCGGGGCATGAGTACCGGACGGCACGCCCGCCCGCGCCCGACCGGGGGCGGGGCTCCCCTCGCGCTCGCGGTGCTGGTCGGGGGCCTGGCCCTGCTGGTCGCGGTGGCCGCCACCTCGGGCGACGCGCTGCGGCTCGCCGTGGTGGCGCTGGCCGCGGTCGCGGTCGGCCAGCTGGTCATGCTGGCCCGGGTCGAGCGGTCGTCGTCGCGGGGGATCGCCCGGCTGGAGGCGCGCACCCGGGTGCTCGAGATGCGCGGCAGGACCGAGACCGACGCGCTGCACGCCCGGGTGATGGCCTCCGTCGCACGAGAGGCGGAGCTGCACCGGGCGGTCGTCGCCCTGGCTGAGGAGATCACCCGGATGCGGGTGTCGCTCGACGTGCTGGCGACCCGACCGGTGACCGCGACCCTGCTCAGCCGCTCCTTCGAGATGCCCCTGGTCCGCGAGACCGCCGAGGCGCCGGACGTCGGCGTCCAGCCACCGGCACCCGCCGTCCGGCGGATCGTGCTCGCCGACGAGCCCGAGTCGTCGCCCGCCCCCCCGCTGCGCTTCGCCCGCCCGGCCTGAGCCGGACGCGGTCGGGCTACTTGTCGAGGTCGCCCACCACGAAGAACAGCGACCCCAGCACCGGGGCCAGGTCGCCGAGGTGGCAGCCGGGCAGCACCTCCCGCAGCACCTGCACGTTGTTGAACGAGGCCGTGCGCAGCTTGAGCCGCCACGGGGTCTTCTCCCCGCGTGAGACCAGGTAGTACCCGTTGATGCCGAGCGGGTTCTCGGTCCAGGCGTAGACCTGCCCCTCCGGCGCGCGGAGCACCTTCGGCAGCTTGACGTTGATCGGGCCGGGTGGCAGCGCGTCCAGCCGGTCCAGGCAGGCGTCCACGAGGCCCAGGGCGACGACCGCTTGCTCGGCGAGCACCTGCAGCCGGGCCTGAGCGTCGCCGGCCTCTCGGGTGACCCGGCGCAGCACGCCCGCGGCAGCCAGCTCGCCGTAGCCGAGGCAGGGGTCGTCGAGCCGCAGGTCCAGCACCACCCCGCTGGCCCGGGCCACCGGGCCGCTGAGGCCGAACTGGCCGACCTGCTCGGCGCTGATGACACCGACGCCGCGGGTGGCCGCGTCGGTCGACGGGTGGCCCAGGACGGCGTCGGTGAGGTCGGCCAGCCGGCCCCTGGTCGCGGCGACCACCTCGCGGGTCGCCTGCGTCCACCCGGCGGGCAGGTCCTGGCGCAGGCCACCCACCTGGTTGGCCATGACGTGCATCCGGCCACCGGTGGCCCGCTCGAGCAGGTCCAGCAGCGGCTCGCGCGCCCGGACGGCGGCCCGCGCGCTCGAGCCGTCCGTGCCCGGGACCGGGAACGCGCCGAGGAACAGCAGGTGGCTGAGCACCCGGGTGAGCTCCGCCAGCAGGGTGCGCGCCCACACCGCGCGTTCCGGCGGGGGCAGGCCGAGCATCCGCTCGACCGCCAGGACGATGCCCAGCTCGCTGCCGAACGCGGACAGCCAGTCGTGCCGGTTGGCCAGCGCCAGCGCCTGCCGGTAGTCGCGGACCTCGAACAGCTTCTCCGCCCCACGGTGCAGGTGACCGACGATCGGCTCGGCCCGCTCGATCCGGTCGCCGTCCAGGACGAGCGCGAGCCGCAGCACCCCGGGGGTGGACGGGTGGTACGGGCCCAGGGTGACCACCAGGTCGGCGTCGGCCAGGCCGCTGGTCGCCACCGTCAGCTCGCGCACCGGGTCATCCTCCCGGACACGCCAGCGGGGCGTGACCCGTGGGTCACGCCCCGCCGGCGGTCGGTCAGGCGGCCCCCTACGCCTGGTCGTGCTCCCCGGTGAGGTAGCCCCTGTGGTGGTGCTCCAGCTCGATCTCGTCCGCCGACGCCACTCCGGGCGGCAGGTCGATGGTGTGCTTCGGCCCGGTGAACCACTTCTTGGCCGACAGGTGCCAGCCGATCCACAGCGCCAGCAGCGAGCCACCGGTGAGGATCGGCGCGTAGTTGACGAACTTCCAGGAGAAGCCGTCGTTCCACGGCGCGGCTGCCGGGGTGAACGGCAGGATGAAGTAGACGGAGATGATCGCGATCTCGATGACCGCGATCCAGCCCATCCACTTGTACTTCGACCCCAGCGTCCACGGCCCCGGCTGGAAGGAGTCACCGGCGCGCAGCCGCAGCAGGATGGGGATGAGGAACGCCAGGTACAGCCCGATGACCGCCACCGACACCACGGCGTAGAACGCCACCGGGACCGGCGCCGACTCGGGGGTGTACCGCACCTCGACCAGCGCCGGCAGCGTGATCAGCACGCCGACCAGACCGGAGACCATCACGGCGTTGACCGGGACCCGGTTCGCCGACAGCTTCGACCAGAACTGGCTGCCCGGCACGGCGCCGTCGCGGCTGAACGCGAAGAGCATCCGCGAGCAGGAGGTCATGCACGACATCGAGCAGAAGAACTGGCCGAGCGTCGTGATGATGAAGACCAGCTTGAGGGTGAACGGCGTCAGTGCCTGGTCGAAGATCGAGCCGACGAACCCACCTGCCGCGGTGACGCCCTCGGGGTCCTGCACGGCGAAGAGGAACGACAGCAGCAGGATCCAGCCGCCGATCGCCGAGTAGAAGATCGACTGCCAGATGCCCCGGGCCGCGCTGTTCGCCGCTGAGTGGGTCTCCTCGGAGAGGTGGGCCGAGGCGTCGAACCCGGTGATCGTGTACTGGGTGAGCAGGAAGCCCAGCGGCAGGACGAGGAACCAGAACCACTTGTCGCCATAGCCGCTGTTGTTGATGCGCTCGGTGAAGACCCAGCCGACGCTCTGGTGCTTGTCGGGGACGACCCACAGGATGACGATGACCAGCCCTGCGCCGAACACGTGCCACCACACGGACACGTTGTTGAGGATCGCCATCAGGTGCGAGCCGAAGATGTTGAGCAGCGAGACCAGCACCATGACGATGATGAACAGCAGGAACACCCGGCGGAGCGAGTAGCCCTCGGCCCACGAGTCGCTGAACTGGGTGATCGTGATGTCCAGGAACGTGGCGCACCCGTAGGCCACCGACGCGATGACCGCGAGCAGCCCGATCAGGTTGAGCCAGCCGGTGTAGTACCCGGCCTTGGCGCCGCCCAGCTTGGACGCCCACCAGTAGATGCCGCCGGACGTGGGGAACGCCGAGGCGAGCTCGGACATGCAAAAGCCGATGATCAGGATGAAGGTGGCGATGACCGGCCAGCCGATCGAGATCGCGATCGGGCCGCCGTTGTTCCAGGCCTGGCCGAACGTGGTGAAGCAGCCGGCCAGGATCGAGATGATCGAGAACGAGATGGCGAAGTTGCTGAACCCGGACCACGAGCGGTTGAGCTCCTGCTTGTAGCCGAGCTCGGCCAACCGTCGTTCGTCCTCAGTGAGCTTGGATAGATCGACCACGACCGTCCCTCCTCGGGGGGACCCAGGTGCGCCAGCGAGGGGAACGGCCTCGCCCGAGGCGCTTTCTAGCAGGAATTGGTCCGGTCGTGTGACTTTCCGGACGATCACCTGCGCGAGTCGCCGGCCGGGAGTGGCTAGCCTCCCGGTATGAGCGTGCCCGTCGTCGACGACGCCTTCGCCCCGCCCTCGACCGGGTGGCGCAGGGTCTCCACGTCGCTCGCCACGGCCCGCCGCCTCGTCGCCGTCACCGTCTTCGGGGTCGTCGCGGTGCTCGTCGTCGTGCTGGTCGTCCTGGTCGCGCCGGCGTGGGCGGCGCTGCTCGCCGCAGTCCTCGCCGGGGCGGTCCTGGCCTGGCTGTGGTGGCTGATCGGGCGGCAGGTGGCCGCGATCGGCTACGCGGAGCGCGCGGACGACCTCCTGGTGACGCACGGGATCCTGTTCCGGCAGCTGGTCGTCGTCCCCTACGGCCGCATGCAGCTGGTGGACGTCGCGGCCGGTCCGCTGGACCGCCGCTTCGGCATCGCCCGGGTCCAGCTGCACACGGCGGCAGCCACCACCGACGCGGTGATCGCCGGCCTGCCGGCCGCCGAGGCGGCCCGGCTGCGCGACCAGCTCGCCGCACTCGGCGAGGCCCGCTCGGCCGGGCTGTAGCGGTCACCCGGTGACGACGGCGACCGCCCCCCGGCGGGTGCACCCGCTGAGCCCGGTGGCCCACGCGGGTCAGGCGCTGGCGCCGCTGCTCGCCGGTGTGGTGCTCGCCGGGCAGGGCATCCCGTTCGTGGGGCGGATCCTGCTGGTGCTCCTCGCCCTGGCGCTGGTCGCCTTCTTCGGGTGGCTGTCCTGGCTGCGGACCTCGTTCTGGTTCGACGCCGACGGTGACCTGCGCGTGTCGACGGGGATCCTGTTCCGCAACGAGCGGCGGGTGCAGCTCTCCCGGCTGCAGGCGGTGGAGGTGCACCGCCCCTTCGTGGCCCGCATGGTCGGCCTCGCCGACGTCCGCCCCGAGGTGGCCGGCGGTGAGCGCGCCAAGGTGCGCATCGCGTTCCTGGCCGAGGCGGACGCCCATGCGCTGCGCAACGAGCTGCTGGCGCGGTCCGCCGGTATCCGAGGCGATGCGCAGGAAGCGCCGGTCGCCCCGGAACGAGCGCTCGTGCGGGTGCCCGGCGGCGATCTGGCCCTGTCGATGGTCATGAACGAGAGCCTCATCGTCGCGATCCTGGTCGGCGGCGTGGTCGTGCTCGGCGCGCTGGTGTCGGGTGAGAGCGCCAGCCTGCTCGGTCTGTTCCTGGCGGGTGGCATCCCCAGCGTCGGGCTGTTGTCCGGCTTCCTGACCTTCTACGACTTCACGGTCGCCGAGTCCCCCGACGGGCTGCGCATCAGGTCAGGGCTGCTGAGCACCCGGTCGCAGACCGTCCCACCGGGCCGGGTGCAGGCGGTGCGGATCGACCAGCCGCTGCTGTGGCGGGGCAAGGGTTGGGTGCGGATCACCGTGAACGTGGCCGGTGCCGGCGGCTCCGACGACAACGACGCCGGGGCGATCCTGCTGCCGGTCGCGCCCTACGCGGTCGCACGCGACCTGCTCCAGCGGGTGCTCCCCGGCGTGAACCTCGACGCGGTCCCCGTCCACGGCGTGCCATCGGCCGCCCGGTGGCGGGCGCCGCTGCAGCACCGGCGGCTGGCCGCGGGCAGCGACGCCGACGTCTTCGTCGCGCGCAGCGGCTGGCTGGTCCGCCGCACGGTCGTGGTCCCGCACGCGCGGGCGCAGAGCGTGCGGGTGACGCAGGGACCGTGGCAGCGCCGGCTGCGGTTGGCGACGGTGCACCTGGACTCCACGCCCGGCCGGATCACGCCGATGGCGGCGCACCGGGACGCGCTGGACGCCCGGGCCCTGGCCGAGGAGCAGCTGGTGCTGGCCCGTGCCGCCCGGCGCTCGTTCCGGCCCGAGCACTGGATGACCCAGCCCCCGGACCCAGGAGGCTCACCCCCGTGACCCATGCCCACGAGGTCGGCGGCTTCGACCCGCGGCTGCCTCAGGCGGTCGCTGACCCCTACCCCGAGTTCGCCCGGCTGCGCGCGGCGGGCCGACCGCTGTGGCACGACGGGCTGGCGATGTGGCTGGCCTTCCGGCACGCCGACGCCGACGCCGTGCTGCGTCACCGCGGGCTGGGGCGGGTGTTCCGGCCGCGTGAGCCGGACAGCGTCTGGGAGACGTTCAACTGGCTGCACGCCGACTCGATCCTGGACAGCGAGCCCCCCAAGCACACCCGGCTGCGGGGCCTGGTGGCCAAGGCCTTCGCCCGTGGGCACGTCGAACGGCTGCGTCCCAGGGTGCGCGCGCTCGCCGAAGGGCTGCTCGACGCGGTCGCCGGCTCCGGCCGGATGGACGCGATCGCCGACTACGCCGAGCCGCTGCCGGTCATGGTCATCGCCGAGCTGCTCGGCGTGGCGGAGCGCGACCGGGCTGCGCTGCGCCCCTGGTCGCAGGCCATCGTCAAGATGTACGAGTACGACCGGACGCCCGGGCAGGAGCGGGCCGCGGTCGAGGCCGCAGGTGAGTTCGCCGGGTTCGTCGCCGACCTCGCTCGGCAGCGGCGCTCCCGACCGGGTGACGACCTGGTCAGCCACCTCGTGGCGGTCGAGGACGGCGGCCAGCGGCTGTCCGAGCGCGAGCTGGTCGCCACCTGCGTCCTGCTGCTCAACGCGGGGCACGAGGCCAGCGTCAACGGCTTCGGCAACGGGTTGGTCGCGCTGCTGCGCGCGCCCGACCAGCTTGACCGGCTGCGCGCGGATCCCTGGGACCTGGCCGCCACCGCCGCCGAGGAGTTCCTTCGGTTCGACTCCCCCTTGCAGCTGTTCGAGCGGACGGCGAAGGAGGACGTCGAGGTGGCCGGCGTCCGGCTGGCCACGGGCGACCGGATCGCGGCCCTGCTCGGGTCGGCGAACCGGGACCCCGACGTGTTCCCGGACGCCGACCGGTTCGACGTCGGCCGCGACCCGAACCCGCACCTGGCGTTCGGCGCGGGGATCCACTTCTGCCTGGGCGCCCCCCTGGCCCGTCTCGAGCTGCAGACCGCGCTGCCGCTGCTGCTCGAGCGGTTCCCGCGGCTGGCCCTGGACGGCAGCCCGCAGCCGCGGCCGACGTTCGTGCTGCGTGGGTACGAGTCGGTGCCGGTCAGCTGGTGAGCGCGGCCGGCAGCGGGATCCCCACGGCGTGCACGAGCCACCCGAACCCGCCGAGGCCGCCCGGGTCGACCAGCTCGGCTGCCTCGCTCGCCCGGGCCAACCGGTCGCGGTAGCCGACCGGGTCGCAGCGGGCCAGCGCCGGATCCGGGGCCCGTGGGTCCAGACCGAGGGCGAGCAGCGCCGCCCGCTGGCTGGTGAGCACGGTGGCCGTCGCACCAGCGCGCGCCCCGACGGCGGCGCAGGCGTCCAGCGCCACGTGGGCGGTCACGTCGCAGGAGCCGTCGGGGATCGGCTGGACCCGGCGCCCGTCCCGGTACCCGGCGAGCGTGCCCGCGCCGAACGCACCGGACGCCCGCTGGTCCAGCCGGTGCGCGTAGTCGCTGGCCACCGCCAGGCCGCGGTCCAGGCGCGCCACGACCGACGCCCAGGCCGCGTCCCGCGGCCGGCCGACCTCGGCCCGGCTCCCGACCGGCTGGTCGTCCAGCGGCCACCACCGCTGCAGCCAGGCCGCGTCCTGCGGCTCCGGCTCGCCGCCCAGGGACTCCACGCCGGTGGCGGGGTCGACCAGCACCAGACGGACCCCCTCACGTGCTCGCTGGGCGACGTCGACCGGAACGACGTCCAGCCACTCGTTCGCCAGCACCAGGCCGCTGACCCGAGCCGGCAGCCGGTGCGACCAGCCGATGTCGGCGGCCAGTCCGGGCGGGCGCGTGGCCGCCTCGACCGCCAGCAGCGCCGTCCGCGCCGCCAACGCCGGCTCCGCGAGCCGCCGGACGGTGTCCAGCAGCTCTCCGCGGCCGGCCCCGACGTCGACCAGGTCCAGCCGGGCCGGACGGCCCAGCGCGTCGTCAACAGCCCTGAGCAGGACGAGCACGGCGACCGCGAGCCCGGTCGAGGCGTGCGCCGAGGTCCGGAAGTGCCGGGCCGGACCTGCGGGCTGCCGGTAGAAGCCGTCGGGGCCGTAGAGCGCGTCATCGACGGCGGCCCGCCAGGGCCGGGGTTGAGGCACCGCGACACGCTAGCCCCCGGAGGACCTCCGTCACCCGTGCCGGTGACCTGTGGGGCCTACCGCGGGGACGCTCCGGCCCGGCAACCTGGCAGCAGCGGAGGGCCCCCGCCGGGCCGCCGCTCCTCCCCGAGGAGGAGGTCATGTCCGCTCCCGCGCCGCCCGCCACGAGGGCGACCGCGCTGGGGCTCGGGATGGCGACCGCCCTGGTCATCGGCAACATGATCGCCTCGGGCGTCTTCCTGCTGCCCAGCTCGCTCGCCCCGTACGGCGGGCTCAGCATCGTCGCCTGGCTGATCACCGCGGCCGGGGCGATGCTGCTCGCGCTCGTCTTCGCCCGGCTCTCCCGCGCCTACCCGGCCAAGGGCGGGCCGTACGCCTACGCCCGACGAGGATTCGGTGACTTCGCCGGCTACCTGACCGCGTGGGGGTACTGGGTCGCTGCGTGGGTGGGCAACGCTGCCATCGCGATCGCCTTCGCCGGGTACGTCGGCTACTTCGTCGACCCCGTCGCCGACGAACCGGCCCTCGCGGCCCTGACCGCGCTGGCGGCGATCTGGCTGCTCACCTACGTCAACCTGCTGGGGGTCCGGTCAGCCGGCTGGGTCGCCACCGTCACGACGGTGCTCAAGCTGGTGCCGCTCGTCCTGGTCGCTGGGGTGGGCGTCTTCTCCGTCAGGGTCTCCGACTTCCAGCCGTTCAACCCGACCGGCGGCAGCGCCTGGTCCGGGATCGCCACCGCGGCCACGCTGACGCTCTGGGCGTTCATCGGTCTGGAGTCCGCCACCGTCCCCGCCGACGAGGTGCGCGACGCCGAGCGGACGGTGCCACGGGCGACCGTCCTCGGCACGGCGGCCACGGCGCTGGTCTACCTGCTGGGCACGGCCGCGGTGATGGCGGTCATCCCCCCGGCGACGCTGCAGGGCTCGACCGCGCCGTTCGCCGACGCGGCCGAGGAGCTGTTCGGGTCGTGGGGCGGCAGCCTGGTGGCGGCCGGTGCCTTGGTGTCGACGTTCGGCGCGCTGACCGGGTGGATCCTGCTGCAGGGGCAGGTCCCGCAGGCGGCCGCCCGTGACGGGCTGTTCCCGGAGGTGTTCGGGCACACGAACCGGCACGGCGCCCCGGTCGCCGGCCTGGTCGTCTCCAGCGTGCTGATCAGCGTGCTGATGACCACGAACTACCAGGACACGCTCGTGTCGGTGTTCACCCGGACGATCCTGATCGCGACCCTGGCCACGCTGGTGCCGTACGCCATCTCCGCGGCCGCCCAGATCCGCCTGCTGGTGGTCGACCCGCACGGGTTCGTGGGGGCCCACCTGTTCCGGGACGGCACGCTGGCCCTGCTGGCGCTGGCCTACTCGCTGTGGACCATCTACGGGGCGGGCTGGTCGACGTTCCTGTGGGGCGTCGCGCTCTATGCCGTCGGCGTCCCCGGCTACCTCTGGATCCTCGAACGACAGCGCCGGCCGCACCCGGACGAACCGATCCCGGGGGACCGGACGGTGCTGGACGTGCAGGCGCACGACACGGCCGGTCCACCGACGCCGAACGGCTGACCGCTCGTCGGGGGACGACGCCGCCGCGGCCCGCACCGCGGCGGCGTCGTACGCTGTGCGGCGCCCCGTCCGGTACCCGGTGAGGACTGGAACGCCCGTGACCGCACCGCTCCCCGACCGACCCGAGACCGCCCGGCCCGGTCGGCTGCGGGTCGGCGTCGTCGGGACCGGCCGCGTGGGGGCCGTCCTGGGTGCAGCCCTCGCCGCAGCCGGTCACCGGGTGGTCGCTGCCAGCGGGGTCTCCCAGGCGTCCCGACGGCGCGCCGCCGAGCTGCTCCCGGGCGTTCCGCTCGTCCCGGTCCAGCAGGTGCTCGCCGCCGCCGACCTGGTGCTGCTCACCGTGCCCGACGACGCCCTCCCCGAGCTGGTGGCCGGGCTCGCCGCCACCGGCGTGGTCGACCGGGGCCTGCTGCTCGTGCACACGTCCGGCCGGTACGGCATCGGGGTGCTGCACCCCGCGGTGGAGGTCGGAGCGCTGCCGCTCGCGCTGCACCCGGCGATGACGTTCACCGGCACGGGTTTGGACCTCGGCCGCCTCACGGGGGCGGCCTTCGGGGTCACCGCGCCGGAGCCACTGCGCCCGGTCGCCGAGGCGCTGGTGGTGGAGATGGGGGCCGAGCCGGTGTGGGTGGCCGAGGAGCACCGCCCGCTCTACCACGCGGCGCTCGCCCACGGGTCCAACCACCTGGTCACCCTGGTCGTCCAGGCCGAGGACCTGCTGCGCGCGGCCGGCGTCGACGAGCCGGCCCGGCTGCTCGGGCCGCTGTTGACCGCGACGCTGGACAACGCCCTCAGGGTGGGTGAGGCCGCCCTGACCGGTCCGGTGTCGCGCGGCGACGCCGGGACGATCGCCGCGCACGTCCGGGTCATCGCCCAGCACGATCGCGGGGTGCTGGACACCTACCGGGCGCTGGCCCGGGCCACCGCCGACCGGGCGCTGGCTTCTGGTCGGCTTCGCCCCGAAGACGCCGAGGCGCTGCTCGACGCGCTCGCCGGCCCGACCGGTCCGGTGGCTCCATGACCACGGCCGTCCCGGTCGTCGCACACAGCCGGGCCGAGCTGGCCGACGCCTTGCGTCCGCTGACGGCCTCCGGGGGCGTGGCCCTGGTGCCGACGATGGGCGCGCTGCACGGCGGGCACCGTTCGCTGCTGGCTCTCGCGGGGACGCTGGCGCCGTCGGTGGTCGCCAGCATCTTCGTCAACCCCATGCAGTTCGGCCCTGGCGAGGATCTCGGCCGCTACCCGCGTACCTTCGACGCCGACCTCGCAGCCTGCGCCGACGAGGGCGTGGCCGTGGTGTTCACGCCAGGTCCGGACGTCGTCTTCCCCGACGGCGAGCCCCTCGTCCGGGTCGATCCCGGACCCGTTGGCTCGACGCTGGAGGGGGCGGTGCGCCCCGGTCACTTCGCCGGGGTGCTCACCGTGGTGCTCAAGCTGTTCGGCCTGGTGCGCCCCGACGTCGCCGTCTTCGGGGAGAAGGACGCCCAGCAGCTGTTCCTCATCCGTCGCATGGTGCGTGACCTGGACGTGCCGGTCCGCGTCGTCGGCGCCCCGACCGTCAGGGAGGACGACGGCCTCGCGCTGTCCAGCCGCAACCGCTACCTCGACGCGACGGCTCGGGCCGCCGGGCTCGGCCTGTCGCGCGCGCTGCGGGCGGGCGCGGCGGCCGCCGGCGCGGGTCCTCAGGCGGTCGTCGACGCCGCAACGGACGTGCTGGCCGCCGAGCCGGCGCTGACCGTCGACTACTGCGCCCTCGTCGACCCGAGCACCTTCGGGGACGTGCGGCACGGCCACCGCGGACCGGCCACACTGGTCGTCGCCGCCCGAGTGGGGGGCACCCGGCTCATCGACAACACGGGAGTCCAGCTGTGACCGCACCGTCGCGACGGATGCCGCTGCCGGCCCGGCTGCTGGCCCCCGAGCCCGGCTGGACCACCGTCGCGGACGTCGTCATCGTCGGCAGCGGCGTCGCGGGGCTCACCACGGCGCTGCACGCCCGGGCGGCCGGGTACTCGGTGCTGCTGGTCACCAAGACGGTCATGGACGCAGGGTCGACCCGCTGGGCGCAGGGCGGCATCGCCGCCGCGCTCGGCGAGGGCGACACCCCGGACCAGCACCTGCACGACACCCTGGTCGCCGGCGTCGACCTGTGCGACGTGGCCGCCGTCCGCGCCCTGGTGACCGAGGGCCCCGAGGCCGTCCGCGAGCTGGCCACCCTCGGCACCGCGTTCGACCTCGAGCCCTCCGGTGCGCTGTCGCTCACCCGCGAGGGGGGCCATCTGCGCAACCGGATCGCGCACGCCGGGGGCGACGCGACTGGTGCCGAGATCTCCCGGGCGCTGGTGCAGGCGGTGCTGGACGACCCCTCGATCGAGGTCGTCGAGCACGCGCTGGTGCTGGACCTGCTGCGCGCCCCGGACGGCGCGGCCGTCGGCGTCACCCTCCACGTCATGGGCGAGGGCAGCGAGGAGGGCGTCGGTGCTGCCCTCGGCCGGGCGGTGGTGCTCGCCACCGGCGGCTTCGGCCAGGTCTTCGCCCAGACCACCAACCCGAGCGTGTCGACCGGTGACGGCATCGCGCTGGCGCTGCGCGCCGGAGCGCTCGTGGCGGACATGGAGTTCGTCCAGTTCCACCCGACCGTGCTCTACCTGGGTCCGTCCGCGCACGGGCAGCAGCCGTTGGTCTCCGAGGCGGTCCGCGGCGAGGGCGCCTTCCTGGTCGACGACGGCGGCGACCGCTTCATGGTGGGCCAGCACCCGCTGGCCGACCTGGCGCCCCGCGACGTGGTGGCCAAGGCGATCACCCGGCGGATGCGGGAGACCGGTGCCCCGCACGTGTGGCTCGACGGCCGGCAGCTCGGCTCGGCGATGTGGGAGAAGCGGTTCCCGACGATCCTCGAGTCCTGCCGGTCCCACGGCATCGACCCGGTCGCCGAGCTCATCCCGGTCGCGCCGGCCTCCCACTACGTGAGCGGGGGCATCCGCACGGACCTCGACGGCCGCACGTCGATCCCAGGGCTGTACGCGTGCGGGGAGTGCGCCTGCACCGGCGTGCACGGCGCGAACCGGCTGGCGTCCAACTCCCTCCTGGAGGGTGCCGTCTTCGCCCGCAGGATCGGCCGCGACCTCGCCAGGGCACTGCCGGTCCAGCAGGAGCCGCAGCCGGACGACCGACCCGTCGGACTCCTGTCGGCCGACGTCCGCGACCACGTCGCCGCGACGATGACCGAGGGCGCCGGGGTGCTGCGCAGCCGGCAGAGCCTCGGCGGTACCTGCGCGCGGCTGATGGAGCTGCGGCTGCAGACCGACGACCAGCCCCGCACCGAGGCCTGGGAGGCCACGAACCTGCACACGGTCGCGTCGTTCGTCGCCTCGGCGGCCCGCTGGCGCGAGGAGACCCGGGGCAGTCACTGGCGCGAGGACTTCCCCGAGCGGGACGACGAGCGCTGGCGCGTCCACCTGGTCGGTCGGCTCGCGGACGGCACCGCCTCGTTCGAGACCGCACCCGCGACGGCCGAGCCGGCGCCATGACGCTCAGTGCCGAGCTCGGCGCACGACTGCGGGCGGCCGGCCTCGACCCGGCGTCGGTCGAGTCGCTGGCCCGCGCCGCGCTCGCCGAGGACCTCGCCGGCGGCGTGGACGTCACCGGCGTGGCCACCGTCCCGCAGGGGCAGCAGTCGACCGCTGACTACGTCGCCCGGGCCGACGGCGTGGTCGCCGGCCTCGCCGTCGCGGCCGCCGTCCTGGAGGTGGCCGGCGTGCCAGGGGCGCAGCAGCGAGTCGAGGACGGCAGCACGGTGGTCCGCGGTGACCGGCTGATGACGGCGACCGGGCCGACCCGCGACCTGCTGGTCGGGGAGCGCAGCTCGCTCAACCTGCTCGGCCACCTGTCCGGCGTGGCCAGCCTCACCCGTCGGTGGGTGGACGCCGTCGAGGGGACGGGCGCGCGGATCAGGGACACCCGCAAGACCACGCCCGGGCTGCGTGCCCTGGAGAAGTACGCGGTGCGCATGGGTGGCGGGGTCAACCACCGGATGTCGCTGTCGGATGCCGCGCTGGTCAAGGACAACCACGTCGTCGCGGCCGGCGGTGTGCTGCCCGCCTTCGCCGCGGTCCGGGCCCGGTTCCCGGGCGTGCCGGTGGAGGTCGAGGTCGACTCGCTGGACGAGCTGGTCCAGGTCGTCGAGGCGGGCGCCGACCTGGTGCTGCTCGACAACATGACCGTGGGGCAGCTGGTCGAGGCCGTTCGGCTCACCGGTGGCCGCGCCCGCCTGGAAGCCAGCGGTGGGCTGACGCTCGACCGGGCTCGCGCCGTCGCGGAGACCGGCGTCGACTTCCTGGCCGTCGGGGCGCTGACCCACTCGGCGCCCGTGCTCGACATCGCCCTCGACTTCAGGGAGCGCGACTGATGCTGCTCGCCATCGACGTCGGCAACACCAACACCGTGCTCGGGCTGTTCGAGGGGGAGCGCCTCGAACACTCGTGGCGGGTCAAGACCGACGCCCGCGAGACCGCCGACGAGATGCGGCTGACCTTCCGCGGCCTGCTCGAGGACGCCCCCGAACCGACCGGGGTAGCGGTCTGCTCGACGGTGCCGTCGGTGCTGCGCGAGGTCCGCACGATGATCCAGCGGTACTACGCCCACCTCCCGACGGTCATCGTCGAGCCCGGGACCAAGACCGGCGTCCCCGTGCTCACGGACAACCCGAAGGAGGTCGGCGCCGACCGGATCGTCAACACCCTCGCTGCCCACCACCTGTTCGGTGGCCCGTGCATCGTCGTCGACTTCGGCACGTCGACGAACCTCGACGTCGTCTCGCCCCGCGGCGAGTTCCTCGGTGGGGCGCTGGCCCCCGGGGTGGAGATCTCCCTGGACGCGCTGGCCGCGCGGGCGGCGCAGCTGCGCTCGGTCGAGCTGGTGCCGCCTCGCTCGGTTGTCGGCAAGAACACCGTGGAAGCGCTGCAGTCCGGCGTCCTCTACGGGTTCGCCGGTCAGGTCGACGGGCTGGTCCGCCGGATCATCGCCGAGATCGGCCCGGTGACCGCCGTGATCGCCACCGGAGGGCTGGCGCCCATCGTCCTCCCCGAGTCGATCACCATCACCCACCACCAGCCGGACCTGACGCTCATCGGGCTGCGCCTGGTCTACGACCGCAACGTCTGACGGCCGCCCCACGGGCTTCGCCAGGACGCCGGGCCCGAGGCGGGCCGAGCGGCGCTGGCGCTCGGCCCCTCGCGCAGGCAGGCTGGGAGCCGAGAGGGTGGTGTCGGCATGGCCGCGGTCTCGGACGGTTGGGCGTTCGCAGCCGGCCCCGAGTACACGGTCGGGGTCGAGGAGGAGTTGATGCTCCTCGACGCCGACACCCTGCACCTGGTCTCGTCCGGCGACGCCGTCGTGACCCGAGCCCGCGACGAGATCCACGTCAAGCGCGAGTTCCGGCAGTGCATGGTCGAGATCGCCTCCCGCCCCTGGGCATCGTCCGGTGAGCTGCTCGCCGACCTGGTCGGCCTCCGCGCGTCGGTCGTTCGGGCTGCCGCGGCGCAGGGGTGCCTGGTCGCAGGCAGTGGGACCCATCCGTTCTCGGTCGCGGAGGACCAGCCCACGACCGCCACGGCCCGCTACCAGTCGATCATGGAGGAGGTGGGGTTCCCCTGGCGCCGGGCGGTCGTCTTCGGCACCCACGTGCACGTCGCCCTGGCCTGCGCGGACAAGGCGATCCAGGTGACCGAGGCGCTCCTCCCCGACCTGCCCGTCCTGATCGCCCTGGGTGCCGCGAGCCCCTTCTGGCGTGGGCGCGAGACCGGCCTGGCGTCCACCCGGCTGGCCGTGCTGGCCGGCGTGCCGCGCACCGGCCTGCCGCCCGCGCTGGCCTCGTTCGCGGACTACGCCGCGACGCTCGGCGTCCTGCGCCGCGCGGGTGCCGTCCCGGACGCCTCCCAGGTGTGGTGGGACGTCCGCTCGCAGGCCCGGCTCGGGACCCTCGAGGTCAGGGTGTTCGACGGTCAGCCCCGGGTGCACGACTCGGCGGCCTTCGCCGGGCTGGTCCAGTCCCTGGTCCGTTTCCACGGTCGGCAGTGGGATGCCGGTCGGCGCGCCTCGGCCGACCGGTTCGTGGTCGCCGAGAACCGCTGGCTGGCCATGCGGCACGGTCTGGCGGCCCGTCTGGTCACCCCCGACGGCCGGGGCCGCCCGGCGCGGGAGCTGCTCGCCCGGCTGCTCGACCGACTGGCGGCGGACGCCGACGCGGTCGGGGCCGGTTGGGCGCTCGAGCACCTGGCCCGACTCGCCGACCAGGGGGGACCCGTGGCCGCGATGCGCCGTCGGCACGAGGAGACCGGCGACCTGGCGGCGGTGGCCCGCTGGCTCGCCGGGCTCAGCTCGGACCTGCCCCTGGGCTGTCCCGCGCGGGGAGCAGGCGTCACCGCGCGGCCAGCCGGGCCCTGAACACGCGCGTCTCGTAGGGGAGCGCGAAGGCGTCCCGTCCCGCCAGGTCGGGGTGGCCGGCCGCGAGCCGGCGGACCGCGGCCAGCACGTCGGCCGCGTCCGGCCTGAGGAAGACGTAGGAGAAGGAGCCGACCAGACCCACCAGCGACTCGGCGTCCAGGGTCTGCTCGACGGTGAACACCCCCGCCTCCGCATGGGTGAACAGGGGGCCGAGGTCGGGGGGTCTGAGTCGCTCGGCCTGGCGCACCCGATCCTCCCCGCCGATGACTCGCGACAGGGCGTGCACCCAGTCGACCCCGCCGTCGCGGATGTTCCAGAGGATCGCGAAGGCCCCGCCGGGACGCAGCACCCGGGCGATCTCGGGCAGGGCGGCCCCGCGGTCGAACCAGTGGAAGGCCTGCCCGGCCACCACCACGTCGACGGAGGCGTCGGGGAGCGGGATCGCCTCCGCGTGGCCGGCCAGGGTTCGGCCCGGCAGCGACCGTTCGGCAACCGCCCGCATGGCGTCGTCCGGCTCGACGGCCACCACCTCGTGACCCAGCGCGCTCACCGCCACGGCGAGCTTCCCGGTGCCGGCCCCGACGTCGACGACCCGAGCGGGAGCCGGACCGACCGCGAACCGCACCGCGTCGGCAGGGTAGCCCGGCCGGTAGCGCTCGTACGCGTCCGCGCCGGCACCGAACGACAGCCGGCGAGCCTGCCACGAAGGTGAGGACGACATGACCGTCACGGTAGGGCAGCCGGCCGTCGGTAGCCTTGCCCCCCATGAGCGAACCCCCCGCCGGCGCCTCGGACGCCGACGACCTGCCCGAGCAGATGCGGGTGCGCCGCGACAAGCTCGTCCGGATGCGCGCCGAAGGCCGCGATCCCTACGCTTTCGGCTTCCCGCGGACCTCCTCGACGACCGACCTGCACGCCCGGTTCGCCGACCTTCAGCCCGATGTCTCGACCGGCGAGCGCGCGGGGGTCACCGGCCGGGTCGTGCTGAACCGGGTGAGCGGCAAGATCATCTTCGCGACGATCCGGGACGGCGGCGCCGACCTCCAGGTGATGCTCACCCTCGACCGCTCGGGCGCTGACGTCCTGCAGCGGTGGAAGGACGACGTCGACCTCGGCGACCTGATCGGCGTCGACGGCGAGATGATCACCAGCCGGCGTGGCGAGCTCTCGCTGCTGGCCGACCGGTTCGAGATCACCAGCAAGGCGCTGCGCCCACTGCCGGAGAAGCACCTGGGCCTCACCGACCCGGAGCAGCGAGTGCGCCGTCGCTACGTCGACCTGATCGTGCGCCCACAGGCTCGGGAGATGCTGCACCTGCGCGCCACGGTCGTGCGCAGCATCCGCGACTCGCTGCACCGGCGAGGGTTCGTGGAGGTGGAAACGCCGATCCTCCAGGTCCTGCACGGCGGGGCGAATGCCCGGCCTTTCGTCACGCACATCAATGCCTATGACATGCCGCTGTACCTGCGCATTGCCCCCGAGCTCTACCTCAAACGGCTGCTGGTCGGCGGCGTCGACCGGGTATTCGAGATCAACCGCAATTTCCGGAACGAAGGCGCGGACTCCTCGCACAATCCCGAGTTCACGATGCTCGAGCTGTACCAGGCGTACGGCGACTACGACTCCGTCCGGATCATCACCCAGGAGATCATCCAGGAGGCCGCGACGGCGGTCTTCGGCGCGCCGGTGGCCCGCCGGCACCAGCCGGACGGCAGCGTGCGCGAGTACGACCTCTCCGGGCCGTGGCCGGTCCGCACGGTCGCCGAGGCGACCTCCGAGGCGCTGGGCGAGGAGGTCTCGGTCGACACCCCCGCCGACGAGCTTCGTCGGCATTGCGACCGGGTCGGCCTCGACGAGCCGGTCGGCGCCTCGCCGGGGATGCTGCTGGAGGAGCTGTACGTCGAGCTGGTCGAGAGCCGGACGACCACCCCCGTCTTCTACCGTGACTTCCCCAAGGAGAACGCCCCGCTGACCCGGGTGCACCGGGCGGACCCCCGGCTGACCGAGAAGTGGGACCTGGTGTGCTGGGGGGCCGAGCAGGGCACCGGGTACTCCGAGCTGATCGACCCGATCGACCAGCGCGAGCGGTTCGTCGCCCAGGCGCAGCGAGCCGCGGGCGGCGACGAGGAGGCCATGCGCCTCGATGAGGACTTCCTGCGAGCGCTGGAGCACGGCATGCCGCCGGCCGGCGGGCAGGGCATGGGGATCGACCGGCTGATCATGACGCTGACCGGGCTCGGCATCCGCGACACGATCCTGTTCCCGCTCGTCAAGCCCGAGTGAGCCGCATCGTGACCGGAGGCGACGTCCTCCTGCGCCCGGCCCGCACCGCCGACGTCCCGGCGATCCGTGCCCTCGTCGACACCTATGCCGCCGAGCGGATCCTGCTGTCCAAGGCCACGGTGACGCTCTTCGAGGACGTCCAGGAGTTCCACGTCGCCGAGCAGGACGGTCGGGTCGTCGGGTGCGGGGCGCTGCACGTCCTGTGGGAGGACCTGGCCGAGGTGCGCACCCTGGCCGTCGATCCGGCCGTGCGGGGTCAGGGGGTGGGCCATCTGCTGCTCGAGCGGTTGTTGGCGCGGGCCCGGGCCCTCGGCGTCGAGCGGGTGTTCGTGCTGACGTTCGAGACCGAGTTCTTCGCCGCCCACGGATTCGCCGAGATCGAGGGGACACCGGTGTCCCACGAGGTCTTCGAGCAGTTGCTCCAGTCCTACGACGAGGGCGTCGCGGAGTTTCTGGATCTCGAGCGAGTGAAACCGAACACCCTGGGGAACTCCCGGATGCTCCGATATGTGTCACCGAATAGTCATTGACGACGCACTCGGATATCCTGCTCGGGTCAAATATCCCGGCAGAATGCGTGGTCCCCATGGCTCAGAAGGTGCAGGTCACCCTGGTCGACGACCTCGACGGCTCGGCCGCCGAGGAGACGGTCTCCTTCGCCCTCGACGGCGTGGGATACGAGATCGACCTGTCGGCGAAGAACGCCAAGAAGCTACGGGACGCCTTCGCGCTGTACGTCGGGTCGGCCCGCAAGGCCGGTCGGCGGTCCCGCTCGGTGGCGCGGCCGCGGCGGTCGGCAGGGGGGCGGACGGCCGACATCCGGGCGTGGGCCCGGGCCAACCGCATCGCGGTGAACGACCGAGGCCGGATCGCCGCTGACGTCATCGCCAAGTACGAGGCCGCGAACAAGTAGCGGAGCACGGGACCGGCCAGCCGGTCGAGGGTGGGGGCGTACCGGCCCGTCAGGACGCCTCTCGGCGCGAGGCTCGCTCGTAGCGGCTATGGGTGGGGCCCGGGGTCTTGGCCGGGCCGGTACGCCTCACCTAACGTAGCGGCCGACGGGCCGTATTCCGACCGCCTATCGGGTGACCGCGGGCCGTCGGTGTTCGCCGCCGGCGTACGGCTGCGGGAACGTTCGGCGCCGCCAGACGGTTGGACCGGGTGAGCGGGGCACCGTCCACCGAACGGACGGTGTGCGTGCGGTGGGATGAGGCAGGCCGCCCCCGGGTCTAGCATCGGTCGGACAGGGGTCGTGCCCGCGTCCCCTGGCCGACCGCTCGTGCGAGGAGCGACGCAGATGTTCGAGAGGTTCACCGACCGCGCGCGGCGGGTTGTCGTCCTGGCCCAAGAAGAGGCCCGGATGCTCAACCACAACTACATCGGCACCGAGCACATCCTGCTCGGGCTGATCCACGAGGGCGAGGGTGTCGCCGCCAAGGCGCTGGAGTCCCTCGGCATCTCGCTCGAGGCCGTCCGCCAGCAGGTCGAGGAGATCATCGGCCAGGGCCAGCAGGCGCCGTCCGGGCACATCCCCTTCACCCCGCGGGCGAAGAAGGTCCTGGAGCTCTCGCTGCGCGAGGCCCTGCAGCTCGGGCACAACTACATCGGCACCGAGCACATCCTGCTCGGCCTGATCCGCGAGGGCGAGGGCGTCGCCGCCCAGGTGCTGGTCAAGCTCGGCGCCGACCTCAACCGGGTGCGCCAGCAGGTCATCCAGCTGCTCTCCGGCTACCAGGGCAAGGAGCCGGCAGCGGCCGGCGGGCCGGCGGCCGAGGCGCCGTCGACCTCGCTCGTGCTCGACCAGTTCGGCCGCAACCTGACCCAGGCCGCCCGCGAGGGCAAGCTCGACCCGGTGATCGGGCGCGAGAAGGAGATCGAGCGGGTCATGCAGGTGCTGTCCCGACGCACCAAGAACAACCCGGTGCTGATCGGCGAGCCCGGGGTCGGCAAGACCGCGGTCGTCGAGGGGCTGGCCCAGGCGATCGTCAAGGGCGACGTCCCCGAGACGCTCAAGGACAAGCAGCTGTACACCCTCGACCTCGGCGCCCTGGTCGCCGGCTCCCGCTACCGCGGTGACTTCGAGGAGCGGCTGAAGAAGGTCCTGAAGGAGATCCGCACTCGCGGCGACATCATCTTGTTCATCGACGAGCTGCACACCCTGGTGGGTGCCGGTGCCGCCGAGGGTGCGATCGACGCCGCGTCGATCCTGAAGCCGATGCTGGCTCGCGGCGAGCTGCAGACGATCGGTGCGACGACCCTCGACGAGTACCGCAAGCACCTCGAGAAGGACGCCGCCCTGGAGCGGCGGTTCCAGCCCATCCAGGTGGCCGAGCCCACCATCGCGCACACGATCGAGATCCTCAAGGGGCTGCGCGACCGCTACGAGGCGCACCACCGGGTGTCCATCACCGACGGCGCGCTGGTGTCGGCTGCGTCGCTCGCCGACCGTTACGTCGCCGACCGGTTCCTGCCCGACAAGGCCATCGACCTGATCGACGAGGCGGGCTCGCGCCTGCGGATCCGCCGGATGACCGCCCCGCCGGACCTGCGCGAGTTCGACGAGCGGATCGCCGACGTCCGGCGCGAGAAGGAGTCCGCGATCGACGCGCAGGACTTCGAGAAGGCCGCGTCGCTGCGCGACCGCGAGAAGACCCTGCTGCAGGAGAAGGCCCAGCGGGAGCGCGAGTGGAAGGCCGGCGACATGGACGTCGTCGCCGAGGTCGACGAGGAGCTGATCGCCGAGGTCCTCGCCACCCAGACCGGCATCCCGGTCTTCAAGCTCACCGAGGAGGAGAGCCAGCGGCTGCTGCGCATGGAGGACGAGCTGCACAAGCGCGTCATCGGGCAGGAGCAGGCGATCAAGGCGCTCTCCCAGGCGATCCGGCGTACCCGCGCCGGCTTGAAGGACCCCAAGCGTCCCGGCGGTTCGTTCATCTTCGCCGGGCCGTCCGGGGTCGGGAAGACCGAGTTGTCCAAGACCCTGGCCGAGTTCCTGTTCGGCGACGAGGACTCCCTCATCCAGCTGGACATGAGCGAGTTCTCCGAGAAGCACACGGTGTCCCGGCTGTTCGGCTCGCCGCCTGGGTACGTGGGGTACGAGGAGGGTGGCCAGCTCACCGAGAAGGTGCGCCGCAAGCCGTTCTCGGTCGTGCTCTTCGACGAGATCGAGAAGGCGCACCCGGACATCTTCAACTCGCTGCTGCAGGTGCTCGAGGACGGCCGGCTCACCGACGCCCAGGGCCGGGTGGTCGACTTCAAGAACACCGTGATCATCATGACCACCAACTTGGGCACCCGCGACATCTCCAAGGGGCAGAACCTGGGGTTCGCCGTGGCCGGCGACACCCAGTCCGGCTACGAGCGGATGAAGACGAAGGTGCAGGAGGAGCTCAAGCAGCACTTCCGCCCCGAGTTCCTCAACCGGATCGACGACATCGTCGTCTTCCACCAGCTCAGCCCGGCCGAGATCGTCACGATCGTCGACCTGATGCTCGACAAGCTGGACCAGCGGCTGCGTGACAAGGACATGGGGCTGGAGCTGACGGTCGCGGCCAAGGAGCTGCTGGCGAAGAAGGGCTACGACCCCGTGCTCGGCGCCCGGCCGCTGCGCCGGACGATCCAGCGCGAGATCGAGGACCAGCTGTCGGAGCGGATCCTGTTCGGCGAGCTGAAGGCCGGCCAGATCGTGCTGGTCGACGCGGCCGGAGAGGGCGACGCCGCCGCCTTCACCTTCGCGGGGACGGCGAAGACGCCGCTCCCGGACGCGCCGCCCGTCGAGACGGCCCCGTCGGCGGAGTGACGACGCTGCCGGGCAGCCGGTAGCGGCCGTCCGGCAGCCGGTCGACGAGCCCGTCGGCCAGCAGTCCGGCGAGCGCGCGATCGCGCTGCGCGGCGTCGTCCCAGGCGGCGTCCAGCGCGGACCGGGACACCGGCTCGAGGCATCCGCGGAGCACCGCCAGGAGTCGTCCCCTGGCCATCCGGTCCGTGCCCGCCCACGCCTGACCGCGCCGGGCTGGTCCGGTCCAGGCGGGCGCCCCGAGCCGCTGCCACGCGCACCCGGCGACCACCGGGCAGTCCGTGCAGCGCGGCGTGCGGGCCGTGCACACCAGGGCGCCGAGCTCCATCAGCGCCACCGACCAGGTGGCCGCCCGTCCGGGGTCGTCGGGCAGCAGGGCGCTCGCCCGGACCCGTTCGGCCGCCCGGGTCGCCCCGGCTGGCTCGAACTGCGTGCCGTCGACCAGGCGGGCCAGCACCCGCCGCACGTTGGTGTCCAGCACGGGGTGTCGCTGGCGGAACGCGAACGCCGCGACAGCGGCCGCGGTGTACTCGCCGACCCCCGGCAGCGCTCGCAGGGCGGCCACGTCGTCGGGCACGGCACCCCCATGGCGGTCGACGACGGCGCGGGCCGCCGCGTGCAGGCGCAGCGCCCGCCGCGGGTAGCCGAGCCGGCCCCACGCCCGGACGGCCTCCCCCGGTGGGTCGGCGGCCAGCGCTGCGGGCGTCGGCCAGCGCCGCAGCCAGCCGTCGTACACGGGCAGCACCCGAGCCACCGGCGTCTGCTGGAGCATGACCTCGCTCACCAGCACCGCCCACGGGCCGGCGCCGGCCGCCCGCCACGGCAGCTCCCTGGCCGCGCCCGCGTACCAGTCGAGCAGCGGCGCGTGCAGCGGGTCGGGCGCCATCACCCGTGACCCGCGCGGCCGATCAGGCCGGTGACCAGAGCGACCAGCACCGCCGCCGCCAGCCCCACCGCGAGCCGCCGGGCCGGGCGGACCAGCAAGAGGACGGGCATCCCGACGGCCAGCGCGGCCCCCGCGGCCGCGAGCACGAACGAGTCGTCCTGCAGCAGGGGAGGTCGGTCGGCCGGACAGCGGCCACCGAACGCGTCGCACCGGCCCAGGGTGAGCGCGACCAACAGGATGCCCGACCCCACGACGACGGCCGCCGCAGCGACCGCGTGGGCCAGCCAGCGCCGCACGGTGGCCAGGCCGCTCCCAGCGTCGTCGGGCACGCCCGAAGTCTCGCAGGTCCATGCTCCCCCCGGGTGCCAGCGATCACTAGGCTGCGCGCATGGGCTCGGTGCGACAGCCGGTCGGTCCGCTCCCGCCGAGGGTGTACTGGCTGCGTCGGCTGCTGGCGCTGGCGGTCGTCGTGCTCGTGCTGCTGGCCGGTCGGTGGGTCTGGTCGGCCGCTGCGGGTGACTCGGGCGCGGCGAAGCCGTCCCAGAGCCCGACCGGCTCAGGGTCTCCCCGCGCGAGCAGCGCAGCGCCGTCGGCCAGCCCGACCGCGACC
>Ga0209797_10000220_pt1 | contig 27143 bp, 25 predicted proteins | sample DOMMetBare3Fresh_2_FD_187472 | JGI IMG/M metagenome (GOLD analysis project Ga0209797, IMG submission 187472) | Wetland sediment microbial communities from St. Louis River estuary, USA, under dissolved organic matter induced mercury methylation -... | ecosystem: Environmental > Aquatic >... | reverse complement strand
CGGCCCGATCAAGGCGCTCGCGATCCGCGACCCGGCGCAGCTGCCCTGGAAGGACCTCGGCGTCGACATCGCGCTCGAATGCACCGGCCTGTTCACCACCAAGGAGAAGGCCTCCGCCCACCTGAAGGCCGGCGCCAAGCGCGTCCTGGTGTCGGCGCCCGCCGACGACGTCGATCTCACCGTCGTCTACGGCGTCAACCACGACAAGCTGACCAAGGACCACATCGTGGTCTCGAACGCGTCATGCACCACCAACTGCCTCGTGCCGATCGCCAAGGTGCTGCACGACGCCGTCGGCATCGAGAAGGGCATGATGACGACGGTGCACTCCTACACCAACGATCAGCCCTCGCAGGACCAGTTCCACAAGGACCTCTATCGCGCGCGCGCGGCGGCACTCAACATGATCCCAACCTCGACCGGTGCCGCCAAGGCGGTCGGTCTGGTGCTGCCGGAGCTCAAGGGCAAGCTCGACGGCATCTCCATCCGGGTGCCGACTCCGAACGTGTCGGTGGTCGATCTCAAGTTCATCGCCAAGCGCCCGACCACCAAGGACGAGATCAACAACGCGGTGAAGCGCGCCGCCGAGCAGCAGCTCAAAGGCATCCTCGGCTATACCGAGCAGCCGAACGTCTCGAGCGACTTCAATCACGACGCGCGCTCGTCGGTCTTCCACATGGACCAGACCAAGGTGATGGACGGCACCATGGTGGCGGTGCTGTCGTGGTACGATAACGAATGGGGCTTCTCCAATCGCATGATCGACACCGCGGTCGCGATGGGGAAGCTGATCTGAGCCGCGCGATGCGGGCGCTGGAGCAAGTCCTGTGAACATCGGGCCGTGGATCGCCTTTGCGTTGATCATGCTCGTGATCGTGGGGCTGGCGGTTGCGTTCTCGCGCCAGGGGCTCGCCATCAAGCCCGATTCCGAACGCAAGCCGCCCAGCGATCAGGGCGGCCAGCCGATGATTTGATTCCGACATGACTGGTTTCCGAAGTCTCGATCATGCCGACGTGAGCAACAAACGCGTGTTGTTGCGCGTCGACCTCAATGTGCCGATGGAGGGCGGCCGCGTTTCCGACGCGACCCGCATCGAGCGCATCGCGCCGACCATCACCGAGATCGCCGACAAAGGCGGCAAGGTGATCCTGCTCTCGCATCTCGGCCGGCCGAAGGGCCCCGATCCGAAAGACTCGTTGCGGCCGGTCGCTGCCGCGGTCGCCGCGATCGTCGGCCGCACCGTCGGTTTTGCGGACGATTGCATTGGGCCGAAGGCTGAAGCAGCGGTCGGCGCCATGCGGCCCGGCGACATCCTGTGTCTCGAGAATACGCGCTTCCACAAGGGCGAAGAGAAGAACGACCCAGCCTTCGTGGCGGCGCTCGCCAAGCTCGGCGATCTCTGGGTCAATGACGCGTTCTCGGCCGCACATCGCGCGCATGCCTCCACCGAAGGGCTTGGCCACGTCCTCCCTGCCTATGCGGGGCGCACCATGCAGACCGAGCTCGACGCGCTCGGCAAGGCGCTCGAATCCCCGCAGCGCCCGGTGGTGGCGATCGTGGGCGGCGCCAAGATCTCGACCAAGCTCGACCTCCTCGGCAACCTGATGTCGAAGGTCAACGTGCTCGTCATCGGCGGCGCGATGGCCAACACGTTCCTGGCCGCGCAAGGCAAGGCGGTCGGCAAGTCGCTGTGCGAGCACGACCTCCTCGCCACCGCGCGCGACATCCTGGCCAAGGCGGCAAGCCGCCATTGCGAGATCGTGCTGCCGGTCGATGCGGTGGCGGCGACGAAGTTCGAAGCGAACGCGCCCTCGCGCGTGGTGCCGGTCGATGCGGTGGGCGCCGACGAGATGATCCTCGACATCGGTCCGCGCAGCATCGAGCATGTCGTGTCCGTGCTGGCGCGCGCGAAGACCCTGGTTTGGAACGGCCCGTTTGGCGCCTTCGAGATCGAGCCATTCGACACCGGCACCGTCGAGGTGGCGGAGGCGGCCGCGGAGCTGACCGCCGCCGGCAAGCTCGTCTCTGTCGCCGGCGGCGGCGACACCGTGGCGGCGCTCAACGCCGCCGGCGCCACCGATCGATTTTCGTACGTCTCGACCGCAGGTGGCGCGTTTCTTGAATGGCTGGAGGGCAAGGCCCTGCCGGGCGTCGAAGTCCTGAGAGTAAAATGACGCGCCCTCTCCCGCCGCGAGCGCCCAACGGCTAGAAATGACGCGGATGCCGGGCCCAACACCGGCCAGATCGATTGGATGGAGGTTTCCCATGAACCTTGCAGAGCTTAACAAAGTCGCCACCGCCATGGTGGCACCGGGCCGCGGCATTCTGGCCGCCGATGAATCCTCGGGTACGATCAAGAAACGCTTCGACCAGATCGGCGTCGAGTCGACCGCCGACAGCCGGCGCGACTACCGCGAGCTGATGTTCCGGGCGAACGAGGCGATGTCGAAATACATCTCCGGCGTCATCCTGTATGACGAGACGATCCGCCAGAACGCCAAGGACGGCACGCCGCTGGTCAAGGTGATCGAGAAAGCCGGCTCCCTTCCCGGCATCAAGGTCGACAAGGGCATCCAGCCGCTGCCGAACTGCCCGGGCGAGGTCATCACCGAGGGCCTCGACGGGCTGCGCCAGCGGCTCATCGAATACCGGGGGCTCGGCGCCAAGTTCGCCAAGTGGCGCGCGGTCATCGATATCGGCAAGGACATCCCGAGCTACGCCTGCATCATGACCAACGCGCACGCGCTCGCGCGCTACGCGGCGCTGTGCCAGGACGAGGGCATCGTGCCGATCGTCGAGCCGGAAGTGCTGATGGACGGCGACCACGACATCGACCGCTGCTACATGATCACCGAGTGGACGCTCAACACCGTGTTCGAGCAGCTCTACTATCAGCGCGTCAAGCTCGAGGGCATCGTGCTCAAGCCCAACATGGCAATCGCCGGCAAGAAGTGCCCGAAGCAGGCCTCGGTCGAGGAAGTCGCCGAGAAAACCGTCAAGGTGCTGAAAGCCTGCGTGCCAGCCGCCGTGCCCGGCATCGCGTTCCTGTCCGGCGGACAATCCGACGCGGCTGCGACGGCGCATCTCGATGCGATGAACAAGATCGGCAGCCTGCCCTGGAAGCTCACGTTCAGCTACGGCCGCGCGCTGCAGGCGGCGCCGCAGAAGGCGTGGTCGGGAAAACTTGAGAACGTGGCCGCGGCGCAGCGCGCGTTCTCGCACCGCGCCATGATGAACGGCCTCGCTTCGCTCGGGCAGTGGAAGCAGGACCTGGAGAAGAAGGCGGCGTAGGCCGCTTGGCGCGGTGCCGCCGACACTTGCAATCACATCGTCCGCTTCCGGTCGCCTCCTGCCGTGAGGCCAACGTGGCACGGTTGGTTTTGACCCACAGCGGCTGTAAGCGATCCGACGATTTGTCCAACTGTTATGCGCTGAGTATTTCGTCAAACTTCAAGCCCAAAACGCGGTCAGACGTTCGATGAACCAAAAAGATGCCAGTATGCCGATCGCATAGGTCGCAATCGGAGACCTGCGGTGAAGTCACGGCGGGACAGACGGAGAGTGTTCGACCGAGCGGAAGCGTTCATGCTTAGATTCTCCCGTTCGCCTGCGCCACCCGCATGACGGCGCGGACGATGCGGTTGTGGCTGCCGCAGCGACACAGATTGCCGTCGAGCGCGCTGCGAATCTCGGCTTCGGTCGGCTGCGGATTGCGCTTGAGCAGGTCGGCCGCCGCAATGATCATGCCGTTGGCGCAGTAGCCGCACTGCGCGGCCTGCTCGTCGATGAAGGCCTTCTGCAATGGATGCAGCTTGTCGATGGTGCCGAGCCCCTCCAGCGTAGTGATCTCGTTAGGACCGAGGTGCGCGATCGGCATCAAGCAGGAGCGCACGGCCGCGCCGTTGATGAGCACCGCGCAGGCGCCGCATTGCCCAAGGCCGCAACCGAATTTCGCGCCATTGAGCTCGAAATCGTTGCGCAGCACGTAGAGCAGCGGCGTATCCGGGTCGGCCTCGACCGAACGGGTCGCCCCATTGACCTTCAGACTGATGGCCATCGTGATTGCGTCTCCTCACGCGGAAAGCTGGGGTGTTGCTGGCGTCGTGCGGCCGGGGTTCTGCGTGTCCTTCATCTTAGGCAAACCAGGGGAAAAAATAAATCATACCGAACCTGGTGATTTCCCTCGCTCACACAGGTCGCTTGGCCGAAGCGTTCGCGGGTCGAAGGCATCGAGGCAAGCTCTGCTCAGTGAATTTGTGGATGGCTCTGGCCGTACCGAATGATGTCTGCAGATGGCCCATGACGTCCTCGGGCACTCGTCGGGTTTCGGGGCGGAGCGGCAGTTGGATAACGATGCCGAGCGTTGCGGAAGCGGCCCAAGATTGGCTGGCCGTCATTCTCTTGCAGCCGGCAGGCTGACCCGGAAACAGGTCTCCGCGCGCGGCAGCACCACCGCGTCGCCGCCGTGCAGTCGCGCGATCTGGCGTACGAGCGAGAGGCCAAGCCCCGCCCCGGTCGCGTCGTCGCCGAGGCGATGAAACGGCGTGAACACGCGCTCGCGCTCGCTTGCGGGCACGCCCGCGCCGGAATCCGCCACGTCGAGCGTCGCGAGCGCGCCCGCGCGTGCGACCCTCACCCGCACCGGCGGCGTGCCGTGGCGCTTGGCGTTTTCCAAAAGGTTGCGAATGAGGCGGCGCAGCAGCCGCGGATCGCCCGTCACGCTCACCGCCTCGCCGTCGAGCGCGCAGTCGTCGTAGTGCGCGCATTCCTCCGCCGCGAGCGCCAGGAGATCGACGTCCTCGGTCGCCTGCAGCGCCGGCATCGCGTCGAGCCGGCTCGCCAGCAATATCTCATCGATCAGCGCCTCGAGCTCCGCGACGTCGCGCTCGAGGTCGGCCTTGTATCTGGGCTCGCCGGTGCGCTCGAACAGCTCAAGCCCCAGCCGGATGCGCGAGAGCGGCGTGCGCAATTCATGCGAGGCGTTCGCCAGCAGCATGCGATGCGCGCCGACTAGGTTCTCGATGCGGCCCGCGGCCTGATTGAAGCTTGTGGCAAGCCGCGCGACCTCGTCGCGGCCTTTGATTGCGACGCGCGCGGTGAGGTCGCCCGAGCCCAGCGTCTCGACGCCTTGCTGCAGGCGCTCGAGCCGGCGCGTGAGCCCGCGCACCACCGGGTAGGCACCGACCGCGACCGCGAGCGCGACCGCGCCCAGAAACGCGATCAGCCGGAACACCGATGGCAGGTGCCGCGACGGCGCGCGGGCCACCAGCCAGCGGCCGTCCGGCAGCGGGATGCTCCACGCCGGCCCGCCCGGGCCGTAGACCCAGCCACGACCCGGCCGGTTGCGCGACGGCGGCGGCAGCGGGCGGCCAGCAGCCGCAATCAGCGCAAACGAGCCGTCGAACAGGGCGAGGTCGGTGCCGAGCTGCTCAGCGATACGGGCCAGCTCCTGCTCCTGCACCGACCGGGGCGCGTTCGCCGGCGGCAGCACCGCGGCCGCCACCGCGCCGACGATCTCGAACGCCTGGTTGGCGGGCGAGAATTCCGTGCCGAACCGCCACACGGCGCCCGCGACCAGCACCACCAGCACCAGGCTCGCCACGATGGTGAGATAGATCTTCTGGTAGAGGCGCCGCATCGCGTTGCTCCGAGCTCACGATTCTTTTGAGTGGCGCATGTCCTTATCGGAAAACCGGTTCCCACTTTTCCCGGACATGCGCTAATCCTGCGCCTTGGCGAAGACGTAACCGGCGCCCCGCACCGTGATGACGCGGCGCGGTTTCTTGGGATCGTCCTCGATCGCGGCGCGGATGCGCGAGATGTGCACGTCGATCGAGCGGTCGAAGGCTTCGAGCCGCTCGCTCTTGAGCATATCCATGATCGCATCGCGCGAGAGCACGCGCCCGGCATTGCGCGCCAGCAGCACGAGCAGCGCGAACTGATGGCTGGTCAGCGGCCGCGGCTCGCCCGCGAGCCTGACCTCGTAGGCGCCCGGATCGATCTCGAGCCGGCCGAACCGCAGCACCTCGCTCCCTCCGCCGCCCGCGCCGCGCCGCAGGATCGCCTTCACCCGTGCCAGCAGCTCGCGCGGCTCGAACGGCTTCGGCAGATAGTCGTCGGCGCCGAGCTCGAGCCCGACCACGCGGTCCATGGCGTCGCCGCGCGCGGTGAGCATGAGGATCGGGGTCTGCGCCTGCGTCCTGATGCGGCGGCAGACATCGAGTCCGTCGATATCCGGCAGCGTCAGATCGAGAATGATGCAATCGAAGCTCTCGCGCGCGTGGCGCGCGATGCCGAGCTCGCCCTTGGCGGCGACCGCAACTTGAAAGCCGGCCTCGCCGAGATAGCGTTGCACCATCTCGGCGAGGCGCGGGTCGTCTTCGATGAGCAGGATGCGGCCGGTCACGAAGTCATTCTAGTGCATGTGTCGTTTGAATCGATCCGCTCTCGACGCGTTTCCACTTGGACAGAACATCGTTTAGCCGCGACGCCAGCCGCCCCAGAAGCCCGGCCGCGGCCGCATGCGCTCTTCGATTTTTCGGCGCTGCTCCACGGTCAGGATCGTGGCCGCGTCACCGATCGCCTGCGCCACCCGCCTGCTGGCGGCATCGGCCTGCGCCAACTGCTCGACCCGGAACGCCTCGATGGCGGCGCGGTCGATTGTCGTCTGGGTCAGGAGCTCACGGCCGCGCTGGCGCGCGGCTTGCGCCTTCTCGCGCATCGGCAGCAGGTCCCGCACCGCCGATTTGACCACGGCACGCAGGCGCTCCTGCTGCTCGGCGGTGGCGTCGACCTCGATCGCCAGGTGCCGCACCATGCGGTCGGCGCGATCCTCGATCTGCGCCGGGTCCATCTGGCCCATCATGAAACCGCGGCCATGCCAGCCGCCGTGGCCGAAGCCGGGCCCAAATCCGGGCTGGCTGAATGCATGGCCGGCGAAAAGCGCCGCCCCTCCGACCGCGAACGCGATCAGAACAGCCAAGAACGCGGTACGGCCGCGCCTTCTGCCACGCGATGCAGGCGCGGGAGCAGCCGGGCTCGTGGTGGTTGAGGTATCGGTCATCTGTCTCTCCATTGAAGTCGAGCGATTGAACACCCCCAACCGGCAATCTGGGCGACGATTGTTTTGGCCGCTTCTCCGCAATGTAAAGATTTGTAAAGGCGACCGCCTGGAGCGCTATACTCCGCTCAGCCGCAAAAAGGCGGGAGGCAGCCAATGCTGCGATCAACGACCCTAGTGGCGCTCGCTTTGCTCGGTTGGGCGACCTGCGCGCAGGCACAGACCTATCCGGCGCGGCCGGTGAACGTCATCGTCGCGCTCGCGGCCGGGACCGGAATGGACACGCTGGTGCGTGTCTATACCGACAAGTTGTCGCAGAGCCTCGGCCAGCCGATGGTGGTCGAGAACCGGCCCGGCAGCGCGGGCCTTGCGGCCGGCGAGGCGATCGCCAAGAGCGCGCCCGACGGCTACACGCTCGGCGTCTTCACCAGCGCCGTGATGGCGATCCGGCCGACGCTGCTCAAGAAGATGCCGTTTTCGCCGACGGCCGACTTCGTGCCGATCGCGCTCTACGTGAAATCGCCCTTTGTCTTCATCGTCGATCCCAAGCTGCCGGTACGATCGGTCGCGGATTTCATCAAGTACGCCAAGGAGCGGCCGGGGCAGCTCAGCTACAGCTCCTCGGGCGTGGGCGGGGCGCCGCACCTGACCGCCGAGCTGCTCAAGCAGAAGTTTGGTCTCGATCTTGCCCACGTGCCCTATCGCAGCAGCCCGCAGTCGATCGCCGACGTGGCGGCCGGGCATGTACCGATGGCGATCGCCGAGGCGGGCGCGTCGTTGCCGCTGATCAAGGAGGGCAAGCTGCGCGCGCTCGCGGTGACGTCGCTCACGCGATTTGCCTCAATCCCCGACGTGCCGACCCTCGCGCAGGCGACTGGTGATGCCGAGCTCGAGGCCGTGTCCTGGCACATTCTTGTCACCCGCCAGGGCACGCCGGCCCCGATTGCCGGCAAGCTGCACGACGAGATGAAGCGGATCATGGCCTCGCCCGACGTTAAGGACAAAGTCGAGGCCATTGGCCTCATTCCGCACGAATCGCCCTCGATTGAGGAGATGCGGCGCTACATCACATCGGAAACCGCCAAATGGGGCGCCCTGGTGCGCAGCCTGGGGCTGGAAGGCTCGGAATAGCCCACGGCCGGCCCCTTTCCCCTGCCTGCCCTTTACCCTGTCGAAGAGTTGTGGCTTTACAACCGCCCCCAAACTGCCCGATTGCGAGGGCAAGCGACCCAACCATGGCGTCCCCAGGCAACCAGACCGAACCCAGGCGCGCCATCCCGCGCCTTTACCTCACGACCCCGCAGGTGGCCGATCCAGCCACGGTGCGGGACACGCTCGTTGCTGCGGTCAAGAGCGCCGACGTGGCGGCGGTCCTGCTGCAGCTTGCTGCGGCGGATGAACGTACCCTGATCAATCGCGCTAAGGCGCTCGCGCCATCAGTCCAGGAGCTTGGCGCCGCGCTTCTGCTCGACGGCCTCCCGGACGTGGTGGCGCATGCCGGGGCAGACGGCGCGCATCTCAGCGGTATCGCGGCGTTCGAGGCCGCGCTTGCCACCCTCAAGCCCGCGCGCATCGCCGGCTGCGGCGGTCTGTACACCCGCCATGACGCCATGCTGGCGGCGGAGGCTGGCGCCGACTACGTGATGTTCGGCGAGCCGAACCAGCGGCAGCATCGTCCAACGCTCGAGGCAATCGTCGAGCGGGTGGCCTGGTGGGCGGAAGTCTTCGAGATTCCCTGCGTCGGATACGCGGGCGGTATCGAGGAGGTCGCTCCGCTCGCGGAGGCCGGCGCCGATTTCATCGCGCTCGGCGACTGGATCTTCGCCTATCCTGAGGGAGCGCCCGCAGCGGTCGCCGAGGCGGCCCGCCGCCTTGCGCCGGTGGAGGCGACCGGATGAGCAACGCACGGCGTATTCACAGCACCGTCCTCACTGCAGTCATGAGCGCCGCCATGATGGCGGCCGCGAGCGCGCAATCGCCGCCGCTGATCCCACCGGCGCCGATCCCACCGGCGCCGATCGGCAGCCCGCCACCGGCCCCGCGGTTTGAGCCCCAGGTGCCGACCCCACCGGCGCCGAGGGCTGCACCAGAGCCCAAATCCGAGACCAAATCCGCTCCGCGAGCCCAGCCGCGCGTGATCCGTCCCGCCAACCCGCCGGTGGCAAGCCCGCCCGCAGCGAGCCCGCCGGCGCCAACTCGCCCGGTCGCGGCACCGCCTTCGGCCGCACCGCCCGCCACGACCGGACACGAGCTGGACCTCGCCTATGGCGCCTATCAGCGCGGCTACTACCTCTCCGCGCTCAATTACGCCACCCAGCGGGCCGAGACGCAGGGCGACGTCAAGGCGATGACGCTCTTGGGCGAGCTCTATTCCAACGGCTTCGGCGTCCAGCAGGACGACAACAAGGCGGCCGAGTGGTACCGTCGCGCCGCCGAGCGCGGCGACCGCGAGGCGATGTTCGCGCTCGCGATGTTCCGGCTGATCGGCCGCGCCGGCCCGCCCAACCGCGAGGATGCGGCCCGCCAGCTCGCCGCCGCCGCCAAGCTCGGACATGTGGCGGCCACTTACAATCTCGCTCTGCTCTACCTGGAAGGGCAGTTGTTTCCGCAGGACTTCGGCCGCGCGGCCGAGCTGTTCCAGGGCGCGGCCCAAGCCGGCAGCCCGGAGGCGCAATACGCGCTGGGCACGCTCTACAAGGAGGGCCGCGGCGTCGCCAAGGACCCCACCGAGGCAGCCCGTTGGCTCGGTATCGCGGCCGCCGCCGACTACACCGATGCTCAGGTCGAATACGCGATCGCGTTGTTCAACGGCACCGGCGTCACCAAGGACGAGGCCGGCGCCGCTGCATTGCTCCAACGCGCCGCCCGCAAGGGCAGCCCGATCGCGCAGAATCGCCTCGCCCAGATTTTCTCTTCCGGTCGCGGCCTACCGGCCGATCCGATCGAGGCGATCAAGTGGCACATCATCTCGAAGGCCGGAGGCGCGAGCGATCTCAATCTCGACGAGTTCATGAACAAGCAGAAACCCGAGATCCGCGCCGCCGGCGAAAAGGCAGCCCAGCCCTGGATCAACGCCATCAAGCAGTCACGCTCTTGACGCCGGCCGCGGCGGCGGGCAGACCGGGACACTAGCCGCCATGCTCCGCTCCGCCCTCCTCAACGTCATGATCAAGGCCGTGCAAAAGGCCGCGCGCGCGCTGAAGCGCGACTTCGGCGAGCTCGAGCACCTGCAGGTCTCGCTCAAGGGCCCGGCGAACTTCGTCACCGCCGCCGACCGCCGCGCCGAGGAGATCCTGTACGAGGAGCTCAGCCGGGCGCGGCCGGGCTACAGCTTTCTCGGCGAGGAAGGCGGCCAGCGCACCGGCACCGATGCGACCCACACCTGGATCGTCGATCCGCTCGACGGGACCATGAATTTCCTGCACGGAATTCCGCACTTCGCGATCTCGCTCGCGCTTGAGCGCGAAGGCGCGATCGTAGCCGGCGTCGTCTACAATCCGGCGACCGACGACCTGTTCACGGCCGAGAAGGGCAAGGGCAGCTTTCTCAACGACCACAGGCTGCGGGTGGCGGCGCGGTCGCGGCTGGCCGACGCGGTCATCGCCTGCGGGCTGCCGCATCCGAGCCGCGGCGATTCTGCGATCGAACGCAGGGACACCTTGGCAATTCAGGACCGCGTCGCCGGCCTGCGGCGCTTCGGAGCGGCCGCGCTCGATCTCGCCTGGGTCGCGGCCGGGCGCCTCGACGGCTATTGGGAGCGCAATCTGTCGCCGTGGGATGTCGCGGCGGGCGTCGCGCTGGTGCGCGAGGCCGGCGGCTATGTGACCGACCTCGCGGGCGGCGAGGCGCCGTTCGTGACCGGCAACATCGTGGCCGGCAACGAGGCGATCCACCGCGACCTCATGCGCACGCTCAAGGAGAGCGCGAAGGCGGGCTGAGCGCGTCGCCCCACACGTGTCGCCGCAGTCGTAGCCCGCATCGAGCGCCAGCGAAATGCGGGAAAGACCTGCAGCACCACGCCGACGCTCCCGGATGTCGCTGACGCTCCATCCGGGCTACGACGTACGCGGCCTCGACCTTCTCAGAGCTGCTTGAGCAGCGCGTCTCCGCCCGAGACCTCGACCTTGCCGGGCGCTTCCTCGATGTTGAGCTTCTTCACCACGCCGTCCTCGACCAGCATCGAGTAGCGGCGCGAACGCGTGCCGAGGCCGTTGCCCGACCCGTCGAACGACAGATCGATCGCCTTGGCGAACTCGCCGTTACCGTCGGCGAGAAAATTGAGCATGCTGGCGGCCGTCGCCTTCTGCCAGGCGTCCATGACGAAAACATCGTTCACCGCGGTCACCGCAATTGTGTCGATGCCCTTGGCCTTGAGGGCGTCGGCATTCTGCACGATCGAGGGCACGTGCATCTTGTGGCAGGTGCCGGTGAAGGCGCCCGGCACCGCGAACAACGCAACCTTCTTGCCCTTGAATAGCTCGTCCGTGGTCTTCCAGGCCGGGCCCTCCCCGGTCATCACTCTGAACTTGGCTTCAGGCAGACGGTCGCCGACCTTGATGGGCATGACGCAGGTCCTTTCATTAACACAACGATTGACAGATACACGATTGACACGGGGGATTATTGACACGCCGGATCAATCGACACGAGGGGATCTTAAGCCTGCGACAGCACCGCGCAGGCACGCGGCGCACAAACTAGCGTGCCTGGCGGATTAGTCGAGACGGATTGCGACCTCGATGGCGTCGTCGGGCGTTGTCGCCGTGAGAGTGAGGAGTGCACCCCGGTCGCTCGCTCCCGGCGGCAACCCATCCAGCTCGAACGCGAAACGCTGGTGGCCTGACGGGGCGCCATCGACCTTCGTCGGCAGCGGCAAGGCCCACTGCGCCGTCGGCCCTTCGGCGAACAGGTCCACGGCACCAGACGCCGCGACGTCGACGAGCACGCGCGGTGGCGCGGCGCCCGGCTCGCGCCGCACCGCTGCGATCGCGAGTGCGCCGCCGGCCCCGAGCTTGACCATTCTGGGCACGCGCGTCTCCGCCGACGCGAGCGCGGCATCGCGCGAGGTCGAGCCCTTGAAGACGCCCTTGCCCAATGCAAGCTCGGCCTTGGCCTCGGCCGGCACGCAAAGCTTTTCGCAGACCGCGTAGTCGAGCTTGAGCCGCAGCAGCACCGGCTTGGCGGCATCCAGCGGCTCGACGCGCACCGGAAAGATAACATCGCCCAGGTAACCGATGGTGCTGCCGCCCGCCTCCACGATGCGCTTCGGCGCCGGCCACAGCACCACAGCCCGCCTGAGGTTCTGCGAGGCGCCGAAGTCGAACTGTGGCGGAACCCCGGCATCGCCCGGGTAACGCCAATAGGTGTGCCAGCCGGATTTGAGTCGGATCTCGAGACCGGCCCGCAACGCGCCGTCAGCCGCCGGCTGCGATCCCGCAACCAGCCGGGCGGCACTGCGCGCGTCGCCATCCCAGCGCGTGACATCGTCCGCCGCCCGTGCGGCGCCGCTCGACCACGGCAGCAGCGCGCCCACAAGCAGCGCGCGCCCCAAAACCGCACGCCAAAGGAACGCATGCGTGCCGGCCTGTCGCAGCGGATTACGCGCCATTGTCATCCCCGACGTCATACCCGGCCTGATCTAAGCGTGAAGTCCTCAGCGCACCATTGAACTCATTGTGAACTCGCGCGGCAATAGTAGCCATTTTTAACATTGGGGGGGCCCGCTCGCATAGCATCTACCACCGTTGGTCTCGACGATGCTCGAATCCCCGGGCGTTTCTTTAATTTTGCCCCATCCCATCGCCACGGGGGCACCCCATATATGAAGCGCGGGGCCACGCTTTGCGTTAACGATCGGCACGAGCGGTGGCGCGCGGCGGAACTTTGAACACTCGCACGCATTTGTGAACACGAAGTCTGAAGCCACAGGAAGGACATATAACGAATCTTGAATCAACCAACGGTCTTTGCCCCCGAGCCGATGACTGCAGGGCTCGACTGGCGATGGCACCGACATGCGTGTGTGGACAGGACTTACGTGGACAACAGATACGTGGACCGCACATACGTGGACAGCGGACCGCGTCGTTTGCAAATCAGCGGCAATCGGGTAGCATTTCGTCATGAAATTGGGTCGCAAACCAGGACTGCAAGGCGAAGCCGGACCCTCCGGCCTCGAGCCAGGCAAAGGCAGCGCCGGCAAGCGCGGCGGGTCGACACGCCGTGGCGGCAAGCGCGGCTACCTGGACGGACAGATGCTGATCGCCATGCCGACCATGGGCGACGAACGCTTCGCTCGCAGCCTGATCTATGTGTGCGCGCATTCCTCGGAAGGCGCCATGGGCATCATCGTCAATCAGCCCGCCCCGCACATCAGCTTCCCGGATCTGCTGGTGCAGCTTGAGGTCGTCGGCGCCGCGGAGCTGATTCAGCTGCCGCCGGGCGCCGGCGAGGTGAAGGTGCTCAAAGGCGGCCCGGTCGAGACCAGCCGCGGTTTCGTGCTGCACTCGAGTGATTTCTTCATCGAGAATTCGACCTTGCCGATCGACGAGGGCATCTGCCTCACCGCCACGCTCGACATTCTCAAGGCGATCGCGCGTGGCGACGGACCGCAAAGCGCGGTGCTGGCGCTGGGCTATGCCGGCTGGGCGCCGGGGCAGCTCGAAAACGAGATCAACCAGAACGGCTGGCTGCACTGCTCGGCCGACCTGGAGCTGATCTTCGGCCAGGACACCGAGCACAAATACACCAAAGCGCTGAACAAGCTCGGCATCAACCTCGGCATGCTCTCGACCGAAGCCGGCCACGCCTGAGGCGGGCGGCAGACGCCATCAAATCCCCTCTTGTGGCGTCCTTGCTCGCCACGCCATCGCCGCATAGCATTGATCGCGGCAGCGACGCGTCGCTATGCGCAAGCGCGGCCTTAACAACCCCGCACGCGCACGGGATGCAAGCGCATGGGGAACGAGCGTCCGTGCCCAAGCGCATGGGAGGGGTTCAATGGCGGCTCTTGCCGCACTGAGACACGGCGGCGTTGTGGTAGGCGTGCTGCTTGCGCTCGCGACGCCACTTGCGACTCCATCACCCGCCGCCGCCCAGGAGTCCGAGCAGGCATTCTTTGCCGGCAAGACCGTGCGGCTGGTCGTGGGATTCGGGCCGGGGGGCGGATACGACTCCTATGCCCGCATGCTGGCGCCGTATCTGTCCCGCAATCTTGGTGCGACGGTCATTGTCGAGAATCGTCCCGGCGCCGGCGGGCTCGTCGCGCTCAACGGCGTATATATGTCGCCGGCCGACGGCCTGACCATGATGATCGTCAACGGCACCGGCGCGGCGTACTCGCAACTGACCGATCAGCAGGGAGCCCGCTACGATCTCGGCAAGATCGGCTACGTCGCAACCTTGAGCGCACCGCCATCCCTTTGGACCGTGGGACCGCATTTCGGCACCAGGACGATCGCGGAGGCGATCAAGGTCGGCAAAAAGTGGCGATGGGCCGCGAGCGGCCCGGTCGACAGTCTGTCAGATGGCGCCGCCTTCACCTGCGAGGCCCTCAAGCTCGATTGCCAGATCGTGCTCGGATACAAAGGCAGCAACGATGCCGCGCTCGCCGTCTCACGCGGCGAAATGGACGCGCTCTACGTCACCGACACGTCGGCCAACCATTACGCTCAAACCAATGGGATCATCCCGCTCGCCACCATCGGGCGCAGCAGGTCGCGATTCTTTCCCGATCTGCCGACCATCTTTGAGGCGACCCATCTCGATGCCGGTCAGCAGTGGCTGTTCGACTTTCGCCATCGGGTCCAGAGTCTCGGCCGCATCCTCGTGGTGCCACCCGGGATGCCCAACAGCCGGCTGGCTTTTCTGGAGGCCGCCACCGAGAGATCGGTCAGCGATCCCCATTTCCTCGCCGAAGGCGACAAGCGGCAGCTCTACACCGACTATGTCGACGCCGCCGGCACCCGCAAGAACGCCATGAGCATCGTGACGAATATCACCCCTGAGCAAAAGAGGCTGGTGGCCGATATCCTCGCGCGGGCGCGCTGAAGCTTGCTCGCGACAAGACAATTTCGCTAGATTGAACCGTCATTGACGAGGAACGCCGCCAGCAGAAAGGGACAAGCCGATGTCCACCAGCACCGTCAGGCTCGTTTCGGAATCCGCCATGCCGGCCGGCGTGCGCGTCACCCAACTGCAGCCGGCGCTCGGCTCCATCATTGCGGGATTTCGATTCGACGGCCGGCCGCTCAGCGACGAGTTTCGCTCCGGCCTGCGCGATCTGCTGCACAATCGCGGCCTGGTGATCTTCGAACCCGGCACCGTGACGGCCGAGAGCTTCACGGCCTTCGCGGGCTTTCTGGGCGAATTTTTCCACTATGCGGGGCCGCACACGCCGCGCGCGCCGGAAAATCCCGACGCCACCATGATCGACTCGCTCAAGGACAAAAATCTTCGCAATCACATCTGGCATGCCGACGGCGGGTTTCGTCCGGATGCTCCGGCCTTCACGGCGCTCTATGCCCACGTGTTGCCGGATTCCGGCGGCGACACGATCTTCAGCAACACGGCCTGGGTCTATGAGCAGCTTGATCCCTTGTTCGCGGCCTATCTTGAATCCCTGAAGGTCATTCAATCAGCCGATGCGACCGGGCACATCACCGATCGCTATCTCGATCCGCAGGAGGCGACCGATGCACGCCAGCGCATGCCGCCCTTCGAGATGCCGCTCGTGCGCGTTCATCCGGTGACGGGCCGCAAGTGGATCGCGGTGAACGAATCCTACACGAACTACATCAAGGGCGTCAGCCGCGTGATGAGCCAGAACATTCTCGGAATCCTGTTTGACATGATCAAGTCGCCGGAGGCGACCGCCCGCTTCACCTGGAGCCGAGGCGCGCTCGCGATCTGGGACAATCGCGTCGTTCAGCACAAGGGCATCAAGGACTATGGCAACAGCCGCCGGATTCTCTATCGCGCCACCATGACGGCGTGAGGCAGCCTCGCGATGAACAACCTGCGCGCCATGACGCTGATCACGGTCGACGAGCTTGGCGCGCTGTTGGACGCCCGGCACGCCGTGGTGGTGCTGGACGTCATTGACGAGCAAGGCGCGGCGCCGGACGCAAGGCTAAAGATACCGGGTTCCTTGTGCGTTCATCTGGCGACGGATTTTTCCGGCAAGCCTTCGGCCGCATCCGGGCGGCGGCCGTTGCCGGACGTGTCCGAGCTGCAAGCCAAGGCGCGCGCCTGGGGCATCTGCAACGGCAGTACCGTCGTGGTGTACGACAATGCCGGCGGCGCACAGGCGTCGCGCGCGTGGTGGACGCTGCGATGGGCGGGGCTGTCGAATGTGCGCGTGCTCGATGGCGGCTATGCCGCATGGGCCGCGGCCAACCGGCCGTCGTCCGATCATGTCGCCACCTGCGCCGCCTGCGCGGGCGACGTGGTTCTGACGCCTGGCTGCATGCCCACAATCAATGCCGAAGAGGCGGCAAGCCTCGCGAAGCAATCCCGATTGCTCGATGCGCGGCCGCGGACGGCCTATGTGGGCGATCCAGCCAAAGCCGCCACCGGGCATATTCCGGGCGCCGTTCACGCGCCGTCTGGCGACAACATCGCGGACGGAAGATTCAAGCCGAACGACGATTTGAACGCCCGCTTCGCTCAGCTCGGTGCCGATGGGTCCTGCACGATCGGGGTCTATTGCGGGAGCGGCAACGCGGCGACGCATGCGATCGCGGCCATGTGCGCGGTGGGGCTAGAGCCCGCGCTCTATGTCGGATCGTGGTCAGCCTGGAGCGCCGATCCGGCCCGCCCGGTCGCAACCGGCTCCGAGCCGGAGTAGAGCGCCAGACTTTGATCCGATGAATGGCATCGGATCAAAGTCCGACAAGGACACGCGCTACCGGACCGCGGTCTTCATGCTCTGGTAGGAGAACACGAAGTCCTGTGAGGCCTGCGGCTTGTGGCAGTTGAAACAGGCCGTGAGATTGGCATTGGGATTAGGCGTCTTGTCGGCGCGGAAGGCCTGGTACTCCCATTCGCCGTTGCGCTGTGCCTCGGGATATTCCGCGCCCCAGCCGGCGCGCTTCTCCATCACGGTGTAGCCCACGATATTGCTGGTCTTGATGAAGCGCCCGTTGGCATCCTTCGCGGGATTGCCCTGCGCATCGAGCTGGGCTGCGTATTGCGCAACGGTGATGACCGTGCCCTGCGGCAGCGGATCACCCTTCTTGGCGGCATCGACCGCCGCCTGGCTGGTGAAATATTCGCGTACCTGCTTGTTCTCGGGACGGTCGAGGGTCATGTAGACCACGCCCTTGGCATAGTCCGCCGGAAAGGCGACCTTGTCGCCGCCGGCCTGCGCCGTAATCGCGAACGCGGCGATGCTGGCACCAAAAATCGCGATGACGCTTGCACGTCTCATGTCTGCCTCCCTTGTTGCGGGTTCGAATACCCTCAGCAGTATAGCCGACACAAAGACCCGCCGCAGCCGCTTGTGCGGCGCGCCCGCGACCTTAAACTGCCCCCTGAGCCGATGGCGGGGACGCCCCACCATCACGACAGAATGCAATGGGGAGAAACGCTATGAGGCGCGCTCTTGCCTTCGTGCTTGCCGCCACCGCGACGTTGCTCGCTGCGGCAGCGAATGCTGCCGAGATCAAGGTGATCTCAGCCGGCGCGGTGCGGGCGCTGATCGCCGGCATGATCGATGACTACAGCAAGCAGACCGGCCACACGTTCGATTTCACCACCGGCCCGACCGGATTGCTGCGCGATGTCATCGCGACCGGAAAGCATGCCGACCTCATCATCGCGTCGGCCCCGCTGATGGGCGAGCTCGAAAAGACCGGCAAGCTCGTGGCCGGCAGCCGCACCGATCTGGGTCGCGTCGGCATGGGCGTGGTCGTGCGCGACGGCGCTCCGGTGCCGGACGTCTCGACGCCCGAGGCAATCAAGCAGCTGCTCATCAAGGCGACGTCGATCGCTTACACCGACCCCAAGCTCGGCGGCACCTCGGTCATCCACCTGATGAAGCTTGCCGATCGCTTCGGCATCACCGAGGCCGTGGTCAAGAAGGGCGTGCTGGCCTCAGGCGGCGACGACGCCTCCGAGAAGGTCGCGCACGGCCAAGCCGAGATCGCGGTCACGCTGATCAGCGAAATCGTGCCCATCAAGGGCGCCAAACTCGCCGGCCCGCTGCCGGGCGACACTCAGCTCTGGACCATCTATGCGAGCGCGATCCCCGGAAGCAGCAAGGAGCCCGCGCATGCCCGCGCCTTCATCGCCGCGCTCATGTCGCCCGCGATGGCGCCACGCTGGAGCGCCGGCGGCTTCGAGCCGCCGAAGTAAGGTCCATCGCCCGAATGGAGCACAACGAAATCCGGGCAAACTTCTCTGCATGTTATGCTTTCCCCGGATCGTAGCAGGCGAACGGCAACGGCCCCCCTTCCGCACCGCCGCAAGGCTGAGGTAGCTTAATGGTCGAGCTGCCAGGGGGCGTGCCGAACCACCTCACTTTAATGGCAGCGATGGTGCCATCGGCCGGCAGCATTTCCCAATGTCAATCGGAAATTTGTTGAGACGCCTGCGCGACAGCGTGCGGCCCGTAAATATCTTAGCATTTCTGGAGGGAACACCATGAATCTCCCCCGTCGACGTTTTCTGCATCTGGCAGCGGGCGCAGCTATGCTGCCGGCCGTCTCGCGCGTCGCAAGCGCGCAGACCTACCCGGCTCGCCAGATCACATTGATCGCACCCTGGCCGGCAGGCGGGGCGATTGACGCGCTATGCCGGGCCATTGCCCCTGGAGTAGCGGAACGCCTCGGCAAACCGATTGTTGTCGAGAACCGGCCAGGAGCCGGCTCCGTGCTCGGAGTAGCAGCAGGCATGAAGGCGCCCGCGGATGGATACACGCTGACCATGGGCGGCAGTGCATCGCTTGCCATCGGCGCCACCCTCAACAAGAGTCTGCCTTACGATCCGCTCAAGGACATCGCACCAATCGCATTCACCGGACATATTCCCTTCATTCTGGTGATCAATCCATCGCTGCCGGTGCACTCGATCTCGGATTTGATCAGCTACGCCAAGAGCAATCCGGGCAAGCTTTCGTTCGCATCAGGCGGAGCAGGATCGCCCCACCATCTTCTGGCGGAGCTGTTCAAGACCATGACAGGCATCGACATGACTCACGTTCCGTACAAAGGCAGCGCGCCCGCCTTGACGGACGTCATCGCCGGGCATGCACCGCTGCTTTTCTCCGACACTATTCCATCGCTGCCAATGATTCGGGAAGGGAGGGTGCGTGCGCTCGGAGTGTCCTCGGCGCTCAGGCTGCCGTCCGCGCCCGACATTCCGCCGCTCGCTGAAGTTGGACTACCGGGGTTCGATGCGAGTGGCTGGGGCATGATCATCGCCCCCGCTGGGACGCCCAGCGAAGTCGTGACCAAGGTCTATTCGGCGGTTCGTGACGTGCAAGGCCTGGCGGACGTCCGCCAGCAGATCATTCGTCTTGGGATGGTTCCCGTCACCAGCCCACCGCCCGACAAGCTGCCTGGCCTCATCAGCTCCGAGATCGAACGCTGGGCCAAGGTCATTCGCCAGGCCGGCCTTGCTGGGTCCGAGGGATGACAGCGCGGGGTCGAGCGCAAGCGCAACGACCCCGCGAAGGCGCCCCATGAACTGAGACGCCCCGCCTTGGCGCCGCAGACGCACCTCAGCGCGCCGCGGCTTCGAGCCGGTTCGAGGTGAGCAGCTCGCGCGCGGCCTCGGCGCTCATCGGCTCGCCGAACACGTAGCCCTGCGCATACTCGCAGCCGAGCTGATAGAGCTCGACCGCGTCCGAATCGGTTTCCGCCCCTTCCGCCACCACCTCCATGCCGAGGTCGTGCGCGAGCGCGATGATCGAGCGCAGGATCACCGGCCGCTGCCCCTTGGAGGAGGCACGCACGAACGACTGGTCGATCTTGATGGTGTCGAACGGGAAGCGCTGCAGATAGGACAAGGAGGAATGGCCGGTGCCGAAATCGTCGAGCGCCAGGCCCGCGCCCAGCTCCTTGATGCGGGTCAGCATCTGCGCGGCGTGCTCGGGGTTCTCCATCACCAGCGACTCGGTCAATTCCAGCTTGAGCGTGCCGCGCGCCAGTCCCGAGCGCGCAATCACGGTGCGCAGGTCGTGGATCAGGTCCTGCCGCAAGAGTTGCCGCGACGAGACATTGACGCTCGCGAAGATCGGCTCGCGGTTGCGCGAGGCGCGCTGCCAGGTGCCGAGCTGGCGGGCGGTGTGCTCCAGCACGAACAGGCCGAGATCGACGATCAGGCCGATCTCCTCGGCAATCGCGATGAAATCGGACGGTGACATCCGCCCCATCTTGGGATGGTCCCAGCGCGCCAGCGCCTCGAAACCGGCCACCGAGCGGTCGTCGAGCCGCACGATCGGCTGGTAGAGGATGGTGATCTCCTCGCGCTCGAGCGCACGGCGCAGGTCGGATTCGAGCGTCAGGCGGTCGGTCTTGCGCGCGCGCATGGAGGGCTTGAAGACCTCGATGCGATCGCCGCCGATGCGCTTGGCGTGATACATCGCCAGCTCGGCGTCCTTGAGCACCTCCTCGCTGCGGTGCGGCTGGCCGTCGCTGAGCGCGATCCCCATCGAGGCGGTGAGGAAAATCTCGCGGTCGTTGAAGGTGATCGGCGCGCGCAGCGCGCGGCGCAGCGTTTCCGCAAACGCCACGATGCGGTCGGCCTCCTTTTCCGAGAGCAGGATCAGGGCGAACTGATCGCCGGCGAGGCGTGCGAGCGTATCCTGCGGCTTGAGCAGGCGGCCGAGCCGTCGCGCCAGCGTCAACAGGATCGAATCGCCGACCGCGATCCCGACCGAGTCGTTGACCTGCTTGAAGCGGTCGAGATCGATCACGATGATCGTGGGCTTGATCGCCTCGTCGGCCTTGGACAGGGCGAGCACGGACTCGATGCGGTCGACGAACAGCTCGCGATTGGGCAGCCCGGTCAGGTTGTCGTGCACCGCGTCGTGCAGGAGGCGCTCCTCCGCGTTCTTGAACTCGGTCACGTCGCTGATGGTGCCAACAAGCCGCACCACCTCACCGTCCGAGCCGACGACCGGACGGGCCTTGAGCGCGAACCAGAGATAATGGCCGTCGGGCGTGCGCAGGCGGAAATCCTGTATGAGCCGGCCGCGGCGCTGCTCCAGCACGTTGTCGAGCGCGGTGCGGAAACGGTCGCGGTCGAGCGGGTGCAACACGTCGAGCCAGCGCGCCGCCGGCCCTTCAAGCGCGCCGCGCTTGAGCCCGAGCAGGGTCTCGGTCTCGGGGCTGGTGAACACCTTGTCGGAGGAGACGTCCCAGTCCCAGATCATGTCGCCGGCGCCGGTGAGCGCCAGCGCCCGACGCTCGACGTCGCTGACGATGCCGTGCGTCACCCCGCCCGCAAAAGCGTGCTGCATCACGGTAAATCCGATCAGCATGACGATCAGCACCAGCCCGCCAAGCAGCGCCGGCCCGACGATGTCGTTGGTCACGCCGCCCATCACCGCAAGCCCGGCCGCAATCACCCATACGACCAGCAAGAGCCAGGTCGGGATCAGCAGGACGGCGCGGTCATAGCCGTGGAAGGAGAGATAAATCACGAGGCTGAAGCCGAACACCGCAACGCCCACCAGCGACAGCCGCGCTATGCCCGATGCCACCGACGGATCGACCAGCGCGACCGCGATCAAAAGCACCAGGAAGGCGAGCCAGCCGATGGTGATATGCGAATAGCGCACATGCCAGCGGTTGAGGTTGAGGTAGGCGAACAGGAAAACCAGCAGCGTCGCCGCCAGAATCGCCTCGCCGGAGGCGCGCCATACCCGCTCGGCGCCCGCCGACATGTCGAAGACCTTGCCCCAGAACCCGAAATCGATGCCGATATAGACCAGCACTGCCCAGCCGAGCGCAGCCGCGGCCGGGAACATCACGCTGCCCTTCACGACGAACAGGATGGTCAGGAACAGCGCCAGGAGGCCCGCTATCCCGATCACGATGCCGTAGTAGAGCGTGATGCTGTTGATCTTGTCCTTGTAGGCGTCGGGCTCCCATAGATAGATCTGGGAGAGCTTGCTGGTGCGCAGCTCCGCCACGTAGGTGATGACGGCGCCGGGATCGAGCGTGACGCGGAAAACGTCGGCGGTCGCGCTGTCCACCCGCTCGGGGCGTTCGCTGCTCGACGTGATGTTCACGACACGCGAGAGGCCGAGATCGGGCCACAGCAGCCCGGAGCCCACCAGGCGATAATGCGGAACCACGATCAGCCGATCGATCTGCTCGTTGCCCGAGTTTGCAAGCGCGAACACCGCCCAGTTGGTGTTGCCTTCACGCGCCCGCACGTCAATGCGCTGGACGATCCCGTCGGCGCCCGGCGCGGTCGAGACCAGGATGCGGTCGTTGTCCGTGCGCTGCAGCTCGACTGCGGCCGTGAGATCGATTGCCGAGGCGTCGGTGCGCACATTGACCGCATCGACCGCATGGGCCGGTTGCGCGCCCATCACGGCTGCAAACAGACCGGCTGCGGCAAGAATGGCGCGCAATAGGCGCAAATTGGGACCTCCGGATTCGCAACCCACGCTAGTGCCGCCGATTTGAAGTTCCTACAACATGTGCAGCAAACTCAGTGAGGAACTTCAAATCGAAAAGCGGCACTAGAATCATAGAGTTGCTCGTGCCCCTGTGTCTCCGAAGCTCGTGCCAGAGGTGCTGTAACGCATTGCGAGCTTCGGAAACGGGGCACTATTCAGCCCCACGATCAGTACTTGGGTGGAGAGGCGTCGGCAAGCGTCCAGGTCGTTAATCAATACCACGGACACAATGACGCCACATCAGCCGTGCCTCGAAAAGAACATCAACGGCTCCAAGCCTTTAACCGACCAAAAGCCTTTAACGGGCCCAAGCGTTTGTCCAAGCTTTCGCAAGACGCTGGTCGCTTTGCTGGAGCGGCTCCTCGCGCAGCGCCCCAGCCCGCTGCGCGCCGATCAAGGCATGCATGACGACATAGAACTGATCCGCGTCGTAGCTCACGAGAATCAGGTCGACTCCGGCATTCAGTGCCTCGACGCTGCCGCCGCCGATACCCTCGGGACTACCAGTGACCGCTCCCATGCTGAAATCGTCGGTCATCAAGAGGCCATCATAGCCCCAATCGGTCCGTAACAAGCCGTGCACGACCTGTGGCGAGAACGACGCCGGCCGCTCGCGATCAAGCGCGGTCAGGCGGGCATGGCCGAGCATGACGATCACGTCGTCGCGGCGCATCAGGGCGCGGAATGGCAGCCAATCGGAGCCCGCAAGCTCGCTCGGCGGCAGCACCAGATCAGCCGAGTGCAGGTGGGTATCCTCGAACACGCGACCCAGTCCCGGAAAATGCTTGAGCGTGCACCGCACGCCGTTTTCCGACAGGTGCGCGCAATAGGCCTCCGCCACCTCGGTGACGACGTGCGGGTCGGCGGAGATCGCGCGTGTGGAGATGCGCGTGAGCCGGTCGCCCGGATTGGCGATGCCATGATCCAGGTCCACGACCGGCGCCAGATTGACGTTGACGCCGAGGTCTGCAAGGTCGCGCGCCTGCGCGGCCGCATAGTCGGCCACGGCCGCGCGCCGGTCCGCGCTCGCCTTATGACGCGCCGTCAGCGGCGGCGACAGCCGGGACACGACGCCACCCTCCTGATCGGTCGCGATCAGCAGCCCTGGCAGGCCTTGCCGGCGCCGCACATGCTGCATGTCGGCGATTTCCCGCCTGATGGCGGCGGCATCGCGGCCTCGCACATTGCGCGTGGTCAGAAACACGCCCGCGATGGCGCGCCGCTCCAGCAATGCGTTGAGCTCGTCAATGTCGCGATAGCCGACCACGATGTGGCGCCCGAGGCGCTCGAGCAAGGCCGGATCGGCGCGCAGCACCTCGTAGCGCATCCACCGAAATTGCGCCTCGAACCCCAGCACACAGACGAGGCCGAGCATCGCCAGCGTCGAGGTTGCCAGCGACAGCACGCGATCGCCGCGCGTGGCGGACCGTCGCAGGACCCGGATTTCGGCGACCATGATGGCAAGCGGGATGGCTAAGAGCGCAATGAACGCCCAGACGCGAATGCTTGCCAGGAACGGCGAGCGCCAATCGAGCACCTGCGGAAGCAGCGCGAGCGCGATCGCAAGCCGGGCGACTGCGAGCGCGCGGGCTAAACCTTTCGGCGCGGACATACCGCCGTACTGGCCACGATAAGTGGCGGCTTTGTGATGTGACCGATATCAGCCTCGATCACGTGGTCAGGACGATCTTGCCGATATGCGCACTTGTCTCCATGCGCGCGTGCGCGGCCGACGCCTGGCGCAGCGCGAAGGTGCTGTCCATCACCGGCCGCACGCGGCCAGATGCCAACAGCGGCAGAACATGCTGCTCGACCGCGCGCGCGATCGCGCCCTTGTCGGCGACCGAGCGGGCGCGCAGCGTCGAGCCGGTATGGGTCAGGCGCTTGAGCATGATGCGGCGGAAATCGACCGTGGCCTTGGGCGAGCCCTGGAACGCGATCTGCACCACGCGGCCCTCGACCGCGGCCGCCTCGTAGTTGCGCTCGATATAGTCGCCACCCACCATGTCGAGGATCACGTCGGCGCCCTTGCCATCGGTCGCGGCCTTGGTGGCGGCCACGAAGTCCTCGGTCTTGTAGTTGATCGCGACGTCGGCGCCGAGCTTGCGGCATGCAGCGCATTTCTCCGCCGAGCCGGCGGTCGTGATGACCTTGGCACCGAAGGCCTTGGCGAGCTGGATCGCGGCGGTGCCGATACCGGACGAGCCACCATGAACAAGGAGCGTCTCGCCCGCCTTCAGTCCGCCGCGCTCGAACGTGTTGTACCAGACCGTGAAGAACGTCTCCGGCACGGCGGCAGCTTCCGTGATCGGCAGATTGGCCGGCACCGGCAGGCAGTGGCTCTCATGTGCCGGGCAATATTCGGCGTAGCCGCCGCCGACCACCAGCGCCATCACCTGGTCGCCGAGCTTCCAGCGCGTCACACCTGCGCCGAGCGCAGCCACCTCACCGGCGATTTCGAGCCCCGGAATGTCGGTCGCGCCCTTGGGCGGCGGATAGAGTCCTAAGCGCTGCATCACATCGGGCCGGTTGACGCCCGCGGCCGCGACCTTCACCAGCACCTCGCCCGCGCCGGGCTGCGTCACCGGACGCTGCTCGGGAACGAGCATCTCGGGCCCGCCTGGCGCCTTGATGGCGATCACGGTCATGCTGGTCGGAATGGCTGTGCTCATGACCTATGTCCTAGCTTACCAGCCCCCGCTCCTACAACCGCTCCCGCCGCCGTGCTAGTTTCCGCGCAACAACAACGCGACCAGGGACTGCCACCTATGACTGCCGACGTCACCACGCCCGAACGTGCCGCGATGCACAATGCGAACCGCCTGAAGATCGGGCTGTTCGGCGCCAATTGCTCATCCGGCCGGGCCGTCACCATGGTGCCGGAGCGCTGGTCGGGAAGCTGGGCGGACAATCTCAAGCTCGCCCGCATGGCGGACGACGCCGGCCTCGACTTCATGCTGCCGATTGCGCGCTGGAAGGGCTATGGCGGCGATACCGACTACCAGGGCGCGACGCTCGAGACGCTGACCTGGGCGGCGGGCCTCCTGGCCTCGACCAGCCGCATCACGGTGTTCGGCACGGTGCACGCGCCGCTGTTCAATCCGGTGATCGCAGCCAAGGAGATCGTCACCGCCGACCAGATCGGAGGGGGACGTTTCGGACTCAATCTGGTGGTTGGCTGGAACGAGGGCGAGTTCGAGATGTTCGGGGTCGAGCAACGTGAGCACGAGGCGCGCTACGAGTACGCGCAGGAGTGGCTCGACGTCATGAAGATGATCTGGTCGCCCAAGGAGGACTTCGATTTCGATGGCCGCTATTTCAAGCTCAAGGGCATCCGCGGCAAGCCCAAGCCGGTCGGCGACGCGCGCCCGCTGATCATGAACGCCGGCGCCTCCGATACCGGACGCGCCTTCGCGGTCAAGAACTGCGACGCGTTCTTCCTGCAGGCTTCGCGCGTCTCCACTCAGGAGACCGCGGGTTTCGTCAAGAAGGCCAAGGATCTCGCCGGCCAGCACGGCCGCGAGATCGGCGTCTATACGGTCGGCGTGGTCACCTGCCGACCCACTCGCAAGGAGGCCGAGGACTACTACCGCCACGTCATCATCGACAACGCGGATTTCGCGGCCATCAACCGCATCCTGGCCATGAAGGACATCACGCCCGAGACCAAGGGCCGCGAGGAATTCGAGCGACAGCGCCGGTTCTATGCCAACGGCATGGGCGGCCTGCCGATCATCGGCGACGCCGATTACGTCGCTCAAACGCTCGCCGACTTGAGTCATGCGGGCGTGACCGGGATCGGCCTGTCGCTGATCAACTATCTAGACGAGCTGCCGTTCTTCTGCGCGGAGGTGCTGCCGCGGCTGGAACGACTCGGATTGCGCGAGCGCCAACCACAATACGCGTGAGCGGAGCAGATCATGAAAGACGACGACGACCGTCCGAAGAAGAAAATCGTGCATGAGATCGGGCAGGACTTGGCGCTCTTGTCGGTCAAGGAGTTGCAGGAGCGCATTGCGCTGATGAAGGATGAGATCGCTCGTCTGGAAGCGTCGATCGCGGGCAAACAGGCCTCGCGGAACGTCGCCGACACGTTCTTCAAGAAGTAAATATTTTCCTGCGTTCATCGGGACTTACGCCCGGCTCACCGGCTCGATTGTAACAACGTACCGTACCTTAACGGGTTATTAGGCTTTCACGTTCATTACTAGGTCGTGTCCAACTTCCTGGACACTGAGTGGCTCCTGTCCACTCTGTTTGACGCCTCCCTGTAAAACTCTTGAGCCGCCGGCAACGGCGGCTCCTTTTTTATTGTTGGGGCGCTTTCCTGTCGCAGGTGCCAAAAGCGCACAATGACGGACACACTCTTCACATTATGGCAGGGCTTGTCCCGGTCATCCACGTCTTTGATTCGACTCGTGAATTAAGAAGTGGAGGTCCACACAGGC
>Ga0209797_10000219_pt1 | contig 27401 bp, 29 predicted proteins | sample DOMMetBare3Fresh_2_FD_187472 | JGI IMG/M metagenome (GOLD analysis project Ga0209797, IMG submission 187472) | Wetland sediment microbial communities from St. Louis River estuary, USA, under dissolved organic matter induced mercury methylation -... | ecosystem: Environmental > Aquatic >... | reverse complement strand
GACTTCGAGCGGTTGTGCGTCGGCTCACTCGATCAGCGTCACGCTCTTGATCACGACGTCGTCGACCGGCACGTCGTCGTGCATCGCCTTGCTGCCGGTACGCACGTTTTCGATCGCGTCCACCACCTCGGTGCCGGAGACGACGCGGCCGAACACCGCGTAGCCCCAGCCTTGCGCCGACTCGCTCGTGTGGTTGAGGAAGCCGTTGTCCTTGGTGTTGATGAAGAACTGCGCGGTGGCCGAGTGAGGTGAACTGGTACGCGCCATCGCCAGCGTGTACTTGGCATTCTTCAGGCCGTTGTTGGCTTCGTTGGTGATCGGCGCGTCGGTGGGCTTTTGCTTCATGCCGACGGCGAATCCGCCACCCTGGATCATGAAGCCCTTGATGACGCGGTGGAACACCGTGTCGGCATAGTGGCCCTTGGCCGCGTAGGCCAGGAAGTTGGCGACCGAGGCGGGCGCCTTGGCGTCGTCGAGCTCGATGCGCAGCGAGCCCGCGCTCGTGACCATCTCTACCGTCTTCGTCATCTCACTTCTCCAGCGTGGCTTTCTTGATGATCACGGCGGCGGTCGGCACGTTCTGGTGCCCGCCCTTGTCGCCCGTCGGCACGGCCTTGATCTTGTCGACCACGTCCATGCCCGAGACGACCTTGCCGAACACCGCGTAACCGTTGCCGTCGCGCGAGTTGGGCTGGTCGAGGAACGCGTTGTCCTTGACATTGATGAAGAACTGCGCGGTGGCGGAGTTCGGGTCCGCTGTTCGTGCCATGGCCAGCGTGCCGCGCACATTGGACAGGCCGCTGCGGCTCTCCAGGGGGATCGGCGCGCGTGTGGCCTTCTCGCTCATGTCGGGCTTCATGCCTCCGCCCTGGATCATGAAGTTCTCGATCACGCGGTGGAAGATGGTGCCGTCGTAGTGACCGGCCTTCACGTAGTGCAGGAAGTTGTCGACCGTCTTGGGCGCTTTCTCCTGGTCGAGTTCGACCACGATGTCGCCCAGGCTGGTGGCGAGTTTGACTTTCTGTTGCGCCCAGGCGGGCAGGCAGATCAGCGCGGCGGCCAGCGCTGCGACAAGGCGGGTATTCATGGGTTCGGGTCTCCTGAGGGCGCGATAGGCGCCCGGTATACTGATTTGGCAATTCTACTGAGCGGCCTGATGCACCCAGCGGCACCGAGGCCGCTTTCTCGTTTCGATCGATGACACTGCGACTGCACAACACGCTGTCCCGCTCGCTGGAGGAGTTCCGCCCGATCCGTGCGGGCCAGGTCGGCATGTACGTGTGTGGCATGACGATCTACGACCTGTGCCACATGGGCCATCTGCGCATGATGATGGCCTTCGACGTCGTCTACCGCTGGCTGCGCGCGCTCGGCTATCAGGTGACCTATGTGCGCAACATCACCGACATCGAGGACAAGATCATCGCGCGCGCCCTCGAGCGCAAGATCACGATCCGCGCCCTCACTGACGAGATGATCGCGGCCATGCACCGCGACCTGTCGGCCGTGGGCGTGGAGCGCCCCACGCACGAACCGCGCGCCACCGACTATGTTCCGCAGATGGTGGGGCTGATCCGCCGGCTCGAGGACAAGGGCCTGGCCTACCGTTCCGGCAGCGGCGACGTGAACTTCGCGGTGCGCAAGTTCCCCGGCTACGGCAAGTTGTCGGGCAAGAGCCTTGACGAGTTGCGTGCCGGCGAACGCGTGGCGGTGCTCGAGGGCAAGGACGATCCGCTGGACTTCGTGCTCTGGAAAGCGGCCAAGCCGGGCGAGCCCGAGGATGCCCGGTTCGCCAGTGAGTACGGCCCTGGCCGCCCGGGCTGGCATATCGAGTGCTCTGCCATGAGTGCCGCCGTGCTGGGCGAGCCGATCGACATCCATGGCGGCGGCATGGACCTCACGTTCCCGCACCACGAGAACGAGATCGCGCAGAGCGAAGGCGCCAGCGGCCGGCCCTTCGTCAATTACTGGCTGCACAACGGGTTCCTCAACGTCGACAACGAGAAGATGTCCAAGTCGCTGGGCAACTTCTTCACCATCCGCGACGTGCTCGAGCGCTTCGACGGCGAGACTCTTCGCTTCTTCATGCTGCGCACGCACTACCGCAGCCCGTTCAACTTCAGCGATACGAATCTCGAAGATGCGCGCCAGTCCTTGCGGCGGCTGTACACCGCGCTCGACGGTGTCACGCCGTCGCACGCCGCGCTCGACTGGTCGCAGCCGCAGGCAGCGGCGTTCCGGGCTGCGATGAACGAGGACTTCAACACGCCGGTCGCGTTGGCGGTCCTGTTCGACCTGGCCAGTGAGCTCAATCGCACGCGCTCGCCAGACACGGCCGCGCTGCTGCGCTCGCTCGGTGGCGTGCTCGGAGTGCTCCAGCAGTTGCCCAGGACCTACCTGCAGGGTGGCCTCGATGCCGGTGCGATCGAGGCCGCGATCGCGGCGCGCCAGGCCGCCAAGGCCGCAAAGAACTACGCCGAGGCTGACCGCATCCGCAAGGAACTCGCGCAGCAGGGCGTCGAGCTGAAGGACTCTGCCCAGGGCACCACCTGGGTCAAGGCCTGATCGCCGTGGTCAAGGGTCCCGTCGCCGTCACGCCCGCGTACTGGGACGAAGCCTGCAAGCACCTGTCGCGGCGCGACCGCGTGATGAAGAAGTTGATTCCGCAGTTCGGCGAAGCGCGACTGCAAAGCCGCGGCGACGGATTCACCACTCTGGCGCGATCGATCGTCGGCCAGCAGATCTCGGTCAAGGCCGCGCAGTCGGTGTGGGAGCGATTCGCTGCGCTCGTCGAGTCGCCTTCGACCAAGCTGCCGCCGTCCGATGTGCTCAGGCTCAAGGCCGAGGCGATTCGAGCGGCGGGCCTGTCGGCGCGCAAGGTCGAGTACCTGCGCGACCTGGCCAGGCACTTTGCCGAAGGTTCCGTTCATGTGCGCCAGTGGCAGCAGATGGACGACGAAACCATCATCGAGGAACTGGTCGCGATCCGCGGCATCGGCCGCTGGACAGCCGAGATGTTCCTGATCTTCCATCTGATGCGCCCCAACGTGCTGCCGGTCGACGACCTGGGGCTGCTCAAGGGCATCAGCGTCAACTATTTCAGCGGCGAGCCGGTGACGCGCGTGGAAGCGCGCGAGATCGGCGAGGGCTGGGCGCCCTACCGGTCGGTCGCGACGTGGTATATCTGGCGCAGCTTGGATCCTTTGCCAGTGGAGTACTAGAACCATGAGCAAACGACACTTCCTGGAATTCGAACAGCCGATCGCCGAACTCGACGCCAAGATCGAAGAACTGCGCTATGTGCAGAACGAGTCGGCGGTCGACATTTCCGAGGAGATCGGGCGCCTGGACGAGAAGAGCCAGCAGCTCACCAAGGAAATCTACAGCCGCCTGACGCCCTGGCAGGTGACGCAGATCGCGCGCCACCCCCAGCGGCCCTACACGCTGGACTACCTGGGTGACCTGTTCACCGACTTCAACGAACTGCACGGCGATCGCGCCTTCGCCGACGACCTGTCGATCGTGGGCGGCCTGGCGCGCTTCAACGGCCAGGCCTGCATGGTCATCGGCCACCAGAAGGGCCGCGACACCAAGGAACGCGGATTGCGCAACTTCGGCATGAGCCGGCCCGAGGGCTATCGCAAGGCCCTAAGGCTGATGCGCCTGGCCGAGAAGTTCAAGCTGCCGGTCTTCACTTTCGTCGACACGCCGGGTGCCTACCCGGGCATCGGCGCCGAAGAGCGCGGCCAGAGCGAGGCCATCGGCCGCAACATCTTCGAGATGGCGCAGCTCGAGGTGCCGATCATCGTCACGATCATCGGCGAGGGCGGATCCGGCGGCGCGCTGGCGCTGTCGGTGGGTGACCAGGTCCTGATGCTGCAGTACTCGGTGTACTCGGTGATCTCGCCCGAAGGCTGCGCATCGATCCTGTGGAAGTCCGCGGAGCGTGCGCCCGAGGCCGCCGAGGCGCTGGGCATCACCGCGCATCGACTCAAGGCGTTGGGCCTGATCGACAAGATCGTCAACGAGCCGGTCGGCGGTGCGCACCGCGACCCGAAGGCGATGAGCGCCGCGCTCAAGCGCGCGCTGGGCGACGCGCTGCGGCAGGTCGCCGACCTGAAGCCCAAGGAACTGCTCGATCGGCGCTACGACCGTCTGCAGTCGTACGGCCGCTTCACCGACACGAAGGAACGGTGAACGCGCGCATCGCGGTGGCCGTCAGCGGCGGCCGCGATTCGATCGCACTGCTGCACTGCCTGACTCATGCGGCCGTCGACCGCGGCGTCGACGTCTGGGCGCTGCACGTCCATCATGGTCTGCAACCACAGGCCGCTGCCTGGTCCGAATCCGTGCGCCGGACCTGCACCCGCTGGGCGAAGAAGGGTCTGCCGCTGCACTTCGCGATGTGCGCCCTGGAAGGCCGACCGGCACGCGGGCAGAGCGTGGAAGCCTGGGCCAGGGCAGGGCGCTACGAGGCCCTCGCCGACATGGCGCGCGAATCGGGCTGCAAAGCGGTTGCGCTGGCACACCACCGGGGCGACCAGGCCGAGACCTTCCTGCTTCAGGCATTGCGTGGGGGCGGGCCGGCCGGACTGGCGGCAATGCCGCAGTGCGTCGAACGCGACGGCATCCTGTGGCTGCGGCCCTGGCTCGACCAGCCGCGCGAGGCCATCGAGGCCTATGTGCGCAGCCACCGGTTGCGCTACGTCGACGATGCCAGCAATGCCGACCCTCGCTTTGCCCGCAACCGCCTGCGCAACGAGGTGATGCCGGCGCTGCTCGCGGCCTTTCCCGATGCCGAAGCGGCGCTGGCCCGATCGTCTCGCCACGCCGCACGCGCCCGGGCCTTGATCGACGAGGTGGCCAAAGCCGATGTCGAGGCTATCTGCGTCGGTGGCGCGCTCGTGCTGCAGCGCTGGCTCGCCCTGTCGCCGGCGCGTCGCTACGAGGCACTGCGGGCCTGGCTGGAGCCCCATGCGAATACCGGTGTGCGCGACGCATTGCTCGAACGACTGTTGAGCGAACTTCCTGGCAGTCGCCCAGCGCAATGGCCCTTCGATCACATGGAACTCAAGCGCTACCGGGGGCGCGTCACGCTCGTGGAAACGGCGACTGAAACAGACGGCGCCTTGCCGCGCGCGGCCCAAGTCGATCATGTCGGGGTGCACAAGGTGCCGGGTACCGACGGCATGTTGCGCGTGCGCCCTGCGATCCATGGCGGCTTGCCACTGGAATGGTTGCAGGAGGCGAGATGGCAGGCCAGGGTCGGCGCCGAAAGGTTCCAGCGTGCGGCAGGCACACCGCCGCGCAGCCTGAAGAAGCAGTTCCAGTCCGCCGGCGTTCCCGCATGGTCGCGCGCCGCGCCGCTGCTCGTGGCCGCTGACGGCAGCCTGGTCTTCGTCCCCGGGCTCGGGATGGACGCGCGTGCGCTGGCGGCGCCCGGCAGCCCGCGCGTCAGCCTGGAGTGGCTGAGCGGCCGATAAAATGCGTGGTTTCGTGCACCCCACGGCAGCGTCTCGATGGCATTGATCGTTCACAAGTATGGCGGCACCTCGATGGGGTCGACCGAGCGCATCCGCAACGTGGCCAAGCGGGTCGCCAAATGGGCGCGCGCCGGCCACCAGATGGTGGTCGTGCCTTCGGCCATGAGCGGCGAGACCAACCGCCTGCTCGGGTTGGCCAAGGAACTGCAGCCGCAGCAGGTGACGCCGGCCGTCATGCGCGAGCTCGATGCCATCGCCGCCACCGGCGAGCAGGTGTCCGTGGGTCTGCTGGCGATCGCACTGCAGGCCGAAGGGCTGCCGGCGGTGAGCTACGCCGGATGGCAGCTGCCGATCGACACCGACTCATCGTTCACCAAGGCGCGGATCCGCCAGATCGACGACGCCCGCGTGCGTGCCGATCTGGCCGCGGGCAAGGTGGTTGTCATCACCGGTTTCCAGGGCGTGGACGACGCCGGCAACGTCACCACGCTCGGACGTGGCGGCAGCGACACCTCGGCCGTGGCGGTAGCCGCGGCGATGAAGGCCGACGAGTGCCTGATCTACACCGACGTCGATGGGGTCTACACCACCGATCCGCGCGTGGTGCCCGAGGCGCGCAAGCTCGACACCATCACGTTCGAGGAAATGCTCGAGATGGCCAGCCTGGGCAGCAAGGTCCTGCAGATCCGTTCAGTCGAGTTTGCCGGCAAGTACCGCGTGCCGTTGCGCGTGCTGTCGAGCTTCACGGACTGGGACATCCCCATTCACGAGGAGGCCCGTTCGGGCACCCTGATCACCTTCGAGGGAGACGAAAAGATGGAACAGGCCGTTGTCTCGGGCATCGCCTTCAACCGCGACGAAGCCAAGATCACGATCCTGGGCGTGCCCGACAAGCCGGGCGTGGCCTACCGCATCCTCGGGCCGGTGGCCGAGGCCAACATCGATGTGGACGTGATCATCCAGAACGTGTCGAACGACGGCAAGACCGACTTCTCGTTCACCGTGCACCGCAACGACTATCAGCGTGCTCTCGACCTGCTGAAGACCCATGTGGCGGCGGCCACGGGCGCGACCGAGGTGACGGGCGATACGCGCATCTGCAAGGTGTCGATCGTGGGCATCGGCATGAAGAGCCACGTCGGAGTGGCGGCAACGATGTTCCGCACGCTGAGCGAGGAGGGCATCAACATCCAGATGATCTCCACGAGCGAGATCAAGACCAGCGTGGTGATCGACGAGAAGTACATGGAGCTCGCCGTGAGGGCGCTGCACCGCGCGTTCGAGCTCGACGGCGAACCGGCCGCAGCTTGAGCCCGGAGGCCCGCAGGCTAGAATCGCGCCCACTTCGTGGAGACGTGACCGAGCGGCCGAAGGTGCTCCCCTGCTAAGGGAGTATGTGGGCAAAACCTGCATCGAGGGTTCGAATCCCTCCGTCTCCGCCAGGATGCAGAACGCCCGCAGCAGCGGGCGTTTTCATTGGGGCAACTGGATCAATTAGTTGACATAATATACATTGTGCGCCAAGCGCTTGCCTCTAGTGATCCATGTCGCGGGCATCGTCGCGCTCGATGATGGCATCGTGGACATTGGTTTCGCCCACTTGCGGCTTGACCGGCATCTGGCGATCCAACGGACGGCAGACACGACGATTCAGACACTCCAGACGCTGCGAGCCTTCGAGCGCTCGAGTGATTGCATCGGGATCGACCAACATGCCGAACGGATTCGCGACGTGAGATGAAGCGTGCATCGACAACCTCCTCCTGGCGACCCGACGCGGGCCGTGCAACGAACTGTAGTCATGTGTTGCACGACATGAAAGCCGTTGGCGAACCCGAGCGCGTGCCGGAATACCGTGTATCCGCTAGCGCGTGATCGCTCGTTGCAATTGCTCGACAAGGAAGTCTCGGCCGGACTGGCGGGCGAAGTCGACAGCGTCGAGTTGAAGGTCGTTGCGCCGCTTGGCGTCGGCCCCGCGCGCAAGCAGCAGTTCCACGCTCGCCTGCGTTCCGTACCGCGCCGCCATCATCAGCGGGGTGCTGCGGTTGGGGCTCAGGGCATCGATGGGTGCTCCGCGATCCAACAGCAAGGCGACGACACGAACCTGCGGGCCCGTGGCGGCATAGTGGATCGGCGACCAACCCTCCTGATGCACCTTGGCGCCCCGATCCAGCAGGCGTCGCGCCCAGTCGACGTCGCCGCGCAGCGCAGCCATCATCAACGGGGATTCACCGTCGCCGTTGCTCGCGTTGATGTCCAGGGCCTGGCTTTTCCACAGCGCCTCAGCGACGCGCGGCGACTGGTCGCGCATGGCCAGGTGCAAGGCGGTCTGTCCCTTCGGGTCACGCGCATTCGGGTCGAACCCTTTCGCCAGCCACTGCGCCACGCCGCGATCATCATCGCGGCCGACGGCCTGGAAGAACTCCTGGTATGCGTCTGCTCTTGCTTGAAAAGCAGTAATTGCAGCAATGAGATAGAGAAGATATTTAAAGTAATTAATCATCAATTCTTCAAGCCGAACAGGGTGTCGAAATTGTCGCTGGTGACGGCCGCCACCTGTTCGACCGGCATGTTTCGCAGCTGGGCAATCTGCGCCGCGACCCAGGGCACGTACGCGGGTTGATTGACCTTGCCGCGATGAGGCGCTGGCGCAAGGTACGGACTGTCGGTCTCGATCAGGAGCCGGTCCAGGGGCACCCAGCGCGCCACCTCTCGCAAGTCGCCCGCATTGCGGAAGGTGATGATGCCGGAAAACGAGATGTAGAAGCCAAGGTCGAGCGCTGCGCGCGCCACGTCGGCCGTCTCGGTGAAGCAATGGAACACGCCGCCGGCCTGCTCGGCGCCCTCCTCTCGCAGGATTGCCAGCGTGTCGGCGCTGGCACTTCGCGTGTGCACCACCAACGGCTTGCGAACGGCTCGCGCAGCGCGCACGTGCACGCGAAAGCGCTCGCGCTGCCACGCCATGTCGGCCACGCTGCGCCCGTTGAGGCGGTAGTAGTCGAGCCCGGTCTCGCCGATCGCCACCACCCGCGCCCGCGCCGCCAGGGCCAGGAGGTCTTCCAGCGACGGCTCGCGCACGCCCTCGTTGTCCGGGTGCACGCCGGCGCTGCACCAGAAGTTGTCGTAGCCGGTTGCCAAGGCATGCACACGCTCGAATTCCTCCAGCGTGGTGCAGATGACCAGCGCCCGGTCGACCTCTGCAGCAGCCATCGCCGCACGCACCTCGTCGATGCGATCTGCAAGACCGTCGAAGGTGAGATGGCAATGGGAGTCGACAAACATCGCGGCGGGCGCTGGGCCGCGGCGAGTCTAGATCGTTTGCGTGGGCTTGGCCGACTGGATGCTGGTACCGAGGATTTCCTCGATCCGCATCTTCAACAGGCGCGTCTTGTCGTCGGTGGGAAAACGCACGCCCACACCCTGGGTGCGCCCGCCGGAGGCGTTGGCCGGCGTGATCCACCCCACCTTGCCCGCCACCGGGTAGCGTTGCGTGTCTTCGGGCAACGACAGCAACAGGTAGATGTCGTCGCCGAGGCGGTAGTCGCGGGTGGTGGGAACGAACAGCCCGCCGTCGGCGAACAGCGGAATGTAGGCGGCGTACAGCGCGCCCTTCTCGCGAAACACGAGTTGAATCACGCTCGGCCGCCCGCCCGCGTGCGGGGCTGCAGCGGCGGTGGGGGCGCGAGTGGTGGCTTCGCTCATGACCTGGGCAGTGTAGCCAATCGTGGGCTGCCAACGGGGCCTGCAAGCCGTGGCTTATGCCACAACGCTGCGCCCTGTGCCAGCAGCGCTTCGACACGCAGCGGCGCATGCCAAGGGTGTTCGTCGTGCCGCGCGGCCTCGTTCAGTGCACGTTCCCAGGCGACCAATGCGGCCATCGCGGGCAGCGTCGGCTTCTTCATCGGCGCCAGGGCGTCCACATCGAAGAAGCGCGGTGCACTGCCAGCGTTCAGGCACATCAGGTCATGGCACAGGCGCTGCAGGGCGTCGATCACACGCGCCACCGACAAGCCGGAGAGCGCATCCCTCTGCCCTGTGCGCACCGCTGCCGGGATCTGCAGCCACGTCGCCGCGCTCAATCCTTCTTCGTGCATGGCCCAGGCCGCGTGCGGCAGCCCCCCGGCTGCTGCGAGCAGCATGGTTGCCTGCGCGACGCCTTGCTTGTCGAGCCACCCTGCTGCCTGCCCCGCGGTCGGTACTTCAATGGGGACGCGCTGGCAGCGGCTGCGCACGGTCGGCAGCAAGGCGTCGGGCTCGCTCGCGGTCAGCAGCAATCGCAAGCGCCCCGGCGGCTCCTCGAGGGTCTTGAGCAATGCGTTGGCGGCGATCTCGTTCATCGCCTCGGCCGGATGGATCAGCAGAACCTTGGCGCGTCCGCGCAGGGTGCTGCGCTGCGCCCACTCGATCGCCTCGCGCACGGCATCGACCTTGATCTCGCGGCTCGGTTTCGTGGTCTTGGTCTTCGACTCCGCCGGCTCCTCGTCGAGCCAGCCCAGGCGTTCGCGCAAGGCATCGGGAATCAGCACCAGAACGTCGGGATGTGAACGCAAGCCGAAGAGGTGGCAGGCCGTGCAATGGCCGCAGGCACGGCCGGCGTCGATGGGGGCCTCGCACACCATCGACCGCGCAAGCGCCATGCCCAGATCGAACTGGCCGAGCGGCCCCGGTGCGTGCAGCAGCAGTGCATGCGCACGTGACGCCAGCGCGCGCACCAAAGCGTCTGCCAGCCATGATGGCAACGCGGCCTCGAAGGTGCCGTTCACTGCAGCCGCCCGAGTGCCGCCTGCACCTGGGCCCGCACCGCGTCCTGGGCCAGGCTGGCATCGATGCGCGCAAACCGCAGCGGCTGCGCCTGCGCACGGGCCGCGTAGCCGGCGTGAACGCGTTCAAAAAAGGCAAGGTCCTGCACTTCGAACCGGTCGGGTTCGCGTGCAGCAGCGCGCCGCTTCGCCGCAACGGCGGGTGCCAGGTCGAACCACAGCGTCTGGTCAGGCTGGCGACCCTGCTGGACCCAGCCCTCGAGCTGGGTCAGCACGGAGGCATCGAACCCGCGCCCCCCGCCCTGGTAGGCGAACGTCGCGTCGGTGAATCGGTCGCAGATCACCGTCACGCCGCGCGCCAGCGCCGGCTCGATGAATTGCTTCAGGTGGTCACGCCGCGCCGCGAACACCAGCAGCGACTCGGTCAGGGCATCCATCGGGCGCCGCAGGATCAATTCGCGCAGCGCCTCGGCCAGCTCGGTGCCTCCGGGCTCGCGCGTCAGTTCAACCGCGTGGCCGCGCTCGCGCAACCAGGCGCCGGCGGCCTCGATGTGCGATGTCTTGCCCGCACCGTCGATGCCTTCGAAGGTGATGAAGTGGCCCGTCTTCACCGGCCGCGCTGGTACTGGTTCACCGCGCGATTATGGTCGGCCAGGTTGTCGGAAAAGACGCTGGACCCGTCTCCGCGCGCAACGAAGTAGAGCGCCTTGGACGGTGCAGGTTGCACCGCCGCCTTCAAGGACGCCGCGCCCGGCAGCGCGATCGGCGTCGGGGGCAGCCCCTTGCGCGTGTACGTGTTGTAGGGCGTGTCCGTTGTCAGGTCGCGCTTACGCAGGTTGCCGTCAAACGCCGCCCCCATGCCGTAGATCACCGTCGGGTCGGTCTGCAGCGGCATGCCGATGCGCAAGCGATTGGCGAACACGGCCGCCACCTTGACGCGGTCGGCTTCCAGCCCGGTCTCCTTCTCCACGATCGAGGCCAGGATCAGCGCCTCGTCGATCGTTGCGAGCGGCACGTCGCTTGCGCGCTCGGCCCAGGCGGCCTCGAGTTTGCGCTGCATCGTCTGCTGAGCCGCGCGCAGCACCGACAAGTCGGTTGCGCCCTTGGCGTAGTGGTAGGTGTCCGGAAAGAACCGTCCTTCGGCTGGCGTGTCGGGCGCTCCGAGCGCACCCATGATCTGCGCATCGGTCATGCCCTGCGTGGTCGGCTTCAGTGCCGGTGCCGAGGCGAGCGCAGCGCGCATCTGGGCAAAAGTCCAGCCTTCGACCACGCGCACGACCTCGAACTGTGACTCGCCCTTGATCATCCGATCGAGCAACTGGCGCGGGGTGATGCCGCGCTCGAACTCATAGTGACCGGCGCGGATCAGTTGCGAACGGCCCGAGACTCGAAACCACAGCCAGAGCAACTCGGGAGGCGTGCGCACACCGGCCGCGGCCCATTGCTCGGCCACCGTGCGCGGCGAGGCGCCCGCTTGCACCGTCACTTCGACCTTGTCGCCGGCCAACGGCAACGGTCTTTGCAGCCACCACCAAGACAGCGCAGCCAGCACGGACGCGCCCAGCAAGACCACGAGAACCAGCCGCCGCAGCAGTCGCATCACCTTGAACCGACGAGGAGCATCGTGGCCTCATGATAATGAGCCCATGGATGCGATGAAGCTACAGGGCGCAACACGCCTTGCCGACTGGGGTGTGATCCGGGCTGTGGGGTCCGAAGCCGCGAGCTTCCTGCATGGGCAACTGACGCAGGACGTCGAGTCGCTCACGGCGGACTCCTGGCGCCTGGCGGGGTATTGCTCTGCCAAGGGCCGTCTGCTGGCCAGCCTGGTGGTCTGGCGCCCGAGTACCGAGGAGGTGCTGCTGGCGTGCAGCGCCGATCTGTTGCCCACGACGCTCAAGCGGCTGGCGATGTTCGTCTTGCGAGCCAAGTGCAAGTTGAGCGACGCGAGCGCCGAGTTGCCGCTCTGGGGCGTGGCCGGCGATGCAGCGCGCGAGGCGGGTGAAGTGGGGCAATGCCGCGATGCCACCCGGTTGAGATTGCCCGACGCGCAGGGCGTGCCACGCGCCCTCTTCACCGGCGCCGCCCCTGCCCTGCCGCCGCTCGATATTGCAGCCTGGTCTTGGCTCGAAGTGGCCTCGGGCGTGCCGCGCATCGTCGCCGCGACGGTCGAGCAGTTCGTCCCGCAGATGGTCAACCTCGAGTTGGTGGGCGGCGTGAACTTCCAGAAGGGCTGCTACCCGGGCCAGGAAGTGGTCGCGCGCAGCCAGTACCGCGGCACGCTGAAGCGTCGCTCCTTCGTGTTCGACTCGGCGGCCGCAGCTTCACCGGGCCAGGAACTGTTTGCGAGCACCGATGGCGACCAGCCGGCAGGCATGGTTGTCAATGCGGCATCGCTCGGCGGCCGGCACCTGATCCTGGCCGAGATCAAGCTCGCCGCACTCGAGGGTGCCAGCCTGCATCTGGGTTCAGCCGGGGGCCCTGTGTTGAGCCTGGCGGACATGCCCTACCGAGTGCCCCACGAACCCGCGACCTGATGAGCCCGCGCCTCTACGTGTACTACCGCGTACAGCCGGGCGCGGAAGCGGCGACCGTCAAGGCGATGCGCTCCTTGCAGGCTCGCTGGTCGCCCGACCTGAAATGCGAAATGCTCAGGCGCGACGATGGCGGGTTGGACGGCGTGACGCTGATGGAGATTTACCAGGCCGAGGGCGGCGTCAGCGCCGCCTGGCAGGCGCGCATCGAGGCCGAAGCGACCACCGCGATATCCACTGCGCTGATCGGCCAGCGCCATGTCGAACGCTTCCTGCCATGTGCCTGATCGGCCTGGCGCTGGATGCGCATCCGCGCTGGTCGCTCGTCATTTCCGCCAACCGCGACGAGTTCTTCGATCGGCCCGCCACCGGGATCGACTGGTGGCAGACGCGCCCAGCGTCGCCCTGGCTGCTGGCCGGGCGCGACCTCTCCGCCGGTGGAACCTGGATGGGTCTGTCGGACAGGGGACGCGTGGGACTGCTGACCAACGTGCGCGACCTGTCGCGCTACCGCCCTGACGCGCCATCGCGCGGCGCGGTGGTGACCGACTGGTTGGGCAGTGATGCGGATTGGTCCGCGCCTGCTGGCGTCAACCCGTTCAACCTCATCGGCGGTGACCTGGCATCGCATCGCTGGTGGTGGGCCAGCGACTCGCAAACCGAGCCGATCGATCTTCGCTCCGGCGTGCATGGCCTGTCGAACGCCGCGCTCGATACGCCCTGGCCCAAGGTCAAACGCCTCAAGACGCGTCTGGCCGAGGCATTGGCGTCGCACCACGATACGGCCGCGTTGACGACAACGCTGTTGACCACCCTGGCCGACCGCTCGATCGCCGCCGACGACGAACTGCCCGACACCGGCATCGGCCTGGCGCGCGAGAGGCTGCTGTCGAGCTGTTTCATCAGCACCCCCGACGGACGCTACGGCACACGTTGCAGCACGGTCGTGCTGGGCGAGCGGCGCGCGCAAGGGTGGACGCTCTCGGTCACAGAACGCAGTTTCGACCCCCAGGGCCGGGCACTCGACGAGCGCTGCATCGAGCTTGCGGGCTGGCCCGCCATCGATGCCCGCCCGCCGGTGCGGGCACGAAAGGTCAGCTGAGCGGCAGCACCATTTCCTGGTGTTCGATGCCGGCCTCCTGGAACGGCATGCCGTGCGTGCGCCAGCCCTGACGCCGATAGAAACCCACCGCGCTGGCCTGGGCATGCAGCATCGCTTCGCGGTCACCGCGCGCGCGTGCGGCGGCCACCAGCGCATCGAGCAGCGCTCGCCCGATGCTCGAACCTCGCAGCCCGGCCAGCACGGCCATGCGGCCGATCTTGCCGATACCCGGTGCTGCCGTCACGAGGCGGCCGGTGCCCAGTGCGATGCCCATGCGATTGAAGGCCACGGCATGGATCGCCGCGGCATCGGCGCCGTCCTCGTCCAGGGCATGGTCGATGCCCTGCTCCCGCGTGAAGACCGCGTGGCGGATCGCCGAGGCGTCCGTCCGGAGCGAGTTCCAGTCGCCCACGCGCACTTGCACCATCGCCTCCCCGCGCTCGTGGCTCTCGAGCCATTCGCGCAGGGCCGGCGGCACCGGCCTGGAGGTCTGCGTCGCCGGATCGGCGAACACATAGACCAGTTCGCCATGCACCAGGCACTGTTCGGCGCGGAAGACCGCGCATCGCAGCAGCATCGACGACTTGCCGATGCGCTCGCAACGGATGCCGGTATCGAGTTGCTCGTCGTAGCGCGCCGAGGCCAGGTACTCCAGCGTGGCCTTGCGGGCATACAGGTCGCCCTGCAGGGCCTGCATCGTGTCGTGGTAGGGCATCGCCAGCGCGCGCCAGTAGCCCGCCACCGCGGTGTCGAAGTACATCAGGTAGTTGGCATTGAAGACGATGCCCTGCATGTCGACCTCGGCCCAGCGCACGCGCGAGCGCTCGAGAAAGCGGAAGTCATGGCGTTGCGGGACGGTCACGGGATGCTCCTCCAGGCCTCGGCCAGCGCCTCGGCGACGAACTGCTGGGTCGAACCGGCTTCCTTGAGCGCGCGACCCATCTTGATGAAATCATGCGTCACGCCGCGCACGAGGTCCAGTTGCACCGGCACGCCGGCTGCACGCAGGCGGTCGGCGTAGGCGATGCCCTCGTCGCACAGCGGGTCGCATTCGGCAATCACCACGCAGGCCGGCGCGACGCCGGTCAGGTCGTCGGCCAGCAGCGGTGCGAAGCGCCAGTCGTGGCGCTGCGAACGATCGATCGCGTGTTCGAAGAACCACTCGATCGTCGTGGCGTCCAGCACGAACCCGTTGGCATAGAGGTGGCGCGAGGCATGGGCATCGTCGGCGGCCGTGCCGGGCGTGATCAGCAGTTGAAGCGCAAGCGGCAGACCCTCGTCACGCGCCCGGATCGCCGCCACCGCTGCCAGCGTGCCGCCCGCGCTGTCGCCGCCCACGGCGATGCGCTTCGCATCGAGGCCAAGTTCGTTTGCGTGTTCTGCGATCCAGCGCAGCGCCTGCCACGCGTCGTCCTGCGCCGCCGGGAAACGGTGTTCCGGCGCAAGGCGGTAGTCGAGTGCGAGCACGGCACCGCCGCTGCGACGCGCCAACTGCCGGCACAGGCTGTCGTGCGTCTCCAGCCCGCCCACCACGAAGCCGCCGCCGTGCAGGTACAGCAGCAGCGGGAGCGTTTCGTTCGATGGCGCGTACAGGCGTGCAGGCCGATCGGCAATCGTGATCTCTTCGACGCGGGGCAGCGCGGCGCGCGGCACATCCAGTACTTCGGCGCCCGCCAGGTAGGCGACACGCGCGACGTTCACGCCCAGCGCGTGCAACGGCGGCCGCCTCGCACGCCGGATGCGCTCGAGCAGGCCGCTCATGGCTGGCGTCAACAGCGTGGTGGGCGGCCTCATCGGGCGCGAAGCATACCCAGCCCGCGGCACGGCTGCGATGCCGCGACCGCGATCGTGCGAGGATGGCGGTGCGATCTTGCGAGCATCGACAGTGCGAGGCAGCGATGGACGGTCCGGTCTTCCACATGATCAGCGGTGCCCCCGATCCGGTGGCGCCATTCAGCCACGCGGTCGAGCACGACGGCTGGGTGTTCGTGACCGGCCAGATGCCCTTCACCGGTACGGCCAACGACTCGCCCTACCCCGCGGGCATCGAGGCGCAGACGCATCAGGTGTTCGCGAACCTGCGGCGCGTGCTCGAAGGCGTCGGCATCGGCCTGGAGCATGTGGTGCACGCGCGTGTCTTCCTGTTGCACTTCGAGCGCGACTACGCAGCGATGAATGCGATCTACGCGACCTACTTCGAGCCGGGGCGGCGTCCGGCACGCACCTGCGTTGGCGTCACCGGCCTGGCCCGCGGCGCCCTCGTCGAGATCGACTTCGTCGCGCACCGGCCGCGCTGAGAACGAGAAGGCCCGCGGGATCGCCGCGGGCCTGGCACGTCGCGCGGCGGATGGCCGCGCGGCTGGGGTGCTCAGTGGTGGGTGCCGTCGAAGAACTGCTCGTCTTCGGTGGATCCCTTGAGTGCGGCCGTGGAGGCGTCGCGCTCGATCGTGGTCGTGACGGCGTCGAAGTAGCCGGTGCCCACCTCGCGCTGGTGCTTCACCGCGGTGAAGCCACGCTCTGCGGCGGCGAACTCCTTTTCCTGCATCTCGACGAAGGCGCTCATGTTGTGCCGCGCATAGCCGTACGCCAGCTCGAACATCGAGTAGTTCAGGCTGTGGAAGCCGGCCAGCGTGATGAACTGGAACTTGTAGCCCATCGCACCGAGTTCACGCTGGAACTTGGCGATCGTCGCGTCGTCGAGGTTCTTCTTCCAGTTGAACGACGGTGAGCAGTTGTAGGCCAGCATCTTGCCCGGGTACTTGGCATGGATCGCGTCGGCAAAGGCCTTGGCGAAGGTCAGGTCGGGCGTGCCGGTTTCGCACCACAGCATGTCGACGTAGGGCGCGTAGGCCAGGCCCCGGCTCACCGCCTGACCCAAGCCCTTCTTGGTCCGGTAGAAGCCTTCGACCGTGCGCTCGCCAGTCAGGAACGGCTTGTCGTTGTCGTCGACGTCGCTGGTCACGAGATCGGCCGCCTCGGCGTCGGTGCGCGCCAGCAGGACGGTGGGCACGCCCATCACGTCTGCAGCCAGGCGAGCCGCCACCAGCTTGGCCACGTTCTCGCGCGTGGGTACCAGCACCTTGCCGCCCATGTGGCCGCACTTCTTGACTGAGGCGAGCTGGTCCTCGAAGTGCACGCCCGCGGCGCCGGCTTCGATCATGGCCTTCATCAATTCGAAGGCGTTCAAGACGCCGCCGAACCCGGCCTCGGCGTCAGCCACGATTGGCGCGAAGTAATCGATGTCGTTCTTGCCTTCGCTCCACTGGATCTGGTCGGCGCGCATGAACGTGTTGTTGATGCGCTTGACGACCTTGGGCACCGAGTCCACCGCGTACAGCGACTGGTCGGGGTACATCTCACCGCTGCTGTTGGCGTCTCCCGCCACCTGCCAGCCCGACAGATAGATCGCCTTCAACCCGGCCTTGACCTGCTGCATGGCCTGGTTGCCGGTCAATGCGCCGAGCGTGTTGACGAACGGCTCGGTGTTGACCAGGGTCCACAGCTTCTCCGCGCCGCGCTTGGCCAGGGTGTGTTCGATCGGGATCGATCCGCGCAGGCGCACCACGTCGGCTGCGGTGTAACCACGTTGGATGCCTTTCCAGCGCGGGTTCTCGGCCCACTCCTTGGCCAGGGCGGCGGCTTGCTGTTCACGAGTCGGGGTGCTCATCACATGGGTCCTCGAGGCGGTTGGGATGGGGCCAAGCATAGCTTGAACGAGCCATATCTACTGACTTATGTCTTATAGAAGATAACTTTTTTTCTCTTATTTATCAGCTACTTAGAAGACGTATTCCGCAATATAGAATTTTTTTGTTTCGTGTGAAAGCCCCAAAGCGGCACGTCGAGTCGCAACTTCCGCGATATGAAAACAAGGCCCAGAACTACGAAAAGCCGTCACGCGACCAACCGCCGGACATGCCCTGCGTATGATCCGCGCGCTTGCACTTGGCCGATTTGCAGATGTCCGGATTTGCCTTCCAGTCGAATGCCACCTTCCTGAAGGCGAGCGTTGCCGAGAACCAGCCGTTCGCCGTTGCAGGCATTGGCTGGGACGGATCCACCACCAATCGCCCCGGCGCACGACTGGGCCCGCGTGCGATCCGCGAGGCCAGTCACATGTTGTGCGACGGCGAGCACCCCCTGTATGGACTCGCGCCGGCGGACAAGCTTGGCGACGCGGGCGATCTGCAGTTGCCCAACACCAGCCTGGATGCGATGCGTGAAGCGTTGATGCCGCTGGCGCAACGCCTGCTGGCCAGGCACCACATGGTGTGGCTCGGTGGCGACCACTCGATCACGCTGCCGTTGCTGCGCGCGTATCGGCAGCTTCTGGGCCGGCCACTCGCGGTGCTTCACTTCGACGCGCATTGCGACACCTGGAAGGACCATTTCGGCGAGCCGAGCGGCCATGGCACCTGGGTCTACGAGGCGATCCAGGAAGGTCTGGTCGTCAATGCGTGCTTCATGCAACTGGGGATTCGTTCGGCCGGTGAACGTGCTGCACGCGAGTATGTGCGCGACCAGGGCGGTGCGATCTACACCGCTCGCGATCTGCGCGGACTCGACAGTCCGGCCCTGGTGCAGCCCGTGCTGACCGACCTGCGCGATCGCCTGTCGCGGCATGGCATGCCGCCGCTGTACGTGAGCCTGGACATCGACTGCCTCGACCCCGCCTTCGCACCCGGGACCGGCACGCCCGAGCCGGGCGGGCTGAGCACGAACCTGGTGCTGTCGATCCTCGAAGGACTCGGCGACCTGCCCTGCGTCGGGATGGATTGCGTGGAAGTGTCCCCCCCATACGACCATGCGGAACTGACGAGTTACGCCGCGGCGCATTTCGTCTGGACCTATCTGTGCGGGCGCCTGGCGGCAGCACGATGATGCGCAGTTGATGCGACGCAAGGTCGCGCCGGACGGCGCCGGAAGAATCGGCGTCAACCAGGAGGTCTGACCCATGTCGCACGCCCGCCGCCAGCGCCCCGCGCGCACGCCTGTCGTTGCTCCAGTGACCCTGCACGAGTTCGAGGCGCTCGATCAGACGCACGCACAGGTATTGCAGACGCTGAGGCAACTGGAAAGACTCGTCGAGCGCCTCGATCGCGACGAACCCGATAGCGCGGCCCGGGCGGCAGCCTCGGCGATCTGCGCATTCTTCGACGGCACGGCCCGTTCGCATCACGAAGAGGAGGAGCGTGTTGTCTTTCCACCCCTGCTCGTCAGCAGCGACGCCGCGTTGATCCAGCATGTGCAGCGCCTGCAGCAGGACCATGGCTGGCTCGAGGAAGACTGGCATGAGTTGCGCCCGATGCTGGCCACGATCGGCGAGGGCTATGCCTGGCACGAGCCCGAGTCGCTGCGGCAGATGGCCTCGGTGTTCAGCGCGCTCTACCTCGAGCACATCGCGCTGGAGGAAACGCTGGTCTACCCAGCCGCCAAGGCGCGCCTGACAGCCGCAGAGTCCGCGGAGCAGCGGCGTACCAGCACCTAGTCAACGTTACAGGCCACTAGCCTCGCAAGGGCACGGCCGTCGTTCGCTTCACCGTGCGCAGCACCAGCATCGAATTCGAGCGCGCGACGCCCGGCAGACGCATCAGCACCTCGGTGTGGAAGCGCTCGAGGTCCTCCGCATCGCGGTAGGCAAAACGGATCAGGTAGTCGTTCGAGCCGGCGACGTAGAAGCAATCGAGGATGCGCGGCTCGCTGCGCACCGCCTGCTCGAACAGGTCGAGCGCGTCGTTGCTCATCGTCTCGAGGTTCACGATCGTGAAGCTGGTGCCATGGGCACCCACCGCCTTGGGATTGAGCAGCGCGACGTACTGCGCGATCACGCCCGAGTCTTCCAGCTGCTTGACGCGCCTCAGGCAGGCCGATGGTGAGAGGTGGACACGCTGCGCGAGGTCGAGATTCGACAGCCGGCCGTCGTGCTGCAGGGCTTCCAGAATGGCGACATCGATCGCATCCAGTTGCGCCAGGTTGCTCTTGGTTCGCATGAAATGCGGCGGTAGATATAACTAATCGAATGATATTGCAAGGAGCCGGGTAAGCCCTTGTCGATCGCGCAACCGGATTGCGCGCCCCTGTGCGTAGACTGGCAAGCCAACGCAGCGGCACACTGCTGCCCTCATCTGCACCAACGGAGTTCACCATGGCCGAGCGCATGGATGCCTACTGGATGCCCTTCACCGCCAACCGCCAGTTCAAGAAGGCGCCTCGCCTGCTGGCCAGAAGTGAAGGCATGTATTTCTGGACGCCCGAGGGTCGCCAGATCCTCGACGGCGTGGCGGGTCTGTGGTGCGTCAATGCCGGGCACGCCCGACCGAAGATCGTCCAGGCGATCGCGCACCAGGCGGCTGAACTCGACTACGCACCGCCGTTCCAGATGGGCCACCCGAAGGCCTTCGCGCTGGCCGAGGAAGTGGCCAAGATCGCGCCGGCCGGCATGAACAAGGTGTTCTTCACCAACTCCGGTTCCGAGTCGGTGGAGACGGCCCTGAAGATGGCGATCGCCTACCACCGGGTGCGCGGCGAGGCCTCGCGCACGCGCCTGATCGGTCGCGAGCGCGGCTACCACGGCGTCAACTTCGGCGGCATCTCGGTGGGTGGCATGGTGGCCAACCGCAAGATGTTCGGCACATTGCTCGCGGGCGTGGACCACATCCGCCACACGCACGACCCGGCGCGCAATGCGTTCGCCGTCGGCTTGCCTGAGCATGGTGCGGAGCTGGCCGACGACCTCGAGCGCCTGGTTGCACTGCACGATGCCTCGACGATCGCCGCGGTGATCGTCGAGCCGATCGCGGGCTCCACCGGCGTGCTGCTGCCGCCCAAGGGTTACCTCGAGCGGCTGCGTGCCATCTGCGACAAGCACGGCATCCTGTTGATCTTCGACGAGGTCATCACCGGGTTCGGCCGCACCGGTCAGCCCTTTGCCGCGCAGACGTTCAACGTGACGCCGGACCTGATCGCCTGTGCCAAGGGCATCACCAACGGCGCCGTGCCGATGGGTGCGGTGATCGCCAAGCAGGGCATCTACGACGCCTTCATGCAGGGCCCGGAGCACCTGATCGAGTTCTTCCATGGCTACACCTACTCGGCGCACCCGCTGGCCTGCGCGGCCGGCCTGGCGACGCTCGAGACCTATGCCGACGAGGGTCTGCTCACCCGCGCCCAGCAGATGGCCGGCACCTTTGCCGACGCGGTGCACTCGTTCAAGGGCCTGCCCAACGTGATCGACGTGCGCAACTTCGGCCTCGTCGGCGGAATCGAACTCGCGCCGCTGCCCGGCGAGCCGGCCAAGCGCGCGTTCAACGTCTTCCTCGAATGCTGGGAGCAGGGCCTGCTGGTGCGCACCACCGGTGACATCGTCGCCTTGTCGCCACCGCTGATCATCGAGAAGTCGCACATCGAGCGCATCGTCGACGTGCTGGGCAAGGCCATCAAGAAGAACGCCTGACGTGAAAGCCGACACCCTCGGGCCAGCGCCGGGCCGCTCCCAAGCGGCCCGAGATCCCCTCGGGGGGCGCGAGCGCAGCGAGCTTGGGGTCGTCATTCCAAAGGACGCTGCCTAGCGCATAGCTCATGTCCCTCCTCGACACCGATCGCGAGTTGACGCGGCTTTCGTATTACGCCGCGACCGCGCCCCGCACGACGGCGTTCGCACCGTTGCCAGCGGGAGACCCAGCATGCGATGTGGCTGTGGTGGGAGGCGGGCTGGCCGGCCTGTCGGCAGCGCTCGAACTGCGCGAGCGCGGCTTCGACGTGGTGTTGCTCGAGGCTCGCACGATCGGCCACGGCGCGAGCGGCCGCAACGGCGGCCAGGCGATCTACGGCCTGGCCTGCGACATCACGACGATCGAGGACCAGTTGGGCCGCGAGGCCGCGCGCCAGGTGTTCGGCATGTCGCTCGAATCACTGCACCTGATGCGCGAGCGCATCGCCCGTTTCTCGATCGACTGCGACTGGCGCGACGGCCACCTCGCCGTGGCCACCGGCGCACGCAAGGCGCGCGCGCTGCGCGACGACGTGGACCTGATGGCCGCGCGCTACGACCACCGCGTGCGCTGGATCGAGGCCGGCGAGCTGCCGCAGTGGATCTCGAGCCCCCGCTACGTGGCCGCCGCGCATGACACGCTGTCGGGGCACCTGCATCCGCTCAAGTTCACATTCGGCCTGGCGCGTGCGGCCGCGTCGATGGGCGTGCGGTTGCACGAAGGAAGTACGGTGGTCGGGCTTGCGCGTGACAGCCGCGGCCAGACGCTCACCACCAGCGGCGGCGCCACGCTGCGCGCCCGATCCGTCGTGCTGGCCGGCAACGTCTACCTCGACGCACTGGCGCCCGAGGTCGCACCGCAGCTCGGCGCACGCATCATGCCGGTCGGCACCTACATCGTCGGTTCCGAGCCGCTGGCACCCGATCTCGCCGCGTCGCTGATTCCCTGCGGCGCGGCGGTGTGCGACAACAACTTCGTGCTCGACTACTTCCGCACCACGCCGGATCACCGCGTGCTCTACGGCGGACGCGTCAGCTACAGCACCCGCACGCCGATGGACCTGGCGAGCTCGATGGTCAGACGCATGACCACGACGTTCCCGCAACTGCGTGGTGTGAAGGCCGAACATGCCTGGGGCGGCTTCGTGGACATCTCGATGAACCGCGCGCCGGACTTCGGGCGCCTCGGCGACGCCGTCTACTACCTGCAGGGCTTCTCCGGTCATGGGCTCGCCTTGACCGGGCTGGCGGGCAAGCTGGTGGCCGAGGCGATTGCCGGCGACGCCACGCGCTTCGACACCTTCGCGCGCCTGAAGCACCGCCCCTTCCCTGGCGGCGCCGCGCTGCGCACGCCGGCCCTGGTGCTCGGCATGGCGTATTACCGATTGAGGGACATGCTGTGAAGGCCAAGCCCATCGTGCTCGTGCCGGCCTGCAACCGCCAGTTCGGCAAGCACCCGTTCCACATCGCCGGCAAGAAGTACATCGACGCCGTGCGCCTGGCCGACTGCCAGCCGCTCGTCGTGCCGAGTGCCGAACCGGCACAGTTCGACGCCTTGATCGACCTGGCCGACGGCATCCTGCTCACCGGCTCGCCGTCGAACGTGCATCCGCGCCACTTCGAGGAAGACGTGCGCAACCCGGACCTGCCGCTCGACCCCGATCGTGACGCCTGGACGCTGCCGCTGATCCCGCGCGCCCTCGAGCGCGGCTTGCCGTTCTTCGCCATCTGCCGCGGCTCGCAGGAAACCAACGTCGCGCTCGGCGGCAGCCTGCACCAGGCCGTGCACGATGTCGAGGGCCACCTGGATCATCGCGAGCCCGACGACGCACCGGTGGACGTCCAGTACGCGCCGGCGCACTCGGTCGACATCATGCCCGGCGGCGTGCTGGCGCGCGTGCTCCAGCGTGACCGCATCCAGGTCAACTCGCTGCATGGCCAGGCGGTGAATCGCCTGGCGCCCGGCCTGAAGGTCGAGGCGCTCGCCCCCGACGGGGTGATCGAGGCCTTCTCCAAACCCGACGCCCCCGGCTTCAACCTCGCGGTGCAGTGGCACCCGGAGTGGCAGGCCGCGAGCAACCCGATATCGATGCAACTGCTGCAAGCCTTCGGCGCCGCCTGTGCGGCGCGCAGGGACGGCAAGACAAACAGGTGACCTATGGTCGTTAGAGAGCAATTCACATTCAGCGAGCTGGAACACTGGCTCAACGAACGACGCGTGACCGAGATCGAGTGCCTCGTGCCCGACCTCACCGGCGTGGCGCGCGGCAAGATCCTGCCGCGCCAGAAGTTCACCGAGGACCGCGGCATGCGGCTGCCCGAGGTCGTGGTGGCGATGGGCGTGACCGGCGAGTTCCCGGTCGAGGGCCCGTACTACGACGTGATCACCCCGACCGACCGCGATATGCACCTTCGGCCGGACCCGAGCACGGTGCGCATCGTGCCTTGGGCGGTGGACCCGACGGCGCAGGTGATCCACGACTGCTACGACCGCAACGGCGTGCTCGTGCCCTATGCGCCGCGCTCGGTCCTGAAACGCGTGTGCGACCTGTACGCCGGAGCCGGCTGGGACCCGGTGGTCGCACCCGAACTCGAGTTCTACCTGGTGGCGCGCAACACCGACCCGGACGTGCCGCTCAAGCCGCCCGTGGGCCGCAGCGGCCGCAGCGAGACCTCGCGCCAGGCCTACTCGATCGATGCGGTCAACGAGTTCGACCCGCTGTTCGAGGACGTCTACGACTACTGCGAGAAGATGGAGTTGAACGTCGACACGCTGATCCACGAGGTTGGCGCCGGCCAGATGGAGATCAACTTCTTCCACGCCCATCCGCTCGGCCTGGCCGACGAGGTGTTCCTGTTCAAGCGCACGGTGCGCGAGGCCGCATTGCGGCACGACATGTTCGCCACCTTCATGGCCAAGCCGATCGCCGGCGAGCCGGGCAGCGCGATGCACATCCACCAGAGCATCCTCAGCAAGGAGACGGGGCGCAACATCTTCAGCAACGAGGATGGCTCGCCATCGAAGGAGTTCTTCTGGTACATCGGCGGCCTGCAGCGCTACACGCCGGCGGCGATGGCGCTGTTCGCGCCGTACGTCAACTCGTACCGGCGCCTCGCGCGCTTCACGGCCGCGCCGATCAACATCCAGTGGGGCACCGACAACCGCACCGTCGGCATCCGCTCGCCGCTCGCGCCGCCGGCAGCGCGACGCATCGAGAACCGCGTGATCGGCGCCGATGCCAACCCGTACGTCGCCCTGGCGGCCACGTTGGCCTGCGGATGGCTGGGCATGCAGAACCGCATCGAGCCCTCGCCCGAGTGCAAGGGCGATGCCTACCTCGGCGAGTACCAGCTGCCGCGCAGCCTGGGCGAGGCGCTGACCCTGCTGCGCGAGGAGACCGACCTGGCCTCGGTGCTCGGCAAGGAGTTCATCACCGTCTACACCGAGATCAAGGAAGTCGAGTACGCCGAGTTCATGAAGGTCATCTCGCCTTGGGAACGGGAACATCTCCTGCTGCACGTCTGATCGAGGACACGATGAGAACCACCGAGCAATGGCAGGCCGCCGACGCGGCACACTTCCTGCACCCCTTCACCGACTTCCAGGCCCTGGCGAAGAAGGGCTCGCGCGTGATCACGCGCGCCGACAACATCTATCTCTGGGACAGCGACGGCAAGAAGATCCTCGACGCGATGAGCGGCCTGTGGTGCGTCAACGTCGGCTACGGCGAACGCGCGCTGATCGATGCCGCAACGAAGCAGCTCGAGACGCTGCCCTTCTACAACGCCTTCTTCCAGACCGCCACGCCGCCGGCGATCGAGCTCGCAGAGCTGCTGGCCGAGGTGAGCCCGCCGCAGTTCCAGCATGTCTTCTTCTCCGGGTCGGGCTCGGAGGGCAACGACACGATCGTGCGCATGGTGCGCCGCTACTGGGACATCCTCGGCCAGCCCGAGCGCCAGGTGATCATCAGCCGCTGGAACGCGTATCACGGCAGCACGATGGCCGGCGCCTCGCTGGGTGGCATGAAGGGCATGCACGAGCAGGGTGGCCTGCCGATCCCCGGCATCGTGCACATCGACCAGCCCTACTGGTTCGAGAACGGTGCGGCGATGTCGCGCGACGAGTTCGGCGTTGCCTGCGCGCGCCAGCTCGAGGCCAAGATCCTCGAACTCGGCGCCGGCAAGGTGGCGGCCTTCATCGGCGAGCCGATCCAGGGCGCCGGCGGCGTGATCATCCCGCCCGCCACCTACTGGCCCGAAATCCAGCGCATCTGCGACCGCTACGGCATCCTGCTCGTCAGCGACGAGGTCATCACCGGTTTCGGCCGCACCGGCTCCTGGTTCGGCTGCGAGTCGATGGGCACCAAGCCCGACCTGATGACCTTCGCCAAGGGCGTCACCAGCGGCTACATCCCGCTGGGCGGCGTGATGGTCGGTGACCGCGTGGCCAAGGTCCTGATCGAACAGGGCGGCGAGTTCAACCACGGCTACACCTACTCCGGCCACCCGGTGGCCTGCGCGGTGGCGCTGGCCAACATCCGGCTGGTGCGCGAGCGCGGGCTGGTCGAGCGCGTTCGAAACGATGTCGGCCCCTACCTGGAACAGGCGTACGCCCAATTGGCCGAGCACCCCCTGGTGGGCGAGGCCCAGACGCGCGGGCTGATGGGCGCCTTGCTGCTCGTCAAGGACAAGGCCGGGCCGCGCGGCGGCACGCCCTTCCCCGGTGAGCTCGAGATCGGCATGGTCTGCCGCGGGCATTGCTTCCGCGAGGGCCTGATCATGCGCGCCGTGGGCGACCGCATGATCATTGCGCCGCCACTGGTGATTACACGAACACAGATCGACGAGATGGTCGCGCTGATCACGCGCTGCCTCGACCTCACGCTCGCCGACGTGCGTCGCAGCGGCTGGGACCACTGAGCATTGACCCCGATGCCCCCAGGTCGGCCCGCGCCTAGACTGCCCCGTTGAACGCTTTCCCATCCCCCTTCACCCCGGAGGTTCTTGCATCATGTTGGTGACCAAACCGCTGGCCTCGCTTCTTGCGGCCGCCTGCACCCTGACCCTGGCGCTGTTGCCCTCGGCGCCCCGTGCGCAGGACGAGGAGAAGATCCTCAACATCTACAACTGGTCCGACTACATCGGCGAGGACGTCATCAAGAAGTTCGAGGCCGAGACGGGCATCAAGGTCCGCTACGACCTGTTCGACAACAACGAGATCCTTCATGCCAAGCTGGTGGCCGGCAAGACCGGCTACGACATCGTGGTGCCCTCGTCGAACTGGGCCAAGCTGCAGATCGACGGCGGCTTGCTGCGCAAGCTCGACAAGGCACAGATCCCGAACCTGAAGAACGTCGACCCGGCGATCAACTCCCAGCTGTCGAAGATGGACCCGGGCAACGATTACATCGTGAACTGGCTGTGGGGCTTCACCACGGTGGGCATCAACGTGGACAAGGTCAAGGCGGCGCTCGGCAGCACGCCGATGCCCGACAACGTCTGGGACCTCGTCTTCAAGCCCGAGTACATCAGCAAGATGAAGGGTTGCGGCGTGTCCTTCCTCGACTCGGCCACCGAGGTCGTGCCGGCGGCGTTGCACTACCTGGGCAAGCCCTCGTTCTCCAAGAACCCGAGCGACTACACCGCGGCGGCCAACCTGCTCAAGGCGGTGCGCCCCCATGTCACCCTGTTCAGTTCTTCGGGCTACATCAACGACATGGCCAACGGCTCGATCTGCCTGTGCCTGGGCTGGTCGGGTGACATCAACATCGCCAAGCAGCGCGCGATCGACGGCAAGACCGGCCAGAACATCCAGGCCCTGATCCCGAAGAACGGCGGCCTGCTGTTCTTCGACACGATGGCCATTCCCGCCGATGCCGCGCGCCCCGGCAACGCGCAGAAGTTCATCAACTTCATCCTCAAGCCCGAGAACGCGGCGGCCAACACCAACAAGGTCTTCTACCCGAACCCGGTGCCCGAGTCGAAGAAGTTCATCCGCGCCGAAGTGGCCAACAACCCGACGGTGTTCCTGCC
>Ga0209797_10000218_pt1 | contig 27473 bp, 20 predicted proteins | sample DOMMetBare3Fresh_2_FD_187472 | JGI IMG/M metagenome (GOLD analysis project Ga0209797, IMG submission 187472) | Wetland sediment microbial communities from St. Louis River estuary, USA, under dissolved organic matter induced mercury methylation -... | ecosystem: Environmental > Aquatic >... | reverse complement strand
CATTATGTGAATTCTTTACTCGCCAGCCAGGAAGCAAAAGCAAATGGATTTGATGAGGCATTGTTACTTGATATGAATAATTACGTAGCCGAAGCACCGGGGGCAAATTTGTTTTATGAGAAAGATGAGAAAATTTTCACTCCTGCTTTAGGAAATATTTTACCCGGTATTACAAGAGCTACTGTATTAGAAATATGTGAAGAACTAGGCGTTGATGCCAAAGAAAAATTTTTCTCTCTTGATGAATTGAAAAAAGCAGATGCTGCATTTTTCTGTGGGACTGCTGCTGAAGTGATTGGATTTGATAGCCTGGATGATTATAAATTCCCGTTAGAATGGAATGAGAGTGTTTCAAGAAAAATTCAGCTGGCATATAAAGACAGAGTTGTTGAGGCCCCATCCCGACCTTCCCCGAAGGGGAAGGCCATCAACACACATGGCCAGCTTGTCGAAGAGGCTGATTAATAATTGGAATTGTTGATATATGATGAGTGATTCAAAGTTTGATAATGCACTTTGCCCCAGAGGGGCAAAATATTGGTAGCCCCGGGTGAAACCCTGGGAATATGAAAAACGAAATGTGGATTGGAACCCCGTAGGGGTTCAACATTTGTTCGGGAAAAGAAATGGTTTGATAGAGTAAGTATAGTTGAAATGTGGTGAATAGAATTACAACAGTACAAGAGTGCGACGCAAGGGACGATGATAGTAGTAACAATGCTGACAACATAAAAAATAAAAATGAACGAACTAAATAAATATTCAAAAATTTTAACGCAGGATGAAACACAACCGGCTGCACAAGCTATGTTGTATGGAATTGGATTGACTGAAGAGGATCTGAAGAAACCTCAGATAGGTGTTTGCAGCATGGGTTATGATGGTAATACATGCAATATGCACCTCAATGATTTGGCTAAATTGGTAAAGCAGGGTGTGTGGGATAATGATTTGGTGGGTTTGATCTTTAATACGATTGGCATCAGTGATGGTATAAGTAATGGTACCGACGGTATGCGGTATAGTTTGGTGAGCCGTGATTTGATTGCAGATTCTATTGAAGCAGTGATGGGTGGTTTTTATTATGATGGATTGATTGCGATTCCTGGTTGTGATAAGAATATGCCGGGTTCTATCATTGCAATGGGAAGATTGAATCGTCCTGCGATAATGCTATACGGCGGAACGATCGCTGCCGGGCATTATAAAGGACAAGATTTAAATATCATTTCAGCATTTGAAGCATTGGGACAAAAAATTGCCGGCACTTTAAATCCGGAAGATTTTAAACAAATCGTTCAGCATTCATGTCCCGGAGCAGGTGCATGTGGTGGAATGTACACAGCAAATACAATGGCTTCGGCAATTGAAGCAATGGGAATGAGTTTGCCTTATTCATCTTCGAATCCTGCATTGAGTGATGAAAAGAAAAAAGAATGTCTCGATGCAGGTAAAGCAATAAGATTATTATTGGAGAAAAATATTTGCCCTTCTGATATCATGACCCGTAAAGCATTTGAAAATGCGATCACGGTGATCATGATCTTAGGTGGCAGCACAAATGCAGTATTGCATCTGATTGCAATGGCAAGATCGGTTGGTGTATCGCTTTCTCAAGATGATTTTCAAACCATCAGTGACAAAGTGCCTGTGCTTGCAGATTTCAAACCCTCTGGAAAATATCTTATGCAGGATTTGCACCAGCATGGTGGACTTCCCTCAGTAATGAAATATTTATTTTCGAAAGGTTTACTGCATGGCGATTGTTTGACAGTTACCGGTAAAACGGTTGTAGAAAATTTAGTAGGAGTTCCGGACTTGGATTTTGAGGCTCAGAAAATTATTTACCCGCTTGAACAACCGTTGAAAAAAACGGGGCACCTGCAAATTCTGTATGGCAATCTTGCTGAAAAAGGAAGTGTTGCAAAAATATCCGGTAAGGAAGGAGAGAAATTTGTTGGCCCTGCAAGAGTGTTTGATGGCGAACAAAAATTAATTGCCGGTATACAAAGTGGTTTGGTGAAAGCTGGTGATGTAGTGGTAATAAAAAATGAAGGACCGAAAGGTGCGCCGGGTATGCCGGAGATGCTGAAACCAACTTCTGCTATTATCGGAGCAGGTTTAGGAAAATCTGTTGCATTGATAACTGATGGCCGCTTCAGCGGAGGTACACATGGTTTTGTTGTTGGCCATATTACTCCTGAAGCTCATGAAGGTGGATTGATCGCATTTGTAAAAGATGATGATATTATTGAAATAGATATTACAAAGAATAGCATCACATTAAAAGTAAGTGATGAAGAAATAAAGGAAAGAAAAGCTAATTGGAAACAGCCGGCATTGAAAGTAAATAGAGGTGCCTTGTATAAATATGCAATGTGTGTGAAAGATGCAAGTGAGGGATGTGTAACAGATGAAGGGCCGGGTCAAAATTCAACCAACGGGGCTGAATTATCAGATAAAAAGAAATCTGTTTACGAAGAAACAAATTATTAAATCTTATTTATGGATACATTGGAATTGACAAAAGAGAAAAAAACAAAAGCAGCTACAGAAAATATCTCAGGTAGCGAGGCAGTATTAAGAGCTTTTGTTGCTGAAGGTGTTGAAACCATCTTTGGTTATCCCGGTGGTGCTATCATGCCTATCTATGATGCATTGTATGATTATCATGAGAGGCTGAAACATATTCTGGTGCGTCATGAACAGGGAGCAATACACGCAGCGCAGGGTTTTGCAAGAGTAAGCGGAAGGACTGGTGTTGTATTTGCAACCAGTGGCCCGGGTGCAACCAATCTTGTTACTGGTCTTGCCGATGCAATGATTGACTCTACTCCTGTTGTTTGTATCACGGGACAAGTGTTTGCTCACTTACTTGGCACTGATGCTTTCCAGGAAACAGATGTCATAAATATTACCACACCTGTTACCAAATGGAATTACCAGGTGACTGATGCAAGTGAAATTCCTCATGTACTTGCTAAAGCATTCTATATCGCCGGCAGCGGCCGACCTGGTCCTGTATTAATTGACATTACAAAAAATGCTCAACTGCAATTATTCAATTATGAAGGTTATAAAAAATGTGACCATATAAGAAGTTATCGTCCGAAGCCAATTATACGTAAAGAATATATTGAACAGGCAGCCAAACTGATCAATGAAGCAGAAAGACCATTTGTAATTTTTGGTCAAGGTGTTATCCTTGGTAAAGCAGAAAAAGAATTTACAAGGTTTATTGAAAAAGCAGGAATTCCTACTGCATGGACAATTTTAGGAATGAGTGCTATACCAACCAATCATCCGATGGCTGTTGGTATGCTGGGCATGCATGGCAACTATGGCCCTAATCTTCTGACCAATGAATGTGATGTATTGATTGCAATCGGTATGCGTTTCGACGACCGTGTAACCGGAAGATTGGATAAATATGCCAAGCAGGCAAAAGTCATTCATTTAGATATTGACCCATCTGAAATAGATAAGAATGTAAAAACAACTGTACCGGTGTGGGGCGATTGTAAAGAAACATTGCCAATACTTACGGAATTGGTACAACAAAAAGTTTATCCGCAGTGGTTGCAGAAGTTTAGTGATTGCATGAAAAAAGAAGAAGAGAAATGCATCAAAGCAGAAATGAATCCTGACACAGAAGTTCTCACGATGGGTGAAGTGATTACTGCCATCAATGAATTAACAAAAGGCGATGCAGTAATTGTAACAGATGTGGGCCAGCACCAGATGGTAGCATGCCGGTATGCGGAATACAATAAAAGTAAGAGCAATATCACCAGTGGCGGGTTGGGTACAATGGGTTTTGCATTACCTGCTGCAATCGGAGCTAGTTATGGTGCGCCGGAAAGAACAGTTATCGCCATCATTGGTGATGGTGGTATTCAAATGACGATACAGGAGCTTGGCACCATCATGCAATTCAAACCCGAAGTAAAAATTATTATTTTAAATAATAAATTTTTAGGAATGGTTCGGCAGTGGCAGGAGTTGTTTCATCAGAACCGTTACTCATTTGTTGATATTCAAAGCCCGGATTTTGTAATGGTGGCGAAAGGGTATGGCATTGAAGGAAAAAGTATTTCAAAAAGAGAGGATGTAAAAACTGCATTGAAAGAAATGCTGAATCATAAAGGAAGTTATTTACTGGAAGTGATGGTAGGGAAAGAGAACAATGTATTTCCTATGGTACCACAAGGACGTGGAGTGGCAGAGGTTGTTCTTTCTAAAGATGAGATTTAGCCCCCTGTCCCCCTAAAGGGGGAACTTAGGCCGAATACTCTTTATTAATAAAGTAGTTCTTTATAAAAGTAAGTTGGATTGTTATGATGCAAGCTGTATTGCTACTATTTTACTTTTGTTGCGTCGCACACTTCAGCTGAATAAATTCTATTGAGCATTATTTTTAACTACACTCTTAATCTGAGTGTATCAAAACTCCCCTTTAGGGGATGGGGGTATTTTTATGACCAAACAGGAATATACAATCACGGTTTATACAGAAAACCAAATCGGTTTGCTGAACCGTATCGCCATTATTTTTTCAAGAAGAAAAATTAATGTGGAAAGTTTAAATACTTCGCCCAGTGAAATTGACAGTGTACACCGTTTTACCATCGTCATTAATGAAGTGGAAGATGTAGTACGCAAACTTTGCCGCCAGATTGAAAAACAAGTAGAAGTATTAAAAGCATATTACAACACCAACGAAGAAATCATCTGGCAGGAGCTGGCTTTGTATAAAGTACCAACTGAAATCATTGCTGAAGAAGTAAAAGTGGAAAGGTTGCTGAGCCAGTTTGGCGCAAAAGCTGTCGTGATAAGAAAGGATTACACAGTATTTGAAGTAAGTGGTCAGCGGGAAGAAACTGATGCATTTATTAAAGTGCTTGAACCATTTGGATTGATTGAATTTGTACGCAGCGCAAGAGTAGCAATCATTAAAGACAGTGATGGCTTCCATAAAAAATTAAAATCATTTGAATACAAAGAGCCGGGAGAGAATGTAGTGGAGAATGAATTTTTAGACAAAAATCAGGAAGTGTTTAGCATGTAAACCCCCTGTCCTCCGCCTAAGGCGGAGAGACTTAGGACGAAAATGCTGAACAAAGAACAGGAAGTACAAGAGTGCGACGCAAGAAAAGCTTAATAGCAGTATTGAAGTTGACAACTTAAATAACAAACAATAATCTTAAACTTCCCTACCCCCCTTTAGGGGATGGGGGCAAAACAAATACAATGGCAAAATTAAATTTCGGCGGCACAACAGAGAACGTTGTTACCCGTGATGAATTTCCTCTTTCAAAAGCACAGGAAGTGTTGAAGAACGAGACTGTAGCTGTGATCGGTTATGGCGTGCAGGGTCCTGGCCAGGCATTGAATCAAAAAGATAATGGTATCAATGTGATTGTTGGTCAACGTAAAAACAGTAAGACATGGGATAAAGCTATTAGAGATGGATTTGTACCCGGCGAAACATTGTTTGAAATTGAAGAAGCATTGCAACGTGGTACAATTATTTGTTACCTGCTGAGTGATGCAGCACAAATTGCTATGTGGCCAACTGTAAAAAAACATTTAACACCTGGTAAGGCTCTATATTTTTCTCATGGCTTTGGTATCACATTCAATGAACAAACAGGTATCGTTCCTCCGAAAGATGTAGATGTATTCTTGGTAGCACCGAAAGGAAGTGGTACATCGCTGCGTAGAATGTTTTTACAAGGTCGCGGATTGAATAGCTCTTATGCGATTTTCCAGGACGCAACAGGTAAGGCATTTGAAAGAGTGATTGCACTTGGCATTGCTGTAGGCAGTGGTTATTTGTTTGAAACAGATTTCAAAAAAGAAGTTTATTCTGATTTAACGGGAGAAAGAGGCACATTGATGGGAGCAATACAGGGAATTTTTGCTGCGCAATACCAGGTGCTGCGTGAAAAAGGCCACTCTCCTTCTGAAGCTTTTAATGAAACAGTTGAAGAGTTAACACAATCATTAATGCCATTGGTTGCTGAAAATGGAATGGACTGGATGTATGCCAATTGTTCTACTACTGCTCAACGCGGTGCATTGGATTGGTGGAAAAAATTCCGTGATGCAACTGCACCGGTATTTAAAGAATTATATGAAAGTGTGGCTGCCGGCAAAGAGAGCCAGCGTTCAATTGATTTAAATTCTCAACCTGACTACCGTGAGAAATTAGAAGTAGAATTGAAAGAACTCCGTGAAAGCGAAATGTGGCAGGCAGGTAAAACTGTTAGAAGTTTGAGACCGGAAAATCAACCTGCAAAAACTGAAAAGAAAAAAGCTGAACCAGTAGCTTAAAAGAAAATGAAGACTACAACAAATAACATATCATTGGATTTTGCAGGCGCTGCATTGCGTTTGAAAAAAATCGTAACAAAAACTCCTTTACAACGCAACAACCATCTTTCAAAAAAATATGATTGCAATGTTTTTTTGAAACGGGAAGATCTTCAGGTGGTGAGAAGTTACAAACTGCGTGGTGCTTATAACATGATGAGTACTCTGCCAAAAGAACAATTGGATAAAGGTGTTGTTTGTGCCAGTGCCGGTAATCATGCACAGGGATTTGCATTCAGCTGCAAAAAATTAAATGCAAAAGGTGTTGTGTTTATGCCCACTATTACTCCCAACCAGAAAGTGAAACAAACCCAAATGCATGGCGATGGTAATGTGGAAATAAAACTTGTAGGTGATACATTTGATGATTGCGCTATCATTGCAAAAAAATACACTGAAGAAAATGGCATGACCTTCATCCCTCCTTTTGATGACTATAAGATCATCGAAGGGCAGGGAACTGTTGCTGTTGAAATTCTTGAAGAGCTGAACTATGTAGATTACCTGTTTTTACCCGTCGGCGGCGGCGGATTGTGTGCAGGCGTTGGTTCTTATTTCAAAACCTACTCGCCAAAAACAAAGATCATTGGCCTTGAACCAGAAGGTGCTCCCGCTATGTATGAAGCGTTAAAGAAAGGTCATCCCGTTACATTAGACAACATCGATCGTTTTGTTGATGGTGCTGCAGTAAAAAGAGTTGGCGATTTTACTTTTCCCATTTGCAGAGAAGTATTGGACGACATGCATCTTATATCTGAAGGAAAAGTTTGTTCTACGATCCTGAAATTATATAATGAAGATGCAATTGTGGTTGAACCAGCTGGTGCTTTATCAATTGCAGCGCTGGATGATTTTGCCAATGAAATAAAATACAAAACGGTAGTGTGCATTGTAAGCGGAAGCAACAATGATATTGACCGTATGCAGGAAATAAAAGAAAGAAGCCTTCAGTATGAGGGACTCAAACATTATTTCCTTATCAATTTTGCGCAACGCCCCGGTGCATTGAAAGAATTTGTCAATAATGTACTGGGCCCTACTGATGATATCACCCGGTTTGAGTATATGCAGAAGAATAATAAAGAAGCCGGGCCAGCATTGGTGGGTATAGAATTGTTGAATCGTGAAGACTATGATGTTCTTTTAAATAACATGAATAAATATCATATTGAATATACAGAATTGAGCAAGGATAATACATTGTTCAGTTATCTGGTATAAATCAATCGTCCCGAATCATTCTTACTCCTGACAACTGTCAGACTAAATCCAGCATTAATCTGCGTCTTTTGTATAAAACCGGGTAAGTTATGTCAAGGAGTATTTTCATACTTACACTTTTAATATTTGCCTCTCAACTTTCTGCACAGAATGCTACGGAAATAATTAAAAAAGCTGACGAAAAAGCTAAAGGCAAAACTTCTGTTTCCTCGATTACTATTCAGGTAGTCCGGCCAAACTGGACAAGAGAATTGAAAGTCAAAGGCTGGACAAAAGGCAACGACCTCTCTATGATTCTGCTGAATGAACCGGTGAAAGATAGAGGCGTTGTTTACCTGAAAAGAAAGAAAGAAGTATGGAACTGGATACCATCCATTGAACGGACGATCAAACTGCCTCCCTCCATGATGAGCCAGAGCTGGATGGGTACCGACTTTACCAATGACGACCTTGTGAAAGAAGCTTCTATTGTTGAAGATTATAATCACAGCATTCTCAGTGATACAACTATTGACAGCAGGCTTTGTTATAAAATTCAGCTCTTGCCAAAACCTGAATCAGCTGTGGTATGGGGCAAATTGCTAATGTGTATTGATAAAAAAGATAACCTGATGCTTTATGTCGAATATTATGATGAAGACAGCAAACTTATCAATACAATGAAAACCTCAGATATTAAAATGCTGGGAGGCCGCTTGCTGCCATCGCGGATGGAAATGATTCCAGCAGATAAAAAAAATAACAAAACGGTCTTAATATATAACTCATTAGAATTTGACAAACCATTAGATGATATCTTTTTTACTACACAAAATATGCCCAAAGTGAAATGACCGCAAAACTCACCTGGAGGAACTTGTGGCGAAATCGCCGCCGCACATTCATCACAATGGCTTCAGTGACTTTTGCAGTTTTGCTCGCCATACTGATGCAGTCATTTCAGAAAGGCATTTTTGATAACCTGGTAAAAAATGTAGTAAGTTTTTATTATGGCTATATCCAGGTGCATAAAAAAGGTTATTGGGATGAAAGGACCATTGATAATGGTTTTTTCTTGAATGATTCTCTGTTGAGCAGGCTAAAACAAAACTCTCATATAAATGAAGTGGTACCAAGACTTGAAACCTTCGTACTGGCTTCTGTTGGTAATACGACAAAAGGCTGTATGCTTATTGGAACAGATGTTGAAAAAGAAAATAATCTCAGTGTTCTGAAAAATAAAATAATCAGTGGAACATATTTTCAGAATGATGAATCATCGGCTATTGTTGCTGAGGGATTAGCAACCCGTCTGAACATAAAAGTAAACGATACGATTGTTCTGCTTGGTCAAGGCTACCAGGGAACAATGGCTGCAGGTAAATACCCGGTTAAAGGCATTGCACACTTTGGTTCGCCTGATTTGAATGACCGGGTATTGTATCTCCCATTGTCAACAGCACAAACATTGCTGAATGCAGAACAACTTGTTACCTCAATTGCATTTGCCATTGATAACCCTGAAAACATGTCAATGATTCAAAAAGATATTACAACTATCGCAGGCAATGAATATGAAGTAATGAACTGGAAAGAACTGATGCCTGAGATTGCCAATCATATTAAAGCCGACGGGGCGAGTTTTTATATTTTCAACGGAATACTTTATCTCATCATAGCATTCGGTATATTCGGAACCATACTGATGATGACAACCGAACGCCGGTATGAATTTGGAATGCTTATTGCCATCGGCATGAAAAAAATAAAACTGGGGACAATGCTGCTTATCGAAACAGTTCTGATAACAGTATTGGGTGTGGCGTTGGGATTACTGCTGAGCTTTCCAGTCATTTTTTATTTTAACAGAACCCCGATACGGATAACTGGTGAAATGGCTGAAATCTATGAACGATTCGGATTTGAAGCCTTGTTTCCAACTGCAGTACATCCACCGATTTTCTTAACACAATCACTGGTTGTATTGGTGATTGCGTTTATCATCGGGCTGTATCCGTTATGGCATATCGGCAAATTAAATCCTGTAACTGCAATGAAAAAATGATTGAACTGAAAAAAAATAATTATGCTGCTGAAAGTATCATGGAGAAATATCTGGCGCAATAAAAAAAGAAGCCTTATTATTATTGCGGCTGTCACCATTGGTGTCAGTACAGGTATATTCCTAATGGCATTTTACAATGGTATGATTGAGCAACGTGTAAGAATGGCAATACAGAATGAAATTTCACATATTCAACTACATCATCCTGAGTTCAGAAAGGATTATGATATCAAATATTATCTCAGCGACGGGCCAGCTATTTTAAAACAAATTCAATCCAACCAATACGTAAAGCAGGCAACAGGTCGCATAATTATTCCTGGGATGATTGCATCTGCATCGGGCAGCAGTGGCATTACTATAAACGGCGTAATGCCTGCAGAAGAGAATCTTCAGACAGGATTGCAGGGAAAACTCATTGAAGGTGGTTATTTTGGTTCGGTAAAACGAAATGAAATCCTTATCGGAGAAAAGCAATTGAGAAAATTAAAATTGAACCTCAGGAACAAAACGATTCTCACGTTCCAGGATATAAATGGCAATATTGTTTCTGCTGCATTCAGGATAACCGGCATCTTTAAGACGGTGAATACACCGTATGATGAGAATAATGTATTTGTAAATATGAAAGATGTTGACTCATTGGCAGGATTGCAGGATCAATATAATGAAATTACTGTTTTACTAAATTCAGGCAATAGACTTGCCACAGCAGAATCTGATTTCATAAAATTATTTCCTGCTGTTGAAATAAAAAACTGGAAGGAAATTTCCCCGGAGATTGGCTTGACAGTATCTGTTGCCGACCAGATGGTTTTAATATTTATGGGAATAATTTTACTCTCATTGGCATTTGGCATAATCAACACTATGCTGATGGCGATACTCGAACGAACCCGGGAAATAGGAATGTTACTTGCACTTGGCATGAACAGGCTGAAAGTTTTTAACATGATACTGATGGAAACTTTATTATTGGTGCTGGCAGGCTGTCCCGGCGGAATTTTAATTGCAATGACAGCTATCGCAATTACAAAGCAAACAGGAATCAGTTTTAAAAAATTTTCAGAAGTGTACTCCAGTTTCGGGTACAGTAATGTGATTTTCCCGGAATTGACATTAAGACAATTTACACTCAGCATGATGCTGGTTGTATTTACTGCAATTATTGCATCGCTGTTTCCGGCATGGCGGGCATTACGTTTAAAACCAGCAGAAGCTATGAGAAAATAATTGTTATGAATAAAACAGTAATAGATGCACATAATCTTGTACGGGTGTACGATCAGAAAACAGTTCCTGTTTATGCACTCAATGGTGTGCATTTGCATATTGAGCGGGGTGAATTCACTGCAATTAAAGGGCCTTCAGGTTCAGGTAAAACAACTTTGCTGAATATGATCGGTGGGCTGGACTCTCCAACTAATGGTTATGTCAATATAAACGGAACAAATATTACTGAGATGAAAGGGAATAAACTGATTGATTTCCGTTTGCACAATATTGGTTTTGTATTTCAATCATATAACCTGATACCGGTACTTACAGCAAAAGAAAATATTGAGTTTATCATGCTGTTGCAGAAAAGGCCAGCTGATGAAACCGGAAAAAGAGTAAAAGAATTATTACAACAGGTGGGGTTAACTGATAAAGCAAATAAAAAGCCCGGTGAATTATCCGGTGGTCAGCAACAACGTGTGGCAGTAGCAAGAGCATTGGCACCAAAACCTCAATTTATCCTGGCAGATGAACCGACTGCGAATCTTGATTCGGTATCCGCAGGAAATTTATTAGATATAATGGCAAAACTGAACAAAGAAGAAAACATGACTTTTGTCTTCTCCACCCACGATCAACGTGTAATTGACAGGGCAAAAAGAGTCATCACATTAGAGGATGGAAAAATAGTTGCTGATACAGCCCCGGCTCCCATTATACATGAAGATTAAACATGAATCATTTTGCAATGGATAAAACCGATATGGCCATTTATATTTCTTTTACCCGTAATACATTCCTTTGGGCAGGATGAAGAAATCAAGCAACCAAAAATTGAAATGCGTGGTTATTTGAAAGACCTGCAGGGTATAAGTTTTAAAAACAGGATTGATTCGCTGAACTCAGTAAACCTTTTGCACAACCGGTTAAATTTTAAATTTAATTTCTCATCAAAAGTTTCTGCAAGAATGGAAATACGCAACCGTATTTTCTGGGGCGACCAGTTGAAACAAATTCCTGATTTTGGCAAAACCATAAACCAATACAATGGTTTTGTAAATCTCTCTCATCTCTGGGTAAATAATCAAACTTTTGTTGTGCATTCAGTCGTTGACCGTTTATTGCTCCAGTATCAAACGAATAAATGGGATATCAAATTAGGAAGACAACGAATCAACTGGGGCATCAATACGATCTGGAATCCGAACGACATTTTCAATGCCTATAACTTTCTCGATTTTGATTATGAAGAAAGAACGGGCAATGATGCGTTGCGTGTGCAGCATTTCTTAAAAAATAGTTCGACCCTTGAGGTGGCATACAAACCTGGCAAACATAAAAATGAAACCATCGCGGGGGTATTATATAAATTCAACAAGAAAAAATATGACTGGCAAATTCTGAGTGGTATTTACCAGCATGACTGGGTTGTTGGCTGTGGCTGGGCCGGGAATATTAAAAAGGCCGGCTTCAAAGGAGAGCTGAGTTATTTTCATCCGAAGAAAAAAATTTTTGATACTTCCGGCGTGGTCAGTTTTTCCATTATGGCTGACCAGACTTTTAAAAATGACTGGTATTTTTCTATTGCAGCGTTATTCAATAGCGATCCTTCAGACTTTTTAGGTTTGAACGGTAGTATTTACAGTAGTAATTTATCGGCAAAGGAATTATTCCCTTACCAGTATACTTTTTACACTGGAATAATGAAAGCTATTACACCGATCACATCTTTTAATTTTTCTATCATTTATTCGCCTGAAAAAAACACATTGATACTTTTTCCAAACTATGCATGGAGTGCCGCAAAAAATCTCGATCTCGATATAACAGCGCAATCTTTTTTCGCCAATGAAGATAACCGGTACCGGGCACAAGGCACTGCTGTATTCATCCGGGGCAAGTGGAGCTTTTAGCTTGTCAACTTTTTTCTCCTTATCAATTTTACCGCTTCAAGAATAGTCACCATAACTATCGCACCGGTAACGGAAGGAATAAAATGTGTATACCCGGGAAAATCAAAACTGAATACTTGTCTTAAGGATGGAACGAAAATTACCAGTTGCAGCATCATAAAAGCAATCAGCAAAAGTCCAATCACTGTCATATTTCTTTCAGCAATCACTGAGAATATGGTTCTTGATTTGGAAAGATCCGTAAGAATCAGGAAAATATTTCCAATGATCAAAGATGTAAATGTAATGGCCCTCACCTCCCCCTCGGTATGACCTTCATTCAGAGATATAAAATAAACCGCTACTACGGTTAGCAATAATAATAAACCACTCAAAAAACTATTCATGATCTTTCTGCCTCCAAAAAAATCCTCATCCGGTTTGCGTGGTGGCCGGTTCATAATTCCTTTTTCTTCCTGCTCAGTTTCAAAAGCTATAGAACAAACGGGGTCAATGATCAGTTCCATGAAAACAATGTGCAGAGGCATCAGCAGAACAGGTAATGATGGAAAGAATGCAGGCATCAGAGTAAGCCCGATTATCGGGATATGAATGGCCAGTATATACGACATTGCTTTTTGCAGGTTATCAAAAATGCGGCGGCCATACCGGATAGCAGAAACAATAGAAGCAAAATTATCATCAAGCAATACCAATGAAGATGCTTCTCTGGCTACATCAGTTCCCTTTCCTCCCATGGCCACGCCTATATTGGCTGCTTTCAGCGCCGGTGCGTCATTTACTCCGTCTCCCGTCATTGCCACTATTTCATTGTTTGCTTTTAATGCCTGAACGATACGTAACTTTTGTTCCGGTACTACTCTTGCAAACACAATTACATCAACAACATTCTGTTTCAATTCATCATCACTCATCTTATTCAACTCATCGCCTGTTATAATTTTTCCTTCCGATGGCAAACCGATCTGCTCAGCAATACTTTTTGCAGTAACAGGGTAGTCGCCAGTAATCATAATCACTTTTACTCCGGCGGACCGGCATTCGCTGATAGACTGTGGCACTTCCACACGGATGGGGTCAGCCAGGCCAATCAATCCACTGAATGTAAAATCAAATTCGCTTTGCTTTTCCGGTAATGAAGGATGGCTATGTATAGCCAAAGCCACTGCAATTACACGAAAACCTTTTGCTGCCATTTCCTCAACAGCTTTTAAATGTTTTTCCTTTTCTGCTGATGAAAGATTACATAAATTGAAAATACTTTCCGGTGCACCTTTGGCAAAGACAGAATATTCTTTTTCTTCTTCATCCTTCATCACTCTTGTCATAGCCATTGATTCTCTCGTAAACGGATACTCTTTTATCAATCTCACATCAGCTTTGTCTTCGGGATAAAATTTGTTATGCGATTCGCTGATTGCAATTTCCATCGGGTCGATGGAATTGAAACGGGATGCATGATGTGCTGACCTGACTATTAAAGAAGTTCGCTGGTGATTATCAAAGAACGAATCACTGTAATACATTTGATCGCCATCATATAACAAGGCTACCTCCATTTTATTCTGTGTGATAGTGCCTGTTTTATCACTGCAAAGAACAGTAGCAGAGCCAAGTGTTTCAATAGCCGACGGTTTTCTTGTCAATACTTTTATTTTTGACAACCGCCACGCACCTAATGCAAGAAATACAGTGAGCACAACCGGAAATTCTTCAGGCAGTATTGCCATTGATGCAGCAAGTCCATTTAGTAATGACTGAAGAAAATTCCCCCTTGAAATATAGAAGATAATAACAACGGCAATGCTGATAGCACTGCCAATAAGGAATAAATTTCTTATCAGCACTTTCATCTCCTTTTGCAAACGTGTATCTTCCTGGTCAATTGTTTTAAGAGAAAGACCGATTTTTCCAAACTCGGTTTTTGTTCCGGTGGCTATTACCCTTGCAATACCACTCCCCTGCACAACCATTGTACCGCTGAATACTTTATTCTGTTTCTCATCATCAGTTGTCGCTTTGTTCACTGCAACAGACTCACCTGTCAATAAAGATTCGTCTATTGTAAGATGAACGGATTCAAGTACGATTGCATCTGCAGCAATTCTGTCGCCTTCATTTAATACCAGTAAATCATCCGGCACCACTTCTCTTCCAGGTATCCTTATTTCTTCACCGTCACGTATTACGAGTGCTCGGGGTGATGAAAGATTTTTTAATGCTTCAAGGGCCCGTTCAGTTTTGCGGTGCTGGTAGAAACTGATGAAGATGATAATAAAAATAGTACCGAGCATAATGATACCTTCCCGGTAATCTCCAAGAATCATGTATAATACCGCACAACTCATCAGAAGAAGAAACATGGGTTCTCGTATTACCTCTCCTGCAATTTTCAATATATTTTTTGGTTTGGCTGAGGGTAATTCATTATAACCATACCTACCCAACTTAGCTTTAGCTTCTGAAGTTGTGAGACCAGCCTGCATCACTGAAATATTATACTGTAATTTATGACAGTAATTCTTCGGATGAAAAAGGAATGGTCATTAAACAATATGAGATTTGTCAGCCTATGATAAAAATAAAAAAGCAGATACACTCCCGTGTAATCCCGTTTATTAAAAGCTTATTATTTACATTTGCAACTGCTGAATTTTTTTTCATTAAAAGATTAATATGTCAACAATAAAAATCGGACTGGTGCAGATGAGTTGCACAAACAATAAAGAAGCTAACCTGCAGAAGGCAATAGAGAAATCAAAAGAAGCTGCAGCAAAAGGAGCGCAGATAATTTGCCTCCAGGAATTATTTACCTCTCTTTATTTCTGTGATGTGGAAGATTATGAAAATTTCAAACTGGCAGAAGCAATTCCCGGACCCACAACTGATGTGTTAAGCAAGCTGGCCAAAGATCTGAGTGTTGTTATCATTGCTTCTTTGTTCGAAAAAAGAGCACAGGGTATTTATCACAATACAACAGCAGTGCTGGATGCTGATGGAACTTATCTTGGCAAGTACCGCAAAATGCATATACCGGATGATCCGGCTTACTATGAAAAGTTTTATTTCACCCCAGGTGATCTGGGATATAAAGTCTTCAAAACAAAATATGCAACAATCGGTGTGCTTATTTGCTGGGATCAATGGTATCCTGAAGCAGCAAGGATCACTGCATTGATGGGTGCCGAAATTTTATTTTACCCAACAGCAATCGGTTGGGCTACTTCACAAGACGAAGCAACGAATACAGAGCAATACAATGCCTGGAAAACTATTCAAAGCAGTCATGCAGTGGCAAATGCTGTACATGTTGTAAGTGTGAACCGTGTAGGCCTTGAACAAAACGGCGCTATGAAATTCTGGGGAGGATCATTTGTAAGCAATCCATTCGGAAGTCTATTATACAAAGCGTCACATGAACAGGAAGAAGTTGCTGTTGTTGAAATTGACACCGATAAAACAGAATTCTTCAGAACACACTGGCCGTTTTTAAGAGACAGAAGAATAGATTCATACGAGCCAATTACAAAACGCTATATTGACGAAGAGAAATAAAATGCTCAACAATCAATTTTCAATGCTCAATGTTCATTGATTGGCATACATGTAAATTGAACATTGATAATTGAGCATTGAATAATTAATCTATGACTTATCCAACACCTAAAGATCTCGGCTATTATTTCCCCGCTGAATTTGCTCCTCACGTTGCCACCTGGCTCAGCTGGCCTCATAAAGAAGCTTCATGGCCAGGAAAAATTCATACAATATTTCCTTTTTACAGTCGATTCATAAAATATCTGGCCCAAAGTGAGAAGGTTTGTATTAATGTGAACGATGAGGCGATGAAAGCTTTTGCGATAAATTGTTTGCAAAAAGAAGGAGTTGATCTTTCACAGGTTGAGTTTTTTTTTCATCCAACAAATGATGCCTGGTGCCGTGACCATGGCCCGGCATTTTTGATAAATCCAAAAGCTGATATTAAAAAAGTTATTGTTGACTGGAACTATAATGCATGGGGTGGAAAATATTTGCCATGTGATCTTGATGATGTGATCCCAACTAAGATCGGTCAGCATTATAATATTCCTGTTTATAACCCGGGCATCATCATGGAAGGCGGCAGTGTTGAGTTTAATGGCAATGGAACGGTGATGACTTCAACTGCATGTTTATTGAATCCCAACCGTAATCCGCATCTTAATCAAAAGCAGATTGAGGAATACCTCTGCAATTTTTATGGACAGGAGCAAGTGCTTTGGGTAAATGAAGGAATTGTTGGTGATGACACAGACGGTCATATTGATGATACTGTCCGTTTTGTAAATGAAGACACAGTGATAACTGTTGTTGAAGAAAATAAAAGCGACGAGAATCATGCATTGCTTGAAGGAAATTTAAAGCAATTGAAAGCAATGCGTTTGCTAAATGGCAAACAACTGAATATTGTTAAATTGCCCATGCCTGATTACTTAGAATATGATGGCCAACGTCTGCCCTGCAGCTATGCAAATTTTTATATCTGCAATAAATATGTTATCGTCCCGATCTTTAATTGCAAAAAAGATGATAGGGCTTTACAAATAATTTCTGAATGTTTTCCCGGAAGAGAAACTATCGGAATTGATTCAACTGAGATCATCTGGGGCCTGGGAAGTTTTCACTGTTTAAGTCAACAAGAGCCGGCAGTCTGAATCATTTCTCATGCAACTTCGCTTTCTTTCTTATTTTTCCTTTTAAAATAAAAATATAAGGGGATACCAATTGCTGTCAGAATTAACCCAAACACTGAGTTAATGATCGGTGATTTCCCTTGCACATAATTATTGATATCATTATAAAGAGTGGTTGCGATATAAACACCGGTAAATAGCAAAAAAATAAGCGGTATAACAGGATAGCCCCATGCTTTATAAGGCCGTTCTGCATCGGGCATTTTTCTTCGTAAAATAAAAAGTCCCAGAATGACCAATCCATAAAATACCCAGCTTACAAAAATGAACATATCGGCAAGCATATCAAATGACCCGCTTAAGACAAGTACGGAACTCCAAATTCCTAGTATCAAAACTGCATTGCCGGGTGTTTTATACTTAGAATGTACTTTACCTGCGCCGGAAAAAAATGTTTTTGATTCTCCCATTGCAAATACAACCCGGGCATTTGCAAGCAGGTTGGCATTTGTTCCTCCAAAAGTTGAAACAACAATAAGCGCTGCAATAACACCTCCTCCAATATTTCCTAACGCAACATTTATTGCATCGCTGGCAACTAATTTCGATTTTGCCATAGTATTAATTGGCAATGCGTACATATAAGAAAGAGTAACCAGAACATAAATAATTATGCATACCCACAAGCCAATAATTAAACTGCGGGTAATATTCCTTTGCGGGTTTTTAATTTCCCCGGCCATCATATTTAGATTATTCCATCCATCATAAGCTGCAAATGCCCCGGTGGTGGCAGCCATAAATGCGCCTAATAAAGCCCAGCCACTCAAATCAAAACCCGGTGCATTGTTAATAAAATTCTGTGCATCTCCTTTCCCTGAAAACAATATTCCTAAAACCAATAAAAGTATAACGGCGACCTTCAATACAGTAGCAACAAATTGTATAGCATTGCTTGATCTTACACTTATATAATTAACCAGTGTTAAAAACATGATCATTAAAATAGCCAGGGCCTTTACACCAAAATTTTGCAATGGAAATATGTCGCCAAGTAAAGGGATATGCAATACAACAGATTGCTCAGTTGCTTCACTAAAATGTGGCAGAGGAAAGAAATATCCGGCATAAGAAGCAAACACAAATCCAACGGCAGCAATAGCGGCCGTATTTACAACAGCCATACTACCCCATCCATATAAATAAGCAACCAGGTCATTATAAGCATAACGCAGATAAATATATTGCCCGCCGGTTTCAGGAAACATAGTTCCTAATTCAGCATAAGCCATTGCACCAAACATACTGACAAGGCCTGCAATCACCCATACAATAATGATCATGTACGGCGAAGGCAACTGCGCAGCCATTGTTGCCGGCTTCATAAATATGTTACTGCCGATAACACTTCCAATCACTAATGTAGTTGCAGACCAGAGACCGATTGTTTTTGCAAGTTGAGGTGAAGACATGTTGTGGCTTTAATAAAGCATTGAATATAAGTAAATGTTTTATTAAAGATGAAAAGTCTCTAAAAGTATTTCATTTAACATGTCAGCTTTAGATATTATTTACTTGCTGTACCTTTCAATGTTATTTTTTTGTCCGAAGCTTTAAAGCTGTCAAGCATATCTACCGATATCTTATCATTGTTAAGTATAACTGTCATCATCAAACTATGCGGACTATCAATATAGCGTAGCCTCATTTCCAAAACATTTGGCGTCTTCCAGCTATAACCTCCTGCTATCTGCGAAGCTGGTAATCCAACAAAGTGATTTTTTGCGCCTTCCACCAAAGAAGGTCCAGGCATTGTTGTTTTACCTTCTACCCATTTGCCATCACCAAAGTTGAACGAGTATGAATTTCCCTTTGTTTTAAAAGTAAGTGTGATCACCTTATTCTTTTCGCTGAGTGAAATAGTTTCTATGTTCTTTGAGTTAGACTCCATTTTAAATTTCATTGCAGCAAGAGCCGGTTCACGAAAACTTGTATCAGCTTCTGCAGGCAAAGAAATTTTCAATAGAGATAATTTCTTTGTAAGAACGGCTGCATCATTTTTATTTAATGATGACTTATCTGCCTTCATAGCAGGTAATAAATATTGCCACACAAGGTTTAATTCACCCTGCATATCTCCTGTTTCAGAAGTGATAGCGATGACTGCATCCTCGTCTGGTAATACCAATGCGTATTGTCCAAATGCGCCATCACCACGATATGAATTATGACGGCTGCGCCAGAACTGATAACAATATCCCTGTCTCCAGTCACTCGAATCCTTTCTTATTTGTGTCATACCAGGCGCATTATCTATCTTAAAAGTAGTAGCCTCTTCCACCCATACCTCTGGCAAAACTTGCTTACCATTCCATTTTCCTTTTTGTAAATACAATTGAGCAAACCTCGCAATGTCTTCAGTTTTTACTCTAAATCCCCAGCCACCAACATTTATACCTGCAGGATCTATTTCCCAATCCATTCCATTTATACCAAGTGGCTTAAACAAACGTGGCTTGAGGTAATCGACGATCTTCTCACCTGTTACTTTTTGTACAATGGCAGATAACATATAAGTAGCAGCAGAATTATATAAAAACACTGAGCCAGGCTTATTAAGTATAGGGGTTGCAAAAAATGCTTTTATCCAATCATCACTCATTGCAATCTGGAATGATGGATCAGGCGCTTGACCAGCAGACATGGACAGCAGATCTTTAATTGTTAATTGAGACAAATTATCAGAAATCTTTTCTGGTAATTTGTCAGGGAAAAAAGAAATAACCTTATCATTTACAGTTAACTTTTTTTCTGCCACAGCAAAACCAACTGCTGTAGATGTAAAACTTTTGCTTAGTGAATACAATGTATGTTTCAGATCCGGACGATAAGGGTTCCACCAGCCTTCAGCTATTACTTTTCCATGACGCAGGATCATGATGCTATGCATTTCATGTTTAGACTTTGCTATGGCATCCAAAAATTCAACGATACCTTTTGATGATACACCTTCTGCTTCAGGAGTACTTCTTGAAAGCTTTACAGTTTGAGAACTTAGTTGTAGGCCGACAAATAGTACAATTAATAATGCAGGGATAGAAAATTTTTTGTAAGTCATCGTTTTAAAATTAAGAATCTGAAATTAAGAATAAAATCTTTAGTTCGTTTTCCAGGATACAAACACCAGCCTTATTAAAATAACTATTTAAGATAAAATTCCGGCTTATCCCTTCAAGAATGTATATTCATATAAGTTTTGTTTGCATTATGAAAAAGAAACTAACATTAATTAGCGGCTTGCTGATGCTGGCAGTTATTGTAACAGCACAGCAAAAAACAATAACACTTACTAAAGCCCGGTTATTAAACAAAATAAAAGGTGGCTGGGCAGGACAAACAATCGGGGTTACCTTCGGAGGACCTTATGAATTTCGTTTTAATGGAACTTTTATCGGCGATTATCAATCCCTGTTGTGGTATGATGGTTATCTGAAAAAAACAATGATCTATAATCCGGGCTTGTATGATGACCTCTATATGGATCTCACATTTGTTGATGTTTTTGAAAGGTATGGTATGGATGCACCAGTTGATTCTTTTGCCAATGCCTTTGCCGGGGCTGACTATATGCTCTGGCATGCAAACCAGGCAGCACGATATAATATATTAAATGGAATAACTGCACCTGCTTCCGGTCATTGGAAAAATAACCCTCATGCGGATTGTATCGATTATCAAATTGAATCTGATTTTGCAGGACTGATGTCACCCGGCATGCCGAATACTGCATCTGCGATCAGCGACAAGATCGGACACATTATGAATTATGGTGATGGCTGGTATGGTGGTGTATATATTGGCGCCATGTATTCATTAGCATTTGTTTCAAAAGATATTAATTACATAGTGAAAGAAGCATTGAAAACAATTCCATTACAAAGTGAATTTTATCAATGCATCAATGATGTGATCAGGTGGCATGATAAATATCCAAATGACTGGAAACAGACCTGGTTTGAAGTTCAAAGAAAATGGGCCGATGAGACCGGTTGTCCTGATGGAGTGTTTGCACCATTTAATATTGATGCTAAAATAAATGCAGCTTATGTTGTGATCGGTTTACTTTATGGTAAAGGAGATTTTACAAACACGATGGAAATAACAACCCGATGCGGACAGGATGCTGATTGCAATCCCTCTTCAGCAGGAGGAATACTTGGAACATTGCTTGGTTATGATGACATACCTGCATATTGGAAACAAGGATTGAAAGAAGCAGAGGAAATAAATTTCAAATACACAACGATGAGCCTGAATAGTGTTTATGAAATTGGTTTTAAACATGCACTGCTTACTATTGAAAGGAATGGCGGAAATGTAAACGGTGATAAAATAACGATCAAACTTCAGCAACCAAAAGGAGTACGGTTTGAAAAAAGTTTTGAAGGCCTGTACGCAAAAGAAAAAAAGAATGTGAATTGGTCTGCTGCAAAAGACGAGATCAGTTTTGAATTTGAAGGAACAGGTTTTGTGTTAAGAGGCGAAACGGGGCGCTGGGGAAACCAAACTAATATTGTTATTAACGCAGAACTTTATATTGATGGTAAAAAGTCTGAAACAATTATACTTCCAGTAAACTTCACCACTCGTCGTCATGAGCTTTGCTGGAAATATGATTTGCCGGAAGGGAAACATAATATCAGGTTTAACATATTAAACACATCTGCAGATCATTCTATATTCAACACAGAAGCGATCATTTATTCAACTTCAAAATCAAAAGGAATACGTGACAGTTTTTAAATTATAATTGAGTTCAAGTAACTCCTTGCTGATTTGAAGAACCGAAAGCTTATTATCTTTAAGTATCACATTTTTATATTTAATGTTTGTTTTATGAAACAGAATATACATCGCCGCCGGTTTATTCTTGATACTTCCGCTGCATTGGCTCTTGCTGCATTCAGACCTCATGGTTTAAATTTCTTTTCAGATGCACCAACACGAAGAGTAGCATTGATCGGCACAGGATGGTATGGAAAAAGTGATTTGTTTCGCCTGATGCAGGTGGCGCCTGTAGATGTAGTGGCGCTTTGTGATGTGGACAAACAGCAATTGAATAAAGCAGCTGATATGGTAAGTCAGCGTTTGAAAAATAATAAGAAGCCAGCACTCTACGGTGATTACAGAATATTATTATCTGAAACAAACCCTGAAATTGTTTTGATCGGCACTCCTGATCACTGGCATGCATTAACAACAATTGATTCATTAAAAGCCGGCGCCCATGTTTATGTGCAGAAACCGATCAGCGTGGATGTAATGGAAGGCGAAGCAATGCTTGCTGCAGCAAGAAAATATAATCGTGTAGTGCAGGTTGGCACACAAAGAAGAAGTACACCGCATCTTATTGATGCAAAGAAAAATATTGTTGATGCAGGATTGCTCGGTAAAATATCACATGTAGAAATGTGTTGTTATTATCATATGCGTAACAATGGCAATCCCGATGTGCAACCTGTTCCCGATTTTTTTGATTATGAAATGTGGACGGGTCCGGCTCCTTTGCGTCCTTATGATGGTTTACCGCATATTCGCTGGTGGAGAACATTCATGGAATATGGTAATGGAATAATGGGTGATATGTGTATTCACATGTTTGATACAGTACGTTGGATGCTGGATCTTGGCTGGCCAAAACGGATCAGTTCAACAGGCGGAATTTATGTTGATAAAACAGGCAAGAGTAATATTGCTGATACCCAAACAGCAATTTTTGAATATGATGGATTGAACTGTATATGGCAACACCGAAGCTGGGGCACTCCTGCTGATCCCGAATATCCATGGTCGTTTAAAATTTTTGGTGAAAAAGGAACATTATGCGGCAGCACTATGAAATATGATTTCATTCCTGTAGGTGATGGCAAAAAGATCCATCGCGATGTAGTATTTGAAAAAGAAAAATATCCTGAAGATTTAAATGAACCAGCTATTGAACTTAATGCAGCTCCGGCTACAAGACTGCACATGCTGAATTTTCTTGAAGCAATTGATAAAAAAAATAAACCTGTTGCAGATATAGAGCAGGGACATATTTCTACTGCAAGTTGCATTCTTGCTAATCTTTCTATGCAGTTAGGAGGCAGGCCATTGATCTATGATTCTTTAAAAAGAGAGGTTGTTGGTGATGAAGAAGCGACAAAACTTTTACAAAGAAAATACCGGTTTCCGTGGGTTCATCCATTGCCTGAAAATGTATAAAGTGAATCGTGAAAGGCTTTTGCAACACAAGGTTCTATTCACCATTGACCACTGACTATTCACTCTTTCAAACTTTTCAGATAAGCAATAGTTTGAGGAATTTGGGTAATGATATTGCTGCTTTCGTCTTCGATAAAATAATGTTTGATACCGATCTTTTTTGCTTCTTTCATAATTGCTGGTATATCTAATTCACCTGTTCCAACAGCAACATCATTTTCGGGAGATGTAAGACCCGTAAGATCTTTTTTCGTTCCTTTCTTCAGGTCTTTTACATGCATCAGCTTCCAGCGACTACCATATTTTTTAAGCAATGCAGCCGGATCGCCGCCACCAAAATGGATCCACATGATATCCATTTCAAACGAAACATATTCAGGATTTGTATTCTTTATGATATAATCGAGCAATGTTCCATCTTCATGTTTCCAGAATTCATAACCATGAGGATGATAACAGAATGTGAGTCCGTTCTCTTTTAAAATTTTCCCTGCTTTATTAAAATCCTCAACTGCCTTTTTTGCATTCTCAAAATTGAAACTCCCGGTTGTATGGGGAATCCAGGCACACATAACATATTTAGCGCCTAATGCTTTTGCTCTATACACTACAGAATCTGTTTTATTCACTAACTGATCATAACCAGCACCGGTTGATGGGATGCTGATGCCTCTGTCATCACATAATTTTTTAAACTCCTCCAGGGTTAAACCGCCGCCTCCTCCTCCTTCTATTTCAGTAATACCCATCATTTTTATTGTATCCAAAACTTTCGCAGGATCTTTCCCTATGCTTCTGCGAAAAGTATAAGTCTGCACACCAAATGGAGCTGTGTATAATGGCTTTTGTGCAATTGCTGTATCACTGAAAACCAAAACAGCAATCATTAACTGAAATAGTATACTTTTTTTCATTTCTAATTTTTATTTAATAATGTTTCAACTAAATGCCGAATAGCGAACAGAACCCTGAACGGAGCGTCGCAACAAAATTTTAATCAAGGCTCAAAAGCTGGTATCATAAAATTTAAATCTATTAACTTTTAACCTTTAACTTTCAACATTCAACCTTAAATATTCCCTTTCTTCAATTCCTCCACTGCATAATTAGCCGCTCGTGCTGTTATTGCCATAAATGTCAATGTTGGGTTTTGTGAACCGGTTGATGTCATACAAGCCCCGTCAGTAACAAAAACATTTTTACAATGATGAAGCTGGTTCCATTTGTTCAATAAAGAAGTTTTTGGATCATGCCCCATACGAACACCGCCCATTTCATGTATATCAGCGCCGGGTGGTGAATTTGTATCTTCTGCTTTTATATTGGTGAATCCGGCTTTTTCAAACATCATCTTTGATTGCTCAACATAATCCACTACCATCTTATCATCATTCTCACTCCATTCGCATGAAACGATCAATTGGGGAATGCCATATTTATCTTTCTGGTCTTTTGATAACCGTACATGATTTTTTTCTACCGGCACACATTCACCCATCATCCAGGTACTGATATACCAGCCTCCCAATTCAGGTTTTAATAAATTTTCTCTTAACTGGTCGCCGATCATATCGGTATTTGAAAAAGTTCCTCTTCCTCCTGCAACCCCAATCGCATAGCCTCTTAAAAAATCCATTTCCTGTTTGAATACATTTCTGAAACGTGGCAAGTAACTATAGCTCGGGTTGCGGCCATCAGTTTTTTTGTCTTTGAATCCTTCATAGGATGCATTTGCTTTACCACGGTAATTATGCCATGAAACATATTTGCCAAGCAAACCGTTGTCATTGCCTAATCCATTGGGAAATCTGTTTGAAGTTGAGTTCAACAAAATTGCATTACTGTTCAACGCTGATGCATTTACAAAAATTACGTTTGCATAAAACTCGATCATCTCTTTTGTATTTCCATCAATGATCCTCACTCCTGTTGCTTTACCTTTTTTATCATCGTAAATAACAGAATGAACAACAGAATGTGGCCTGATTGTAAGTTTACCTGTCTTTAATGCCCACGGAATTGTTGAAGCATTGCTGCTGAAATAGGCGCCGTAGATACAACCCCTGTTACACATTGTCTGATTCTGGCATTTGCCTCTTCCCTGTTCTATGTGTATTGCCTGCGGATCGGTGATGTGTGCACATCTTGCCGCTATAAGATGACGACCAGGAAAATTCTTCTGTAAGCTTTCTTTAAAATAATTTTCAATGCAACTCGTTTCAAATGCCGGCATCACTTCGCTGTCAGGTAATTCGGGCAAACCATCTTTATTACCAGCAATGCCTGTAAATTTTTCAACATAGCTATACCAATCTTCTATGTCTTTGTATCGTATCGGCCAGTCAACAGCAAAACCATCTCTCACTGGTCCTTCAAAATCATAATCACTCCATCGTTGTGTTTGCCGTGCCCATAATAATGATTTACCGCCTACATGATAACCACGAACCCAGCGAAATGGTTTTTCCTGGATGAAAGGTTGCTCATCATCCTTCAATGCCCAGTGCAATGTTTCTTCACGAAGATTTTTTGCGCCTTGTAAATTTTTACGTTGCTCAATTGATACAGTGCCGCGGTGATCAAATTCCCATGGAGCTTTTGATGCAGTTGGATAATCTTTTACATGCTCAACATTACGGCCACGTTCAAGCACAAGAGTTTTTAATCCTTTATCACAAAGTTCTTTTGCAGCCCAACCCCCGCTGGCGCCGGAGCCAATGACAATTGCATCATAAGTTCTTTGTTTAACTGAATCAGGCATGATCTGTTGTTTTTACATCTACACAACCATAATAGTGTCCCGGCGCAACTTGATAGCCAAGATATTCCTGCATTACTTTTTGAGATGTATTGAATCCTCTTATTGTTTCTGATTTCATCAGATCAAAAAAATCTTTTTCTTCTTTTTTCTCTGAAGCGGAAAGCTTTAATGATAATTCTTCACGTTGTGCCTGCGTGCAATCAGCAAATGATTTTTTATATGTTGCATTTGCTGAATCTTCCAAACCTTTTAATTGTGTTTTCACATTGCCCTGCACATCTTTTTCATAGCAATCATCAATTAGTTTTTGAAGAAATTTATCAACGCCAACCGATAAAGCGCCAATGCTATTGCCTGCCGGAATAATAGTATCGGTAATGTTTGCAAGGATCTTTTGTTCTACTAAAGAGAAAGAAGTTTGATGAATAGTCGTATCACTTACACCACAACTAACCATCCATTGAGGGAGTGTGATCAATCCACCGGAAACAATGGCAAGATTCTTTAATGCTTTTCTACGATCCATAATATTGAGAAATGAATGTAAATAAAATTCTGGTGGGTAATGAGATTTTTTATTTACCCGGCAGAAGTGCTACTATTAAGCTTCTGTTGCGTCGCACTCTTGCACTGCAACAAGTCTATTCGGCTTAACAAAGTTTGTATAAATGAAAAGTCTGCCTGCTAAATGGCAGGCAGACTTTAACCTACTCTGAAATACTATCTTAATAATTTTTTGGAGGAGATGGGTTTGCATCTGCAACAGGTGCAAATCCCTCAGTATTTGTGAACGCTCCTGTAATGCTGGGATAAATATGATACCCAATAAAATATGTGTCTACTTTATAAGGGATAAACAAAACATATTTATAATTAGGATCATCAAGAAGTGCCTTCCTGATTTCATTAAACCCATTTGGATTTGGCATTAATACTACGTTTGAAAAATAAGTATTTGCATCGAAAGTTTCACCGGAGGCAGAAACATTTTCCAACTCCATACT
>Ga0209797_10000217_pt1 | contig 27515 bp, 17 predicted proteins | sample DOMMetBare3Fresh_2_FD_187472 | JGI IMG/M metagenome (GOLD analysis project Ga0209797, IMG submission 187472) | Wetland sediment microbial communities from St. Louis River estuary, USA, under dissolved organic matter induced mercury methylation -... | ecosystem: Environmental > Aquatic >... | reverse complement strand
TTCCATTCCCATTGCAGCTACCCCTGCAGCTGAGCCGATAATTAAAATACTTCCGCCGGTACCGGAACAATAAGCAAGAAATTCCCAAAAGAAATGATCGGTGGGATACTGATCAAGACTATACATTCCTTGTGCTGCAGCCACTAACGGCACATTATCAACAATTGCAGAAAGAAAACCAATGATAATTGTAATAGTACTGATATTTCCAATTGATCTGTCTAATGAACTTGCAACTGAAGTGAGAATTCCGGTTGATTGCAATGCCGAAACTGCCAATAAAATTCCAAGGAAGAATAAAATGCTTGGTGTATCGATCTTTCTCAATGCATGATTGACTGAAAGCAAACCTTTTTCCTTCTCATCTTTTCCGCTGTGCACCATTTCAGTGAGTACCCACATTAAACCAAGTCCAAATACGATGCCCATATAAGGAGGTAAATGCGTAATGGTTTTAAAAACGGGGACAAATAATAAACAGGCAACCCCAATAGTGAAAACAGCTTTTCTTTCATTGACTGTTGAAAATAGTTTTTCTTTTTTTTCGGGAATTTGCTCAATTGAGCCTTTCATCTGCATGCTGATAACAAGAGCAGGTAGAAAAAAACAAACCAGTGAAGGAAGAATTGTTTTAATTATGATATTGGCAGTAGTGATCTGGTTGCCTATCCACAACATTGTTGTAGTTACATCACCAATAGGGCTCCATGCACCGCCGGCATTAGCAGAGATTACAATAAGACCTGCAAACATCAACCTGTCTTTATGAGTAGGAATAAGTTTTCGAAGCAAGGAAACCATTACAATTGTTGTAGTAAGATTGTCAAGTACTGCTGAAAGAAAGAAAGTAATGATGCCAATGATCCAAACTAATTTGCTTTTGCTGGTAGTTTGTATTCGATCTGTGATAATTTCAAAACCATCATGAGCATCAATAAGCTCAACGATCACCATTGCCCCAAGCAAAAAGAAAAGTATTCCCGCTATTTCAGAAAGATGATGTGATAGATTCTCAGAAACTAACTCTTCTCCTGACAAAGAATAAACAGCCCAGCAAATAACTCCGGTTAACAATGCTGATGCAGCTTTATTTATTTTTAATGGTTGTTCAAATGCAATAGCCAAATACCCTGCAATAAATATGATGGCAATAAGGATTGTCATTAGAATCTAAAAATAAGAATTAGCTTTAAGACCGCTTTAAAAATGAATACCAATAAAATCGGTTATGAAAGTTATTTTACAATTATTAGCTATTGCGATTTTAGCAGGCTGCAAACCAGCCCCAGATCAAAGCAAAGATTATAAATGGGCATTATTACCTTTTGAAAAAGCGGATGAGGTAAATCCAGTTTTACTGCCCGATACAAATTCTATTTTCTTTTGCCCTGTAAGAAATACTATTGTTCAATGGGAAGAGAAAGATGTATTCAACCCGGCAGCTGTTGTTAGAAATGATACTGTATTCCTATTGTACAGAGCTGAGGATAGTATTGGAAAATTTGCAGGTACATCAAGAATTGGTTTGGCATGGAGTACCGATGGTTTGCATTTTAAAAAACATTCCTTGCCCGTTTTATATCCTGATAATGATTCTTCAAAAATTTATGAATGGGAAGGTGGTTGTGAAGATCCAAGAATTGTAGAAGATGAAAATGGAACATATTATATGACTTATACTGCTTATGATGGTGATCAGGCAAGATTATTAATTGCATCTTCAAAAGATCTATATCATTGGACAAAACATGGACATGTTTTTAAAAATGATACTTTAGAAGTGAATAAATGGAGTAAATCAGGCTCTATCGTTTGCAAATATGAAAATGGGAAAGCGATTGCAGTTAAAATACAAGGCAAGTATTGTATGTATTGGGGAGATACTGATATTTTCCTCGCTGTATCAGATGATCTTATCAATTGGTTCCCGGTTGCTGATGATAAAGGAAAGATCAAAACAATATTTGGTCCACGAGAGAAAAAATTTGACAGCCGGCTTGTTGAGCCTGGGCCGCCAGCTATGCTGACCGAAAAAGGGATCGTTCTTATTTATAATAGCATGAATCTTCAATCAAAAGGTGACACAAGTTTAGCGGAAGGTACTTATGCAGCATCTCAAATTCTTTTTGATAAAAGCAACCCCACAAAAGTGATCAACAGAATGGATACTTACTTTATGAAACCTGATAAGCCTTATGAGATCACCGGGCAGGTAAATCATGTTTGCTTTGTCGAAGGATTGGTGAAATATAAAGGCAAATGGTTATTGTATTATGGCACTGCTGATTCTAAGATTGCTGTAGCGGTGAAGTAATGAATCTTATTCAAGGCAGTCTCTAAACCTTAGTAGTAAAAAAGCCATGAATCAACAACCTTATTACATTATTTTATTTCTTTCTGAAATAATCAGAATAAGGTAATAAGGTTAATTTATTGAATTGAGATTTTTCTACTAAGGTTTAATTCAGAAAGTTCAAAAATAGAATTAGTCATATTGGCAAATTTGCACATTTGCATATTGGCACATTAGTTACCTTCGCAACATGTCAATAGAAGTGAAAAACCTCCTCAAAGTTTATGGTGAACAAAAAGCTGTAAACAATATTTCTTTCAAAGTAAATAAAGGCGAGATCGTTGGTTTTCTTGGACCGAATGGTGCAGGAAAATCTACAACTATGAAAATTATTACCGGCTACCTTGAACAATCAGGCGGTGATGCTTATGTCTGCGGAATGAATGTTGCCGATGAACCGCTGGAAACAAAAAAGAAAATCGGATACCTGCCGGAACTGAACGCTTTGTATTACGATATGTTCGTGAGAGAGTACCTGGCTTTTGTAGCAGAAATTCATAAAGTAGAAAACCCAAAAAAGAAGATCGAAAGTGTGATCGGGTTGACCGGCTTGACTATTGAAAGCAAAAAGAAGATCGGCCAATTATCAAAAGGTTATAAACAAAGAGTTGGATTAGCCGCTGCTCTTATTCATGATCCGGAAGTATTGATATTAGATGAACCAACTTCTGGTCTTGACCCAAACCAGATAATTGAGATAAGAGAGGTAATAAAAAAACAAGGAAAGGATAAAACGGTATTGTTTTCTTCTCACATTTTGCAGGAAGTAGAAGCCATTTGTGACCGGGTAATAATAATTAATAAAGGAGAATTAGTAGCGGATGACAAGCTTAGTAATCTTCGTCAGCGGTCTTCATCTTCAAACACAGTGAAAGTAAGTTTCAAAGAATCGTTGGAAAAAGAAATGCTTCAACAACTACCTGCTGCAAGATCAGTGAATAAAACAGATGCAAACAACTGGCAGTTAGCCACCGACAATCCTGAACAACTTCGCAAACAAATCCTTGAACTCTCATTGCAGCATAATCTCAACATCGTTTCTTTGCAAAACGAAAGTCAGAGCCTGGAAGATGTGTTCAGATCACTTACACAAAAAGCTGAATAGAATTACAGAACGTATAAGAGTGCGACGCAACGATAGCTTAATAGAAATTCAAACGTTGGCTACATAATCATAAACTAAAAACAATAAACCATAAACAACTCATGAGTTACATTTCCGAAATTTTTGCAAGACAAATTTTAGATTCAAGAGGTAATCCTACAGTTGAAGTAGATGTATTAACGGATGAAGGTGCATTGGGCCGTGCAGCAGTGCCAAGCGGCGCAAGCACCGGTATACACGAAGCGGTGGAACTGCGTGATGATGATAAAAAAACTTATGGAGGCAAGGGTGTGTTGAAAGCTGTGAAAAATGTAAATGATAAAATTGCTCCGGTATTGATCGGAAATGATGTGGCGGATCAAACTGGTATTGATGAAATGATGATACAGTTGGATGGCAGCGATAATAAAGGAAAGTTAGGAGCAAATGCAATGCTTGCAGTTAGCATGGCGGTGGCAAAAGCTGCTGCTGAAGAAGCGGCGCTTCCATTGTACCGATACATTGGTGGTACAAATGCAAAGACGCTGCCGATACCAATGATGAATATTCTAAATGGCGGTGCACATGCTGATAATAAGATCGACTTCCAGGAATTTATGGTGATGCCTGTTGGCGCATCAAGTTTTAGTGAAGGTTTGCGCTGGGGTGTTGAAATTTTTCATGCACTGAAAACTGTATTGAAGAAAAAAGGATTCAGCACCAACGTAGGTGATGAAGGTGGTTTTGCTCCGAATATTCAATCAAACGAAGAAGCAATTGAAACTGTATTGACAGCGATCGATGCTGCTGGTTATAAAACGGGTTCACAAATTGTAATTGCAATGGATGCAGCCAACAGTGAATTGTGGAATAGTAAAAAGAAGAAATATGTTTTTCATAAAAGCAGTGGAAAAGAAATGACGAGTGAGCAGTTGGTGAAGTACTGGGACAAATGGGTAAAACAATATCCGATCGCTTCAATTGAAGATGGAATGGCTGAAGATGATTGGGATGGCTGGAAATTGCTGACAAAAACTGTTGGCGATAAATGTCAGTTGGTTGGTGACGATCTGTTTGTAACAAACGTAACAAGATTGCAACAAGGAATTGATAAAGGGATCGGCAATGCGTTGTTGGTAAAAGTAAACCAGATAGGAACTGTAACAGAAACCATTAATGCTGTTACATTAGCGCAGCATAATGGATATAATACGATCATGAGTCATCGCAGTGGTGAAACAGAAGATACAACGATAGCGGATCTTGCTGTTGCATTGAATTGCGGACAAATAAAAACTGGTAGTGCATCAAGAACTGATCGGATGGCAAAGTATAACCAGTTGATAAGAATTGAAGAATTGCTGGGTATGTCTGCAATTTATCCGAAAGGAAAGATTAAATTTGGAAGCCCATCCTAAATCCTTCCCGATGGGAAGGACTTTAAAATTCCTGATTATGGAAAACACATCTAACAATAACGCAACTAAGCCCTTCCTTCGGAAGGGTTTGGGTAGGCCACTAAACCTCATTCCTGCCTGGCTTAAAAACAAGTATTTTTTAACAGCCGGAGCTTTTGTTGCGTGGATGCTTTTTTTTGATCCCAAAGACGTTTTTACTCAGATTCAACACCAGCGGGAGTTAAAGGAATTGCAGGTGAGCAAAGCTTGGTATCAAAAAGAAACCAGCAAAGAATCCGTTGAGGCTGAGCAACTTAAAACAAACCCGGCTATCATAGAAAAATATGCCCGTGAGAATTTTTTAATGAAAAGGGATAATGAGGACATATTTATAGTACCGGAAAAACCCGATGTTAAGAATAAATAAGCGAATCCGGCACAATATGGCAACCTAAGCGCCGTTTAAATAACGGACGTTTCGAATTTCACTCATTTAAGGACACAAAATTTTAGGACATCAATTGGATTGCCAATGACAAACTTTACCCCCGAGGATCTTTTATTGTATTTGTACAAGGAGACAACTCCCGAGCAAACTACCGCTATTGAAGAAGCATTAAAGAAAAGCTGGACACTACGTGAAAAGCTTACTGTATTGAAAACTTCGATGCAGCGGTTAGACAAGATCGAACAATCACCCCGTACTGAAGTCGTGCTGAATGTTTTGAACTACGCAAAGGAGAAATCAGAGCAAACAGTTTAAAGATTCAAACAAATTATTAGCATCATAACAGAAATGTTGTGATGCTTTTTTATTTACCCCAATACCCTACACTACCGGCAGGCAGTTCCTAAATGGGCTTACATCGCCCAAAACAGGCAACCCAAACTTTTTTAATATTATTGCTATAAGAACTATGACAATCTAAGTTCCCTCTTCAAGGGGAAAGGGGGTAAGTATGAATAAAAAAGAACGCTACGCATTTGTTATTGACTATTTTCAAAAACACTTACCGGAAGCTGAGACTGAATTAGAATATGAAGATCCTTACGAATTGCTGGTAGCAGTTATTCTTTCTGCACAATGCACTGATAAAAGAGTGAACATAACAACACCTGCTATTTTTAAGAAATTTCCAGATGTGGCTTCATTAAGTAAAACAAATTTTGATGAATTGTTTCCTTTTATAAAAAGCATTTCCTATCCAAATAATAAAACAAAACACCTTATTGGCATGGCCAAAATGGTGATGGAAAAATTTGACGGTAAAATCCCAATGACCATTGATGAATTAATACAATTACCCGGTGTAGGAAGAAAAACTGCGAATGTAATAACATCCGTTGTTGACAAACAACCTAACATGGCCGTAGATACACATGTATTCAGAGTAAGCAAAAGAATTGGGTTGGTTCCTCAATCTGCTTCTACTCCATTTGCTGTTGAAAAGGAATTAGTAAAAAACTTTCCTGAGAACTTAATTCATAAAGCACATCACTGGCTGATACTACATGGCCGCTATGTATGTGTTGCAAGAAACCCTAAATGCGAAGAATGTGGTGTATCATCGGCTTGTCGCTATTTCGCTGTAAATGGCGGCTTTAATTCATTAAAAACCACAGTAAAAAACCAGCGATCAAAAAATAGTAATAACTAATCTGCATTTACTAATTTTACGTACTTACTTACCTCCTGTCTTTTCTATCCGCACTTCCTAAGAAAAAACTCCTTTTTAAACCTTTTGTTCAATGGAAATAAATAACAGTTATAAGACCGTTCATTACCAAAGCAAAGTTTCTTTTCAACCCTTGCTTAGTGTACTGAAAAGAACGCTTTATCATGGTTCGTCGGTGGGAGCTAAAAAACTTTACTCAGGGATACTTGAATATGCAGATCAACATGCCGAACTGCAACAACCCATTGATGACCTCACAGCACTTGAGCCACATCATGAATGGATGGAGATGTTGTTGAGTATTATCTTTCCACCTACTGCCAGCGAACATGAAATGCTTTATTCTGTTGGTCTTCCATTCTCATACACTACTATTTATACATCCCGCCTTTTTAACTTGCTATTTATTGAACCTGGAACAAAAAATATAAAGATCCCCGATAAAGAAACCGGGAGAGATATAGAGCATGACAGGGCAATTGGCGCATATAATCTTATTCTCAGAAAATATTGCAATTTTCATGCGCCTGAATTTGTGTCATCAGTGCATCCTTATCATGATCCGCATTCAGGATTGATTAAATACATGGAACTGCAATTGGATACCCGTTACATCGAAGTAAAATTCACCGGCAGTCATCTTCCCATTCCTGAAGATTTCATTAATAAAAAAGATCATGGGCTTTTGTCAATAGAAGAATTACAGAATAATATTCCGATAGACCAGTTTGCATTTGAAGGAATTGTTATTGGCAGAGTGATCGATGTGACAGAAAGAGAAGTGATATCACAAATGAAATCTGAGCTGCTGAATCTCAATGCATTTTCAGAAGGAGTTGTTTATCATAAGCTACAAGACCTTGTTCAATCGCTTATTGGTTTAAAAGATATACGCATCGGCATCACTCCCTTTTTTAAAGTAAATGGCCATTATGTTTTTTCAGAATTACATAACAGTAACAGTCTTTTGTTCAAGCATTACAAAGCGGTGATGGAAAGAGACAGTGTGAATGATTGCTGCCGGGAGTTATTTATGGAAACAGATAAGCCGGTCATATATGAAAAGGTCGATGATGATGTTGTTAAAAAAATTGATTATCTCGGCTTTTATTTTGACCAGGGTTATCGCAGTTTGATACTGGCGCCATTAAAACATAATGGAGATCTGTGGGGTATTCTTGAAATAGGCTCCGATCATGAAAACAAACTTAATTACAAACACATTTCAAAGCTGGATATTGCCATTCCATTATTTACCCGTGCTATTGAAAAAAGCGCTGAGTCATTGGATAACCAGATCGATAAAGTAATTAAAGAACAATTTACTGCTGTGCAGCCATCTGTAGAATGGAAGTTTACAGAATCCGCCTATAATTTTATTATACAAAAACAACAGGGCAAAGATCCCAAACCTGAAAGAATAGCATTTGAGTCAGTGTATCCTTTATATGGTGCTATCGATATTCGAAATTCATCAGTTGAAAGGTCGCAATCAATACAACTTGATTTTATTGAGCAGTTGCAAATGGCAGCAACTGTGATAAAAAAAGCACAGAACAGCATGCAGTTTCCCTTACTGCAGGAAGTACAGTTCAAAATTGACAAACATATTTCTTCGGCAAGCGATGTATTATTGAATGACGAAGAAACAGCCATTCATGATTTTTTACAAAACCAGGTGACTTCAATTTTTAAACATCTAAAAGGAACAACACCGTCCATACAAAAAGATATTGATAACTATTTTGCTGCGCTTGATAAGAATATCGGGATGATCTACCATCACCGGAAAGAATTTGAAGAAAGCATTGCGAAAATAAATGAGCAAGTGAGTAGGTTTGTAGACAGAGAACAAACTTCTGTTCAACAGATTTTCCCGCATTATTTTGAAAGATATGTTACCGATGGTGTAGAGTTCAATATTTATATTGGCCAGGCACTTGCTCCAAGAAAGAAATTCGATGACTTGTATTTGCGAAATATGAAAATGTGGCAACTGACCACATTAGCAAAAGCTTCACGACTTACGAATGAGTTGTGCAAACAGCTAAGCCATCCAATGAAAACAACACAATTGATCCTTGCACACAGTACGCCTATCTCAATCAGTTTCCGTACTGATGAAAGAAAGTTTGATGTTGATGGAGCCGGCAATATTCGCTACGAGATTATTAAAAAAAGAATTGATAAGGTACATATAAAAGATACCAACGAACGATTCACTCAACCGGGTAAGATCTCAATTGTATATAGCCAGCCAAAAGATGCTGAAGAATATGCGGAGTATATCGAATTCCTGCAAAATCAAAAATTATTGAAGCCTGGTATCGAACATCATGATCTTGAAGAACTGCAAGGTGTGGTTGGATTAAAAGGATTACGAGTAGATGTTCAATACGAAGACGATAATTTGACCAAAAACCCTCCACTTTCATCTATGACAGATGAACAGCTATTAAAAGGAAAATAATTATGACAAAAAAAGGCCGCATAAAGCGGCCTTTATAATTTACAAGACTGTCTTTAAAATTTCCATCCCAGTCCGATCAATGGAAGTTTATCTTCTTTTGATGCAGTATAAGCAACTGTAAGCACAATGCGCTTTAATGGTGATATCCAAATTCCGCCACCATATCCACTCAGCGATTTTGTACTGGTACTGCTCTTATCATAAATTTTACCTGTATCATAAAAAGCAAATATTCCAAAAGATGCAGGGAATAAGTAAGTTTTAAAATTAGCTATTGCCAGGCGAAGTTCTGCCTGATTGAAAATTTTTGATTTTCCAGCAAACCTGTATTTACGATAACCACGCAAATGCTCGTCACTACCGAGATACTGTGCCTGAAAAAACTCAAAATCACCACCGAAATTAACTCCTCCTCCAAAACGGTTTGCAAATACAAGTCTTTTGTTTATTAATTTAAGATAAAATGTAAACTCAGAATTTAACTGTGAGAATGTATTGCTTTGATCATTCAAACCTGACAGATAACGATAAGTTGTTATCCAGTTAATTCCCTTTTGTGGAACGACCTGGTTATCCCTTGTATTAATAACAAAAGAAGCTTTGGCGCCAAAAAATGATTGCTTGGCAAAAAGTGTGGTTTTATCAACACCCGGAATAGTTGTAACAATATTACGAGCTATGTTATCGGTTGAATCAAGTTTATAAAATTCAGCGGTAGGACCAAAAGCGAGAATTACTTTTTCGGAAAATCTTTTCCTTATTAATAATGAAATATCGCTAAGGTTATATCGTGCCCTGTAATAACGAAACTCTCCGGGTTTAGTTTTATCATAAATGGAAGCATCACCGTATCCAAAAAAATTGGTGGTATTATTTGGCGCTTTGATATCTATATCGGTCAACAGGTCGCCTGTTTTTCCAAACACACTGATGTATTCAGCATAATATCGTACATTAAATGCCTGGGTAGAAAATGCATATTGTATATTGAACTGATGCATGTTTTTATAAGGCTCCTTACGAAACCCATGCCTGACAAATTTCAGTGAAAAACCAAGGTATAAGCCATCATCACGATTGTAATTGAAAGAAACCATCGGTATTACCTGGTTATATTTATAACCAAGTTGGTTAAAAGAATTTACCAATGTATCGTTAGCAGTTTTATTTCTTAGATCTCCGCTCAGTTTATTGTTCTCACTCTTCATATCATACACAATGTTGCCACCACCCGAACCTTTGTTTTCAAAAATATCTTCTCCATCCCCACCGATCATCCTGATCTTTATTTTATCATTAGTTCCTGCTATTATAAATCTATCATCACCTCCAAATCCATAAAGATTCAATTCTTCAGTTACTTGTGGATCAAATGTCCGATCATACATCAAAGAAGATTGCTCGCCTTCTTTTGTTATTTTATAAACTTTTAATTGTACAGAGCCATCACTGTTGCGAATAATATCGAATAATTCTTTTTTATCGCTTCCTGTTATACTTACATGTTCAGAAAGAAAACGGTAATACTGCATCACTTCATCTGCCAAATACTGGCGTCTTGCTTTTAATGTGGAAATGATATTATCACCTGATATAGCTCTTATTTCCCGTGGTTGTTGATTGATGGCTTCTTCAATGACTGCATCTGTCATTTTAGGAATAAATTCATCCACAGCTTTTTTCCAATCCTTTTCATTTAATTCATTTAAAAAGAAACGATCAAGATTGCGTGCAGCAAAATTGAAGCGGTTTATATTTTTTGCTTTAGCATCAAAACCCTGCAACTGCGGAACCAACCATGGCCATTTTACCATTCCTGGTATTACACCGCGATTTATATAAAAGGCCTGGTCTCTGTCTTTCGGAATAGGGTAATATAATTTCCCTTTGTCCTTATCTACTGCACCCCATGTCCATTGACCTTCGTGTCTGTCCAGATCCATAATATACATGTCCAGGATCCTTAATCTTAGCAATGCAAGCTGATCAACTTCATTATCATTATCGTCTTTTAATTTAACTACCACTTCTTCGGTATCATAATCTTTGCTTACAGAATCTGGCATTTTATTTTCAAAATAAGCAAGCAGGTTTTTAAAGTCATCTCTGAATTCACCCAATTTAGGGTCATCGGGTATGTATACTATTTTTACGTCAAGCGAAGGCACACCGGCAGCTCTTGCAAGTGCCGGAACTGATAATGCCGCATAAGGATAGGAAGCAGACACACCATCAGCTACCAGATCCTCTGCCGCCTCGCTTTGCAGATCCATCGGCAAAGTTTTGCCTGTAATAAATTTTTGTATTGAACGAAATGAGTATTGTCTGCCGTTCGGATTTTCAAGTCTTAAGGACTTTGTTTGTTTTCCACCGCCTCTTTTAACTGGCGTCAGACCTCCTTTTTCGGTTGATAAATTAATAACCGGAACGGTGACAGGAGTTTTCCATTCTGAGCGGTAATTGGAACCCATCCAGAATATTTTACCCCCATTTGTTTTAAATGTGCTATTGGCCGGAACGGTCATTGAATCTGTTTGGGCCTGGGTAACCAATGTAACAATGGAAAAAACAAAAAATAAAACGGTAATAAGCAATAGTCGGTTTAAGCAGTTCATATAAATAATTTAAATAAGTAATGGAATAATGCGGTTTTTCAGGATCGTTAACTGGAGTTTGTAATAGGGCAAATGATATTGCACTAAGTTATTACGTTTAAATGTACAATGTTTTTACTGAAAAATAAAAGCTGGATGCTTTATGCATATTTTGAACAAACCCTGGATGATTTTGCAGTTGCAGAGTTTATAAAACCATGCCATAGCTGAATTTTTGCGTAACTTACCTGTTTTTAATATGCTGTAGAACAGATGCTGATGATCAAAAAGGCTTCTAACCGATTCAGCTAATCGACGGCACGGTTTTTAAGTAATAATTCGAGTGATTGCAAAAGGCGGTTACTTTCAGGCAATCTTTTAAACCAGGTTTAATTTACCAATGGCAATGAAAAAAATTATATGGCTCTGTATTCTCCTGATTCTTGGCTTTCATTTTTCATTGAGTGCACAATCTGATACTATCAGCCAGCGTATTGTACTTATTGGAGATGGTGGTGAGTTAACTAACGGAAGGCATCCGGTAGTGGAAGCTATCAAGCAATTCATTAAGCTAGACAAAAAAACAACTGTACTTTTTCTTGGTGATAATTTATATAATACAGGTCTTCCAGACGATCAGTCAGCTCTTTACCAAACAGCCAAAGCTGTTTTAGATTCTCAATTATCAGTTGCAGAAAATACACAATCTCAGATAATCATGATTCCCGGAAATCATGATTGGAAAAATGGCGGAAGAGATGGTTATGAAGCCATCATAAGGGAACAATTGTATGTTGACTTATTAAATAAACCCAATGTTCAGTTCTATCCGAAAGATGGTTGCCCCGGTCCTGTAGAAGTAAGTCTAGGCAATGACGTTACCCTTTTGATTTTTGACAGCCAATGGTGGATACACCCTTATGAAAAACCAGGTATTGAATCTGATTGCGATTGCAAAACAAATGAGGAGTTGTTAACTCAAATTGAAGACATAGTGACCCGCAATTCTAAAAAACTTGTTCTGTTTGCATGTCATCATCCATTTAAAAGCAATAGTGTGCATGGCGGCTTTTTCACTTTGAAGCAACATATTTTTCCGCTTACTGATATAAGGCCAAACCTGTACATACCGCTTCCTGTAATTGGATCAATTTATCCAATTGCAAGAAGTGTGTTTGGAACGCCGCAAGACATGAGCCACCCTAATTATTCAAACATGATAAACCAGGTGACAGCAGCCGTGAAATCGCATCCAAATGTTGTTTTTGTTGCCGGGCATGATCATGGTTTGCAATTGATACAAGACAGCAGCTATAACTATATAGTAAGCGGCGGTGGTTGTAAAATAAATCGTGTGTCGCAAGGCAAGAACAGTCTTTATGCAGCATCTGAAAGAGGGTTTGCAGTAATGGAAGTTTCAACCAATAAAAATGTTACGGTTTCTTTTTATACAGTAACCGATTCGGTAAGAAATCCTTTTGGCACATCGCTTCTTAATTTTTCTTCTTTGCCTGAAGCAACAGGTGATTCTGCAACCCGTGTAGTGAATATTCCAAATATTAAATACAAGGATACCGTTAATATATCTGCAAGTGATAAATACCAACCAATTAGTGGTTTGAGAAAATTTGTTCTTGGCCAAAATTACCGTTATGACTGGTCAACACCTGTGAATATGAAAGTCTTTAATGTCGCAGTTGAAAATGGACGTTACACTATTCTTAGTTTAGGTGGTGGTAAACAAACAAAATCATTAAGACTAAAAGATAAAAATGGTAAGCTATGGGTATTGCGTGTCGTTGATAAAAATCCAACAAAAGCATTGCCCGAAGATCTTAGGGCATCGTTTGCAGGAGATCTTGTGCAGGAGTTTAATTCCGCCGCACATCCATATGCGCCGCTTACCATTCCTGACCTGGCAAAACCATTGAATATTGCAGTTCCTCATCCGCAATTATATTTTGTACCCGATGACCCTGCACTTGGTTTTTACAGGCCATTGTTTAGAAATACCGTATGCATGCTTGAAGAAGTAGACCCATCTTTTGACGGGTCTGATACAAAAAGCACCGCAAAAGTTTTTGATAAGTTAGTTGATGAAAACGATCATCGTGCAGATCAGTTTGCAGTACTAAGAGCAAGATTGCTTGATATTCTTATCGGTGATTTTGATCGTCATTTTGATCAATGGAAATGGGCGACAAGTGATACAGGAAAAGGCAAACTGTATTATCCCATACCCCGCGACAGAGACCAGGCATATTTCTATTCTGAAGGAAAATTAATGAGAGCATCCAGCAAGAATCTTTTACCATTCCTTGCAGGATTCAGAAATGAGATCCCACAAGTAAACTGGCTTAGTTTTGCTGCAAGAGATTTTGACCGTTTATTTCTTACAGACCTTGATGAAAAAGAATGGAGAGAAACAATTAAAGAAGTTCAGGAGAAGCTTACTGACACAGTAATAACAAATGCATTTAAAAAATTACCGCCGGAAGTGTATCCTATCAGTGGTAAGACCATGACTGAAAAACTTATAAACCGGCGCAATGCATTAACAAGGGCCGGCATCACCTATTATAAATTTATTTCAAGAGAAGTAAATGTAGTTGGCAGCAATCAAAAAGAATATTTTAAAGTAAGTAATCATGGCCATGGCCTGCAGGTAAGAGTATATGCAAGAGAAAAAGGAAGTGACACAAGTTTTGTAATGTATGACAGGATATTTGAGCCATCAAATACCCGTGAGATCCGCTTGTATGGATTGAATGATGATGATCTTTTTGATATTGATGAAAATGCAAGTTCAAGAATTAAGATCCGCATAATAGGTGGCAAAGGAAATGACACTTTCAATATTCGTGGTAATGTGCCCAACATGATCTATGATATGAATATTGAAGGCAATTACATTAAAAGTACCAGTCATACCAAGAATCGTTTTTCAAAAGATCCGCCTGTAAATTCTTACAGCATTCTTGGTTATAAATATAATAAAAGCAGTTTCCCTCAAATACAAATTGGAGCAAATTCAGATGATGGATTTGTTGCCGGTATAGGTTTTTCAAAAAGAACCTATGGTTTTCGGAATGAGCCTTATGCTACAGATCAAAAATTTGCAGCTCTTTATTCTCTTGCAAGGGGAAGCTATCGTTTCAAATACGAAGGTGAATTTAATCACATCACACGCAACACTGATCTTTTGTTAAAAGGCGAATTCGGGTATCCTAAAGTCACTAATTTTTTTGGATTTGGCAATAGAACAAGAATTGCCGAAAACACAAACTATGGTTTTTACAGAACCAGGTTCAGATCGGTTGAATTACAAGCATTGTTTCGTGAACGGGTATTTGAAAGATTGCACCTGATGGCAGGACCTTATTTTTTCCATTATTGGAACAAGTACTCCGACAATGCCGACAGGATATTAGGCAAGCCTTCAATAAATAATTTAAATCTTGATTCAGCAAAATTGTATAGCAAAAAGACATGGCTGGGTGTTAAACTCGCAATGAAGTTTGACAACAGGAACAATGAAATATTTCCAACCCGTGGTGTAATATGGGAAAATGAATTTGTTGCTTCGGCCGGCATGAATGGAAACAGTAAGTCATTCACAAAGCTAACTTCTGATATGACGATCTATGCAAGTCTTAGCGATCCTGCAAAACTGATTGGTATTATTTCATTTGGCGGAAGCAAAATTTTCAGCAGATCATTTGAATATTTCCAGGCAGCAAATATCGGAGGCAGTAATTTACATGGCTTCAGAGCAAACAGGTACACCGGCAAATCGTCATTATACGGAAGTCTGGAATTCAGATTCAAATTATCTGAATTGAAATCTTATATAATGCCCGGCCCTATTGGTCTACTTGGTTTTTATGATATTGGCCGTGTATGGCTAAATGGAGAGACTTCTAAAATCTGGCATTCGGCGTACGGGGGCGGCATTTATTTTATTCCTTATAACAGGTTTTTGGTTTCTGCATCTGTAGGTTTTTCAGCACAGGAAAAACTTTTCAATTTCTCAATAGGGTCAAAAATAAATTTAAGCTTTTAATGCTACCGTGGGATTATTGAATCTAAAAAAGCGATTTTTAAAAACAACTGTGACAGAATAATACTTACAATGATTCCTACAAAACTTATAGTGCCAACCGGATCGGCAGTAAACAAACGAAAGCTGCCAATCATTTTAATAATTGCAATAAGCTGGACAGTTGCTGATTTCCTTCTTTTTCTTGTTCAATTAACTTCAGACTCTTTTTCATTTAAATATAGCGAGCCCGGTTCAAATACTTTTAAAGCTATTCTATTACGTGAAGCAAATGTGCTGTTGGTAAGCTTTGTTATTGGCTTCTTGCTTGTTTCAGTATTAAGAAGATTCATCCCGCATTCTTCGCCGTGGGTTAATGTTATTATCAAAACAATAATTCTTATAGCGGCTGGACTTATCATGAGCTTCCTGATTTATATTTCGTATGAATTAATAATAGGAAACCGGACTTTTATTGCATCAATAAACAGGTTTATTCAAAATACTTTCCGTGCCGGTTGGATCATACCAAAAATGGCGGAGTGGACCGTTTTGTATATACTGACACAACTTGCTATTGAAGTAAATGAAAAATATTCCCGTGGTGTTTTTTTTGATATTATGATGGGAAGATATCACCAGCCACAGGAAGAAAAAAGAATAATTCTTTTTATAGACTTACGGAACTCAACACCTATAGCCGAAAAGCTCGGCAACAACTATTTCCCCTTTATCCGTGATTTTATTTTTTGCATTTCTGCAGGCGTTATGGAACATGATGGCCGCATTTACCAATATGTAGGTGATGAAATTGTTGCCTGGTGGCCCAGCTCAAAGTTGAATGCAAAAAAAGCAATTAATTCGTTAATTGAATCCAGAAAGATTTTAAACAAAAACACCAATGTTTTCATGAGGAATTATGACATTGTTCCCGAATATAAAGCAGGTATGCATACAGGAATGGTTACAGTGGGCCAGGTGGGTATTTCAAAAAAAGAATTGGTGATGAGTGGAAATATAATCAACACTGCATCAAGGATACGAAGTGCATGTACAGATCTGAATCAAAAATTTCTTGTATCAAAGGATATAATTGACTTGCTGGAAATGGAAGAATGGCAAAGTGAAAGCATGGGCAATGTGGACTTGAAAGGGAAAAATGAGAATCTTGAATTATTTGCATTAAAAATCTGACCGCATAAGACCATAGTAAATGACTACTCAAGTCAAAACAAAAAAAGCATGGCTCGCAATTTTTACAATTGAGTTTTTACTCGTGTTGCTTTTACTTTTGGCATTGGTCATTTTTATTTATGCAGCCCGTGAAATTTTTATTTTTAAGGATTTCACTTTTGATCAGGATGTTTTCAGGGCATTGACACCTTATATTACTCCGGGCCGCACAAGTTTTATGAACCTTATTACTTTTTTAGGAAAGCATGATGCATTGATCCCGCTGAATATTTTACTCATTGGCTATTTTGTTCATAAAAAAAAGAAATGGTTTGCAATTCGTATAGCCGCTTTGGCATTAAGCAGCCTTTTATTGAAATTCATTTTGAAATTTTATTTCCAACGTGAACGTCCGGATATCCCGGTGATCGAAAAAGTTGGCGGCTATAGTTTTCCCAGCGGGCATGCATTGATCGGTGTGGTTTTTTATGGGCTTGTAATTTTTGTTATCTGGCATGAGGTAAAACAGAAATGGCTGAAAATATTACTCACAGTTTTCTTTGTTATTCTTATTCTGCTTATCAGTTTCAGCAGGGTATATCTGCGGGTACATTATGCAAGCGATGTAATTGCTGGAATGGCCGTTGGTTTTATCTGGCTTGTGTTATCACTCCGCATTATTCACGGAATTGAAAAAAGATACATTGCAAGAAAAACACTCAGGACAGAAGGGCTTGAGTAATTATTTTAATCCGCATTTAAAAATAGTTAGCGTTTCTTATAGGGATAATGAATGATGCTACCCGGTTGATACAAACCTTCATTGGAAATATACAGATCACCATTGGCACCAAACGTGATGCCTTCTGGTTGAGGAAAATAACTCTCATCTAAATAAATAGCCTGTTCAACATTTCCTTCAAGATCGCAGATCAAAAGTCCTTTGCCATCCTGCGAACAAACAATAAATAATTTATTAAGCTTTGGATGAATTGCTGCACCTGAGGGTTTGCTGCCGAAGTTTGGGTTCTTTAAAAGCTTTCTTACTTTGGCTACATCAATGGTAAAACAAGGTTCTGTGTCAAATTCATTTGTAGTAAGATTGAAACTATATGCAGGCTTTGCTTTCTTTACTTCAAGATCAGGACAACTCTTACACAACATAACAATTCGTTTTCTTGCAGAATCCATATACAACGCTTCAAAGTCTGCGTTCTTTAATGCAATTTTAAAAATCGAAACCGTATCCTGCACCCCCGGCTTTGGCACTTTGTATATCCTGCCCCGACTTTCCAGTACATAAAAATATTTTTCATCCATCACGATATCTTCAAAATCCCCTCCTTTTGGTGCGAATGTAAATGATGTCGTTGTGTCTTTGTTGGCAAAGTCAACTATAAAAATTTTGGGCTCCTCATCATTGACTGAAGCCACTTTCATTCCATCATTCATAAAAACCATTCCTGATATTTCCTTCACCTCATCCTTTAAAAACTTTCTGTCTCTGTCTTCGTTGCTATATCCGCTCATGGCGCCGGATAATAAGCTGGGCTTATGCCCTTGCCCATTGCAGGATAGAAGAGAAATAAAAAAAATTACCGTTATACCGGATAAAAAACCTCTATTCATAAGTATCTTCTTGTTTTATTAGCTTTAATTGATTCTATCGTTCCAATTTACGATGTTTTTATCCTAAATTTATTATTCCAACAAATTGTTTTATGACTTCAGGCCACTTTGAATTACTCACCCGTGCACAGGAATTTATCACTGATCACTATCGCAATCATATAAATCCATCGTTTGTTTTTCATAACCTCGTGCATACACAAGAGGTAGTTGCGGCCAGCGAAGAAATGGCCGAGTTTTTCCAGCTACAGGATGATGACCGGTTTGCACTTTCAGTTGCGGCCTGGTTTCATGACAGCGGCTATTCAAAGGGTGTTGCAAAAGATCATGAATCGGAAAGCATTCGACTTGCAACTGAATTTTTACAAAAAGCAAATGTATCGCCTGAAATAATTCAAAAAACTGTGGCCTGCATTGAAGCCACCCGTTTACCCCAATCTCCGACCTCACTTCCTGCCAGTATTATTTGTGATGCAGATCTTTCTCATCTTGGCACGCAGGACTTTTGGTTAAAAAGTAAATTACTCCGTCAGGAAATAAATGACACTCATGATGTAAAAATTGGTAAAAAAGAATGGCGAAAAATAAATATCCGTTTTCTTGAAGGACATAAATATTTTACTGATTATGCCCGTAAGAAATATGATCCTATAAAACAGGAGCATTTAGATGATCTGAAAAATAAGAACAACGGTAAAGATGAAAAACAAAAGGTTTCAAAGAGTGATGAGAAAAAAGAGGATAAGAAAACCGATGCCAAAGCCGCTAAGAAAAACATCCCTGTAGTGGCGGTAGCCCCAACAGAAGACAAAGACAAAAAGAAAAAAGAAAAAGATGCTGCGGATAGAAATGAAAGAGGTATCAGTACCATGTTTCGTATCATGAGTAATAGCCAGACAAACCTTAGTGCAATGGCTGACAGCAAGGCCAATATCATGATATCGGTAAACTCCATTATTATATCCATCATGATATCGGGTTTATTGACGGTAGTAATATCAAACCCACATCTTGCAGTTCCATTTTTCTTATTGGTTATTGTATGTATAACAGCAATTGTATTTTCAGTATTGGCAACCCGTCCAAAGATCACTTCAGGCCGTTTTACCCCAGAGGATATTCAAAACAAAAAAATCAACCTGCTGTTCTTTGGTAATTTTTATAATATGAATTTGCAGGAGTATGAATGGGCAATGAAAGAAATGCTGAACAGCCGCGATTATCTTTATGACAGTATGATCAAAGACATTTATTTCCTTGGAATAGTGCTGGCAAAAAAATATAAATTTCTCCGCATCTCTTATAACATCTTTATGTATGGCCTTATATTGGTAATGATCGCATTTGCCGTTGCCATATTCTTTTTCAAGCCGCAGGCCGAAGTATTAGGTTAAAATAAAAAATCCACTCCTTTAAGTTGGAATGGATTCAGTTAATTATAATTAAACCTTTTTAAAAATATTTCTTCAATTCTTCTACCAATTCAGTTTTTGTAATCGGGATACCCATGATCTTATTATATCCTTTTGCATCTACAAAATAAACATCACGGATAATTTTTATAAGCTGGCCGTTATTGATCTCAGGAACTATTACAATTTCATAATTTCTTAAAATATCACCAAGGTTTTTTGGGAATGGACGCATATAGCGAAGATGTGCATGAGCAACAGATTTTCCTTCAGCTAACAATTCTGCAACTGCACTTTTAATAGAGCCGAAAGTAGAACCCCAACCAAGCACTAGCACCTTTCCTTTTTCAGGGCCGTTATCAATTGTTTGCAAAGGAATATAATCAGCGATCTTATCAACTTTTGCCTGTCTTGTTTTTACCATGTGCTGGTGGTTATCAGGATCATAGCTTACGTTTCCTGTACCATCTTGTTTTTCCAAACCACCAATGCGATGTTCAAGACCTGCAGTGCCTGGTATTGCCCATGGGCGAACAAGTTTCTCATCTCTTTTATAAGGCATCAATTGTGTTTCGCCTTCATCCAATGCGGTTTTAAATTTTACTTCTATTGCGGGCAAATCGGCGCTTTTTGGAAAACGCCATGGCTCGGCGCCATTCGCAATATAACCATCACTTAAAAATATTACCGGCGTCATGTGCTGTACAGAAATTCTTGCTGCTTCATAGATCGCACTAAAACAATCGCCAGGTGTACTTGCCGAAACTATTGGCATAGGACACTCTCCGTTTCTTCCATAATAAGCCTGCAATAAATCCGATTGCTCAGTTTTTGTGGGCAAACCAGTTGATGGACCACCGCGTTGAATATTTATAACGATCAAAGGAATTTCTAACATTACGGCCAGACCCATTGCTTCTGCTTTTAATGCAATGCCTGGTCCGCTTGATGTTGTTATACCAAGACTTCCACCATAAGCTGCACCAATAGCAGAAGTAATAGCAGCGATCTCATCCTCTGCCTGGAAAGTTTTTACGCCAAAATTTTTATATTTAGCAAGGTCATGAAGGATATCCGAAGCCGGAGTAATAGGATATGAACCGAGGAATAATTGCAATCCGCTTTTTTGTGAAGCAGCGATCAATCCTAACGTCACCGCCTGGTTACCCATGATGGAACGGTATTCACCTACTTCCATCTTTGCTTTTTCCACTTTATAAGTAGTGGTAAAAGTTTCGGTAGTGTCGCCATAATTATAACCAGCCTGCAATGCTTTAATATTACTATTTAGTATTTCGTCTTTTTTCCCAAATTTTTCTTTCAAAAAACCAATAGTGCCGTCCATACTCCTGTTGTACATCCAATAAAGAAAACCAAGTACAAACATATTTTTTGCCCTGTCCTTTTCTTTCATCCCCATGGTAATATCCTTCAAAGCCTCACGGGTCATCTTGGTCACATCCATTTTGATCACATCATAATTACCAAGGCTTCCGTCCTCTAAGGGATTTACTCCTTCCATGTAATTGGCCAAACGAAGATTTTTTGCATCAAAGCCATCGGTGTTTGCAATGATCTTTCCGCCTTTTTTTATTTGCTTAAGGTTCGTTTTCAATGCGGCAGCATTCATTGCTACCAGCACATCGCAAAGATCACCGGGGGTAAAAATCGGGTTGCTTGAAAAGCGAAGCTGGAAGCCACTCACACCGGGTAAGGTTCCCTGCGGGGCACGGATCTCAGCCGGGAAATCCGGAAAAGTGGCAAGGTCAATACCGAGCATGGCGGTATTATTGGTAAACTGAGAACCGGTAAGCTGCATACCATCGCCGCTATCACCGGCAAACTTTATTACTACGTCGGAAAGTGTTTCCTGTTTACGGGTCATGAAAAAGAAATTTGGACTGCGAAGTTAAGGTCTTTAACAAAGAAATGGATAAGCAAAATCAGTAAGCGGTATGAACCGGTATTTAGAAAAGCTTTAACCAAACCGATTTGCAAATGGCCTGCTTCACATCATAATTTCATATCTCTAAAACCACACACACATTTTTATGGGAACAAGCACCACTGATGATGACGGCGAGTCTGCTGCTCACATTTACTACAATTACATTTACAAGTATCGCATTCCTGTTTTAATTATCGTTTATCTCGTTGCCTGCACCAAACCTATACAAGATGGCCGGCTAAAAATAAAACCTGTTGTAAAAAACAACAGTGATAAAGAAGAAACCGTGCAGGTAATAACACCGGTAAAAAAGAAAAAGAAAAAAATTTACCTAACGTTTGATGATGGCCCTAACAAAGGCACAAAAAATGTACTTGACATTGTAAACGATGAAAAAGTTCCAGTAACATTTTTTATTGTAGGCGAACATGTTTTTGCCAGCGTAAATCAAAACAATACATGGGATAGTTTGCGAATAGCAGAGCAGATAGAGATCTGCAATCACAGCTACACACATGCATTGCATAATAAATTTGAAACATTTTATCAATCACCTGATACGGTTATTGCCGATTTTCAACGTGCCCATGACAGCCTTGATCTGAAAAATAATATTGTAAGAACTCCCGGACGAAATACATGGCGCATCGATAGTCTTCAATTCACTGATCTGAAAAAAAGTAAAGAGGCTGTTGATTCATTGCAAAAAGCTGGCTTCATTGTAATGGGCTGGGATCTTGAATGGCATTTTGATCACAAGGACCTGACTGTAAAAAATTCTGCTGATGATCTGCTGAGACAGATCGATAGCGTTTTTAATAGTAAAAAAACAAAGTCGCCGGAGCATCTTGTATTGCTGGCTCATGACCAGGCTTATCAAAAAGCAAAAGACTCAACCGAGTTGCGATTGTTGATTCAAAAATTGAAACTAAGAGATGAGTATGAGTTGTCGATAGCAAGTAACTACCCGGGTGCTTCAAACTGATCAGCTTACCATTATATTTTCCTCCGAAAGCCGTCTTTAACCAAGCGGCTTTTTAAGTTCAATTATGCGACATTCATTTTAAGCGATACCCAAAAAGGGGATATATTCAAATTTCTGAATAATTTATATTCGTAGAGACATATTTAAAATACGGTCATGAAATTTTGGATAGTCATAATTATTAGTTTTTTCGTAATAGCATTTAAATCACCTCTGGCGGCACAATCCGTTAAAGATTTAAAAAAAGCTACTAAGAAAAAAGAAAAAGCCAATATCGATTCTTTATTTATAGTTTATTCGCTGCCAATAAATGTATCGTACACTAATGATTTCACACAACCTGGTATAGCAGACTCTTTAATTGCATTGCTAAAGCGAAGAAAATATCAATATCTTGATAGCTCGGCTAATGCTGAATTATTTAAGGCAAGATTAAATGAGTTGTTAGGCGGGAAGAATCCGGAAGAAATGAGAGAGATTATTGCTAAAACCCAATCCGATAAAAATTATCTTATCAATAAAGTTCAATCTGCCGACCCTTTTTCACAACAAATACAATTGTCTTTTTTAAAAAAGGATTTCGATATAAATTATATAAGTGTCAGAAGATTTAATTATCCGAATGCAAAGAAATTCCGTGATTGGTTTTTTACATATTCGGATTCAGAGCCCTCTGATCAAGTTGCCGACCGTATATTGGATTCTTTGATCAACAAGAAAGAAATCCAATGAAAAAGAGAAATGCAATAGGTAAAGGAATCTGATCGCAGGTTAACGGTTGATTCTCCCAAACAGTGTTGCTCTCTTTGCAATATCATTGATTAACGTTACCATCTCAGTCACAAATACCTGGCAAAGCCGGCTATTTTCATGTCATTTCTTCTTATAAATTGATAAACGGCGTTTGGTTGCCAACGGGATTTCTTTACCTTTCCGTTCCTCTAAAAAATTCATTTATGAAATTAAGACTACTTATGGCTTTTGCGCTGTTTCTATTTTTCGGAGGAACAGTTGTTGCCCAGACAAAACTTGTAGAAAAGGTGACCAAAAAAGGAAATGAACTTGTTATCCCTTATGAAAAATATGTTCTCTCAAACGGGTTAACACTGATCATCCATGAAGATCACAGTGATCCGGTGGCACACGTTGATATTACTTATCATGTTGGCTCGGCAAGAGAAGAGATCGGCAAATCAGGCTTTGCTCACTTTTTTGAACACATGATGTTCCAGGGAAGTGACCACGTTGGCGACGAACAACATTTTAAAATAGTAACCGAAAGCGGCGGTACATTGAACGGAAGCACTAACCGTGACCGCACCAATTATTTTCAAACAGTACCAAGCAACCAGGTAGAAAAAATGATCTGGCTTGAAGCAGACAGGATGGGCTTTTTGCTTGATGCAGTTACTCAACCAAAATTTGAAGTGCAGCGGTCAACTGTAAAAAATGAAAGAGGACAGAATTATGATAACCGTCCTTATGGCTTGGCGCAGGAAAATATTGCAAAGAACATGTATCCTTATGGTCATCCTTATAGTTGGCTTACGATCGGGTATATTGAAGATCTGAATAGTGTTGATGTTAATGATCTGAAGAATTTTTTCCTTCGCTGGTATGGACCAAACAATGCTGCAATAACAATAGGTGGCGATGTGAATCCAAAAGAAATAGTGAAGCTGGTTGAAAAATACTTTGGCTCTATTCCTCGTGGACCAAAAGTTGAAGAGATGCCAGTAATGGTTCCGGAATTAAACAGTCATCGCTTTGTTTCTTATACTGACAACTATGCAAGAGTGCCTCGTCTTTATAAAGCATACCCAACTATTCCGGCCTATCATGCAGATATGGGAGCTTTAGCTTGTCTGGCTCAAGTTTTAGGACAAGGAAACAATTCAATTTTATACCAGGAGTTGGTAAAAAAACAGGTTGCTTTGCAAGCATCCGCATTTAACCAGGTATCAGAATTATCCGGAGAGTTTTCATTCCAGGTTGCTCCATATCCCGGCAAATCACTTGCAGCAATGTACCTCGCTTTAACAGAGGCTCTGGAAGTTTTTGAAAAAAGAGGTATTACTGATGAAGACATTGAAAAATTCAAAGGGGGAATTGAGGCACAATTGATCAATGGATTGCAAAGTGTTTCAGGTAAGGTTTCACAGCTGGCACAGTTTCAAACATTCACCGGCAATCCGAATATGATCAGCAAGCTGATAAAAATGTACCAGTCAGTTACCAAGGAAGATGTAATGAGAGTGTACAATGAATACATTAAAGTAAAGCATCCAGTTGTATTAAGTGTTTTACCAAAAGACCAGGATAAATTGACAACTGCAGAAACCAATTTTGTTATCAACAAACAAAATTATGTCGCTCCATCTTACGGTTATGAAGGTTTGAAATATGTAAAAGCAAAAGATAAGTTTGACAGAGCTAAAATGCCGGCAAGCGGTCCTAACCCGGTTGTAAAAGTTCCTGCATTTTGGAGAACAGATATTGGTAATGGAATAAGAGCAATCGGTACTGAAAACACAGAGTTGCCGACAGTAACTTTAAGTATAAAAATTCCAGGTGGACATTTATTGGAAACCAATCGTCTTGAAAAAGCTGGTATTGCTTCCTTCTTTGCTGATATGATGAATGAAGACACAAAGAACTACAGCGCTGAACAAATGAGCCGTGAATTGCAAAAGTTGGGAAGCTCAGTAAATGTTTCAAGCAATCTTGACGGAATTACTTTTTCTGTTCAGTGTTTGAAAAAGAACGTTGACGCTACCTTGAAACTGTTGGAAGAAAAAATGTTCAGACCAAATTTCAAAGAAGAAACATTTGCAAGAATTAAAAAACAAACGGTTGAAGGATTTAAGATCGCAAAAACACAACCTGCTACTGTTGCCAGTGCAGTATTTGCAAAAGTAAATTATGGTGATAAACATATTCTTGGTGTAGCAGAAGATGGCGATGAAGAAACAGTGAAGAATTTTACACTGCAGGATGTTCAGCATTACTATGATAATTATATGACCAGCCAGGGTGTGAATGTTGTTGTAGTTGGTGATATAAAAGAAAGTGAGATACTTCCAAAACTTGCTTTTCTTAAAAATTTACCAAACAAAAAAGTTGAGATACCATCTATACCTGAGGCAAAGCCGGTTGATATGACAAGAGTGTATATGGTGGATGTTCCGAAGGCAGCACAAACAGAATTCCGTGTTGGCTATAATACAGGTTTGAAATATGATGCTACAGGAGAATTCTACAGAACAAGATTGATGAACTATGCTCTCGGCGGTGGATTCAATGGCCGTCTCAATATTAATCTTCGTGAAGATAAAGGTTGGACCTACGGTGCACGCAGTGCATTTACGGCAGATAAGTACAGCGGAGAGTTTGAATTCAGCGCTGGTATTAAAGCAAATGCAACTGACAGTGCATTGAAAGAAGTAATGAGAGAATTAAAAGATTATGCAACCAGCGGTATCACTGAAGATGAAATAACATTTATGAAAAATTCATTGGGTCAACGTGATGCATTGAGCTATGAAACAGGTTTCCAAAAAGCCGGATTCATCGGCCAGATATTACAATATGATCTGCCTGCAGATTATGTTGATCAGCAAAATAAAATTTTGGCAAAAATGACCAAAGCTGAAATTGACGCATTGGCAAAAAAATGGATCAACCCTTCTAAGATGAATATTCTGTTGGTTGGTGATAAGGCAAAAACAGAAGAAGGTGTAAAAAAACTTGGTTACCCAATTGTTGAGTTGGATGCAGATGGAAAAGTGAAGGGAGCAAAAGCTTTCTAATTTTTTTACGTTGCTATAAATGAAAGAAGCGTCCCATAATTATCGGGACGCTTCTTTTTTATTTTTGATTTTAATGGAATTTGGAATTTCTACTCATCTTCCATCACCATCTAACAGGTTGCCTAACCCGCCCAATAAACTTCCTTCTTCTTTCCGCTTATACGTTCCGTAAGCAAGTATCCTGCTTGCAAGACGACTGATAGGTAAAGATTGTATCCAAACTTTTCCGGGTCCACGAAGTGTAGCAAAGAATAATCCTTCGCCACCAAACAATGTATTTTTTATACCGCCGACAAATTGAATATCGTAATCACAACTTGGCGTAAATGCAACAATACAGCCCGTATCGATCTTTAAAAGCTCACCGGGTTGTAATTCTCTTTCCATCACATGACCACCTGCATGAACAAAGGCCAATCCATCACCTTCCAATTTTTGCATAATGAAACCTTCGCCGCCAAATAAACCGGTACCAAGTCTTTTCTGAAATTCAATTCCAACGGCAACTCCTTTTGCAGCGCATAAAAAAGCATCTTTCTGGCAGATCATTTTTCCACCAAGTACCTGTAAATCCATTGGAATAATTTTTCCCGGATAAGGTGAAGCAAACAATACTTTCTTCTTTCCCTGCCCGGCATTGGTAAATGCGGTCATAAAAAGACTTTCGCCGGTAAGCACTCTTTTACCTGCACTCATTAGTTTTCCCAAAAAACCTTTTTCCTGTCCCCTGCCGTCGCCGAAAATTGTTTCCATCTGCACTCCTTCATCCATCATCATAAATGCGCCAGCTTCAGCAATTGCAGTTTCGGTAGGATCAAGCTCGATCTCTACGCATTGCATTTCTTCACCGCGGATCAGGTAATCAATTTCATGATTGGTTCGTGATGCTGTACTCATTTTTTTAAAAAAATTTACAACAAAGTTAAGTGTAAGAAAACACCAGTTT
>Ga0209797_10000216_pt1 | contig 27570 bp, 22 predicted proteins | sample DOMMetBare3Fresh_2_FD_187472 | JGI IMG/M metagenome (GOLD analysis project Ga0209797, IMG submission 187472) | Wetland sediment microbial communities from St. Louis River estuary, USA, under dissolved organic matter induced mercury methylation -... | ecosystem: Environmental > Aquatic >... | reverse complement strand
GCGAAACGGCGGAGCGTGACCTGGCAGAGGGGCTGCCCCAACTGGGCGGCTACCTCTTCGGCCAGGGCCCGATTGGCCGAGCCGCTCATGAGCAGCATCTGGCTGCGTGACAGCGAGAGGTCCGTCATAATTACAGCCCGGAAAAATAGTTAGGACCCATGGAACGCGTCAACCGTCGGGGGGGCGGCAGGCCGGATCTCTGGACGAATGAGGCACGAGTGAAGATGTTCGAAGTGCGAGGCTATGGTGCGAATGCCACACCTGCGGACTCGATGCCTCCTGATCAGGAATTGGGCGGAGTCCCGCTAGCCTATTGGGAGACTTAAGGTTGCAGAATATGCCACTGTCGCCATTGCTGACATTGAGAAGTGGCACGGCTTTGGCTACCCCTCGGACGGTCGAATGACACGGTGTCGCCGCGTTCCCGCGCCACAACCTACTTTCACCCTGGGGCTTGGACCCAACACTATGCGCTCCTCCCGTCTGCTTACCCTGGTTACCGGCGCGGCGTTGCTCGCGGCCTGCGGCGGTGATTCGAACGGACCGGCGAACGTCGCCCCGACCGCGGGCTTCACCAGCGAGTGTACCGATCTGAGCTGCTCGTTTACCGACCTGAGCAGCGACAGCGACGGCTCGTTGGCGTCCTACGGCTGGGACTTCGGCGATGGTGGTACCTCCGGCGCTCCGAACCCCAGCCACACCTTCGCCGCGGCGGGCACGTACAACGTGACGCACACCGCGAAGGACAACGATGGCGACACCGGCAGCATCACCCGGACGGTCACCGTCACGGCTCCCCCGGTGGTGGGGGGTCCGACGGCGGACTTCGACGTGGCGTGCGCCGCGCTCGACTGCAGCTTCACCGACCAGAGCACGGCGGGTACGTCGGCCGTCGTGACTTGGGCCTGGGAGTTCGGGGACGGGGCGACGAGCCCCGCTCAGAACCCGGCTCCGCACCGCTACAGCGTGACGGATCTGACCGTGTACACGGTCGGACTGACCGTCACCGACAATAACGGGTTCACCAGCAGGAAGACGAGAACGATCACCGTATCGCCCCCGGCCACCTTCACCTGCGGCACGACGCCGGACTGCGGTCTCACGTTGTTGGCGGACGCCGTCGTCACCGTGACCCTGACGAGCGAGAAATGCACCGCGAGGAACGACAGCTTCATCATCACGGCACCGGTGGAGGAAACTCTCTTCACGGACGGCTGCTATTCGCCGACCCCAGGGACGCCGGAAGCCAGCTTCCAGCTCAATAACGGGAACGCCTACACCGCGGGCACCGAAATCCGTGCGGCAATGATCTCGGGGTCGGTCAAGCAAGTCTTCGCCCCGGCGGTGCGCGTGACGGGGGCGTATCCCTCCTGGACCGTCAACTTCGATGACGGCGAGCGGTGTGCTCTGGGCGCTACCACCTGCGCGGAGCCTGACTTCGACGATCTGGTGTTGACCATCACGGCCACACCGTAGTAACCGCGGTTGTCACAGCACGGCGGCCGCCGGGCGAAGCATCGCCTGGCGGCCGCTGTCATTTCCGGGCCCGGGTGTGGACGGGGTGCGGTACTGGGAACGGGGGCGAGATGAGTTGGCCCTGGTGGATTCGAACCACCATTGGCGGATCCAAAGTCCGCTGTCCTGCCGTTGGACGAAGGGCCAATCCGAGGAACGTACACGCGAAGCGCGCCGGGGTAAACGGCCCGCGCGGCTCGGCGGCGGCTCCAGCCTCCAGGTGCGAATGACCTCGCGCACGCCGGCGAGGTCGAGCCAGCGGCGCCCGGCTCAGCGGGGTGATTCGGAGGCTAACGGCCCTTGGCAGGGCGGCCAGGAGCTCATCCAACACACCTCGGATTCGGTCCGGGGACTCGCCAGGTGCCGCGCGTGGACCAGAGCTCCGGCGGCGCGCATGGTGCGTTCTACACCCTCACGGCCCGTGACCGCGCGCCTGCGCGACCCGCTCGAGCACGCGGAGCGTCTCGGTGGCGCACCGGCTCCACCGGAACTCCGCACTCCGCTCGCGGCCGGCGGCGACCAGCTGCGCCCGCAGCGCGGTGTCGTCCAGCACGCGGCGGATGCCCGCGGCGATGCTCTCGACCGACTCGGGGTCCACCAGGACCGCGGCCCGTTCCGCCAGCTCCTTGGTCCCGTAGCGGTCCGCGGTGACCACGGGGCACCCCGCGGCCATCGCCTCGAGCACCGGCAGTCCGCAGGACTCGAATAGCGACGGCAGCAGCAGGGCATCCGCGAGCGCGTAGAAGGCTGCCAGTTCCTCCTGCTCCACCCAGCCGGGCCAGCGCACCCATTGCGAGATGCCGAGCACGTCAGGCTCCTGGAGGTCGCGCTCCGAGAGGAACCGGTTCTCGCCGCCGGCAACCACCAGCGGAATGCCTCGCTCAGGGCCGGCGCGCGCGTAGGCCTGAATCAGTCGAGTGAAGTTCTTCGGGGGGTAGATCGCGCCGGCATAGAGCAGGAATCGCTCGGGAAGGGAGTACTTCGCCCGGATCTCGTGCAGCCGGCGTTGCTCGACCGGACGTCGAAACACGTCGTCCACGCCGGAGTACACCGTGACCACGCGATCCGGCGGGACAGGCAGGTACTCCATGACGTGCTGCCGGGTGATCTCCGACACCGCAATGATGGCGGCCGCCTTGGACGCATACCGAGGGATGAGAAACCGATGGCTCAGGCGGTCCGCGAACCGGGACGCCCAGGGCATCACGTACCAGTCCAGACCATGGCAGACCCACACCGAGGGACAGCGCCCGCGCAGGGGGATGGAGTACTTGGGATTGAACAGCACGTCGATGCGGTGGCGCCTCACCGCGGCAGGCACGGCGAGCTGGTCCCAGCCGGCCACCGTTCGGGCGGCAATCGCCACCTCCTCGACCGCCGGCTCCGTTCCATACGTGCCGACCAGGGCCGGATTCCGGTAGAGCAGGACCAATTCGTGCCCGCTCCCGAGCTGCAGCAGGGCCTGCAGCAGCCGTCGGGTGTAGACCCGGACGCCGCCCTGGTGCTGGTCGTAGTGGCGCAGCATGACCCCGATTCGCATGGCGCGATGCTCCCCGAGTGACTCGACGGACTAACCTACACGGTGGCCGGCGCGCGAGGCCAGCGGTCTCGCCCTTCGCGGCAGCCTGCTGCCGGCATCGTCAGGATCTCCCGACCTCCGGCGCGGGTGCGGGAGCGGCGCTCGCCAGAGTCTCGATTGCATCCAGCCGTCCATGCCTGCGGCCGAGCATCATGCGGGCGTCGTCGCGGTCGCGGACGGAACGGTAGATCGCGAACAGGGAGGAGCCGGACCCGCTCATCCGGCACACCAGGGGCCGGGTCCCGGCCAGCGCCTCGAAGGCAGCCCGGATGGCGGGCATGTGTTCGAAGACCGGGGACTCGAAGTCGTTGCCCGCCAGGCGGCCAATGTCCCCCCAGCGGGAGAGGGCATCCAGGTCGAGCGCCACCGCACCGCGCCGCGCCGCCGACTGCCGTGCCGCATCCAGCCAGCCATACGCCTCTGCGGTGTCCACGCCGCCCGGCGGGGTGAGCAGCAGCGCGGGTGCTGCCGGCAGCGGCGGGAGCCGGAGCAGCCGCTCCCCGCGCCCCCAGGCGAGCGCGAGTGGCGCGCCCGACACGAAGAATGGCACGTCGGCGCCCAGACGTGCCGCGAACTGGAGCAGCTCGTGGCGCGGAACGGCGCTGGCCGCCAGGACGTTGGTGGCGAGGAGGGCGGCGGCCGCATCGCTCGATCCGCCGCCGAGCCCGGCGCGCGTGGGAATGCGCTTGGTGAGCGTCAAGTGGACGGCGAAGCGCTGGCCGGTGGCCTCGAGCACCAGCGCGGCCGCCCGCACCGCCAGGTTCTGCTCCGGCGGTCCCACGTCCGCCCCCTCGACCTCGATGGTCACCCCCCGGCCCTCCCGCCGTTCCGCGCGCAGGGTGTCCGCCAGGCTCACCAGGCAGAAGAGCGTCTCCACTCCGTGGTAGCCGTCGCTCTCCCTCGCGAGCACCCGGAGGAAGAGATTGAGCTTGGCGTGTGCCGGAACGACGGCGGCGGGTTCGCTCATGGCCGCTGCGGCGCGCGGAGGTCACTCAGGGCCAGCGGCGTGCGTGCCAGCGACCAGGTACCGAGCAGGATGATGGGCAGGAACGTCGTGGCGTGGAATGCGATCGCGTAGGAGGAGGCGAGATCGTTAGGCACCCCGTACAGCGCCAACGCCGCCACGATCGCGGCCTCGAACTGGCCCACGAAGCCCGGGGTGAGCTGAACCGAGATCCCGAACACGAGAATCCCCTGCATGAGCAGCGACCCGAGATAGCCTACCGGAATCCCGAACGCCCCGAAGGCCACGTAGAACGCCAGCGCGTTGGTGAGCCACAGCACGAGCGACCAGGCGATCGTCCCGGCCAGGAGCGTGGGTGAGCGCAGGACGGCGAGCCCGTGGCGCACTCCCTCGATCAGGCCGACGATGCGGTCCACCAGGCTGCCGGCCGGCAGCACGAGGCGCACGAGGCGCTCAGCCGCCAGAGGCAACGCCACGACCAGGATTGCCGCCACCAGGGCGGCGGCGGCCATGGCTCCTGCTGCCTGGGCGGCGTGCCGCACCGAGAGCCCGCCAACCGCGATGTTGGGCGGAAGGTCGGAGGCGAGGAGCGCCACGCTGAGCAGCGCCACCACGCTCAGGCCGTCGAAGATGCGCTCGACGGCGACGGAGGAGAGCGCCGAGCTGAAACGTGCTCCTGCGAGGCGCGAGGCGGCGAGCACGCGCACGAGCTCGCCGGCCCGGAACGGCAGGGTGTTGTTGGCCATGAACCCGATGGCGACGGCGTGCCAGAGCGGCAGGGGCGGCAGCGGGGCGCCGTCCCCGTCGCGGAGCAGCAGGCGCCACCGCACGAGCCGCATCGGGTACGTCAGGGTGGCGAGCACGACGGCCCCGAGGAGCGGAACTAGGCGCGCGTTCCCGAGATGGCGGAGGACCTCGTCGAGATGGACGCCGCGAAGCGCCCATACTAGGAGCGCGATCCCGATCGCCGCGCCGAGGACCGTCGAGAGGAGTCGCCGCCGGCCGCTGCCAGCGGCCGCGAGTTCAGGGCTCGGCAAGCGCGAGCGGGACGAGGTCGAGGAGCTCCTGAAGCAGCGGCTGGATCGAAGCGAGGCCGCCATTTCGCGCCAGCTCGTCGGCGAGCTGTTGCCGTACGGTCGCGGCGCGCTCCAGCGCAGCGCGACCGCGATAGCACAGGACGCCGATCTCGATGGTCACCGGGCCTTCGGCCGCTGCGCCGGGCGCCGGGAGACGGACTCGCCCCACCAGCGCCTCCAGCGAGACGGGCGCCGCCCCGCGCTCGCGACGCAGGCGTTCGTAGGTGCGGAAGCTGCTCTCCATGCCGCCGGAGGGGGCCAGCGACTCGATCGGGACCACCTCGGGTTCCGCCGCCGCCTCCGGCTCCGCCACCTCCGGCCCGGCGAGCTCCGGCGGGTGAAAGGCGAGGCTCTCGATGGGGACGACCGGCGCCTCGTCGTACAAGAGCGACTCGATGGGCACGATCCGCGGCTCCGGGGGCGGCTCCGGCGGCGGCTCGGTTGCGGGGGCCGGCGCCGTCAGGTGGGCGGTCGGCGCCACCTCCGCCAGGCGGAGCCCGTCGAGCCGGTACGCAGCGTCGAGGATCCGCCGGGAGATGGGCATCCGGTCCTCCGCGTCCGCGACGGCGCGAAGCAGCTCGCCGGCCTCCCGCAGGCAGCTCACCAGGGCGGGCGTGGCCCGGGCGGCGACCCCGGCGGCGAGCGCTTCCCGCGCCGACCGCGCGAACACGGCCAACGCGCTGGCCACCGGGTCTGGGCCCGGCGCGCCCGCCGTCCGGAGGGTGCCGAGGAGACGGTAGAGTCGAAGGTCGCGCTCGATGGTAGAGCGCGCGGCAGCGATCAGATCAGCGCTCTGGCATAGATGCTCGCCGTGGCTCACGAGCTCGAGCGGGCCGAGCGAGGCGGCCATGGTGAACTCCGGCCGAGCCACCGGCGGGGTCACCGGGTCGGGATCGCCATCGTAGTACAACGACTCGATCGGGACCACGTCCCGCTCGACGGCGAAGGCGCGCAGGAGCAGCTCCGTGAACCGGCGGGCCTCCTCGGTCTCGGCCTCCGGCTGACCATGCTCGGCGATGTCGCGTGAGATCCGTGAGAGCGCCACCGACGCGGCGGCCATCACGTCGTCCACCCCGGGCGGGGGCGCGAACAACCGGGTCAGGTCGCCGACGGCTAGCTCGATTCCGTCGAGCATCTCGGGCAGCGGCACCAGCTCGCCCAGCTCCGCGAGCCCCCGGAGCGACTGCATGCGACGGATGACGGTGTAGAGCGGCTCGCGGTCACCGGGCGAAAGCCGCAGCGCACGAGCAGCGCGGTCCAGCGCGCTGGCGATCAGCGCGCCCTCGCGCGCCACGAAGGCGCGCACCCCGGCGCTGAGGTGACCGTGCTCGTCCCGGTGGGGAGTCGTCTCCGCCGTGGCGGCGCGGCCGGCAAGCGACTCGAGGCTGAGCCCCAACCGCACGGTTCGCGCGGTCTCCGCCTCGCCCCATTCGCGCACCCGCCGCACCAGCAGTCGAAACTCCTCCACCGCCTGCGCGGCCTGCTCGCGGGTGGCAAGATCCCACGGCCGCCGGCCGTCCCGGTACGCACGGGCCAGCCCCTCGAGCCCCGCCGCCGCGCGCGCGATCGCCTGCTGGCCCGCCATCAAGGCTGAGCCCCGCAGCACACGGGCGGCTCGGAGGAATTCATCCCCGGGCGGCCCGTCGGCTCGGCCCACGAGGCTGTCGAGGCGGTCGAGGCACTCTCCCGCCTCGAGGGCGAAGAAGTCGGCGGCGGCCATTGGGTTGGTCATGGATTCTAAGGTATCAGCGCCTCGCGGCGCGCACCAAGTGGAGCATCTCTTCGACCGCCGCATGCATCCCGACCATGACCGCTCGGCTCACGACGCTGTGGCCGATGTTGAGCTCCTCGATCTCGGGGATCGCGGCGACGGGCATGACATTGCGGTAGGTAAGGCCGTGGCCGGCGTGCACGAACAGCCCCATGTCGGCGGCATGGCGGGCGGCCCGCCGCAGCTCGTCGAGGGCCGCGCTCCCCTCGCGCCAGGTATGCGCGTAGCGCCCGGTGTGCAGCTCGATCGCCGGCACCCCCAGGTCCTTGGCCGCGTCGAGCGCGGCGAAATCGGGGTCGATGAAGAGGCTCACCCGGGCACCGGCCTGTTCGAGGCGGCGGATCGTGTCGCGGAGCCGTGGGCTCGGCCGGGCGAGATCGAGTCCGCCCTCGGTCGTGACCTCCTCACGGCGCTCGGGGACGATGGTGGCCTGATACGGGCGCAGGTGGCAGGCCGCCGCCAGCACGTCGGGGCTGGTCGCCAGCTCCAGGTTGAGCACGCGGACGGCCGGGGCGAGACGTTCGACGTCCGCGTCCTGAATGTGGCGCCGATCCTCGCGGAGATGCACGGTGATTCCGTCGGCACCGGCGGCCTCGCACAGGCGCGCGGCCTCGAGCGGGTCGGGCTCGTCGGTGCGCCGGGCCTGTCGCACCGTCGCCACGTGGTCGATGTTGACATACAGCCGTTGCGGCGTCATTGCTCGGGGCCCCGCGGCCGGTTAACTTCGCTGGCTACCACTCCCCCAACGAGAGGTTTGTGATCAACCGACGGTGGTTCGCAGCGGCCCTCGTCCTGGCCGCCTGTAGCGGGACCGGAACGGGCCAGGTGCACCCGGCCAACACGGCCTCCGCCGCGGTGGAGAGCTTCATGCGCGCCGTGGTCGACAGCAATCTCGACGCGATGGCCGCGCTCTGGGGCACCGAGCGGGGCTCGGCGGCGCGGACCCGGCAGCCGCCGGATTATGAGCGGCGCATCGTGGTCATGCAGAGCTATCTCAGACACGACGATTCCCGAATCCTCTCCGACGCCCCGGACGGCTCCGACGCCCGGCACGCCGTTCAGGTGCAGCTCCGACGACAGGCATGCACGTGGACGGTGCCCTTCACGGTCATCCGCCTCACGGACGGCGGCTGGATCATCAACCAGATCGACCTTACGGCGGCCGGCAACCCCGCCCGCGGGTGCGAGCCGTCGGCCTTGGACAGCACCGCCGCAGGCCAGTAATTCTCGGGAACCGTCGTCCCCACCGCCCCTGTTATCTTACTCCGTGAGCTCGAGCAGGATGCCCGCGGTCGCCTTCGGATGCACGAAGGCGATCCGGCGCCCGCCGGCCCCGATCCGCGGCACCTCGTCCACGAGACCATAGCCCGCGGCGCGGCAGGCGGCGAGCGCGGCGTCCAGGTCCGGCACCCGGTAGCAGATGTGGTGGATGCCCGGCCCGCGGCGCTCGAGGAACCTGGCAATGGGACCGTCCCGAGCGAGCGGCGCGAGCAGCTCGACCTCGGAGTCGCCGAACGGCAGTGACACGACGGTCGCTCCGTCGGCCTCCTGGGGCGGGTTTGGGGCAAGGCCGAGGACGTCCCGATAGAAGGCGAGCGCCGCAGCGATGTCCGGCACGGCGACTCCAACATGCGCAATGCGGGGGCGATCAGCCAAACGATCCCTCCGGAGATCTGGTCGAGACGGTAACAACCACAGGAGAATAACATCATGGCTGCGTCGAATGCCCAGACGGTCCACGTCACCGACTCATCGTTCGCCAGCGAGATCGAGCAGGCCAGCGGTCTCGTACTGGTCGACTTCTGGGCGACCTGGTGCGGCCCGTGTCAGATCGTGGCCCCGGTCCTGGAGCAGCTCGCCGGGGAGTACGCGGGGAAGGCCAAGGTGACCAAGGTGGACGTGGATGCCAATCAGCGCACCGCCATGCGCTTCAACGTGCGGTCGATCCCGAGCATCCTCTTCTTCAAGAACGGTCAGCACGTGGACACCGTGATCGGCGCGGTACCCAAGGCGACCCTCGAGGGGAAGATCAAGCAGCACTTGGCGTAGAAGGCGGAAAGAGCAGCAGGGGGCCTACTCTCGGGCGGGACTGTCCAGGACGCGTGCCAGGCGCCGGGTTCAGACCGCCCGCGCGCGTTCGCACCCTCCGCTCCGTGACCTCCGCTGCGTGTTCCGCGCCTTCTCCACCCAGTCCGCCGTCTCTACCTTACCAGCCATGCCCGGCACCCTCTACATCGTCGCCACTCCGCTCGGTAACCTCGGCGACCTCTCGACGCGGGCCGCGGAGGTGCTCCGGACGGTTCCCGTCGTAGCGGCGGAAGACACCCGGCGGACCCGAGGCCTGCTCACCCATCTCGGGGCCGCGCCGCAGCTGCTGAGCTACCACGCGCACTCCGAGGAGCGGCGGCTGGGAAAGCTGCTGGGAATCCTGGGCGAAGGCCGCGACATTGCGCTCGTCTCGGATGCGGGCACCCCGGCGATCAGCGATCCCGGGGCCGAGCTCGTCGCAGCGGCGCGGGCGGCCGGCGTGACCGTCGTGCCGATTCCCGGGCCGTCCGCGGTAGCCACCGCACTCTCGGCCTCCGGCCTGAAGGGCGACCGCTATCTCTTCCTCGGCTTCATCCCGCGGAAAGGGAGTGAGCGGGCTCGGCTGCTGGCGCGTGCGGCCGGGGAGGAATGGAGCGTCGTGTTGTTCGAGGCCCCGCCCCGGTTGGTGGATCTGCTGGAGGACCTGGGGAAGGCCGCAGGCCGAACCCGCCGCGCCGTGGTGGCCCGGGAACTGACCAAGCTGCACGAGGAGCTCCGCCTGGGCACCCTCGAGGAACTCGCGGGCTATTATGCCGAGCATCCTCCGCGTGGTGAACTCGCCATCGTGCTCGAGGGCACCGGAACTCCGGCCGCTCTGCCGGACCGGACCGAAGACGCGGTGGCGCAGGCGACGCGCCTGCTGGCCGACGGGCTCACGCGCCGGGAGGTGGTGCGCCGGCTGAGCGAGAGCCATGACTTGGGCCTGTCTCGCAACGACGTCTATCGACTGGTCATGGAGCTGCCCGGATGAGCTGTCGCGCTCTCCCGCTTATGCTGGTGTTGCTGGCGCCCACCGGTGCCGCTGCCCCGAGCACGGCCGTGCCGGTCATGACCATCGGAAGACTGCACTACGGCGGCGGCGGCGACTGGTACGCGAATCCCTCCAGTCTCACCAACCTTCTCGCCGCCATCCGCACTCGAACCGAGCTGCAGGTGGCCTCGGCGGAGAAGGTGGTCACGCTCGACGAAGACGAGCTCTGGAACGTGCCCTACATCTATATGACCGGGCACGGCAACGTGCGCTGGAGCGAGCCTGACCTGGCGATCCTCCGCCGGTACCTCCTGCAGGGGGGCTTTCTGCACGTCGACGACAACTACGGGATGGACGCATCGATCAGGCGTGAGCTGGGTCGTCTGTTCCCGGATCACCCGCTGGTCGAGGTGCCGCTGGACCATCCCGTGTACCACCTCGTGTACGACTTCCCCAACGGCATTCCCAAGATCCACCAGCACGACGGCAAGCCGGCGCAGGGTTTCGGCATCTTTCTCGACGGCCGCTTGGCGGTCTACTACTCGTACCAGTCCGACCTGGGCGACGGCTGGGAGGACTTCGAGGTGCATCGTGACCCGCCGGAGAAGCACGAGGCGGCGCTCCGCATGGGCGTGAACCTTTTCGCCTACGCGGTCGGGTACGGCGGGTGACGACGACGGCCACCCGCCTCGCGCTGCAACGGCTCGCGCAACCGCTGCGGACGCGGGCCACGCTCGGGTGGGCGGCGCTCGCGCTCGGGGTGGGAGCGCTGCTCCTCGGGATGGCCGCGTGGACGGTGCGGCTTGGCTGGCTCGAGGCCCCGTACTGGGTGCTTGCCGCGTGGGGCGCAACCTGTGCCGTCCTCGTGGCCGTGGCCTCGATGGCGTGGAACGCCCGCGCCCGGCTGTCCGCGGGCAGGGTGGCCGGGCGGCTCGAAGAGCTCGGCGCATGGAGGCGAGGCGCTCTCACCGCGTTGCTCGGCCGATCGGCTACGGGAACGAGCGAGTCGTTGCTCGAGTTGGCCGACCGCATGCAGGCGGACGAGGTGGTGCGACGGGGAGCGACCGCCGTCGAACCGCTGGCTCGGGCGGTGCGTTCTCTTGGTCTGGCGGGCCTGGGCATCCTGGCGCTCGGTCTCGCGGCGTTGGGCTCCGCGGGACCGGTGGACGACCCGGTCGCCGCCTTGTGGCACCCGCGGCGTGCCTGGGAGGCCACTCTGGCGCCGGTCCGGATCCGGGCCGCGCACGGCGTGGTGGACCGCGGTGACTCCACGGCGCTCGAGCTCGAGGCCTTCGGTCGTCGCAGTGCCACCCTCTGGCTGCGGGCGCCAGGAGAGGGGTGGCGGCCACGCGGGGTTCACTTGGACTCGCTAGGCCGCGCTACGGTCACGACGGGCGCGCTGCAGAGTGATCTGTTCGCCCGTCTCACAAGCGGGCGCCGCACGTCGGACACGGTGATGATCCGGGTCCGGCTCCCGGTGTTTCTCGGGGCGCTCAGCGTCACGGCCCATTATCCGGCGTATCTCGGATTGGAGGCCGAGCCCGTGCCGACCGGGGGCGACACGCTTCTGTTGCCTGCCGGCACCCGCCTCGAGACGCGTGGCGAGGCGACAGCACCGCTCGCCCGCGCCGCCTGGGTCACCGGCGGGCGGATCGCCGCGCTCTCGGTCGAGGGCGGCGGCTTCAGCGGGAGCTTCGTCCCCCAGTCCTCCGCCGAGTATCGCCTGGGGCTCGCCACCACCGGTGGTGCGCCGCTGACGTCGGACACCGTCCGGCTGCCGATCCGTCTCGTGGCGGACAGCGCGCCGCGGGTGGACGTGCCGGTGCCCGGGGCGGACACGCTCGCCCCGATCAGCCTGCTGGTCCCGCTGGTAGTGGATGTGCGCGACGACCACGGGATCTCGAGCGTGACGGTCGAGAGTCGTCGCATCAGCCGCCTCGGGGTCGTGGATGCGGCGCGGCGGGAGGCCGTGATGCTGCCCGCCGGCACACCGGACCGCGCCATTCTCACGCACACGCTGGACCTCACCCGGCGCGGTCTCCTCCCGGGCGACACGGTGCGCTATGTCGCGGTGGCCGCCGACAATACCCCACAGGGTCAGACCGGTCGTTCGCGTGAATACGTGCTCCGCCTGCCGACGATGAGCGAGGTGCGGGCGGCGCAGCGACTGGCCAGCGAGGCAGTCTCCAGCCGGCTCGACTCGGTCGCGGCTGCCAGCAGGCGACTCGAGCGGCAAACCGGCGATCTCGCGCGCGAGCGACCGCGGACCTGGGGCGGCGCGGGCGAGAAGAGCGGCGAGTCGCTCTCGTTCGAGGAGGCCAAGAAGGCCGAGGGGATCGCCCAGTCGCAACAGCAGCTGATGCAGCAGGCGGAGGCGCTCAAGCAGTCGCTCGAGGCGCTTCGGCAGAGCGCTGAAGCGGCCGGCGTGGGCGACACCGCATGGCAGCGCGAGCTGTCGGAGATCAGCGAACAGCTCGAGCGGGCGCTCTCCCCCGAGCTCCGCGAGCAGCTGCAGGAGCTGCAGCAGTCGCTGCGAGACCTGGACGCCGAGCGGACCAAGGACGCGCTCGAGCGACTGGCCGAGGCGCAGCGGGAGACCCGCGAAGCGCTCGAGCGAAGCCGTGAGCTGTTCCGGCGCGCGGCGCTGGAAGGCGACCTCGCCAACCTGGGCAAGGAGTCGCGCGAGCTCGCGCAGGAGCAGCGCGAATGGAACGACCGGGTGGAATCGGCGGACAGCGACCGGGCCGCACAGGCGGAGCGCGAGCTCGCGACCCGCGCCGCCGCGCTCGCCGCCGCGCTCGACCGCCTCGGCAAGGCCATGGACGACGAGGCACGGCAGCGCCGGCTCGATGCCGCGGGCAATCAGGCGCAGCGGGCCCGGACGCAGATGGGGCAGGCGGCCTCGGCGAGCGAGCAGGGTCAGCGGCCCCGGGCGCGACAGAAGGGCGAGGAGGCGGAGCAGTCGCTCGAGCCGCTCGGGGACCAGCTGCAGCAGGAGCGCGAGAGCATGCAGCAGGAATGGCGCCGGGAAGTCGTGGCGGCCATCGACCAGGCGCTGGCGGAGACCAGCCGTCTGGCGGAACGCCAGCTTGCCGTGCAGGAGCAGCTTCGCGGCGGGGGCGATGCCGGCGGCCGGCTGCGGGCCGAGCAGGGCGCCCTCGAGGAAGGGGTCCAGCGGCTGCTGGAGCAGGTGCGAAAGACGGCCGGCAAGAACGCGCTGGTGCCTCCCGACATCGGTGAGGCGCTCGGCGCCGCACAGCACCAGATGCGGCGCGCGCGCGAGGCGATTGCGAACGCCACGCCGAACGCGCGCGAGGGCGCAGAGCAGGCGGGCGGGGCGGTGGACGCGCTCAACGCCGCGAGCTACCGGCTCGTCCGCGCCCGCGGCGACGTGCAAGGTGCGGGATCGGGGTCGGGCCTGGCGGAGGCGCTCCAGCGGATGGCGCAGCTTGCACGGCAGCAGGGCGGGCTGGGCCAGCAGGGCGCGGGCCTGCTGCCCATGGCAGGGAGCGGCGCGATCCGGGAACAGCTGCGCCAGCTCGCGGCGAAGCAGCGGGCGCTCGCCGCGGAGTTGCAGAAGTTGAAGGGTGGAGGCGACCTGCCCGGAGCGGGGGAGCTGGCCGACGAGGCCGAGGAACTGGCCAAGCGGCTCGAGGGCGGCCGACTCGACCGGCAGGTGGTCGACCGGCAGGAGCGGCTGTTTCGCCGGATGCTCGATGCGGGACGCACGCTCCAGGGCAGGGAGGAGGACGAGCGGAAGGAGCGGCAGAGCACCGCCGCCACCGACGACAGCATCCACCTTCCTCCGGCGCTTCGGGCCCGGCTGCAGGGCGACGACGACCGGCTGCGCGTCCCGACCTGGGAGGAGCTGCAACAGCTCTCACCCGAGGACCGGCGGCTCGTGGTGGACTACTTCCGGCGGCTCTCCGAGCCAAAGGCCCCGTGAAACGTCACGCCGTGGTTCTGATGCTGGTCACTGCGGTCGCCCCCCATGCGCTCCGCGGGCAGGACCCGGCGATGTCCCGGGCCTTCGAGCTCGAGCGCCGCGGCAACTACGCCGCGGCGGCGGAGACCTATCGCGGTGTGCTCGCCGGCCGACCCGGGGACACGGCGGCCCTGCTTGGTCTCGAGCGCGCACTCATGCCGATCGACCGGCGCGCCGAGATCCTGCCGCAGGTCCGGGCGGCGCTCGCCGCCAGCCCCTCGAGCGTCCCCGTCCTCGGGGTCGCCCTGCGAGCGTGGGCGGCGGCCGATGAGCCCGACAGCATCCGGGCGGTCGCCGAGCGCTGGGCGGCAGCGGTGCCGGGCGACGAGACCCCATATCGCGAGTGGGGTGCCGCCGCGCTGAGCCGGCGCGACCGCCCCGGTGCGGTGGCCGCCTACCTGCGCGGCCGGGAGCAGCTCGACCGTCCGGACGCGCTGGCGGCGGAGCTGGCGCAGGTGGCACTCGCGGACGGGGACTATCCCCGAGCGCTCAAGGAATGGCTACTCGCCATCCGTCGCCTCCCGGGCTACCGCGTTTCGGCGGTGAGTGCCCTCAGCCAGGCACCCGACTCCGTGCGCAGCGATCTGCTGCGGCAGCTCGAGCAGGAGCGGGGCCTGAACGCGCGCCGCATCGAGGCGGATCTCCGCGCGCGTTGGGGCGATCCGCTCGGCGCGCTCAACTCGCTTCAGGCCGCGCTCCCCGACGAGCGGCCGGCCGCCCTCGAGGCGCTCCGCGGACTGCTGGACCTGCTCCGCGTTCAGCCGGGGCGCGAAGCGCGGGTGGCGCAAGGCCGCGTCCTCGAGCTGATGGCCGAGCGGAGTCCGGGGTCGGAGCATGCGCGTTTTCGGCTCGAGGCCGCCCGCGCCTATACTGCCGCGGGCGAACGCGACGCCGCGCGCCGCATGCTGGTGGGCATCACCGACGACCGGAATGCGCCGGAGACCATCGCGGCCGGGGCGTCGACGACGCTGGTGCAGGTTCTGATCGGCGAGGGGAAGCTCGACGAAGCCGCCAGGCGCCTTGCGGAGCACCGGGCGGACATGGGCGGCGACGAGTACGCCGCTCTGCGGCGTCGAATCGTGCTCGGCTATATCCAGGCGGGCGATCTCGCGCGCGCGGACTCCGCGCTTGGCGCAGATAGCACCATCGACGGCCTGGCGCTCGGCGGCCGGATCCGGCTGTACCGAGGGGACCTCGCCGGGGCCATCGAGCGATTCAAGGCGGCTGGGCCCTTCGCGGGGGACCGCGAGGAAGCGACGGAGCGCACGGCGCTCCTGGCCTTGCTGCAGCCGATCGAGGCGGACAGCCTGCCCGCGCTGGGGCACGCGCTGCTCGATCTGGCGCGGACCGACACGGCGGCGGCGGTGGCCGGGTTGGATCGGGTGGCGGCGGGGTTGCCGCCGGGGCAGGGTGGCGCGGAGATTCGGCTGCTGGCCGGTCGGCTGGCGACGGCGATCGGTAAGCCGGCGGACGCGGAGCGGCTGTTCAAAGCAGCGGCCGTGCCGGAGGCCCCGGGCACCGCGCCGGCCGCCGAGCTGGCGCTTGCGGAGCTGCTGATCCGGCAGCGGCGCCACGCGGAGGCGGTGGCACAGCTCGAACATCTCATCCTTACATACCCCTCGAGCGCCTTGGTGCCGCAGGCTCGCCGGCGACTGGACGAGGCGCGCGGGGCGGTGCCGCAGACATGAACCGCCGTGACTTCCTCGCCCGGAGCTGGGTGGGGCTCGCGGCGCTCTCGCCCGCCCTCTCGCGAATCAGGCTGCCCTCCGCCGCGCCGTGGCTCCTCGTGCCGATGGATGACGCCCAGGCGGACCACCTGAAGGCGTACGGCCTGGCGTTTCGGCTGCTCGAGCGCGGCGGGCGCGCGGAGTGGTTCCTGAACTACCGGAGCGGCGCGTTCCTCCTGCCGGCGGACGCCGCCACCACCCGCGACGCGGCGCTCAACGGCATCACCACCGAGCGGCTCGAGGACGGCCAGCTGGTGCAGCTCCGGGGCGAGCTGCAGGGTGGTAACATGGACGCCGTGCCGCTCGAGAAGGCGCCGAAGGTAGCGGTGTACGCCCCGCCCAACGCGGCCCCGTGGGACGACGCCGTGACCATGGCGCTCAATTACGCCGGCATCGGGTTCGAGAAGGTCTGGGACCCTGAGGTGCTCGGCGCGAAACTCAGGACCTACGACTGGCTCCACCTGCATCATGAGGACTTCACCGGCCAGTATTCGAAGTTCTTCCTCAATTACGCCGGCTCGCCGTGGCTGGTGGACATGGTCGAGCGGAACCGGGCGACGGCTCGCCAGCTGGGGTATCCCTCGGTACCGGCCGAGAAGCGCGCAGTGGCGGTGGCGATCGCCGACTACGTGCAGCGGGGCGGGTTCCTCTTCGCCATGTGCACGGCCACCGAGACACTCGACCTCGCCCTCGCCGCCGATCGGGTGGATATCGCGGCCGCCTATGCGGACGGAACACCGATGGACTCCGATGCCTCCCGGCGGATGCACTGGGACGAGGCGCTGGCGTTTCAGCACGCCGAGCTCGAGCAGAGTCCGGTGGTGCCCGTCTATTCGGACATCGACGGGCATCAGGTCAACTCGCCCGAACGCCGCCAGCAGCTCGGCTCGTTCACCCTGTTCAACTTCAGCGCCAAGATCGACCCGGTGGCCACCATGCTGGTGCAGAACCACCGGCAGGTCATCCCCGATTTCTACGGACTCACCACGTCGTTCACCCGCAAGCGGCTCAAGCCGGGCGTCACGGTGCTGGCCGACGAGCCCGGGGCGCCGTGGGTGAAGTACATCCACGGCGAGCACGGGCAGGGGACGTGGACCTTCTTCGGTGGCCATGATCCGGAGGACCCGCAGCACCAGATCGGTGACGTGCCGACCGACCTGTCGCTGCATCCGCATTCCCCCGGGTACCGGCTGATCCTGAACAACGTGCTGTTCCCGGCGGCGAAGAAGAAGGAATTGAAGACCTGAGGTGGTGTTATCTTGGATTCACCTGGGAGTCACCCTGAACGAGGTGAAGGGGCCATGACCCGACGCATGGCCCCTTCGCTTCGCTCGGGGTGACTCCGCCACTCGCATCCCGGAGGATTGCCCATCGTGAGCCCCATCCCCGCCGAGCGCATCGCCCCGGGCGTCCGCGCCTACCTGGCCGGCGAGATCGCCGCCGCCGGCGGCTGGGAGGTGTCGTTCGTGGCGCAGGTGGACCGGGACGGGGTCGTGAACGGTGCGCGTGCCGTGGCGCGCGGCACGGTGGAGATGGTGCTCGCGCTCCCCGGCACGGCCCAGCGTGGCGAGATGCTGCTCCACAACCATCCGAGCGGCCGGCTCGAGCCGTCGGGGCCCGACCTCAACGTCGCCGCGCGGCTTCATGACGGCGGCGTGGGGTTCGGGATCATCGACAACGGGGCGACGTCGCTCTATGTCGTCGTGGAGGTGCCGCACGACCGGGCCATCCTCCGGATCGATCCCTTCGAGGTGATCGACACCCTGGGCGAGCGCGGTCCGGTGGCGGGCGAGCTCGGCCAGTACGAGGACCGGCGCAGCCAGCGCGACATGGCCGCGTACATCGCCGACGGGTACAACGATGGCGGCGTGCAGCTCCTGGAGGCGGGGACCGGCGTGGGCAAGTCGTTCGCGTATCTCGTGCCGGCGCTCCACTGGGCCCGCGCCAACGGCGAGCGCACCGTCGTCAGCACCAACACGATCAACCTGCAGGAGCAGCTCGTCGGCAAAGACCTGCCGCTGCTCCGCCGCGCGCTCGGTACCGAGACGTACACGCCGACGTTCGCCCTGCTCAAGGGCTGGCGGAACTATCTCTGCCTCTCCCGCATGCACCAGGCGGTGGCGTCGCAGCGCACGCTGCTCGAGCAGGAGAAGCTCGACGAGCTGATCGGGATCGCCGAGTGGGCGGGCCACACCGCCGACGGGACGCTCAGCGACCTCCCGGTGACGCCATCGCCGGAGGTATGGGACGAGGTGAGCGCCGAGGCCGACCTGTGTACCCGGCTCAAGTGCAGTCACTTCGACCGCTGCTTCCTCTTCCGTGCGCGCCGCCGCGCCGCGGAAGCGGACGTCGTGGTGGTGAACCACCACCTCCTGGCCGCGGACCTGTCGGTCCGGCAGGCACAGGACAACTGGGAAGAGGCGGCGGTGCTGCCGCCGTATCGCCGGCTCGTCCTCGATGAGGCCCATCATCTCGAGGACGTCGCCGCGGGGCATCTGGGCATCCAGGTCGGCAGCGGGGCCGTGCGCCGGCTGCTGTCGCGCTTCGAGCGGAACGGACGGGGCCTCGCGCCGACCCTCGCCCACGAGCTCATGGGCCGGAGTGACCTGTTGAGCCGGGCGAGCCTCGACCTGCTCACTCAGCGGCTCGTCCCCGCCATCGCCGACGCACGCCGGGCCAGCGAGGCCATGTTCCTTCGGCTCCACGAGCGATTGGAGGGCCTGCCCGCGGGGCAGTTGCGCCTGGCGGATGATTTCGCGACCGACCCGATCTGGGAGGAGGGGCTCGCCTTTGCGCTCGACGCGTCCCTGGGTGCGTTCCGCTCGTTGCGGGAGAGCGTGGAGACCATCGCCGACCGACTGGCCGAATCGGAGGAGACCGAGCGGCGGGGCGCCATCCTCCAGGAGCTCCGGGCCGTGATGCGACGGCTGGACGCGGTCTCCGACGGGCTCAACCGCACGCTCCGGCCGGCAGGGGGTGGCCCGCCCACGGTCCGGTGGATGGAGCGGAGCCACCGCAGCCAGCAGGTGAGCCTGTCTGCGGTGCCGCTCGATCTGGCGCCGGTGCTCCGGTCGCTTCTCTTCGACCGGCTCGACACGGTGGTGCTCACGAGCGCCACGCTCGCCGCGGGCGGCGATTTCGGTTTCCTCGAGTCGCGCCTGGGCCTGAGCGGAGAGGACTCGCCGGTGACCGTGCGCGAGGCGTTCGCCTCGCCGTTCGACTACCCATCACAATGCGTCTTCGGGATCCCCAACGACCTGCCGGAGCCGCGCGAGGACGAGCACGCCCACGCCACGGCGGTGGTCCAGGTGGTGACCGACCTCGCCTACGCCTCCGACGGCGGGATGTTCGTGCTGTTCACGAGCCACGCGTCGCTGCGAAGGGCGGCGCGCGAGGTGCGGGGCGTGCTGGGCAACCGCTGGCCCATCCTGGTGCAGGGCGAGGCGCCCCGCGACGGCCTGCTCCGGCGATTCCGCGAGGCGGAGAACGCGATCCTGCTCGGCACCGACTCCTTCTGGGAAGGCGTGGACGTGCCCGGCCGCGCGCTCCGCGCCCTCGTGCTCAACAAGCTACCTTTCAAAGTGCCCAGCGAGCCCGTGACGGCGGCCCGGCTCGAGCGGCTCGCGGAAGAGGGGCAGGACGGCTTCATGAACTACCTGCTGCCGCACGCGGCGCTCAAGCTCAAGCAGGGGTTCGGGCGCCTGATCCGGAGCCGCCAGGACATGGGCGTCGTCGTCCTGCTGGACAGCCGGGTGGTGACCAAGCGGTACGGGCCGCTCCTGCTGGGCGGGCTACCGCGGGCGGAACGGATCATCGGAAGCTGGTCGCAGGTGCGGACCAAGTGCGAGGACTTCTTCGCGCGCCATGGCATCGGGGCCGTCGCGTGATCCCGGTGCGTCCGTCCAAGATCGTGTGCGTCGGTCGGAACTACGTGGCTCACGCGAAGGAGATGGGCAACGAGGTGCCGCCGGTGCCGATGCTCTTCCTCAAGCCGCCGAGCGCGCTGATCGGTCCCGGGGAGCCGATCGTGCTTCCCGCCGCTTCCCGGCAGGTCGAGTACGAGGCGGAGATCGGCGTGGTCATCGGGACCCGACTGCACGGCGCGAGCGAGGCCGAGGCGGAGCAGGGGATCGGAGGCTACATCTGCGTCAATGACGTCACCTGCCGCGATCTCCAGAAGGCGGACGGCCAATGGGGGCGCGCCAAGGGGTACGACACGTTCTGCCCGATGGGCCCGGCGGTGCGGAGCGGACTGGACTGGCGGAGGCTGGAGGTGATCGGCCGGGTGAATGGCCAGGAGCGGCAGCGCGCGCCGGCGACCGACATGCACTTCTCGGTTCCGACGCTGGTGTCGTTCATCAGCGGCATCATGACGCTCGAGCCGGGCGACCTCATCGCCACCGGCACGCCGGCCGGCGTCGGGCCTCTCCACGCCGGCGACGTCGTGGAGGTCGAGATCCCCGGCGTCGGCATTCTCTCCAACCCCGTGCGTGACGACGCCCGCCGATGATCGAGTTCAGCCAGCGACTTCGCGCCCTCCCCGGCTATCCGCTCGCCGAGATCCCGACGATCAAGCGCAGGCTGATCGAGGCGGGAATGGACGTGATCGACCTCGGCGCGGGCGACAACGATGCGCCCCCGCCCGAGGCCGCCGTCGCGGCGATGACCGAGGCGCTGCGCGATCCGGCGTACAGCAAGTACGGCTTTCAGCAGGGCCTGCCGGCGTTCCGGCAGGCGGCGTCGAGCTGGGTGGAGCGACGGTTCGGGTTGCGCTTCGATCCGACGACCGAGACGCTGCCGCTGATCGGCTCGAAGGAAGGGCTCGCGCATCTTCCGTTGGCGGTGGTGAACCCCGGTGATGCCACGATCGTGCCGGAGCCGGGCTACCAGGCGTATCTCGGCGGCTCCATCCTCGCGGGCGCGGACCCGTACATCGCACCGCTCCGGCCCGAGAACGACTTTCTGCTCGAGCTGGACCGGGTGCCCGACGCCGTGCTCCGCCGGGCGAAACTGGTGTTCGTCAACTACCCCAACAACCCCACGGCCGCCGTGGCCCCGGTGGAGTACCTGGAGCGCACCGTCGCCCTCTGCCGCCGCCACGGGATCCTGCTCGCGTACGACAACGCGTACTGCGATCTGACGTTCGACGGCTACCGCGCGCCCAGCATCTTCGAGATCCCGGGGGCCCGCGACGTCGCGCTCGAGTTCTTCTCGCTCTCCAAGAGCTTCTCGATGACCGGCTGGCGGATCGGCTTCGTGGTGGGGCGGCCCGAGCTGATCACGGCGTTGACGCGGGTGAAGTCCTACGTGGACACAGGGCCGTTCCTGGCGGTGCAGCAGGCGGGTGCCGCCGCCCTGGACCGGGCCGAGGCGCTGGTCGCGCCGATCCGGGCGGAGCTCGAGCGGCGGCGGGACGCCGCGGTGGCGGCGCTGCGCCAGGCGGGCTTCGCGGTCGACGAGCCGAAGGCGGCGATGTACCTATGGGTGGCGCTCCCTGCGGGTGTGCCCTCCGCGGCGTTCGCCAAGCGGACGCTGGAGGAGACCGGGACGGTGGTCCTCCCGGGCAGCGCCTTCGGGCCGGCCGGCGAGGGGTTCTTCCGCATCGCGCTCACGGTCGGCGCCGATCGCCTGCGGACGGCGGCCGCGCGCCTCGGGCAGACGCTCGTCGCCACTCGTCGAGGGGAGCTTGCCCCGACCACCTGAGCTCCGCCTGCCGCGGGCGCGGCGCTGGCCGTGGGTCGCGGTCGCGGCCAGCGTGGCCGTGCATAGCCTGCTGCTGTTCGGGTGGATCGAGGGTCGCCTGCCGACGCCGCCCCACCGGCCGCACCAGCTCATCGTGCTCTCGCCGCCCGCGGAGGGGCCGACCGTGGCGCCGATGCCTTACCGCGCGCCGCGCGCGGAGGGCCGGGCCGGAACCGGGGCAACGGGCGAGCGACCGTCTCGCCCGGCGCTCCAACCTCGGCCCCAGGCGGTCACGGTGCTGCCCGAGCCGCAGCCCCCGCACGCGCGCCCGGACACCGGCAATGCCGCGGCGCCCCGTCCGCGGCAGGCGATCGGGCGCATCGGTCCGGGATTGGCGGACGGGCGTCTCTGGGTGCGTCCGCTCCCGCTTCCGCCCAGGGAACTGGCCCGGCGCCTCAGCAAGGATCACGTCGAGCTGGTGGACAGCGCGGTCACGGCGATCGTGCAGGCGTATCTCGATTCGATCGCGAGCGACCCGTCCTCGCGCGGCCAGGGGCTCCCGAGCTGGACCAGGGAGATCGCGGGCAGGAAATTCGGGATCGACTCGAAGAACATCTACATCGCGGGCCTCAAGATCCCCGCGGCGGTGCTGGCGCTGCTGCCGATTCCGGCCGGGAACATCGACCAGAACCGCGCCTACAACCACCTGATGGGTCTGCGGGCGGATCTGCTGACTGCGGCGCAGCGGGCGGACAACCTCGAGGAGTTCAAGGCGAGGATCCGCGAGCTGCGCATCCGCACGGAGCGCGAGCGCGAGTTCGAGCGGAACCAGCGCACGGCGCCCCCACCCGCGGACACCGCGACACCGTGAAGCAGGAGAGGACGCCCCCGTCATGAAGCTCGTGGACACCGAGGAGACCGTCGTGCTGGTGACGGGCGCCTCTCCCACCGCGGAAGAGCGGGATCGGCCGCTCGCCTCGCTGCTCAAGGCCGAGATCGACCGTCGGGGCGCGGGCCACGCCTACCGCCGAGCCGTCGTGGTGGCCGACGCGTGGTACCTGGAGAACCGCACGTTTCATCTGAACCCCACCATCGCCATCGGCGGGCCTGGGGCGAACGACGTGACGCGGGAGTTCAGCGCATTCCTCCCGACCGTCTACGGCCGCGATGAGCAAGTCTTTGTGCAGGCGGACTTCGAGGGGGAGCCCAAGCGGGCGGCGCTGTGGGGCGTGAACGCGGCGTGTACCGCGGCCGCGGTGGAGGTCTTCATCACCCAGGGCCACCTCGAGGATCTGCTGGGCCGCATCTGGCGGTTCCGGGCGGGGATATTCGTGTAGGGGCGGATAAAGATGGAGTCATCCTGAACGAAGCGAAGGGGCCATGCGTCGGGTCATGGCCCCATCGCTTCGCTCAGGGTGACTCCCTGCTCTGACCTCTCACGCCGCGACTACAGCCCCAGCAAATCGGCGAGCGCCCGGTCCACCACCTCGTTCGTCTCCCCATCGATGATCCGGCGCAGCACGTCCACCGTCTCGAGCGGCAGGCTCTCGGGGTGGACCCGGTCGCGCGCGTAGCGGACGACGTTACCCAGCGGAATCGGCGCGAGCGTGGGGTCGTCCTCGTCCGGGCCGCCTTCGTCCTCCAGCGTCGATTCGTAGGACGCCCCGGGCACGCTCGCGCTCCACGGCTCGTCGGGCTCGTCCTCGATGTCGGGGAGCGGGACCATGGCGAAAAGCTGGCACTGCAGGCCCGGTGGCGCGGTGCGCGCCACGAGCACGATCTGCACGGGCTCGTCGAAGATCCCGTACTCGCGGATTTGTCGCCACGCCTCGGGAGGCAGCACCGCGCGGGCGATGAGGCGCCCGTTCCGGTAGCTGCCCATGCACACCATCCCCTCGGGCACGCGCTCGTCCTCGACCAGGCCGACGGTGATCTGCACGGGCTGCTCGGTCGCGGCGATGGCCGCTGGGGCGGGGGGCTCGCCCTGCTCGGGGTCCGGTCGTTCGCTGGTCATCGGGAATCCATAGGCGGATCCCCGGGCGGTGGCAAGCTCAATGCGTCGCGCCGAGTTCGCCGTACTCCGACACCCGGGCGCCGGTGCCGTCGAAGTCCTCATCCGAAAGCCGGCGGACGAGGTCGAGCGCCTCGCCCGCCGGGTCCGGCGCCGGCCCTTCGCGCGGCCGCTGCACCATGGGGACGAGGCGGGCCCTGCGGAGGCGCCGGTCGGGCCCGAATTCGAGTTGGAGCACGCCGGTCACGCCGAGGGGGCCCTCGAGGTTGAAGCCGCGATAGGTGACGAAATTGCCCAGCGAGTACGCCACGGGGCGGCCGCGGTAGAACTCGATTCCGCGGAGCACGTGCGGGCCGTGGCCGACCACGGCGTCCGCGCCCGCGTCAATCACCGAGCGCGCCCAGCGGCGCAGCTCCCCGCGTGGCTCCCGGCCCAGCGATTCCGCCGTCTCGGGCACGTGCAGCGCCCGCACTCCCTCCGCCCCGCCGTGGAAGGTGACGATCAGGAGATCGACCAGCGGGCGGATCGAGTCCACCACTGCCGCGCTCCGCCCGATGTCCAACAGATCGTAGGCGTACGGGTAGGTGGCGAAGCCGATCAGGCCCACCGTCGTGAGGCTGTCGCCCCGGCGGACGGTGTCGATCGCGATCATGCCCAGCGGCCCGTAGAATCGGAGCCCGAGGCTGTCGAGGATCCGCTCGGTGGATGCGCGTCCGGCGGGCCCGAAGTCGTTGGCGTGATTGTTTGCAAGGTTCAGGTGGGTGAACCCGGCCTCGACCAGCCGCGGGGCCAGCGCCGTGGGGGTCCGGAAGGCGTAGCAGCCGGGGCTGGCCGCGGCGGTGTCCGCGATCTGGCGCCGGCGCATGTGGTGGCGGTGCGGCTGCGTGTCGCGGCCTCGCATCCGCTCGCATTTCTCGGACGTGCCGGTGTCCGCCAGGACGCCCTCGAAGTTGCCGACCACCAGATCGCCGACGAGCGCCGGGCGCGCGGCGTCGAGCAGGCCGCGGCCGGTGTCAGGCGGGACGCCGTCGGGCAGGGTGGTGGTGCCGAGGTTGATGTCACCGACGAAGGCGAGGCGGACGGGCGCTGGATGGGGCACTGGTTGCGGCGCCGGCTCGGGGGCGGCCACGGCCGGAGCCGGCTGCGCCGACACGGTGTCGGCGGTGGGCGTGGCCGCCTGCGGCGGCGGGTTCCCCGCGCAGGCGGCGAGCCCGACAAGGACCAGCGCCAGGCCGGCCCGCCGAATCACGCCTGGGCGACGCGCGCGTCGCCGCCCTGGTCCCAGCGCCGCGCCATGTCGCGCAGCCGGGCCAGGGCCGCGGCCCGATCGACCACCGCGAGCAGGTCGTTCACCGGCTCGGAGACGGTCGACCCGGTGAGGGCGACGCGCACCGGCTGCATCGCGTCGCCCAGCTTGAGCCCGTGGGTCTCGGCCACGCGCTTCAGCGATTCCAGAATCCGCCCGCCCGTCCACTCCGCCGCGGGCAGCCGCTCCAGCGCCTCGGCGGCGCGCAGCAGGTTGGTCGAGAACGCCGGGCCCATCTTCCGAATGAGCGCCTCGCCCTTGGGATCGAGCTGCGCGCGAAGCGGGTCCAGCCGCACGGCGACCTGCTCCGCCACATGGAGGATCGTGCGCGAGCGGGCCTTCACGGCGTCGATCAGCGGCGCAAGCTGCCGGCCGTCTTCCGCCACGCCCATGCGCCCAAGCTCGCGTCGCACCGGCTCGAGCAGATCGGCGGCGGGCAGGGCGGAGAGATACTGACCGTTCATCCACTCGAGCTTGGCGGTGTCGAACACCGCCGCCTTCTTCTGGATACCCTCGAGCGTGAACAGCCGGATCATCTCGTCCTCGGGGATGATCTCCCGGTCGCCGCCCGGCGACCAGCCGAGCAGCGCCAGGAAGTTCCGCATGGCGGCCGGCAGGATGCCCTGATCCCGGTAGTCGCCGACGGCCGTGGCGCCGTGCCGCTTCGACAGCTTCTTGCCGTCGGTGCCCAGGATCATCGGCACGTGGGCGAAGACCGGCGGCGCGTGCCCCAGGGCGCGATAGAGCGCGATCTGCTTCGGTGTGTTCGAGATGTGGTCGTCGCCGCGGATGACGTGGGTGATCCGCATCGCGATGTCGTCGCTCACGACCGCGAGATTGTAGATGGCGCTGCCGTCGCTCCGGAGGATCACGAAGTCGTCGAGGTCCCGACCCTGGAAGCTGATGCGCCCGTGCACCGCGTCGTCCCAGGCGATCTCGTCGTCCTGGAGCAGGAACCGGATGGTGAACGGCGTGCCGGCGCGGAGCCGCTCCTCTCCCTCCACGGCGCCGAGCCGGTAGCAGCGCCGATCATACCGGAACGCGCCGCCGGCCGCCTCGACGCGCCCCCGCTGTGCCTCGAGCTCCTCGCGGGTGCAGAAGCAGCGGTAGGCCTTCCCCTCGGCCAGGAGCCGCTCGGCGTCGGCCCGGTGGCGCGGGCCGTACTCGCCCTGGAAGAGGGGACCCTCGTCCCAGGTGATACCCAGCCAGCCGAGCCCGTCGAGGATGACGCGGGTGTGCCCTTCGGTGCTCCGCTCGCGGTCGGTGTCCTCGATCCTCAGCACGAGGGTGCCGCCCGTGTGGCGGGCATACAGCCAGTTGAAGAGCGCGGTGCGGGCGCCGCCGACGTGGAGATAGCCGGTGGGGGAGGGGGCGAAGCGGACGCGCGGAGAGGTCATAGGTCCTGGGGGATGGCTTAAAGGTGAAAGGTGAAGCCACTCACCTTTCACCTTTCGGTTCACCTTTCGGTGGTCCGACGGAGCGGGAGGGATTCGAACCCTCGATAGGGGTTGACCCCCTATGCCGGTTTAGCAAACCGGTGCCTTCAGCCACTCGGCCACCACTCCAGCTACTTCCGAGCGAACAACTTAACCTCTCGGCCCCTCCCTTCGGAACCCCCGCGGTGCTAACACTTTCTCAGACATCATGCCGAATCCGCGCGGGCAGCGCGTCCGCCTGCCGCATCGTCCACGGGGATTTCATGCCGTCCTTCCAAGGTTCACTTGCAGGCTCTTGAGCCCCGGTGTGATCGCCCGCCGCAGGTCGGCGACCGAGAAGAAGCCGAGCGACGCGGCGAGGAAGTCCGCCCCAGTTCCTCTTGAGCACCCCCAAATCGCCGCGCAGGCCGGCCCCGGCGTCCCGGCGATGCGACAGGAACGGCACTCGGCCTGTCGCGTCCGGATGCACGCTTGAATCAGACGCGACGCTGCGCTGAGGATAAGTTGCCGAGGCTGTAGTCGCGGCGCGACAGAGCCACCGCAGGGCCGTTAGTGAACTCTCACGCTTCGCTCACGCTTGCCTCATGTCCTCGGTTGCACATTGGCCCCCGGCCGGGTGCCGCCGATGTGCCGCCCGGCCGCAAGCGAAAGCGAGGCAGTCGTATGCGAATTTCGAGATGGCGGTCCCTGTGCTGTGCCGGGGTTCTCTTGGCGGGCTGCCAAGAGGCCACCGAGCCGAGCCGGGACACGGGTGTCACCGCGACGAGGGCCGCAGCCCGGAACATTGTGGTGACCGATCTCGGCACGCTCGGAGGGGGCTGGAGCGAGGCGTATGGCATCAACCCCGCGGGCCAGGTGGTCGGCGGCAGTTTCACGGCGCAAGGCCATGATCACGCCTTTCTCTGGGCCAAAGGGGTGATGAGCGATCTTGGCACGCTCGGAGGGAGCTACAGCAGAGCGTATGGCATCAACCCGGCGGGCGAGGTGATCGGCTACAGTTCGACGGCGCAAGGGGACGCGCACGCCTTCCTCTGGGCCAAGGGAGTGATGACCGATCTCGGCACGCTCGGAGGGGACTTCAGCATTGCGTATGGCATCAACCCCGCGGGCGAGGTGGTCGGCATCAGTTGGACGGCGCAAAACGGCTATCACGCCTTCCTCTGGGCCAAGGGGGTGATGACCGATCTCGGCAGGCTCGAAGCGCTTGCCATCAATCCCGCGGGCGAGGTGGTCGGCGGCAGTTTCACGGCGCAAGGCGACGTGCACGCCTTCCTCTGGGCCAAGGGGGTGATGACCGATCTCGGCACGCTCGGCGGCCCCTATAGCTCTGCGGTCGGCATCAACCCCGCGGGCCAGGTGGTCGGCGAAAGCTCGACGGCGCAATACGACCGTCACGCCTTCCTCTGGGCCAAGGGGGTGATGACCGATCTCGGTACGCTCGGAGGGAACTACAGCTCTGC
>Ga0209797_10000215_pt1 | contig 27651 bp, 22 predicted proteins | sample DOMMetBare3Fresh_2_FD_187472 | JGI IMG/M metagenome (GOLD analysis project Ga0209797, IMG submission 187472) | Wetland sediment microbial communities from St. Louis River estuary, USA, under dissolved organic matter induced mercury methylation -... | ecosystem: Environmental > Aquatic >... | reverse complement strand
CGCTGACGATCCGGCAGAACAGGCAGCCGTCCGAGGGGGCATCGGTCACCCCGGCAGCCTAGCCAGCCGCACGGCGCCGGTCGCCGAGGCGTGTCAACCGATCGGGCGCCCCCCACGTCCTATCGTGCATGGGTGAGCTGCTGCTGGTCCGGGGCGGGCGCGGGGCGCCGGTGACCGCCTGGGGCGTGGACGCCCGTGACGACGACGCCGCCCTGACCACGCTGTACACCGCGCACTACCGGGGGCTGGTCCGGCTGGCCGCCCTCATGCTGCGTGACCGTTCGACCGCGGAGGAGGTCGTCCAGGACGCCTTCGTCGGGCTGGCCGGGCACGGCAGGTCGCTGCGCGACCCCGACAAGGCGCTGGGCTACCTGCGGCGGTCCGTGGTGAACGGGGTGCGCTCCGCCGGCCGGCGGCGCACGGTGGCGTTCCGCGCCGCGCCGGTGCTGGCCGAGCCGGTCGGTCGACCCGACGCGACCGGAGAGGTCGTCGACCGGCTGGCCACGATGGCCGCGCTGGCGCGGCTGCCGGAACGGCAGCGCGAGGTGCTGGTCCTCCGCTACTACGCCGAGCTGTCCGAGGCGGAGATCGCCCAGACGCTCGGGATCAGCCGCGGTTCGGTCAAGCAGCATGCGGCGCGCGGCCTGGCCGCCCTTCGCCCCGTCCTCGGAGGCACCCGATGAGCGACGACCGGTTCCGCAACGAGTGGGACGACGACGAGGCAGGCGCGCGGCTGGCCCGCGTCCTGCGCGAGGAGGCGGCAGGCATGAACCCCATCGACGACGGACTGTCCGTGATCAAAGACCGGGTGGCCGAGCAGGAGCATCGGCGGGCCGCGCGCTGGGCGGTGCCGCTGGCGGCGGCGGCCACCGTGGTGGCGGTCGCCGTCGGCGCCGCCCTGCTCTGGCCCCGTGACGACGACGGCACCGGGCCGGTGGCGTCGCCGTCCGGGAGCACGTCCCCGTCGGCGAGCACCTCGCCGTCCCCCAGCACCAGCCCCTCGCCGAGCCCGACGGCCACCGGCGCCCCGATCGCCGCTGCGGTGTACTACGTCGCCGACGTCGAGGGGGTCGGGCCGCGGCTGTACCGCGAGTTCCACCAGGTGCCCGAGCTCGAGGGGGGCCCGATCGTCACGGCGGTCACCGAGATGCTGAAGGACGACGCCACCGACCCGGACTACTCCTCGATGTGGCCGGCCGGCACCAGACTGCTGTCGGTGACGACCTCCGGGGACACGGCCACCGTCGACCTGTCCCAGTTCGTCAGCCTGGGCGCGTCGTTCGAGACGGCCGCAGTCCAGCAGCTGGTCTACACGGTGACGGCAGCCGACCGTGCGGTGAGCCAGGTGCGCCTGCTCGTCAACGGTGCGACGCCGCCCTCCGGGCACTCCGACTGGTCGGCGCCGATCCGCCGCGCCGACCCGCTCGAGGTCCAGGCCAACGTCTGGATCCTGCAGCCCCTGGAGGGCACGACGACCGGCTCGCCGGTCCGCGTGCGGGTGCTCGGCACCGGCTTCGAGGGCAACGTGCCGCTCAAGGTCTTCCGGGGCAGCACCGAGGTCGCCTCGACGTTCGTGACCACGATGATGGGGGGGTTCGCCGAGGCCTCGACCACGATCACGCTGCCGGCGGGCCGCTACGAGCTGCGGGCCTACAACGACAGCGGCAAGGACGCCTCCCTGCAGCTGTGGGACAGCAAGACGTTCACGGTCGGCTGACCGCGCGGCAGCGACCGGGCGTCAGCGCCACCGCACGGTGGCGGCCAGCAGCACGCCGGCCGCCACCGTTCCGGCCGTGGAGGTGCGCAGCACCGTCGGGCCGAGCCGGCAGGCGAGCCCCCCGGCCGCCTCGAACACGGCCAGCTCCTCGGGGGTCAGCCCACCCTCGGGGCCGACCACGACGACCACCTCGCCGTCGGTCGGCAGGGCGACCCCGGCCAGCCCTCGTCCCGCCTCCTCGTGCAGCACCACTCCGAGAGCCGCCGCTCGCAACCGGTGCGCCACCTCGGGCGTCGACATCGGGTCGGTCACCTGCGGCCAGTGCGCCCGCCGGGCCTGCTTGGCCGCCTCGGCCGCCGTCGTCCGCCAGCGGGCCAGCGCCTTGACGCCCCGCTCGTCCCGCCAGCGGGTCACGCACCGCTTCGCCGACCACGGCACGACGACGTCGACGCCGACCTCGGTCAGCGTCTCGACGGCGGTCTCCCCGCGGTCGCCCTTCGGCAGCGCCTGGACGACGACCAGCCGGGGCTGCGGCACCGGCTCGTCGACGACGTGGACGACCGCGAGGTCCAGCCGGTCCCGCCCGACCGCGCTGACCTGGCAGCCGGCGAGCCGACCGGCGCCGTCGGTGAGCAGCACCCGCTCGCCGACGCGCACCCGGCGCACCGTCGCCGCGTGGTGCCCCTCGGGCCCGGTGAGCGTCAGCGTCCGGCCGGCGACGAGCAGCTCCCGGTCGGCCCGGAAGACGGCGGCTCCCATGCGCCGCTAGCGGCCGTTGAACGCGTCGCGCAGCCGGGCGAACAGGCCCTGCTGCCCGGTCGAGAAGCTGCCCGCCGGCCGTTCCTCGTCCCGCAGCCGGGCCAGCTCGCGCAGCAGCTCCTGCTGCCGCTCGTCCAGCTTGGTCGGAGTCTCGACGTCGACGTGGACGAGGATGTCGCCGCGCCCGCCGCCACGGAGGTGGGTCACGCCGCGACCGCGCAGCGGGATCACCTGGCCGGACTGGGTGCCCGGCCGGATGTCGACCGGCTCGGGGCCGTCGAAGGTGTCCAGCGTCACGGTGGTGCCCAGGGCCGCTCCGGTCATCGGCAGGGTCACCGTGCAGTGCAGGTCGTCCCCGCGCCGGGTGAACACCGGGTGGGGGCGTTCGAGGACCTCGACGTACAGGTCCCCTGGTGGGCCACCCCCCGGTCCCACCTCACCCTCGCCGGTCAGCTGGATCCGGGTCCCGGTGTCGACGCCCGCCGGGATGCGCACCTGCAGCGTCCGGCGGCTGCGGACCCGGCCGTCGCCGGCACACTCGACGCAGGGGTGGCGGATCAGCGTCCCGACACCACCGCACTGGGGGCAGGGCCGGGAGGTCATCACCTGGCCGAGGAACGAGCGCTGGACGTGCTGGATGTCCCCGCGACCCTTGCACATGTCACACGTCGTCGGATGGGTGCCCGGCGCGGTGCCGGCGCCGGAGCAGGTGCCGCAGAGCACCGCGGTGTCGACCTGGATCTCCCGCACGGCGCCCGCGACCGCCTCGCCCAGGTCGACCTCGACCCGGATGAGGGCGTCCTGGCCGCGCCGGGTCCGCAGCCGTGGGCCGCGCGCGCCGCTGCCGCCGAAGAAGGCGTCCATGATGTCGCCGAAGCCGAACCCGGCCCCCGCCCCGAAGCCGCCGCCGAACGGGTCCGCGCCCAGGTCGTACATCTCCCGCTTCTGCGGGTCGGAGAGCACCTCGTAGGCCGCGGTGACCTCCTTGAACCGCTCCTGGGTCTCGGGATCCGGGTTGACGTCGGGGTGCAGCTCACGGGCCAGCCGGCGGTAGGCCTTCTTGATCTCGTCCGCGCCGGCGTCACGGGCGACGCCGAGGACGGCGTAGTGGTCGGCGGCCACCCTAGGACCCCGCGAGCAGTCGGCCGACGTATCGGGCGACGGCTCGCACCGACCCGATCGCCGACGGGTAGTCCATGCGGGTCGGGCCCACGACGCCGAGCCGCGCCACCACCTCGTCGCCGGCGCCGTAGCCGACCGTGACGACGGAGGTGCTCGACAGCCCCTGCCACGGGTTCTCGTGCCCGATCCGCACGGTCACCTGGTCCGGGGCGGTGGCCTCGCCGAGCAGCCGCAGCAGCACGACGTGCTCCTCCAGCGCCTCCAGCACCGGCTGCACCGACAGGGGGAAGTCCTGCCCGAAGCGGGTGAGGTTGGCCGTGCCGCCCAGCAGCACGCGCTCCTCGCTGTCCTCGACGAGGGTCTCGACCAGGGTCGAGACGACGGCGAGCACCGTCGGCCGGTCGTCCACCGGGAACGCCTCGGTGACCTCGGCCACCGCGTCGGCGACCTCGGCGAGCCGTCGGCCGTCGACCGTCGTGTTCAGCCGGGCGCGCAGGTCGGCCAGCAGCTCGTCGGTCAGCGGGGACGGGCAGTCGACCACCCGCTGCTCGACCCGGCCGGTTGTCGTGATGAGCACCACCATGACCCGGGTGGGCGTGAGCTGCACGAGCTCGACGTGCCGGACGGCGGAGCGCACCAGCGAGGGGTACTGGACGATCGCCACCTGGCGGGTGACCTGGGCCAGCAGGCGCACCGTGCGACCGACGACGTCGTCGAGATCGACCGCGCCCTCGAGGAACTGCTGGATGGCCCGCCGCTCGGCCAGGCTCAGCGGCTTGACCGCGGCCAGCCGGTCCACGAACAGCCGGTAGCCCTTGTCGGTGGGCACCCGTCCCGCACTGGTGTGCGGCTGGGTGATGTACCCCTCCTCCTCGAGGGCGGCCATGTCGTTGCGGATCGTCGCCGGAGAGACACCGAGGTGGTGACGTTCGACGAGGGCCTTCGAGCCCACCGGTTCCTGGGTGGCCACGTAGTCCTCGACGATGGCACGCAGGACCTCGAGCCTGCGGTCGTCGTGCATCGGCCCTCCTCTGGCACTCGTCGCGCCCGAGTGCCAGTGTACGGCGCGCTGGCCCCGTCGTGCCCGACGTGGCGGGTAGCCTCGCACCGGTGGCGCCTCGGCCGCCGACGGAGGTCGCGATGACGGATCAGCAGGCGACGGGCGAGCACCCGCCCACCTCGCACTGGTTCACCGACCGCCCCCCTCGCTGGCTGCCCCGGGCCGTGGTGTGGACCACGCTCATCGTGCTGCTCGCGTTCACCTCGTGGTGGGCCGTCGGGCGGCTGCACAACCTGCTGATCATCCTGGTCAGCTCGATGTTCCTGGCGTTCGCGATCGAGCCCGGCGTCAACTGGCTGGCCGCGCGGGGGTGGCGGCGCGGCTGGGCGACGCTGGCCATCTACGCCGGCATCTTCGTCGTAGCGGTCGGCCTGATCGCCCTGATGGGCGCGCTGGTCGTGCAGCAGGTCGCCGACCTCGCCAAGTCCCTGCCCGACCTGCTCACCTCGGTCGCCGACTGGGTCGACCGCACCTTCAACGTGGACCTCGCCGGCGAGCTGGACAAGCTGTCGGCCAACCTCGCGGTCGTGGGGACGACGATCGCGACCAACGCGATCGCCATCGGCGCCACGATCATCGGCTCGATCTTCAACATCGCCACCGTCATGCTGTTCGCCTTCTACCTCGCCGCCCAGGGACCTCAGTTCCGGCGCAGCGTCTGCTCGATGCTGCCGCCGTCGCGCCAGCACATGGTCCTGGAGGTGTGGGAGCTCGCGGTCAACAAGACCGCCGGCTACCTCTACTCCCGGGTCGTCCTGGCGACCGCCTCGGCGGCGGTGTCCTCGATCGCCTTCGCGATCATGGGCATCCCCTACGCGCTGACCCTCGGCATCTTCGTCGGGATCGTGTCCCAGTTCCTCCCCACGGTCGGCACCTACATCGCCGGCGCCCTGCCCATCGTGGTCGCGCTGACGGTCAGTCCGCTCCGGGCGCTGGCCGTGCTGATCTTCATCCTCGCCTACCAGCAGTTCGAGAACTACATCCTCACCCCGCCGTTGGCGTCCCGGACGATGGCGCTGCACCCCGCGGTCGCGTTCGGCTCGGTCATCGCGGGAGCCGCGCTGCTGGGCGCCGTGGGCGCCCTCGTCGCGCTCCCGGCGACCGCCACGATCCAGGCGTTCGTCAGCACCTACATCCGACGGCACGACCTGGTCGAGTCCGACCTGTTCGACTCGCCGATGTCCAAGCGCCAGGCCGCCCGGGCCGCTGCGGCGGACAGCGCCGAGGCGGCCCCGCCACCCGAAGCCCCCGCCGTCGACCACGCCGTCCAGGCGGCGCACCGGGCCGCGCAGGACGCCAGCGCGGCAGCGGCCGCCGCCGGAGACGCAGCGGAGGCGGCCGAGTCGGCCGCGGAGGCCGCCGAGACCGCCGCCAAGGCCCTCCGCCGACTTCCCGGCCGGCGCTGACCGGGCCGAGCAGACCGGAGTAGCGTGGCGGCATGAGCGAGACGCCCACTCCGCCGCAGGAGCCCACGCCGCAGGAGCCCACGCCGCCGCCCCCCGGCCCCCCGCCTCCCCCGGCGGCGGGCTACCCGCCCCCCGGCTACGCCCCGCCGCCACCCGCCGGCTACGCGCCGCCACCCCCTGGCTACGCGCCGCCGCAGCCGCCCGGCTACCCGGTCGCCCCGCCGCCTGGGTACGGCCAGCCGGTCGCGCCGGCCGGAGACCAGACCGCCTGGGCGATCGTCGCCCACCTGAGCATCTTCGTGCTCGCCCTGATCGGACCGCTGATCATCTACCTGGTCGCCGGCGAGCAGCGCCCGTTCGCCAAGCGGCATGCGACGGAGGCGCTGAACTTCCACATCACCCTGGCGATCGCGTCGATCGTCCTCGGGGTGCTGTTCTTCCTGATCATCCCGATCCTGCTGCTCATCGCGATGTGGCTGGCCGCCCTGGTGTTCGCCGTCCTCGCGGCGGTCAAGGCGGGCAACGGACAGGACTACCGCTACCCGCTCACACTTCGCCTGGTCAGCTAGGGAGCACCGACCGGCCAGGGTCGGCTCAGGGGCGGGTCGGGGAGGCCCCTGAGGCGGCGGAGGTCCGTCGCCGGGCACGCTGAGGGCATGACCACACCTGATCCGATCCTGTCCAGCCCGACCACGCTCGCCGCCGCGACGCCGGCGGTCCCCACCCAGGACGAGCGGACCTGGGGCATGCTCAGCCACCTGCTGACGTTCGTCAGCGCCTGGGTGGCGCTGGGCGTCGTCTGGCCGCTCATCGTCCTGCTCACCAAGGGCAAGGAGTCCGACTTCGTCCGTGACCAGGCGGCCGAGTCGGTCAACTTCCAGGTCACCATGCTCGTGGCCGCGGCCGTGAGCGCCGTGTTGGTGATCGTGCTCATCGGCATCCCGATGCTCATCGCCGTCGGCGTCTGGTACGTCGTCCAGGTCCTGCGCGCGTCGATGGCCGCCAACCGGGGCGAGCGGTTCCGCTACCCGCTGGTGTTCCGGATCGCCTCCTGACCGGCACCGCCCGCCGACGCCGTCAGTCCGCCAGCTCCCGGACGACGGCGTCGGCGAGCAGCCGCCCGGTCAGGGTGAGCACCGCGCGGCCGGCCGCGAAGGGAGCCCGCTCCAGCAGCCCGTCGCCGAGCGCCCGCCGGGCGGCCGCCCGCCCCCGGTCGCTCAGCGCGGCCAACGCCAGGCCGTCGACCAGCCGGATCCGCAGCAGCACCTGCTCCACCGACCGTTGCGCGGGGGTGAGCAGCTCGCGGGCAAGGGCGGGGGACGCACCCGCGGCCAGCCGCTCGGCGTACGCCGTGGGATGCCGCACGTTCCACCAGCGCACGCCGCCGACGTGGCTGTGCGCGCCAGGGCCGACGCCCCACCAGTCGCCGTCGCGCCAGTAGCCCAGGTTGTGCCGGCACCGGGCCGCCTCGTCGACGGCCCAGTTGCTCACTTCGTACCAGCCGTAGCCGGCCCCGGCCAAGCGCTCATCGGCGAGCAGGTACTTGTCCGCCAGGTCGTCGTCGTCGGGGGCGGCCAGCTCGCCGCGGCGCACCTGCGCGGCCAGCCGGGTGCCCTCCTCGACGACCAGCGCGTAGGCGGAGACGTGGTCCGGCCGGACGGCCAGGACGGCGTCCAGCGACCGCTCCCAGTCGGTGAGGGACTCCCCGGGCGTGCCGTAGATGAGGTCGAGGCTCACCTGCGCGAACCCGGCTGCGCGGGCCCAAGCGACGGCCAACGGCACTCGCTCGGGGTCATGGGTGCGGTCGAGCGTGGCCAGCACCGCGGGGACCGCCGACTGCATCCCGAACGAGATCCGGTTGACGCCACCGACGCTCAGCGCGTCGAGCGACTCCGGGGTCACGCTGTCCGGGTTGGCCTCGACGGTGACCTCGGCGCCGGGGTCCAGGCCGAACAGGTCGTCGACCGCCCGCAGCAGCCCCAGCAGGTCGGCAGGGGGGAGCAGGGTGGGGGTGCCCCCACCGAAGAACACCGTGCCGACCGGGCGCTCCGAATCCCCCAGCACCCGGCGGGCCATCAGCAGCTCAGCCCGCGCGGTGGCCGCGTAGTCGGCCCGCGAGACGCCCGGGCCGAGCTCCTCCGCCGTGTAGGTGGTGAAGTCGCAGTAGCCACAGCGCACCGCGCAGAACGGCACGTGCAGGTAGACGCCGAACGGCCTGGACCCGGCCGATTCCAGCGCGACGGCCGGCAGGGCGCCGTCCGGCGGCGCGGGATCACCGGGCGGCGGGGTGGATGGCACCCGCCCAGTGTCTCCCCGGGGGCCCCGGTGGTGTCCCGCCCGCCGTCAGTCGCGGCTCTTGCCGTCGTACATGGAGTCCAGCAGGGTCTCGTACCGCGTCTCGACCACCTTGCGCTTGACCTTCAGGCTGGGCGTGAGCTCACCCTCCTCGACCGTGAGGTCGTGGTCGAGCAGCCGGAAGTCCTTGACGGTCTCCCAGCGGTTCAGCCGCCCGTTCAGCTCGTCGATGCACGACTTCACGTACCCGGTCACGACCGGGTCGCGGGTGAGCGCGGCGTAGTCGTCGCTGGCCAGGCCCTGGGCCTTCGCCCAGCCGAGCAGCGCGTCCGGGTCGAGGGTGATCAGCGCGGTGGCGTAGTTGCGCCGGTCCGCGTGCACGATCATCTGGCTGGACAGCGGGCAGACGGCCTTGAACATCGACTCGATGGACTGCGGGGCGATGTACTTGCCCCCCGAGGTCTTGATCAGGTCCTTCTTCCGGTCGGTGATCCGGATCCGGCCCGCCTCGTCGATCTCGCCGACGTCGCCCGTGGCGAACCAGCCGTCGGCGAACAGCACCTCGGCGGTCTGCTCGGGCAGGTTGCGGTAGCCGCGCATGACCCCGGGGCCGCGGACCAGGATCTCCCCGTCGTCGGCGATCCGGATCTCGGTGCCGGCGAAGGGGGGGCCGACCGTGCCGAACTTCACCGACTCCGGGCGGTTCATGCAGGTCGCCGCGCTGGTCTCGGTGAGCCCGTAGCCCTCGAGGATCGTCAGGCCGGCGGCGTAGAACCAGGTGGCGACGTCCTTGGACAGCGCCGCGCTGCCGGACACGAGGTAGCGGATCCGACCGCCGAGTCGGGCCCGGATCTTGTGGAAGACCAGCCGGTCGGCCAGCGCGTACTGGGCGCGGACGCCCGGCCCGGGCTCCCGACCCTCCTGACGCATCCGGGCCACCTGGTTGCCCACCTTGAACGCCCAGGTGAAGAGGGTGAACTTGATCCCGCCCTCCTCCTGGACGGCGGTGACGACCCGTGCGTAGACCTTCTCGAAGATGCGCGGCGCCCCTGCCATGAAGGTGGGCTGGACCACGGCCAGGTTCTCGACGATCTTGTCGATCCTCCCGTCGACCGCGGACGCGAAGCCCACCTGCAGCTGGACCGCCTGGAGCACCTTGCCGAACGAGTGCGACAGCGGCAGCCACAGGTACTGCACGTCGTCCACCGTCAGGATCCCGGTGGCCTCGACCGTGGCCCCCTCGTACGTCCAGCACGAGTGCGGCAGCTCGACACCCTTCGGACGCCCGGTGGTGCCAGAGGTGTAGATCAGGGTCGCCAGGTTCTCGGGGCGCACCGCGGCCACCGTCTCGTCGACCGCGCTGGGGTGGTCGACCAGGTGCCGGGCGCCCAGCGCCTTGAGGTCGTCGAGGCTCAGCACCCACTCGCCGTCGGCCGTACCGTCGAAGGTGACCACCCGGACGATGTCCGGCAGGTGGTCGCGCTGGCTGCGCAGCTTGGCGATCTGCGCGTCGTCCTCGGCGAAGACGATCCGGGTCCCGCTGTCGGCCAGGATGTAGGCGACGTCCTCGGTGCCGGTGCTCGGGTAGACGGTCGTGGTCGCCGCACCGGCACACATCACCGCGAGGTCGGCGATCAGCCACTCGACCCGGGTCGAGGAGGCGATCGCCACGCGCTCCTCGGGCTGGATGCCCAGCGCCAGCAGGCCGGCCGCGGCCGCCTTGACGGCGTCGGCGGTCTGCGACCAGGTCAGCGACGCCCAGCCGGACGCCGTGGGGTAGCGGAACGCCTCACGGCTGGGGGTGGCGGCGACCCGGTCGTAGAACATCCGGGCCACGGACACCGCTGGCGTGGGGAACGCGCCGGTATCGGTGGTGCCGGTGGTGGTAGCGGTCATGTCCGACCTCCCAGGTGGCTCGACCCCGGTTGTTGGCCGCAGCCTAGGCCGAGTCGCCCACTGGTGCGTACCCGGCGAAGGTCCCAAGATCCCGCCGCCGGCGGCTCAGCCGGGGAGGCCGCGGACGAGCGCGGCGCGCAGGTCCGCGGCGAGGTCCGGCTCGGCCAGCAGCAGCCGCAGCCGCTCGGCGTCCGCCGATCGGGGGCGGAAGACCTCCCCCACGGTCACCCCGTGCGTCGGTCGGTGCACGACCTCGATCGGGTCGCCGGCGCAGACCCGGCCCTCGACCAGGACCCGCAGGTACGCCCCCGGTGCACCGTGCTCAGTGAACCGGCGGACCCAGTGCGCCTCGCCCAGCCAGGCCTGGAAGGTGACGCAGGGGGTGCGGGGCATCGCGACCTCGACCTCGACGTCCGACCCGAGGCGCCAGCGCTCGCCGATCACCGCACCGGTGACGTCCAGGCCGTCGGTCGTCAGGTTCTCGCCGAAGACCCCGGGCGGCAGCTCGCGCGCCAGCTCGACCGCCCACCACGCCTGGTCTTCGACCGCGTAGGCGTACAGCGCCTTGTCGACACCTCCGTGGTGCGCCCGGTCCATGACCGTGTCGCCGACCAGGCCCAGCCGCCCGACCGCCACCGGTCCCTCCGCCGGCCGCTTGTCGATCGCCGTCCGACCGACGCCGCCCGTGGGGTCAGGAACCAGTGCATGCACCACGTTGACGGCGACCAGCCGTCCGGTCACCGCTTCGACCCGGCTTCGTCCGCGGACAGCGCCGCGATGAAGGCCTCCTGCGGGACCTCGACCCGGCCGACCATCTTCATCCGCTTCTTGCCCTCCTTCTGCTTCTCGAGCAGCTTGCGCTTGCGGGTGATGTCGCCGCCGTAGCACTTCGCGAGGACGTCCTTGCGGATGGCGCGGATGTTCTCCCGGGCGATGATCCGCGCGCCGATCGCCGCCTGGATGGGCACCTCGAACTGCTGGCGCGGGATGAGCTCCTTGAGCTTCAGCGCCATGGCCGTGCCGTACGTGTACGCCTTGTCCCGGTGCACGACCGCGCTGAACGCGTCGACGGCCTCGCCCTGCAGCAGGATGTCGACCTTCACCAGGTCGGCCTCCTGCTCGCCGGTTGGCTCGTAGTCCAGCGAGGCGTACCCGCGGGTGCGCGACTTCAGCTGGTCGAAGAAGTCGAACACGATCTCGGCCAGCGGGAGGGTGTAGCGCAGCTCGACGCGGTCCTCTGACAGGTAGTCCATCCCGAGCAGCGTGCCGCGGCGGTTCTGGCACAGCTCCATGATCGCGCCGATGTACTCGCTCGGGGACAGGATCGTCGCCCGTACGACGGGCTCGTGCACGGCCGCGATCTTGCCGCCAGGGAACTCGCTGGGGTTGGTGACCGTGCGCTCGTCACCGTCCTCGAGGACGACGCGGTAGACCACGTTCGGCGCCGTCGAGATCAGCTCCAGGTCGAACTCGCGCTGCAGCCGCTCGCGGACGATCTCCATGTGCAGCAGACCCAGGAAGCCGCAGCGGAACCCGAACCCCAGGGCGACCGAGGTCTCCGGCTCCCAGGCCAGCGCGGCGTCGTTGAGCTGCAGCCGCTCGAGCGCGTCGCGCAGCGTCGGGTAGTCGTCGCCGTCGATCGGGTAGAGGCCGGAGAACACCATCGGGACCGGGTCGCGGAACCCGGCGAGGGAGTGCGTCGCCGGCTTGCCGGCATCGGTGACGGTGTCGCCGACCCGGGACTGACGGACATCCTTGACGCCGGTGATCAGGTAGCCGACCTCGCCGACGCCGAGGCCGCCGCGCGAGGGCACCGGCTCGGGGGAGATCACCCCGATGTCCAGCAGCTCGTGGACGGCGCCGGTCGACATCATCCGGATCCGCTCCCGAGGGACCAGCTGGCCGTCGACCACCCGGACGTAGGTGACCACGCCGCGATAGGTGTCGTAGACGGAGTCGAAGATCATCGCCCGGGCGGGCGCATCGGCGTCGCCCACCGGGGGCGGCACCCGCCGGACGACCTCGTCGAGCAGCTCGCGCACGCCGGACCCGGTCTTGGCCGACACCCGCAGCACGTCCTCGGCCGGGCAGCCGATGATGTGCGCGATCTCGGCGGCGAACTTGTCCGGCTGGGCCGCCGGCAGGTCGATCTTGTTCAGCACCGGGATGATCTGCAGGTCGTTCTCCAGGGCGAGGTACAGGTTGGCCAGCGTCTGCGCCTCGATGCCCTGCGCGGCGTCCACGAGCAGGATCGCGCCCTCGCTGGCAGCCAGCGAGCGGGACACCTCGTAGGTGAAGTCGACGTGGCCCGGCGTGTCGATCAGGTTGAGCACGTAGTCGACCCCGTCGGCGGCCCGGAACGGCAGGCGGACGGCCTGGCTCTTGATCGTGATGCCGCGCTCGCGCTCGATGTCCATGCGGTCGAGGTACTGCGCGCGCATGAGGCGCCCCTCGACCACCCCGGTGAGCTGCAGCATCCGGTCGGCCAGCGTCGACTTGCCGTGGTCGATGTGGGCGATGATGCAGAAGTTCCGGATCAGCTCCGGCGAGGTGGTCCCGGGCTGCGGAACCGCTCCGGCACGGGTCGACGACACGCTGGGTCAGACTCCTTGCTGGGGGGCGGGGGACGAGGGCCTGCCGCCATGCTCCCACGCCGGGCCGGCGCGCGGCCGAACCGGCCGGATCGCGACGGCGGTTGCCCGTAGCATCGGCGCGTGCTGCGTCGCCTGCTCGAGCGCCTGCGCCGACCTGCTCGGCCAGGGGTGCGGCCCCGGCGCTCCGGGCCGACCGCTCCCCCGGTCCGGCACGGGCAGGCGCGCGTGTACAACGGCCCGGTGCGGCTGCTCTACGAGCCCGACGACGACAACGGGGCGCCCGACCCGGGTGAGGTGGTGTGGGCGTGGGTGCCCTACGAGGACGACCCCGCCCAGGGCAAGGACCGACCCGTGGTCGTCGTGGGGCGAGCCCTGGCCGGCCGCCGGTCGGACCTGGTCGTGCTCGCGCTGTCCAGCAAGGACCACGCCGACGACCCGGGCTGGCTGCCGCTCGGTGTGGGCGCCTGGGACCGCAGCGGCCGCACGAGCTTCGTGCGGGTCGATCGGGTGCTGTCGGTCGGCCCGGAAGGCATCCGGCGCGAGGGGGCGACGCTCGACCGCGCCCGGTTCGAGCGGGTCGCCGAAGCCGCCAGCCGCCAGCACGGGTGGGCGTGAGGCGGTCCGCCTGGTTTGGGCCGGGCTGCCGTGCGCTGGTAGCCTGACCTCTCGCGCCGGCGCGGCACGTCCGCTGCGGTGCGCCCCTGACCCTTGGACCGAGGCTGGCTCGTGGCGAACATCAAGTCCCAGATCAAGCGCAACCTGACCAACGAGAAGGCTCGGCTGCGCAACAAGGCGGCCAAGTCGTCGCTGAAGACCGCGGTCAAGCGGTTCCGCACCGCGGCCGACGCCGGGGACACCGCCGCCGCCGAGCTCGCCCTGCGCGACGCGTCCCGCCAGCTGGACAAGGCGGCCAGCAAGGGGATCATCCACCGCAACCAGGCCGCCAACCGCAAGTCCGCGCTGGCCCAGCGGCTCGGCAGCAAGGGCTGACCGCTCGACCCCACCTCGCGATCGCCGACGGCGTCGTCCCGCACCAGGGACGGCGCCGTTCGTGCGTCAGTCCCCGCTCGTGCGGTGCCGACCGATGGCGACGACGGCCCGCTCGAGCGCGTACGCGGCGTCGTGGCTGCCGCCGAGCCCCTTGACCATGCCGTCGGCCTCGGCGACCGCACAGACCGCGGCCGCCAGGCCGTCCGGCGTCCAGCCGCGCAGCTGCCGGCGGATCGTCTCCACCTTCCACGGCGGGATGCCGAGGTCGCGGGCGAGGTCGGCCGGCCGAGCCCCGCGGGGGGCGCCGGCCAGCCGGCCGATGCCGCGCAGCCCCTGGGCGAGCGCGCTGGTCACCAGGACCGGGGCCACGCCGCAGGCCAGCGCGAACCGCAGCTGCTGCAGCGCGTCGGTGGTGCGGCCCTCGACGGCGAGGTCGGCCACCTGGAAGCTGGTGACCTCGGCGCGGCCCTCGTAGTAGCGCAGCACGACCTCGGGCGTGACCGGTCCGTCGGTGTCGGCCAGCAGCTGGCTGACGGCGGCCGCCAGCCCGCGCAGGTCGCTGCCGACGGCGTCGAGCAGCGCGCGGCCCGCGTCGTCCGACATCTGCCGGCCGGCGGAGCGCACCTCGCCACGGACGAAGGCCACCCGGTCGGCCATCCGCGCCGGCCGGGGGCAGGCGACCTCGGGTGCGTGCACCGCGCGGCACGCCTCCAGCACCGCCTTGGCCCGGTTGGCCGCGCCCGAGTGGCAGACGACGAGGACGACGTGGTCGGCGGGGGCTCGGATGTAGCCCGCGAGCGCCGTCGAGGCCTCCGCCGCCAGGTCGTGGGCCCGGCGCACGACCAGGACGGTCGTCTCGCCGAACAGCGACGGGCTGGTCAGCTCGGTCAGCCGGGCCGGCTCGACCTCGGCCGGCTCGAGGACCCGCAGGTCGGCCTCAGGGTCGCCGCTGCGGGCCGCGGCGGTCACCGCGGACACCGCGCGCTCGACGAGCAGCTCCTCGGGCCCGGTCACCAGGGTGACGGGCGGCGGTGGCGGCGGCGTCGCCGGCGAGTCGTCGGGCATCGACGACAGCCTGCCACGGGCCGGCGACGAACCGGTCACCGCCGTGGGACGAGGCGCCACGCCGTCGACCCGCCGACGACGGCGACGTCACCATGCTGGTCGGTGCGCAGCACGACCGAACCGAGGTCGGCGAGCCGGGAGAGGGTGGCCGGGGCCGGGTGCCCGTAGGTGTTGCCGGCCCCGACCGACACCAGCGCCGCGCGTGGCGCGACCGCAGCCAGGAAGCCCGGGTCCTGCAGCCTCGACCCGTGATGGGCGACCTTGAGCACGTCGGCGCGCAGGAGCCCGCCGGCGGCAGCGACGACCGCCTGCTGGGCCGCCGGCTCGAGGTCCCCGGCGAGCAGCAGCACCAGACCGGCGGTCTCGACGCGCAGCACCACGCTGGCGTTGTTCGGCGCCGAGCCCTCCGCGCGGATGACCCGGGCCGGCCACAGGATCTGCCAACGCACCCCGCCCAGCTCCCGCTGCTCCCCCACGGGCGCCACCGTGACGGGGACACCGGCCGTCTGGGTCCAGGCGGCCACCCGATCCGCCTGCTCCTCCGGCTCGGGCAGCCGGGACACCTCCACCTCGCCGACCGACCGACCCGCGAGCACGCCGGGCAGCCCCTCGACGTGGTCGGCGTGGAAGTGGGTGAGCACGACGAGGGGCACCACGCGCACGCTCAGGTCACGCAGGCACCGGTCGACGGCCACCGGATCGGGGCCGGCGTCGACGACGACGGCGGTGTGCGGCCCGGCGGCCAGCACGAGCGCGTCCCCCTGCCCGACGTCGCACATCACCGCGGTCCAGCCGGGCGGCGGCCACCGGTGTCGCGGGCCGAGCGGGGAGACGAGGAGCGCCACGACCGCCGCCAGCGCGACGGCCAGCCGCGGGCGCCGGCGCAGGGCGGGCAGGCTGGCCCCACCCGCCAGCAGGACGGCAGCGAGCAGCAGGGCGCCAACCGCCCCGGCCGGCCAGTCGACGGTCGCGGAGGGAACCGAAGCGGCCTGCCGGCCGACGGTGACGATCCACCCGGCGGGGAGCCCGGCGGCCGAGCCGAGCAGGGCCGCCAGCCGCTCGCTGACCGGCGCGGTCACCGCCGCGAGGACGCCGAGCACCGTGGCCGGAGGCACCGCCGCCGCGGCCAGCAGGTTCGCCGGGACCGCCACCAGGCTCACCTGAGGAGCGACGAGGACGAGCACCGGCGCGACCGCGGCCTGGGCAGCGGCCGGGACAGCCACCGCGTCGGCCAGGCGCGGCGGAAGCACGCGGGCCAGCGCCCGTCGCCAGCCGGGCGCGAGCACCAGCAGCCCGGCCGTGGCGAGCACGGACAAGGCGAAGCCCAGCGAGCGGGCCAGGAAGGGGTCGGCCAGCAGCAGGCCGAGCACCGCTGCGCCGAGGGCCGGGACTCCGGCGCCCCGCACTCCGCGCAGCATGCCGACGACCACCACCAGGCCCATCGCGCTGGCCCGCAGCACGCTCGGCTCCGGCCTGGCCAGCACCAGGAAGCCGGCCAACGCGGCCGCCCCCACGACCGGAAGCCCCCAACCGCGCACGCCCGCCCAGCGAGCGGCGAACAGCACGGCCCCCAGGACGATCGCGACGTTGGCCCCCGAGACCGCCGTGAGGTGGGAGAGCCCCGCGACTCGGAAGTCGGCGACCAGCTCGGCGGGCATCTCGGCGGTGTCGCCCACCACGAGACCCGGCACCAGCCCGCGCTGGTCGGCGGGCAGGTCGGCCACTGCCGCCCGCAGCCCGGCGCGCAGCCGGGCGGCGGCCCGCTGGACCGTCGAGGCCGGCTGGACGTCGACGGGCGGCCCGCGGGCCACCAGCAGCGCCGCCACGTCGTCACCCGGGCCGACCGGACCGAGCCGTACCGTGGCCCGGACCCGCTGGCTCGGCTGCAGCCCCGACCAGCCGTCCGACGGCGCCAGCAGCACGACGGGGACCCGCACCCGCCACGTCGTCCCCCGGCCGGTGAGCTGCTCCAAACGGGCCCGTAGCACGACACCGTCGGCCCGGGCTGGCGGTCCGCCGGCCGGCGCCGCCCGCCGGCGCGGATCACCGGTGACCACGACCGTGGCAGTCCCGACGGCGCGCTCGGCGGCCAGCTGGGTGACCGGGCCGGTGCCGATCGCGTGCACCCGCAACGCCCCGCCCAGCGCGGTCGCCGCCGCGCACCCGAGGGTGGCCAGCACGACGAGCGCAGCCGGTCGGACGAGCGCGGCCACCCTGGCTGACGAACGGGCCACCCACCAGGCGCCAGCCAGCGCGGCCACTGAGCAGAGGCCACCAAGGGCGAGCCCGAGCGGCGGACGCGACGAGGTCGCCAGCAGCGCCGCCAGCCAGGCCCCGGCCGCTGGGGGGACCAGCCGCAGGTCGGCCCGGTCCCTGGCCGCCGGCTGCCTCACACCCGCACCCTCGGGGCGATGTCGGCGAACTTCCGCTCACCGATCCCGCCGACCTCGCGCAGCTCGTCGACACTCGAGAACCGGCCGTGCGCCGACCGCCAGTCCAGGATGCGCTGGGCCAGCACCGGCCCGACGCCGGGCAACCCCTCGAGCTGGTCCAGGGTGGCCGTGTTGAGGTCCAGCCGGCCGGGGTCGGCCGGGTCGCGGCCCCCGGCTCCGGAACCGCCGGCGGACCCGACGACGACCTGCTCGCCGTCGACGAGCGGCCGAGCCAGGTTGAGCGCGGCGAGATCGGTGCCGGGTAGGGCCCCGCCGGCTGCGCGCACGGCGTCGTCGACCCTGGAGCCCGCAGGAACGGTCACCAGGCCGGGCCGGCGCACGGTGCCCGCCACGTGCACGACGAGGGTCGCCGCAGCCGAGCCCGAGCCGACCGGCGCTGACGGACCAGGGCGCGCGGCGCCGACGACGGGCGCCCTGGTGGGCGGCGCGACCCCCACCGGCCGGCCACGGACCACGTAGCCGACCGCGAGCCCGACCGCCAGCAGGGCCAGCACGGCCAGGCCCGCGACCGCCCGCCCGTCGACCGCCAGCCGGCCGCCCCGGACGGCGGGGGGCAGCCGCTGGGCGAGCGCCTGGGTGGGTCCACGCCTGGGTTCTGCACTGTCCGGCTCGGGATCCGGCCCGGCGGCGCCGTCCAGGTCGGGGACCCAGGCCAGCGGCCGGCCGAGGGCCACCAACCGTTGCAGCGCCCGCGCCGAGGCGGCCGAGCCCCGCCGGACGAGGGCCGTCGGTGCGCGCACCCACGCAGCCTGCCGACCCCGCGGGCCGCCGAGCCATCCTCAGGTGACGGACGGTGGACGCTGCGCCCGGTGCGTCAGCCTGTGGACGAAGCTCAGCGGGTCAGGGGCCGGTGATGCGACCGTCGACCACCGGTCCGACCGGCGAGTTGGCGCCGATGTAGTCGACGACGAGCAGCTGGAGGTCGTCGCCAGGCTGCTGGACGTTCGTGCCCTGGGCCAGGACCGTGTACCCGTCGCCGCCCCCGAACATGAAGTCGTTGGTGACGATCCGCACGGTGTCGGTGGGGCCGATCGGTGTCAGCGTGCCGCCGACCCCGGTGGGGGCCTTCCACAGGCCGGTGACCACCGGGACCAGGCCGTTGCAGCCGTAGGTCACCTTTAGACCCGACACCTGCGGGAACCGACCGGTGGCGACGGCCACGTTGCACTTCGGCGCGAAGCCGTTCAGGAAGGCCTGCTCCAGCTGCGCCCCGGTCAGGGTCTCGATCACGGTGCGGTTGCCGAACGGCAGCACCGAGAAGACTTCTCCCCACGTGACCTCGCAGTCGCCTTCGCCCGCGCTCGGCGGCGTGCAGTTGAGATCCGCACGCAAGCCGCCCGAGTTCGTGTACGCGGCGTCGACACCGGGGTACTTCAGCCGCATCGCGTCGGCCACCATGTTGCCCATCGCCGACTCGAACAGCCGCGACGGCGCCCGCTTGATATCGAACTGCTGGGTGCCGATCACCTGGTTGCGCAGTACGGCGGTCCGGGCGTTGGCGTCGGCGACGATGGCCTGGACGTCGGGACGCGGGACGACGCCGATGTTCTTGGCCACACGGGTCGCCGCACCGGCCCACTCGACGTCCTGCCCCTTGACCACCATCTGGACGACGGAGTAGCTGGCCCCGGCATTCAGCCCCTCGGCCACCAGGATGTCGCCGACCATGAAGTTGGCGATGCGGTGGGTGTGGCCGGCGAGGATCACGTCGACCGTGGTGTCCTGGATGCCGTTGGCGATCGTCACGATCGGGCCGTCCCACGGGACCGCGGGGATGCCGTCGATCGTGTTCTGCCCGGTGGCTGCGCCCTGGTGGATCAGCACGGCCTGCACCTTGACGCCCTGCCGGCGCAGCTTCTCGGACTCCCGCTTGATGGTCTCGGTCTCGTCGAGGAACGTCAGCCCGGCGGTGGCACCCGCGCTGACCAGCTCGGGAGTCTCCTTCAGCTCGATGCCGATCACACCGATGCGGACGCCGCCGTACGTGAAGATCTTGGTGCCCTGCACCCAGCTCGGGTTCTGCATCGTCGTCGCGTCGACGATGTTCGCGCCCAGGAACGGGAAGGTGGCCCGCGCCTGTTGCGCCTGAAGGCGGGCGATGCCGTAGTCGAACTCGTGGTTACCGTACGAGGTCGCGTCGAGACCCCACGCGTTCTCGACATCGATCGCCGGCATGTCCTGCAGCAACCCCGAGTTCGCCGGAGAGGCGCCGACGTTGTCGCCGGAGGCGAACAGGTAGGAGCCACCGGGGAACGCCGCCGCCTCCTCGTCGAACATCGTCGCCAGCTGCCCGGCTCCACCGACACCCACGTTGCGGCCGTCCATGACCATCGTCGTCTGGTCGAGCTGGCCGTGGAAGTCGGTGAGGCCGATCAGCGGCACGAGCGTGCGTGGCTGGCTACCTCTCAGCAGGTCGAGGCGAACGAGGCCCTGGCTCTGCTGCGGCTCGGGCACGCCCAGCAGGTAGGCGATCGTGGGCGCCAGGTCGATGGTGCGGACCCCGTCGACCCGACCCCTGGCGATCTCCGGACCGCCCGCGATGAAGGTGGCCCGCATGTTGACGTTCGCGGCAAGGTCCTGCACGTCGGGCACGTAGCCGTGCTGACCGAAGAACGCCGAGCGGGCGATCAGCGTGCCCGGCGTGGCCGCGTCGAACTGGTACGGCGGGTACGAGAACACGACCAGGTCACCCGTCCGGGTGGGGTGGGCCATGTCGGCCGTGGAGCCCGCGCCGTTCGGGATGGAGCGGGCCTCGGCCTTGGTGAACGCCCGGTCGACCACCTTCCAGCCCTCCGGCGCGGCGTCACCGGTCCAGTCGTTGGGGTCGCTGAGGGCGAGGAACGCCGCCTTGACCTGCGCCACGGTGGCCGCTTCTTGCGCGGCCGGCACTTGCGGCGGGCCGTCTGGGGCAGGGGCGGGATCGCGGCCGGCGAGGTTGAGGTAGATCTGCACCGTGCCGCCGGCCCAGCAGGCCTTGGCCTTGCCGATGGTCTCGGTGGTGGCGGGCCGGCAGTTCGACGTCTGCGCGGAGGACAGCAGACCGAGGTCGACCAGCACCTTGCTGGCGTCGATGGCCGCGAACTGGGGGGCGAAGCCGTGGTCGGACGACACGAACGTGGTCGGCCAGTCGAGCAGGCCCTGCGCCAGGTCCAGGAACTCATCGGCACCGCGGTAGGCGCTGCGGATGAACTCGCTGCGCTCCGCCACCCGGCCGTCGGGCGTGCCGTTCACCTGCACGTCGTCGTACGCCGGGTTGGGGGCGCCGCCGGGCAGCGTCCGGCTGATCAGGCCGAGGAACTGGTGCTGGAACTCGTCGGTCGTCGGGTAGCCCACCAGGGCCAGGTCGGGCCGGTGCTTCCGGATCAGGTACTTCAGCACCGGCGTGGCGAACTTCTCCCAGTAGAGGCCCTGCTCGACGTAGGTCTCCTCGCTGACGATGCCTGCCTCGAGGATCGCGAAGTCGGCGGCGGTGGAGGTCGGGAACCTCTGGGCGACGTACTCGTCGAAGTCACCGGTGAACCCTGGCTCGGTCCACCCCGGCCACGTGGCGATGGCCCGGGTCACCGAGGTGTGGAACAGCCGCACCTGCGACAGGTCCTTGGCCAGCGTCTCGACCTTCACGAGCATCCCGGCGGTCTTGCCGTCGAGCGCACCGCCGACGATCTTCACCTTGATGTCGGCCCACTGGCCGGCGCGCAACGTGGCGACGGCTTGGGCGCCGTCCTTCGTCGGAGAGAACAGCACCCTGTTGTAGTTGACCCGGCCGTCGTCGCGGCTGTCGAACAGGTACGCGTTCAGGCCGTACTTGTCGACGCCGAAGTCGAGCACCCGCAGGCGCATCTCCTTGGCCGGGCTATAGCTGGCAGGCACGTTCGTCCAGCCGGTGGCATCGGCCGGTGCGGCCCCGGGGTAGGCGGGCTGGCCGGCGAACCCCGCCGGGTGGTCGAACTGCAGGCCGAACGAGGCGACGAAGGCGGGATCGTCGAGCGGCGAGACGTAGTTCGTCGCCACGCCACGCCCGGAGGAGAAGGTGCGGAAGTCCACCGTGGGCCCGTTGGTCGACGCGCCACGCCCTCCGGCGAACTCGAACTGCACCACCTTCTTGCCGCCTCGCTCCGCCGACTGGGCGATCGACTCGGCCTGCAGCACACCGGCATCGAACGCCGCGGTGCGGGAGCTGAACGCTGCGCCGTTCTTGTGGAACGTGTTGTTCGTGGACCCCGTCACGGCCGGCCAGGCGCCGGTGGCGAGGCTGTACCAGCCGGCACCCGTGTTGGGGGGCGCCTGGGTGAGCAGGCCACCGCCCGACGCGGAGACGCCACGCCTGAGCAGGTCGGCCATCGCCGGCATCGTGCTGTCCCGAGGCGTTCTGGCGTCGTTGGCGTACTGCTCGACCAGGTCCTGACGCATCCCGTCGGCCACGAAGAACAGCACGGGTGCGGTTCGTCCGCTCGTGGGCGCGGTCGGCTCGGCACCGGCGGGGCCACCGCCGGCCACCGACGCAGCCGCCGTGAGGAAGGCGATGCCCATCGCGAGGGGAACGAGCCGCCGGCGCCGTTGCTGTGTCATGCGATGCCTCCGCCGATGAGATGAGCCGCCCCGGATCCACGCTCCCGACCCGAGACGCCGCTCCGACCATATGCCCGAACCGGCGCTCGGAGACAGCCCCTTGCGAGACCGAGCGACGCCCGCCCAGGGGCGGTCGGCTGGACCAGGGCTCAGCGGGTCAGGCCCGCCACTGCCGCCACCGGGTGAGCACGTTGCTGCGGTGCCGGGCCAGCACCACGGCCGCCAGCGCCGTGGCCCACCACAGCCGCGACCAGCTGCCACTGTTCCAGCCGGCCGCCACGGCGGTCCCTGCGAGGACGACGACGGTGAGCGCTGCGGCCATCGACGCCAGGGCGACCCAACGGCTGGCCGCGACCACCAGGCCGAAGACGCCGAACGCCAGCAGCGCCCACCACGGCACGACGCCGAGCATCGCTCCGAACGACGTGGCCACGCCCTTGCCCCCGTGCCCGCGCAGCCACGGCGACGTCACGTGGCCGAGCACGGCCGCCAGCCCGGCCACCAGCGCCGCCGCCTCACCCACGACAGCCGCCGCCGCGACCGTCGGCAGCAGGCCCTTGAGCACGTCCAACAGGCCGACGAGGACGCCAAACCGTCGACCCAGGACCCGACCCACGTTGGTCGCCCCCGGGTTGCCCGATCCGCTGCGGAGCAGGTCCACACCCTGGGCGCGGGCCACCAGCATCGCCGGTGACGACGAACCGACCAGGTAGCCGACCAGGGCCGCGAGGACGATGCCGGCGGCTCCGCTCACCGCGGGACGACGGCGACGGCGAGCATGCCCGGCCCCACATGGGCCCCGACCACCGCCCCCACCTCGCTGACCCGCAGCTCGCGCAGCCCGGGGATCCGGGCCGCCAGCCGCTCGGCGAGCGCGTCCGCCCGGGCCCGGGCGGCCAGGTGGTGGACGGCGACGTCCACCTCGGCCGCAGCAGCGCGCACGACCGCGACCTCCTCCAGCCGGGCCAGCGCCTTGGACGCCGTGCGGACCTTCTCCAGCGGCGCGATCCGACCGTCGACCAGGTGCAGCAGCGGCTTCACGGACAGCGCCGAGCCGAACAGCGCGGCCGCCGAGCCGATCCGGCCCCCCCGCTTGAGGTACTCGAGGGTGTCCACGTAGAAGAAGGCCGAGGCGCCCGCCGCGCGCTTCTCGACCGCCGCCGCGACGTCGTCCAGCGAGCCACCGGCCTCGGCCACCTCGGCCCCGGTGACCACCGGGAAGCCGAACGCCATCCCGATCGTGCGGGAGTCGATGACCCGCACCGGCACCGGCGACTCGGGCGCGGCCAGCTGGGCGGACCCGATCGTCCCCGACATGTCCGCAGACAGGTGGACGGACACGACCCCGGTCGCCCCCGCCCCGGCGGCCGCCCGGTAGGCGGCGAGGAACGCGGCAGGGGCAGGGCGGGACGTCGTCACCGGGACCCACTGCCGCAGCGCCTCGGCCACCTCGTCGGCGCTGATGTCCACACCCTCGTCGTAGGGCTGGCCACCGACGACCACCTGCACGGGGACGACCCGGACGCCGTGCGTGGTGAGCAGGTCCGGAGGCAGGTAGGCCGTCGAGTCGGTGATCAGGGCGATCCGCGCGGACATGCGCCGAGGCTAGTGCGTCACGGCGGCCTCGAGGAACGCTTAGGCGGGCACCACGTTGACCAGGCGCGGCGCACGCACGACGACCGTGCGCACCTCCCGCCCGTCCAGCGCCCGCAGCACCGCCGGGTCGGCCAGGGCGACCGCCCTCAGCTCGTCCTCGGCGATCGTCGGTGAGACCTCGACGCGTCCGCGGACCTTGCCGGCCACCTGCAGCACGCAGGTGACGGACTCCTCCACGAGCCACTCGGGGTCGGCCACCGGGAACGGCTCGTAGGCCAGCGACCCCGGGTGCCCCAGCCGGTGCCACAGCTCCTCGGCCAGGTGCGGAGCGATCGGTGCCAGCATGAGCACCAGCGGCTCCGCGACGCTGCGAGGCACCCGGTCTAGGCGGGTCAGGTGGTTGTTCAGCTCGATCAGCTTGGCCACCCCGGTGTTGGTCCGCAGACCCGCCAAGTCGCGTCGCACGCCGTCGATCGTGCGGTGCAGCGCGCGCCGGGTCTCGTCGTCGGCCGGCCCGTCGCTGACGGTCACCGCACCGGTGGTCTCGTCGACGACGTTGCGCCAGACCCGCTGCAGGAAGCGGAACGAGCCGATCACCGCGCGGGTCTCCCACGGCCGGGAGACCTCCAGCGGCCCCATGGACATCTCGTAGACCCGGAAGGTGTCGGCGCCGTACCGGTCGCACATCTCGTCGGGCGTGACGACGTTGCGCAGGCTCTTGCCCATCTTCCCGTAGAGGCGGGTCACCGGCTCCCCCTGCCAGACGTAGCCGCCGTCCACCTCCTCGACCTGCTCGGCGGGCACGTACGCCCCACGCGCGTCGGTGTACGCGTAGGCCTGGATGTAGCCCTGGTTGATCAGCCGCCGGAACGGCTCCTCGGACGACACCTTCCCGAGGTCGTACAGGACCTTGTGCCAGAACCGGGCGTAGAGCAGGTGCAGGACGGCGTGCTCGACGCCGCCGACGTACAGGTCGACGCCGCCGGGGTCCCCCGGGCTCTGCGGTCCCATCCAGTACCGCTCGACGGCCGGGTCGACGAACGTCTGGTCGTTGGTCGGGTCGAGGTAGCGCAGCTCGTACCAGCACGAGCCGGCCCACTGCGGCATGGTGTTGGTCTCGCGTCGGTAGCGCCGGGGGCCGTGGCCGAGGTCGAGCTCCACCTCGACCCACTCAGGGACCCGGGCGAGCGGCGGCTCCGGCTCCGAGCCGGCGTCCATCGGGTCGTGGCTGCTCGGCGAGTAGTCCACCACCTCGGGCAGCTCCACCGGCAGCATCGACTCCGGCAGGGCGACCGGCAGCCCGTCCTCGTCGTAGACGATCGGGAACGGCTCGCCCCAGTAGCGCTGGCGGCTGAACAGCCAGTCCCGCAGCTTGTAGGTGACCGTGCCGGTGCCGGTGCCCTTCTGCTCGAGCCAGGCGGTGATCAGCGCCTTCGCCTCGGCGACCCCCAGCCCGTCGAGCGAGATCTCGTCGTTGGCCGAGTTGATCGCCGGGCCATCCCCGGTGTAGGCCTCCCCGGTCCAGCCGTCGGGAGGGGCGACCGTCCGGACGATGGGCAGGCCGAACTTCTCCGCGAACTCCCAGTCCCGCTCGTCCTGGCCGGGGACCGCCATGATCGCGCCGGTGCCGTAGCCCATCAGCACGTAGTCGGCGACGAACACCGGGATGGGCTGACCGGTGACCGGGTTGGTGGCGTGCTCGCCGGTGAAGACTCCGGTCTTGTCGCGGCCCTCGGTCTGCCGTTCGACCTCGGTGTGGGCGACCACCGACTGCCGGTAGGCGGACACCGCGGCCACCGGCGTGGGGTGGCCGCCGGTCCACTCGCTCGGGGTGCCCGCCGGCCAGGCCCCGTCGGCCGCGGCTACCAGCGCCTCGACCATCGGGTGCTCGGGGGCGACCACCATGAAGGTCGCGCCGAACAGGGTGTCCGGGCGGGTCGTGAACACCTCCAGGTCGCCGGCCGGCGTGGCGAAGCGCACCTGGGCGCCCGGGGAGCGACCGATCCAGTTGCGCTGCATCCCCTTGATCGGCTCCGGCCAGTCGAGCCGGTCCAGGTCGGCCAGCAGCCGGTCGGCGTATGCGGTGATCCGCATCATCCACTGGCGCAGGCTGCGCTTGAACACCGGGAAGTTGCCGACCTCGCTGCGCCCCTCGGCCGTGACCTCCTCGTTGGCCAGGACGGTGCCCAGGCCCGGGCACCAGTTCACCGGAGCCTCGGACAGGTAGGCGAGCCGGTGACCGTCGACCACTCGGCGCCGCTCGACGTCGGACAGCTGCGCCCACGGCGTGCCGTCCGGGGTGGGCCGCGCTCCCGCGGCCAGGTCGGCCTCCAGCTCGGCGATCGGCCGGGCCCGGCCAGCGGCCTGGTCGTACCACGCGTTGAACAGCTGCAGGAAGATCCACTGGGTCCAGCGGTAGAACTCGGGATCGGTGGTGGCGACCCCGCGCCGCTTGTCGTGCGCCAGGCCGATCCGGCGGATCTGCTCGCGGTAGCGGGCGATGTTGGCCTCCGTGGTCACCCGCGGGTGCGTCCCCGTCCGGACGGCGTACTGCTCGGCCGGCAGCCCGAACGCGTCGAAGCCCATGGCGTGCAGCACGTTGTGCCCGGTCATCCGCATGTACCGGGCGTGCACGTCGGTGGCGATGAACCCCAGCGGGTGACCGACGTGCAGCCCGGCTCCGGAGGGGTAGGGGAACATGTCGAGGACGAACAGCTTGGGTCGGCCGGCCACCTTCTCCGGCTCGGCCAGGGGGCCGGCGGGGTTGGGTGCCTCGAACGTCCGCCCGGCCTCCCAGTGCTGCTGCCAGCGCTCCTCGATCGCGGCGGCCATCGCGCCGGTGTAGCGGAAGGGCGCCTCGGCCTGGACCTCCTCGGCGGCGGCGTCCCTGCTGTCCTGGCTCATCGTGTCCCCTGCTCCCGTGCGCGCTGGTCCGGACATGGAAAGACCCCTCGCCCAGGAGGGGTCGCCGCGCTGACGTCTCGCGTGGGTCAGCGCGGCCCGGTAAGGAGCTGCCGGCGTCGCACGGGTCCAGGGTAGCGCAGGGGCGCGATCACCCGCCGAGCCCGGGGAGTGCCAGCACGATCAGCCCCTGGCCAAGGTGGTAGGTGACCATGGTGGCCAGCCGGCCGTGCGGCAGCGGCGCGACGAACCGATCCCAGCCGAGCACCGAGTCGGACCCGTAGAACAGCAGGGCGCCCAGCGCCGCGAGCGGCACGCCGGTGCCGACGGCCACCGCCACCATCGCCGAGATCACCGCCACGTATCCGGCGACCGGCACGGCCAGCGCCACGTCATGCGCGCGCGCCCCGGAAACCACCCGACGTCCGAGCACGGCGACCCCGACCGCCACCACCGCCAGGCCAAGCCATCCCCAGCCGGTGACCCCCGCCCGGACGAACGCGGCCACGTAGGCGAGGTGGGCGAGCAGGAAGGACCCGAGGCCGACGAGAAACACCCGCTCAGGCCCCAGCAGCGCGACGTCGCCCACCAGCGAGAGCGCGAGCCCGACGACGACCAGCCAGCGCACCGATGGATCGCCCGCGTCGACGGCCAGCGCGACCCCCACGAGAAGCGCCAGGGCCAGACCCGTCCCGATTCCAATGTACAGCCGATAATTGCGAGACTTCATCATGGCGTCGGTGCGGCAGCTACGGTGGGGCCCTGCTCGAGGTAGTCGCGAAAGGCCACGACCGCCTCAGTGAGCGAAGCAGCGACCTTCCCTTGGAACACGTCAGAGGTCAGGAGCCGCTCCTCTTCGGCGTTCGACAGGTACCCCAGCTCAATCAGCACAGCGGGCATGTTCGCACCAGCGAGGTGCCGCATGGGCGCGCGCTGGAGGCCGACAGCGGGCAGACCCGCTGTCGTGCGTAGCATCCGGGCGATCATGCCTGCGAAGGCATCTGATTCCTCGAGGTGAGCGGCCTGGGCCAGCTCCCATTCGACGAACGAGAACTCTCGGCTGCCGCCGCCAAACACCGGCAGCACCGCTCGATCGGCCTGCGACTGGCGGCGCGCGTCTTCCCCGAACCGATCGAGGCTCAGCGTGAAGATGGTGGCGCCACGCGTGGTGGGCCGCGGCGATCCGTTGGCGTGCAGGCTGATGAAGAGGTCGGCCTTGTTGTTGTTG
>Ga0209797_10000214_pt1 | contig 27657 bp, 29 predicted proteins | sample DOMMetBare3Fresh_2_FD_187472 | JGI IMG/M metagenome (GOLD analysis project Ga0209797, IMG submission 187472) | Wetland sediment microbial communities from St. Louis River estuary, USA, under dissolved organic matter induced mercury methylation -... | ecosystem: Environmental > Aquatic >... | reverse complement strand
CGTCGCCAGGTTGCCCCGCGTTACCGTTCGACTTGCATGTGTAAGGCATGCCGCCAGCGTTCAATCTGAGCCAGGATCAAACTCTTCAGTTCGATCTTGCATGTTGCTCAATACGGAATTGAAGTGAACTTCACTTCTTCATCCGTGAGCGTTTGAGACCTTGCGGCCTCAGGTCTTTCGACCTTTGGCACTCGCCTTCAAACGCCCACGCTTATCGGCTGTGTGTTGTTAAAGAACCGCCCCGAAGGGCGAAGCTGACTTGCGTTCAGCTAAGAGATGGAATTCTGTCATCTCTTTCGATCTCACGTCAAGAGATCTACGCAGGGTCCGTACTGCTGCGATCACCCGCTGGCCGAGTAGTCGACCGATGCGCGCTGATCACAGCGAAGCCTATCACTATAACACACATCGGCAGCCCTCCTCAATGTCGCGCATGGGGCCAACGCTCTAGGTTCCCCAGCCGCAACGGGGCTCAGCGGGGCACCGGCTCGAACAGTTGCTTGGCCATCGCCTGCGGGTTTTCCGACTGCAGGACCTGCGCGACGCAGCCTGCCAGGCGTCCGGCCTCACAACGCAGAACCGCCTGCTTGACCGCAGCGATCTGTCCCGGGTGCATAGAGAAGCTGCGCAAGCCCATTGCCAGCAACAAAGGCGTGAACGCCGTGTCTCCTGCCATCTCGCCGCACACGCTGACCTCTTTGCCCGCCGCGTTCGCCGTGGCGATCGTGCCTGCAATCAAAGAGAGCACGGCCGGGTGCCACGGGTCGTACAGGTGCGCGACCTGCTCGTCGGAACGGTCGATCGCCAACGTGTACTGGATCAGGTCGTTGGTGCCGATCGAGACGAAGTCGAAGTGGCGCAGCAGGCCGTCAAGAATCAGGGCAGCCGCCGGGATCTCGATCATCGCCCCGACCTCGACATCGTTGAACGCGCGGCCCGCATCGCGCAGTTGCTGCTTCGCGCGAGCCAAGACATCGAAGACTTGGCGGGCCTCGCTCAGATGGGCCAGCATGGGCAGCAGAATGCGCACCTTGCCGAATGCACTGGCGCGCAGGATTGCGCGCAACTGCGCGCGGAACATCGCCGGCTCGGCGAGACTCCAGCGAATCGCGCGCAGCCCGAGCGCCGGGTTGAGCGACCGCTCGTGGCGCGCCTCATGCGAGCCCGGCCGGTCCACAGACTTGTCGGCGCCGATGTCGACCGTGCGGATCGTCATGGGCAGGCCCTTCATCGCGATCACCGCCGCTCGATAGGCCTCGAACTGCTCGTCTTCGCTGGGCAGGCTCTGCCCGGCGCGGTTCATGAACAGGAACTCGCTGCGGAAGAGCCCGACACCCACCGCGCCGGCCTCGAGTGCGGCAGGGGCATCTTCGGGCAATTCGATGTTGGCCAGCATCTGCACTGCCTGCCCGTCGAGCGTCACCGCCGGTGTGTGACGCAGGCGATCGAGGCGCTCGCGTTCGAGCTGGATCTGCCGCTGTCGGAACCGGTACTCCTCGAGCACGATCTGCGGTGGATCGACGATCACCACCCCGGCGTCACCGTCGATCACGATCCAATCGTCCTGCCGGATCAGCCGGCTCGCCTCGCGTGCACCGACGACGGCAGGGATGTCCATGCTGCGCGCCACGATCGCCGTGTGGGACGTGCGCCCCCCCACGTCGGTGACGAATCCCTTGAAGACGCTGCGCTTGAACTGCAGCATGTCGGCAGGCGCGATGTCGCTGGCCACCAGCACAAGGGCATCCTCGCCTGCGAAGTCCTGCATGACAGGCGCTGCCAGGCGCTCGGCTGCCGAGTTGTTCTGGCGCGAGAGCGCGGCGAGCACGCGCTCGGTGACCTGTTCGAGATCGGCCTTCCGTTCGCGCAGGTACTCGTCCTCCATCTCGTCGAAGTGGCGCGCCAGGACCTCGAGTTGCGCCGACAAGGCCCACTCGGCGTTGTAGTGGCGCTCGTGCACCCAGACGGCCGCCGCGCCGATCAGCGACTCGTCCTGCAGCAGCATCACGTGCACGTCCAGCAGGGCCGGGAGTTCGTGGGGCGCGTCGGCCGGCAGGTCTTGCTGCAGCGAGATGAGTTCCGCGACGACTTCGTCGCGGGCGCGCACCAATCGCTGCACTTCGGCGGCCGCGCGTTCGCGCGGAACGAAGTAGTGCGCGACGTCGACGCGGCTCGATGCCACCAGCACCGCGCGTCCGATGGCCACGCCGGGCGACACCGACAGGCCGAAGATCTGCAGCGTCACGGTCGGACCCCGGGCCGAATCACCGCATGCCGGGTCGCGCGCATCATTCGCCCTCGCCGAAACGGTCTTTGATCAGAGCCACCAGCGACTCGACCGCCTGGGCTTCGTCGGGACCGTCGGCCTCGATCTCCACGTCGCTGCCGACCCCGGCCGCCAGCATCATGACCCCCATGATGCTCTTGGCATTGATGCGTCGCCCGTTGCGGCTCATGTGCACATCGCAGGCGAAGGTGCCGGCCAGCTTGGTCAGCTTGGCCGACGCCCGCGCGTGCAGGCCCAGCTTATTGCTGATCCTGACCGTCGCCCGCTGCATTCGATTCGGAGGCGCCGCGCGCCTGCTGTTGCGGCCGTGAGGCGCTGGCCTGCAGAACGCCCTGGGCAGCGCCGGAAATCGCTCGGGCCACGAGCATGTCGAGCGCCTCGTTCGCATAGGACAGCGTGCGCCAGAGCATCGGCACGTTGACCCCGGCCACCACCTTCACCTTCACGCCGTCGGCCAGGCGCTGCGCGACGTTGCACGGTGTCGCCCCGAAGACATCGGTCAGGATCAAGGTCTCACCCTGGCCCAGGGATGCCAACAAGGCCGCGCCGCGCGCGAGCACATCCTCGATCTGCATGTCGGCGCGCACGTCCAGCGCAGCCAGAGGCACGGCGCACTCTGGAAACGCGTGCATGGCAACCTCACGCAGGGCCGAGGCCAGCGGGGCATGGGCGATGATGAGCAGGCCGGTCATGGAACAAGTTTGATTATCCGTTGCCCCGACGCAGCAGGAACCAGCCGTAGGCCGCCGCGCTGCACAGACCGAACAGGCCGAAGGCGGCGCGAAAGGCGTCCGGGCGAGACCAGCCGAAGGCGACCCCCGCGTCGATCGCCAGGCCGATGCCCCACTGGACACAGAACACGCCAGCGAAAATCACCAGGTTGAACGCCGACAGGGCGCGGCCCGCTGCGGCGGGAGGAAACGCCTGGCCGACGGCGGGCTGACTGAGCGAGACGAAAGTGCACGAGACGCACCAGGCGGCCCACATCGGCGCCTTGGCAGCTGAGCCCATGGCCACGATCAGGCCCAGCAGGGTCAGCGACAGCGGCACGCCCCAGGAGATCAGCCGGTCCACGGTCAAACCGCGCTTGCTCAGGTGCGGCATCACCAGGCCCCAGGACAGGAAGGCCAGGAGCATCGACAGGTTGATCCCGAACAGCCCCTGGGCCGCCTGCGCAGCCGAGCTTCCGGCCACCGCCGTGAGCCATGGTCCGGCCCACAGTGACTGCACCGCCAACAATCCGCCGTAGACGACAAAGGCCAGCGGCATCAGGCGCACGAAATACGAGTGACGGAAGATCTTGGCGTAACCCTCGACAGGTGCGGCACTGGCGTCGGCTGCGACCGTGGCATCGCGCGGAACGATCCAAGCGATCAGGGCCATCGACAGCACCAGCATGCCTGCCGCCAGCCAGAACAGGCCGCGCCAGCCCAGCGCGGGCAGCAACCATTGCACCGGGAGGGTAGACGCGAGCATGCCCAGCGAGCCGGTCATCAGCATCCAGGAGTTCGCGCGCAGTTGGGCGACCTCGCCGAACCGGTGCCGATAGGCCGTGAGCGGGGCCATCAGACAGGCCGACACCCCCACGCCGATCAAGGCACGCGCAAACCATAGCGAAGCGAAACTGGTGGCCACGGCAAAGCCCGCACACGCCAGCACGGCGACCGCCAGGAACGCAAGCAGCACGCGCCGCGGCCCGATGCGGTCGAGCCATCGACCCAGTGGCAGCTGCATCAGCGCGAAGCCGAGGAAGTAGGCCCCCGCGAGCAGACCCAGGTCGCCTGCAGCAAGCCCCAGTTCGGCGCTGAAGGCCGGCGCCAGCGTGGCCGTCACGGCGCGCAGCAGCGCTGAAAAGAAGTATGCGAACGCGAACGCGAAGAACATCGCGAGCGCGGCGCGAGCGGTGAACGTCGTGGCCGTCGGCGTGGTCACGGGCTCACGCGCAGCGCACCGAAGAACGCGGCCGATGCCTCCTCATCGTCCATCAATCGGGAACCGACCATGGTGGCCTGATAGACACGTGTGCCATAGGCAAACAGCGCCGCGCGCTCCTGCACCGCGCGGCCATCGGGCAGGCGTCCATCGACCCTCCACAGCCCGGCGCTGTCGTTGGGCGTCATGCCGGCGACCGCCAGCGGCGACGACGTGGCCCGACCGGCCGCCTGCAAGTTGGCCTCGAGCGACCGCGACAGCTCGCCGAGTGCGGGCGTCACCCGCGCCGGGTCCTGCACGTCGGCGAAGGCGAGCGCATAGGTCGTCTGGTTGGCCGAGCACGCGAACATCGACATCTCGACCGCCGTGGCCGCCAGCGTGACCCGCCTCGCGTGGCTCGACGGCTTGCATGGGAACATCATTCGCAATTGGCTGCCCTTTGGCTGCACCTCGCGCCAATCGAGAGCAGGCGTGCAGGCAATGAAGACGGCCGCGGCAGCCACCGCGGCCGCGATGCGCGGGCCAGTCATGCGGCCGATTATCCCGACCGCGCGCGACTCAGCCGCCGAACACCTTCTTCAGGATCGCGCTGCCGGTGCCCACCGGGTCGCGCCGGATCTTCTTCTCTTCCTCGCCGATCATGAAGTACAGGCCGTCGAGCGCCTTGCCGGTGACATAGCCGTTGAGGTTCGCGTCTTCCTTCTTCACCAGACCCATGCCTGCGGCCTTGCCGGCCACCGCGTCGTACTTCTTCGCCAGCGCCACGCGCTCGGTGGCGCGGCTGACGATCGGCAGGAACTTCGCGCCCAGCGGCTCGCGCGTCTTGCCGCTGAAGAACTGCGTCACCGAGGTCTCGCCGCCCTTGACGATCTTCAACGCATCGTCCACCGACATCGATTTGACCGCGCCCACCAGCAGCGCCTTGGCCTCGGGCACCGCGGCTTCGGCGGCGCGGTTCATCGCCGTCACCAACTCGTCGACGCGTTTGCCCTGTCCCGTGGCCTTGAGCAGCTTGGCGGCATCGTTCAGGAAGCCGGGCAACTCGATCCTGACCTTCGGATTGCCGAGAAAGCCGTCGACGCGCCCCAGGCCCGACACTGCCGCGATCGCGCCACGTTCGAGCGCCGCGCGTACACCCGCGGCCGCATCGCCTTCGCTCAGCAGTCCGGCCCAGGCCCGCTCGGTGGGGACGAACAGGGCGCCCAGGGGCAGCACGATGGCGGCCGCCGTGATTCGTCTGCGTTGCATGCTGCGCGCTCCCGATGTGGATTTGCTGCAGTGTCGTGCACGCGGCCGGGCGGCGGCAAGCACTTGGTCAAGCGCGGTCTTCAGTGCCGCTTCACGGGCTGCCGAGGTCGAGCGTCCAGTACAGGCGGTACTGGCTTGCGTCATTGCGCGCACAGGCCAGACCGAACTCGGTGAAGCGCGGGTTCATCATGTTGGCACAGTGGCCTTCACTGGCCATCCATGCATCGACTGTCTGGCGCACGGTGCCATAGCCGGCCGCGATGTTCTCGCCCACGGTCGACCAGCGGTAGCCCGCGGCCGTGACCCGATTGGCCATCGTGCGACCGTCCTGGCTGTCGTGGCTGAAGTAGTCGTTGTCGGCCATGTCGCGCGAGTGGCCGTAGGCCGCCGTCGTGAGCTGTGCCTGCCACACGACGGCCGGTGCGGGTGCGAAGCTGCCGCGCGATCCGCAAACCGCGCCAGCGGCGCGGCGCTCGTTGATCAGCCTCAGCGTCTCGGCCTCGAAATCGGCCAGGCCGCAGGTGATGTCGGCTCCCGCCGGGGCGGGCGCGGCTGCGGGGCCTGGGGCCGCCGCAGGTGCAGGAGCGGGTCCAGCAGCCGGCGCCGCGACCACGGGCGTTGACCCGTCGCCGCCCCCACCGCCGCACGCCTGCAGCGCGATCACCGTGGCCCAGCACGCGAGGGCGCTCCATCGTGTGCGCGTCGACCTGTCTGTCGTTCGGCCAAGGCAATCGCCCCTGCATGCATCCTGGGTCATCTGGTTCATGGCGCAAGCCTGCCGTGCGCGCAGCGCCGCAACCATGGCAAGTTGCAAGCAATCAAGACGATCCCCCGCAAAACAGCTCGCCGGCGTGAAAACTCACCGGCGCGCCGCCGCATCGGATCAGGTTGGCGCGCCCACCCCGGCCGCGTGCGCCTGCTGGTCGGCGTGGTAGCTCGAGCGCACCAGAGCACCCACCGCGGCATGACTGAAGCCCATCGCCCGTGCCTCGCGTTCGAACATCGCGAAGGTGTCCGGATGCACGTAGCGCGTCACGGGAAGGTGGTGGCCGCTCGGTGCCAGGTACTGGCCGATCGTCAGCATCTCGATGTCGTGGGCACGCATGTCGCGCATCACCGCGAGGATCTCGTCGTCGGTTTCGCCCAGGCCGACCATCAGCCCGCTCTTCGTCGGGATCCGAGGAAACAGCGTCTTGAATTTCTTCAGCAGGTTGAGGCTGAACTTGTAGTCGCTGCCGGGTCGCGCTTGCTTGTAAAGGCGCGGCACGGTCTCCAGGTTGTGGTTCATCACATCCGGCGGCGCAGCCTTGAGGATCTCGAGCGCGCGGTCGTCGCGGCCACGGAAGTCAGGCACCAGCACCTCGATCGTCGTGCCGGGCGACAGCGCGCGCGTCTGGCGGATGCATTCGACGAAGTGACCCGCTCCGCCATCGCGCAGGTCGTCGCGGTCCACGCTGGTGATGACCACGTACTTGAGCTTGAGTGCGGCGATGGTCTTGGCCAGGTTCTCCGGCTCGTTCGCATCGAGGGCATCGGGCCGGCCGTGGCCGACGTCGCAGAACGGGCAACGGCGGGTGCACTTGTCGCCCATGATCATGAAGGTGGCCGTGCCCTTGCCGAAACACTCGCCGATGTTCGGGCACGAAGCCTCTTCGCACACCGAGTGCAGCTTGTGCTCGCGCAGGATCTGCTTGATCTCGTAGAAGCGCGAGTTGGGCATTGCCGCCTTCACGCGGATCCAGTCGGGCTTCTTGAGCGTCTCGGCTGGAACCACCTTGATCGGGATGCGTTCGGTCTTGGCCCGTGCCTTCTGCTTCGCACTGGGATCGTAGGTGGCAGTCATTCGAGGAATTGGTTGACCAGGCTGCGGGCCAGCCGGTCGGCGGCCTCGTCCCATGTCGTGTGGACACCAAGTCTAGCCAGATCGACGGTTTCGAGCCCCGCGTAACCGCAAGGGTCGATGCGCGAGAAGGGTTCCAGGTCCATCGCCACGTTCAGCGCGACGCCGTGGTAGGCGCAGTGGCGGCTGACCTTGATGCCCAGCGCTGCGATCTTGCCCAGGCCCCGGAACGGATCCCGCGCATCGACCGGGCCGGTCAGCGCGGCGTGCGCGAACGGATCGTCAATGCGCACGTAGATGCCGGGCGCGCCCGCGACGCGGTGGCCGGTAACGCCGTGGCTCTCGAGCACCTTGAGCACCGCCGCCTCGAGCCGGTAGACGAACTCCTTGACGTAGATGCCTTGCTGGCGCAGATCGACCAACGGATAGGCGACGACCTGCCCCGGGCCGTGGTACGTCACCTGGCCCCCGCGATTGGCCTGCCGCAGCGGAATGTCGCCTGTGCCGTGCACATGAGCCGGCCGCCCGGCGACGCCCTGGGTGAAGACCGGCGGGTGTTCACACAGCCACAGCTCGTCCAGCGTGCCCTCGAGGCGCGACTCGGTGAAGGCGCGCATCGCGTCGGCAGTGGCAGCCCAATCGCAGCGGCCGAAACGGCGGACCAGCATGAACAAGAGTCTCGCATGTCGATGCAAGGAAGCCCCCTTTGAACCGACAATGCACCATGCGCGCGATCGTCCTTGTCTGCTTGACCTTGTTCACGCTCGGGGTACAGGCCGACTCCCGCCTGCAGTCAGCGCTCGACGCCTACGGGCGTGGCGACTTCGCCGCCGCGCGCGCCGGCTTCGAGCGCCTGTCGCGAGAAGGCCTGCCGGCAGCCGACTACAACCTGGCCGTCATGCACCTGCGCGGCGAGCGTCGTGACGCCAACGTGGCCGAGGCCGTGCGGCTGATGACGCGAGCCGCCGACGCCGGGTTCGTGACGGCGATGGTCGGCCTGGGCGATCTCTACGAACACGGCGCGGTCGGCCTCAAACCGGACCTGCCGCTTTCGGTGCATTGGTTTCGCCGCGGCGCGGAGGCAGGCAGCGTCGAGGCCCAGATCTCGGTGGCCACCGCGCATTACCTCGGTCGCGGCGCGCCGCTCGACAAGGCCCAGGCTGCGCGCTGGTATCGGCTGGCCGCGCAGGGCGGTGACGGTGGCGCGATGTACCTGTACGCCTCGATGGTCGAGAGCGGCGACGGCGTCCAGCGCGACCTCGCCGAAGCGCGTTACTGGTATGCCGCCGCGGCGCGCAACGGCGAGGCCGGCGCGGCCGAGAAGGCCAAAGCATTGGAAACGCGCCTGGGCCAGCCGAACAGCTAGGAATCTGGGCAGCAGGGTGAAGCCCCGCTGCGCGCTGTCAGCGTGCCTGCTACAGCACCACCTTGACCATCGGGTGAGTCGACAGCGTGCGGTACAGTTCATCGAGTTGTTCGCGGCTGGTGGCGGTGATCGTGATCGTCAGCCCCAGGTACTTGCCGCCCTTGCTCGGGCGCGATTCCACCGTGCTCGCATCGAATCCCGGATCGAAGCGCCGCGCGACCGCCACGATCGCCTGGGTGAAGCCCTCGACATGCGCGCCCATCACCTTGATCGGGAAGGCGCTCGGGTACTCAATCAGGCTGTGCTCGGGCGGAGTCCGCGCGTTCATATCGACATCGTGGCCTTCGCGCGCTGGTACGCCTCGTGCAACCGCGCGTACACCGGCCCGGGCTTGCCGCGCAGCGCGCCGTGGCCCAGCGGTTCGCCGTCGAGCTTGGTCACCGGCAACACCTCCTTGGTGGCCGAGCTGAGGATGACCTCGTCCGCAGAGCGCAGGTCGGCCTCGCTGATCGGCTTGAGGTTGTAGGCGATGCCCTCCTCCTCACACAGCTCGCGCAACAGCTCGACGCGGATGCCCTCGAGCACGTGCTCGCTCTTGGGCGGCCCCAGCAGCGCGCCGTCCTTGACGATCCACACGTTGCTGGCGGAGGCCTCCGTCAACCAGGGCCCGCCGGGCATGCCGTCGCGCAACATGATGGTTTCCACCGCGCCATGGTCGGCCGACATCTGACGCGCCAGCACGTTGCCCAGCAGCGACGTGCTCTTGATGTCACCGCGCTCCCAGCGAAAGTCGCGCGCCGTGGTGCAGGCCACACCATGGTGGCGCTGCTCGGGCGTCGCCTGCTTCATCGGGTTGCACATCATGAACACCGTGGGCGTGACGCCTTCGGGCATGACGTGGTCGCGCGGCGCCACGCCCCGCGTGACCTGGATGTAGACGATCTGCTCCGCGACCTTCTCGCTGTCTGCCAACGCGGCCACCAACTTGCGGCAGCGTTCGAGCCATTGCTCTTGCGTGTGCGGGTTGGCGATGCGCACCTTGGCCAGCGAGCGCTCGAGGCGCGCCATGTGCTCGTCGAAGCGGAACAGGCGCTTGCCATAGACGGGCACGACCTCGTAGATACCGTCTCCGAAGATGAACCCGCGGTCGAGCACGCTCACCTGGGCCTGCGAGAGCGGCTTGTACTGGCCGTTGAGGTAGCAGAGTCGGTCGGTCATGGGGTGGCCCCGCGGCAATGGTGCAGGCAGCTTACCGCTACTTGATCCACAGGCGGATCGAGTCCCACGCCCGGCCCAGCAGGCCCGCCTGCGCCACCGCCTCCTGCACCACCAGCGGAACCTCGGTCACCGGGGCACCTGCGGCGGTGGTCACCGTGAGCGTGCCGACGCGCTGGCCCTGCGCGAGCGGAGCGACCAGCGGGTCGGTCCGCTGAACCTGGGTCTTCAGCTTGTCGCCCTCGCCGCGCGGCACCGCGATCACGACCGGGCCCTCGGCGCCGAGCTTGGCGGTGGGCTGCGTGCCCTTCCACACCTCGGGCGTGAGGATCGGCTTGCCCGCCTCGAACAGGCGCACCGGGTCGAACGCGGAAAAGCCCCAGTTGAGCAGCTTCTGGCTCTCGTTGGCGCGGGCCTCGCGCGACGCGGTGCCCAGCACGACCGACAACAGGCGGCGCTTGCTGCCTGCGCCCAAGTTCGGGTACTCGCGCGCGGCGCTGGCCACCAGGCAGTAGCCGGCCGCATCGGTGAAGCCGGTTTTCATGCCGTCGACCGCCGGGTCGCGCCGCAACAGCAGGTTGCGGTTGTCCTGGCGGATCTTGTTGTAGGTGTACTCCTTGATGCCGTAGTAGCGGTAGTACTGCGGGAAGTCGCGAACGATATGCGCGGCGATCGTCGCGATGTCGCGCGCGCTGGCGCGGTGGCCGCTCTCGGTCATGCCGGTCACGTTGCGGAACGCAGTGTTCTTCAGACCCCAGGCCAGCGCCTGGCGGTTCATCATCGCCACGAAGTTGTCCAGGCTGCCGCCCACGAGCTCGGCAAGCGCCACCGACGCGTCGTTGCCCGAGACGACGATCATGCCGTGCAACAGTTCGTCGACGGTGGGCTTCATCGTCGTGTCGATGAACATCAGCGACGGATCCCCCTTGCGCTCGTCCCACGCTCGCACGCTGACCGGGACCTGCTGCTCGAGCGTCAGCTTCTTGTCGCGCAGAGCGCCGAACACGACGTAGGCCGTCATCAGCTTGGTCAGCGAGGCCGGGTCGGTGGGCGCGTCGGCATCACGTTCGGCCAGGACCTGGCCGGTGGTCACGTCCAGCAGCAGGTACTGACGCGCCGCGATCTCGGGCGGCTGGGGAGCCTGAGCCCGTGCGCACAGGCAGGCCAGAGTGGTGGACGCGGCCACGAGGAGAGCGAGCAGGGGTTTCATCGGTCCAGACAGAAGACGGTCGAAGGCGAAGGGCACTCAGTCGGCGCTCGCCGACAGGTGTTGGAGCACGAGCGACTTCAGCAGCGCCAGCTGCCCGTGGAAGAAGTGGCCGCCGCCGGGAATCACCACCACCGGCAGCGACTGCGGCCGCGCCCAGTCGAGCGTGGCCGACAGCGGCACCACGTCATCGGCCTCGCCGTGCACGACGAGTGTGCCCCGAGGCGCAGGAGCCAGTGTGAAGTTCTGTGCCGCGGGGCCGACGAGCACCAGATGCCGCGGATGGACGGCGCGTGCCGCGTGCGACGCCACATAGGCACCGAACGAGAATCCCGCGAGCGACAGTGGCTCGTCGCGCTCGCGCAGCGCGGCGATCACCGCCAGCGCATCGTCGATCTCGCCGCGGCCCTCGTCCCACTCGCCACCCGAACCGCCGATGCCGCGGAAGTTGAAGCGCGCCGCGCGCCATCCGCGCTGCACGAACGCGCGCGCCAGCGTGACGACCACCTTGTTGTCCATCGTGCCGCCGTGCAGCGGATGCGGATGGCACACCACCGCCAGGCCGTGCGCGTCAGCGTGGGGGAGATCGATCGCGCACAGCAGGTCCCCGGCCGGGCCTGCGACGCTGCGCTTGTGGGTGCGCGGGTTCAATGCGGCCTTTGGCGGCGCTCAATGGCCGACGTCGGGCGACAGCAGCAGGCGCTCGACGATCTCGCCGCGCACCAGGTGGGACTCGACGATCTCGTCGATGTCGGCCTCGTCGACGTAGGTGTACCAGGTCGCGTCGGGGTAGACCACTGCCACCGGCCCGCCCGCGCAGCGATCGAGGCAACCGGCCTTGTTGACGCGCACGCCGCCCGGTCCGTGGAGTCCCGCTGCCTTGACACGCGACTTGCAGCGCTCGAAGCCCTTTTGCGCCGCGCGATCGGCACAGCACGCCTCGCCGTTGTCGCGCTGGTTCAGGCAGAAGAAGATGTGGCTTCGGTAGTAGCTGTGGCTCATGAACAAATTGTAGGTGTGCGCCACGGTCACCCGTCCTCGCGCTGCGCCAGGCGTGCCAGCAGCCACGCCATCGCGGCGAACGGCCAGAGCCAGCCGATCCACTGTGCAAGGCCATGGAAGCGGATGAAGCGCCCTTGCTCCCATCCCTGCAGGCTCGCCGCGTAGTACGGATCGGCGGGCGCCTGTGCGACCAGGGCCACCAGCGCGGCCAGCGCGATCAGGCCTAACGCAGCCGCGAGCCGTCGTCCGATGCCCAGCAGCACGACGCCGATCACCGCGGCAAACGACAGCGCCGCCAGGGTCGGCGCCGACCACCAGGCCATCGCATGCACGGGGCCGAAAGTCAGCGCGGTCGACAGCGTCGTGGCGCCGACGCCCAGCGCGAGCGCGCCGAACAGCAGCACGCCGCGGTGCCAGCCGGCGTTCGCGGTGGCGTAGGCGACCAGGCAGGGTGCGAGCGCACCGAACGCGACGATCAGTCCCTCCTGCACGCGAGACAGCGCGGGGCGCACCGCAGCGTCCTCGCGCAGCCACTCGCCCACCTCGTCGGCCCATGGTGTGCCAGCAACGACCGCGCCAACCAGCGTGCGCAGCTCTTCACCCACGTGCCCGAGGCCGAAAGGCACTGGCGTCGGGAACAGCAACGCCACCGGCCACAGCAACAGCAGCACGAGCGCCACCTCGCTGTCGCGCGCAAACCAGCGCCGGCGCAGCCCTTGCCAGCGCTCGACATAGCCCATCGCCTGCACCGCGGCGCCGAGCAGCGCACCGCAAAGCCCGCCTGCGACGTTGAACGCGCAGTCCTTCAGCGAGGGCACGCGGCTGGGCAGGAACTGCTGGCTCACCTCGACCGAGTACGACAGGCCGGCCGTCACGGCCCATGCCCACCACAAGGACGGCCCGACGGGGCGGCCGCTGCGCACGAGCGCGCCGTAGACCAGAGCACCCACGGGCACGTAGCCTGCGAAGTTCGCGAATTCATCGAAGCGGTCGCGCCAAGGCGGCCAAGGCAGCAACCACACCTGCACCCCGCCCACGCCCGGCGGCCATCGCCAGCCCTCGAACGGATAGAGGCTGGCGTACAGGACGAGCACACCGGCCACCAGGGCCAGTGGCAGCGCCGTGGTCGGGTGGCGCATCAGAAGGGCTTGATGACGACGAGCACGACAGCAGCGGTGAACAGCAGCACCGAGGTCTCGTTGAAGACGCGGAACCAGCGGGAGCTGCGGCGGTTGCGCCGCTCCTCGAAGGCGCGCAGCAGCACCCGGCAGGCGTGGTGGTAGCCGATCACCGCGAGCACCACCACGAGCTTGGCATAGAGCCATCCGCCGCCCACGCCATACCCCAGCCACAGCAGCACGCCCAGCACGAGAGCCGGCCACATCAGCAGGCCGGCGAACCGGTAGAGGCGACGCGACATCAGCAGCAGCCGCTCACGCTCGGCAAGGCTGTCGGCGGGGACCTCCGCGAGGTTGACCATCAAGCGCGGCAGGTAGAACAGGCCTGCGAACCAGCTCGCCACGAATACGATGTGGAAGGCCTTGACCCAGAGGTAGCCGCTGCTCATGCGATCGATTATCGACAGCCCGGACGAGCAGCCGATCCACGTACCGGCCGAAGGAAAAAAGGCCCCAGCCTTGCGGCTGGGGCGCAATGCCTTGTCGCGGCAATCGCGCCAAGGCACCTGCTCAGGGAGGTAAAGCAGGGAATGACGGCCTTGCGGCTATCATTCGCCGGCCAATGTATCAGGGTTCGTGACGGATGTAACGACTCGGATACACCGCCCTCCACAGCCGAGGCGGCCGCGCCGCCCACGATGCGCGCCATGACCCAGCCTCCCCTGCCGCCATTTCCCGCCAGTCGCCCGCGCCGCCTGCGCCGCGATGCCGCCACCCGCGCGCTGGTGCGCGAGGCGCACCTCAAGCCAGCCGACCTGATTTATCCCGTATTCCTGCTCGATGGCAGCGGCCGCGCGGAGGACGTCGCTTCGATGCCGGGCGTGCAGCGCCTGTCCGTCGACCGCCTGCACGCGCGCGCCGAAGCCTGCCTGGCGCTCGGCGTTCCGGTGATGGCGCTGTTCCCGGTGATCGATCCCGCGCTGAAAACGCCCGATGGCCGCGAAGCGACGAACCCCGCCGGCCTGGTGCCGCGCGCGGTGCGCGAACTCAAGCGGCGCTTTCCCGAGCTCCTGCTTCTGACGGACGTCGCGCTCGACCCCTACACCGCGCACGGGCAGGACGGACTGATCGACGACAACGGCTACATCCTCAACGACGAGACGGTGGCGGTGCTGGTCGAGCAGGCCCGGCAGCAAGCCGCCGCCGGCGTCGACATCGTGGCGCCGAGCGACATGATGGACGGCAGGATCGGCGCGATCCGTTCGGCGCTCGAAACGGGCGGGGCGATCCACACCCAGATCATGGCCTACAGCGCCAAGTTCGCGAGCGCGTTCTACGGGCCGTTCCGCGACGCGGTCGGGTCGGCCAAGAACCTCGGCAAGGGCGACAAGAAGGTCTACCAGATGGACCCGGCCAACAGCGACGAGGCGCTGCGCGAAGTGCAGCTGGACATTGCCGAGGGCGCCGACATGGTGATGGTCAAGCCCGGCATGCCTTATCTGGACATCGTGCGCCGCGTCAAGGATGCCTTCCGGATGCCCACGTTCGCCTATCAGGTGAGCGGCGAGTACTCAATGCTCAAGGCCGCGGCGGCCAACGGCTGGCTCGACCACGACGCGGTCATGATGGAGTCCCTGCTTGCGTTCAAGCGCGCCGGCGCCGACGGCGTGCTGACCTACTTCGCGCTGGACGCGGCGCGCTTGTTGCGTGCGTGACAACGCCAAAAGGGCGGATCGCCCGACGTGCGTGCCGGGCCCGGGGCACGCTTAGTGCGCATCTTTCACGTCAGCGGCGAGCGCTTCACCGAACTCGACGCCCTGCCCGATGCATTGCCGGCCGCCGGCTTCCTGTGGATCGGCAGCGCGCGGCGCGAGTTCGAGGTGAACACCGCTGCGCTGCAGGATCGCCTGCAGCGCTGGGAGGGTGGCGCGCTGGTCGACCTGCATGTGTCTGACCTGCTGAACAACCAGCTGCCCAGCCACTACGACTACACCTCGTGGTACGACCTGTTGGTGTTCCGCCGCCTCGCGGCGGGGACCGGCGCCGACAAGATGTTCCTCGACGATGACCACGGCACGCTGACCACGGCGCGTCAGGCGCTCGCGGCAATCGACACCAGCCCGGTCGGTTTCGCGCTGTTCGACCATGTGTTGATCACGGTCCATCCGGCCGACTGCGCGGTGCGCGATTTCTTTGCACAGCGCCTGGCCGGGCTGTCCCCATCGACCGAGGGGCGCGGCGTCGCGCGCCTGCCGGCCAGCCCGGCCGATCTGATGCTGCGCATGGTCAACCACATGGTCGACAGCTACCTCGACCTGCGCCGCCTGCTCACGCGCCAGCTCGGGTTTCTGCAGCGCGAGCTGCTCGATCCCAAGAGCCGCTTTCACGACTGGTCGCTCCTGCTGGATGCGCGCAACGCACTGCACATGCTGGAAGACACTTGCGAGGACCAACGCGCCGCCATGCAGGAATGGATCGACGCGTTCGGCGAATGGCCCGACCCGGGCAATGGCGCGGCACGGCGGGAACGCGAACTGATGCGGGTGCGCTCGCGCGACGTGCTCGAGCACATCGAGCGTGTGCTCACGCACGTGAGGCGCCTCGAGCAGTCGGCCGAAAACGCAGTGCAGATGCACTTCTCGGCACTGAGCCACCGCACCAACGACATCATGCGCACGCTGACGGTGCTGACCGCGATCTTCATGCCGCTGAACCTGATCACCGGCTTCTTCGGCATGAATTTCGACGCGCTTCCACTGATCCATACCGCCACCGGCGTGTGGATCACGATCGGCCTGATGGCGCTGATGGGCATCGGCCTGGGCGCCTACTTCTGGCGCAAGCGCTACCTGGGCACGAGGCACTGAAGCGCGCTCAGGCGCAGTAGGGGTCAGCGTAGCCGAGCGCGACCAGCAGCGCCGTCTCGCGCGCTTGCATGGCGCGCGCCTCGGCGGATCTCTCGTGATTCCAGCCCTGGGAATGCAGCGTGCCGTGCACGAGCAGGTGCGCGTAATGCGCCTCGAGCATCTTGCGCTGCTCGCGCGCCTCGCGCGCGACCACCGGTGCGCACAGGACGATGTCGGCCTGCACTCGAGGCGTGCGAGCGTAGTCGAAGGTCAGCACGTTGGTCGCATGGTCCCTGGCGCGGTAATCGCGGTTCAGCGCACGGCCTTCGGCCTCGCCGACGATGCGCACCGTGATGTCCGCCGGCACAAGCAGCGCGGCGCGGATCCAGCGCGCCACGCGACGCCGCGTAAGCACCGTGCGGTGCCTGCCGTCGGGCTGCTGCAGCGACAGTGCAAGCTCAGGCGTCATCGGCGCGGCGCTGGGCACGTTCGTAGGCCTCGACGATGCGCGCCACCAGCGCATGGCGCACCACGTCGGCCGAGGTGAAACGTGTCATCGCGATGCCCTTGACACGTCTCAACACCTGCTCGGCCTCGACCAGGCCGCTGGTCTGCCCCTTGGGCAGGTCGATCTGGCTCGTGTCGCCGGTGACCACCGCCTTGCTGCCGAAGCCGATGCGGGTGAGGAACATCTTCATCTGCTCGGGCGTCGTGTTCTGCGCCTCATCGAGGATCACGAAGGCGTGGTTCAGCGTGCGCCCGCGCATGAAGGCCAAAGGCGCGATCTCCAGCGTGCCTTTCTCGAACGCCTTGGTGACGCGGTCGAAACCCATCAGGTCGTACAAGGCGTCGTACAAGGGCCGCAGGTACGGGTCGACCTTCTGCGCCAGGTCGCCCGGCAGGAAGCCCAGGCGCTCGCCCGCCTCCACCGCGGGACGCGTCAGCACGATGCGCTGCACCTGGCTGCGCTCGAGCGCGTCGACCGCGCAGGCCACCGCGAGAAAGGTCTTGCCCGTGCCGGCCGGGCCGATGCCGAAGCTGATGTCGTGACCCAGGATGTGGCGCAGGTACTGGCGCTGATTCGGCGTGCGACCTTCCAGATCGGCGCGCCGCGTGTGCAGCACGATGGCCTCGCCGTCAGAGGCGGCGGGGGCCTCTCCTTGCGCCTGTGCCAGCGCCAGTTGCAGCGCCTGTTCGCCCAGCGGACGCGAGGCGCGGGTGTACAGGTTCTCCAGCAGGGCCAGCGCGCGTTGCACCGCGGGCCTCGCGCCCTCGATGCGGAACTGCTCGTGGCGCCGCGTGATCGCCACGCCGAGGGTCGACTCGATCTTGCGCAGGTGACCGTCGAGCGCACCGGCGAGGTTGGCCAGTCGCTGGTTGTCGGCGGGAGTGAAGCTGTGGCGAAGAATCAAGTGGGTCGCGCAGGATGCAACGAAAGCGCGATTGTGGCCGCGGCGAGGTTCGCGCACCATCCATCAGAATCCGTGCGCCATGGCGATCGCTGCCGCCCTTCCCCCCCGCTTGAAGCTGCCGACGGCGCAGCGGCTTGCCCGCGGCGTGCTGGTCGCCTTGCTGATGCTGCTGTTTGCGCTGGCCGCCGGTGCGGCGACCGACGTGTCGGTGCATGCCTTCAGCGACGCGCTGGTGGCCGACGACGACGGCCAGGCACGTTTTCCGGTCGGCGCGGCGGACCGTGTCGTGTCGCTGCCCGACGACTGGGTGCAGTCGCGCCCGCAACGGCGCGATCCGGCGTGGTACCGCCTGCGTTTCGACGCGGCCGGCGCACGCGAGCGCGGCGGGCCGCTCGGCCTGTACATCGATCGTGCCTGCGCCAACGTCGAAGTCCAGCTCAACGGCCAGCGCCTGCACGCCGCCGGGCGCATGAGCGATCCGATCAGCGCCGGCTGCGAGCGCCCGCTGCTGGTGCTGCTGCCCACCGCCTTGCTCGAAGAGCGCGGCAACACGCTCGATCTGCGCCTGGCGGGCTACGCGCTCGAGCAGGTCGCCTCACGCCAGCGCGCGGCGGGCCTGTCGGCCCCACTGATCGGGCCCTATGCCGAGCTGCACGCGATGCACGAGCGCGCATGGCGGCTCAAGGTGTTGCTGCCGCAGGTCGCCTCGGCCGCCCTGCTGTTGATGGGCCTGGTGGTGTTGCTGATGGGCTGGTGGCGCCGCCGCGAGACGCACCTGGCCTACTTCGGCGCGCTCGCGATCGGCTGGGCGTTCGTGACCGCTCGTCTGTGGTGGCACGACATCGGGCTGTCCATCTACCACAGCGAGCTGTTGCTCGTGGCCTGCGTGCCGGTCGTCGCACTGACCGCGGTGCAGTTCCTGCTCCATTACGCGCTCAAGCGCTCTCGCCCGATCGAAGTGGCGCTGATCGCACAGTGTGCGGTCGTGCCTGCCAGCCTGCTGCTGGCGGGCCCGTCGAGGGTGAACATGATCGCGACGTCCTGGTACATGCTGCTGGTTCTGCAGGTGCTGGCCGCGATGGGTCTGCACCTTTGGAGCACGTGGCACGAGCGGCGGCATGCCTTTTGGCCGATGGCCGCATTGTTGGCGGTGGTTGCGCTGATGCTCGGCGTCGAACTCGCGGCGCAGCAGCGCCTGCTGGATCCGTTCTGGCGCGCGCTGCCGAACGTCGTGATGCCGTTGGCGTTCTTGGGACTGGGCCTGTGGCTCGTGCACCAGTACGGCCGCGCGCTGTTCGACGCCGAGGACCTTCGCGCCTCGCTGGAGACCCGTGTGCGCGACGCCACGGCGGTGATGGAACGCAGTTTCGCGCAGATGGCCGAGCTGCGGGTCGAGCAGGTGACGCAGCAGGAGCGCAAGCGCATCGCCGCCGATCTGCACGACGACCTGGGGGCCAAGCTGCTGACGATCGTGCACACCAGCGAGAGCGAGCGCATCTCGACGCTCGCGCGCGAGGCACTCGAGGAGATGCGGCTGTCGGTGCGCGGCCTCACGGGCAAGCCCGTGAAACTGATCGACGCGCTGGGCGACTGGCGCGCCGAGGTCGTCGGCCGCCTGTCGCAGACCGGCGTGGAAGGCGAGTGGCAGGCGCCGACCGAGGACATGCCCCAGACCCTGTCGGCGCGCGCCTACGTCCAGACCACGCGCATCCTGCGCGAAGCGGTCAACAACATCATCAAGCACAGCGGCGCCTCGCATTGCTCGATACGCTGCACCATCGATGCGGGTGACTTTCAGCTCAAGATCCAGGACAACGGCAAGGGCATTCCGCTCGAACTTGACGGGCGTCTCGACCGCGGCCACGGCATGTCCAGCATGAAGCACCGGGCCAAGCAGTTGCAGGGCCAATGCCTCGTCGAGTCAGGCCCAGGCTATGGAACCGTGATCCGCCTCACGATTCCCCTCGAAAAACACACGCATACCGCCTGAACGGGGAAGGCCGCGCTGCTAGCATGTGCTGGAGTCGATTGGATCGACGAAGGGCCCGCCCATGAAGACCATCCTGCTGCTGGAAGACCTGCCCGAGATCCGTGCCTGGATGAAGGATCTGGTCCTGCGCGTCTTCCCCGACGGCCAGATTTCCGAATCAGCGCGCGTGCACGACGCGCTCGAACTGGTGTCGGCGATCAAGTTCGACCTTGCGCTGATCGACCTCGGGCTGCCCGACGGCTCGGGGGTCGCGGTGGTCGAGAAGCTGCGCGACACGCAGAGCGAGTGCCAGTCCGTCGTGGTGACGATCCACGACGACGACGACCATCTGTTCCCGGCGCTGCAGGCCGGCGCTTTCGGCTACATCCTCAAGGAGCAGGCGCGCGAGATGATCGCCGAGCAGCTGCAACGCATGGCCCAGGGCGAGCCGCCGCTGTCGCCGTCGATCGCGCGCCGCGTGATCGCCTACTTCGCCGAGCAGAACAAGCCGCAGGCCAATGCGCTGCCGCACGTGTCTCTGACCGAGCGCGAGAGCGAAGTGCTGCTGCGTGTGGCCAAGGGCTACACGCTGCCCGAGATCGGCGTGCAGCTCGGCCTGAGCCGCCACACGATCGCCGATTACGTGAAGCAGATCTATCGCAAGCTCAATGTGAGCTCGCGCGCCGAGGCAGCGTTGGAGGCCCAGCGGCTGGGTTTGTTCCGCCGCTGATCGACGGCCCCTCGCCCGCTGCGCGGGCACTCCCCCGCGGGGAGGCGCGGGGCCGACGCTTGGGAGCGGCCCGACGCTGGCCCGCATTGACGGCCCCTCGCCCGCTGCGCGGGCACTCCCCCGCGGGGAGGCGCGGGGCCGACGCTTGGGAGCGGCCCGACGCTGGCCCGCGCGGCGCCTTACCATCGCCGCCCATGATCGGCCGCCTCACCGGGATCCTCGCGGAGAAGTCTCCGCCGCAACTGCTCGTCGACTGCAACGGCGTCGGCTACGAAGTCGACGTGCCGATGAGCACCTTCTACAACCTGCCTGCGCTCGGCGAACGCCTGACGCTGCTCACGCACCTCGTGGTGCGGGAGGACGCGCAGCTGCTCTACGGCTTCCTCACCGCGGCCGAGCGCTCCACGTTTCGCGAGCTGCTGAAGATCTCGGGCATCGGCCCGCGCACTGCGCTTTCGATCCTGTCGGGCCTGTCGGTGGCTGAACTGGCGCAGGCCGTGGCACAGCAGCAGGTTGCGCGGCTGACCAAGGTGCCGGGCATCGGCAAGAAGACGGCCGAGCGGCTGCTGCTCGAACTCAAGGGACGGCTCGCGCCCGACCTGTCGTCGCCGGCCGCGTCCGCCACCACCGACGCCCAGGTCGACATCGTGCAGGCGCTGGTCGCGCTGGGCTACAACGAGCGCGAGGCCGGCGCCGCGCTCAGGGCGTTGCCGCGCGACGTCGGCGTCGCCGAGGGCATCAAGCTCGCGCTGAAGGCGCTGTCGAAGTAGCCGCGCGGCACGGCGGGTGGCTCAGACCGAGGCAGGATCGATCCCCTGCAAGGCCTCGTCGAGCCGGGCCACGATGCCGCGCTGCTGAGCGCAGTGCTCGTCATGCAACGTCTTCGATTCGCCGCGATGGCGCGCGGCAACATCCGCCTCGCCGAGCGCCTCGCGCACCTGCGCCAGGCGCGCCCGCGCCATCGCGCCGTCGTCGGTGTCGCAGGGCTCGGTCAGCGCCTGCTCGGCGGCACCGGCCAGCGTGCGGGCCCGCTCGGGCCGGCCGAGCTGCCATTCGCACCAGGCGCGGTCGGCCAGCAGGCAGGGGGCAATGCGCTTCAACCCTTCGGTCAGCGCGGTGTCGAAGTTCGCAGCGAACAGATCCAGTGCCTCGGCCCAGCGGCCCTGCGCAGTGAGCACCTGCGCGCGCAGCATCGGCACCAGCGAGCCGAGCGACGCGGTGCCGATGCCCGCGTCGTAGTGGCCGATCGACTCGGCCCCCATCAGCGCCTGCGCGACGGCCGTGCCGTCGTCCGACGTGCCGAAAAGCAGCGCCATGCGCGCCTGGCTCGCCCGCATCCAGGCCTGGTTGTGCATCAGCGCCGACAGGTGTGCCTCGTCGCCCTCGGCGACCGCGTGCCGGCGCGAAGCCTCGTACCAGCGCTGCGCCGTCTCGGCGCGTCCGCCGAAGTGATAGGCGTAACCCGCCACCAGCGCGGCGCGTGCCCTGGCGCCATGGTGATCGGGCGCGGCCACGTCCAACGCCTCGCGCACCAGCGCGGCCATGCGCGGCATGTCGTCGTTGGCGAAGGCCATGTTGGCCAGCCATGCGGCCGCGGTGGCATGCAGCCGCCGCGCCGCCGGGCCGCCCTCGCCCGCCAGCGTGTAGGCGGTCTCGACCATCCCCTGCGCATCACGGCCGATCACGCTGTAGTAGCCGTGCAGGCCCTGGGCCAGCGCCAGCCAGCCGCGCAGCAGGTGGTTGCTCGGCTGCCAGGCCAGTTGCGCGTTCAGTTCGTCGATGGCCGCGCGCGCGCGCTCGAGCTGGCCTTGGCGAGCCAGCAGCGCGGCCCGCTCGGCGCGCAGGCACTGCGCCTGGATCGGGTTATTGCAGGCCTTGATCGAGGCCTCCAGCGCGGCCAGCAGGCGCGAGCGGGCGGTGGTGGCCATCTCAGGCGGTCAATCGTGTGAGCGCCTCGGCGTACTTCGCGGCCGTCTTCTCGATCACCTCGGCCGGCAGCGCCGGCGCCGGAGCGCGCTTGTTCCACGGCTGTCCGTTCACGCGACACGCCTCCAGCCAGTCGCGCACGAACTGCTTGTCGTAGCTCGGCGGGTTGTCGCCCTCGCGCCACGTCTGAAGCGGCCAGTAGCGCGAAGAGTCGGGCGTCAGCACCTCGTCCATCAGCGTCAGCGTGCCGTCGCGGTCCAACCCGAACTCGAACTTGGTATCGGCGATCACGATGCCCTTGGTGAGCGCATAGGCCGCGGCCTCTGAATACAGGCGGATCGACACCTCGCGCACACGCGCGGCCAGATCGGACCCGATCAGCGAGGCCGCCTGCTCGAACGAGATGTTCTCGTCGTGCGCGCCCGCCTCGGCCTTGGTCGCCGGCGTGAAGATCGGCTCGGGCAGTTTGGCCGCGTTCGCAAGCCCCGCCGGCAACTTGATGCCGCACACCGACTGCGAAGCCTGGTACTCCTTCCAGCCGCTGCCCGCGAGGTAGCCGCGGACCACGGCCTCGATCGGCAGCGGCGCGAGGCGTTTGACGAGCATCGAGCGGCCACGCACCTGCGCGCGCTCATCGGGTGCGACCACGCTCTCGGGATCCTCACCGGTGAGGTGGTTGGGAACGACGTGCCTCAGGCGCGCGAACCAGAACAGCGCCATCTTCGTCAACAGCTCGCCCTTGCCCGGGATCGGCTCGCCCATCACCACATCGAAGGCCGAGAGCCGGTCGCTCGCCACCATCAGCAGCCGGTCGTCGCCCACCGCGTAGTTGTCGCGCACCTTTCCGCGCGCCACCAGCGGCAGCGAATGCAGGGTCGAATTCAGCAGGGCCGGCATGGCGCCGATTCTATGCAGCGCCCTGCCATGGCCCTCGCGCTCAAACGACCGTCTGCGCCAGTGCCCCGCTCGCGTAGCGCTGGGCCACCTCGGGCAGCGGCAGAGGCTTGATCTTGGGCGCCTGGCCCTCGCAGCCGAACTCGAGATAGCGCTGCTTGCAGATCTTGTAGGCCGCCTCGCGCGCGGGCTTGAGCCACTCGCGGGCGTCGAACTTCTCCGGGTTCTCGGCCAGGAACTTGCGCACCGCGCCGGTCATCGCCAGCCGGATGTCGGTGTCGATGTTGATCTTGCGCACGCCGAACTTGATCGCCTCCTGGATCTCGGAGACCGGCACGCCGTAGGTCTCACGCATCTTGCCGCCGTAGCGGTTGATCTGCTCCAGCAGGTCCTGCGGCACGCTCGAGCTGCCGTGCATCACCAGGTGGGTGTTGGGGATGCGGCGGTTGATCTCCTTGATGCGGTCGATCGCCAGGATGTCGCCGGTGGGCTTGCGGCTGAACTTGTAGGCGCCGTGGCTGGTGCCGATGGCGATCGCCAACGCGTCGAGCTGAGTGCGCTTGACGAAGTCGGCCGCTTGCTCGGGGTCGGTGAGCAGCATCTCGCGCGTCATCGTGCCCTCGGCGCCGTGGCCGTCTTCCTTGTCGCCCTTCATCGTCTCGAGGGAGCCCAGGCAGCCCAGCTCGCCCTCGACCGTGACACCGAGCTTGTGCGCCATGTCGACCACGCGGCGCGTCACGTCCACGTTGTAGTCGTAGCTAGCGATCGACTTGCCGTCGGCCTCCAGGCTGCCGTCCATCATCACCGACGAAAAGCCCAGCGCGATCGCGCCCTTGCACACGTCGGGGCTCTGGCCATGGTCCTGGTGCATCACCAGCGGCACATTCGGGTAGGCCTCGACCGCGGCCTGGATCAGGTGCTTGATGAAGGCCTCGCCGGCGTACTTGCGCGCGCCTGCGCTGGCCTGCAGGATGACCGGCGCGCCGACCTCGGCCGCGGCGCTCATCACCGCCTGCACCTGCTCGAGGTTGTTGACGTTGAACGCGGGGATGCCGTAGGTGTGCTCGGCGGCGTGGTCGAGCAACTGGCGCATGGAGACGAGTGGCATGGCGAACGTCCTTCAACGATGTTCAACGATGGAAGCGAGGCCCGATTTTACGGGCCCTTCGAGGCGCCATGCCATGCGGCCGCGGGATCGATGCGGCTGCCGACGTCGGTCATCTTGTCGCCATGGAGCCGTTGCCAGCCAAGAGGACGACGCAGGGCTGCGTATCGACGCGATTGGACCCGGCGTCGTCACCAAGTTGTCGCGGGGGTCCTTGCTAGGCCCTCGGCCTCGCCCAGATCATGGGTGGCCATGGGTGGCGCAAGCCGTATTGTTGCTTGAGCCGAATTCACCGAGGTCGATGCCACACGGAGGTACCCTGCGGAGAGCGCGATCGGGCCACTCCGTGCTCACGGCCGTGCCAGCGTCACCTGCTCTTGTTGGAGCCATCGACACCACCGCTCGGCGCCGGCGTGTTCGTCGCTGGCGATCGCACCGGCAAGGTCGGTGTGCACCTCAGGCCGCAGCGAGAGCGTCGCGGCACTGTCCATGAGCGGGGTCTGCGCCTCGCGGCGCAGCCGGTACAGACGCTGGCGCAAGCTGGTGTCGGCCTGGCGCGCCGTCGCGGCCGGCCACAGCAGGCCGGCAACCCGCTCGGTACGCAGCGGCCCGGCGCAGGCCACCAGCGCGAGCAGCGCCGCGTCCTTGGCCGAAAGCGCGATCGTTCGCCCGCCCACGCGCAGCACGGTCGCGCCGAGCAGGCACAGCTCGCACGCGGGCGTGGCTTTCGAGTCGAGGGACGTCGCGGACCGGGGCATTCGCTGCAGTGTCGTCCGGCCTGCGGGCGCAGGCAATGGCGGCGCCGACCGGTGCCGCAGTGCGCTGGGTATTGGTGCGAACGCGTTACCGCGTCGTTACCGCATCACCCACGGCCGCGCAGAGCTTGGCCGGTTCGTGCCGTCCCACTCCGCGCAGGCGGAGTCGGAGCCGCGGCACTCACCCCACCCGGCAGACCTTGAGCATGTTGGTGCCGCCCGGGTAGCCCATCGGCTCGCCGCAGGTGATGGCGTAGGTGTCGCCGGGCTTGAGCACGCCGCGTTCGACGAGCACCTGTTCGGCCTCGGCCAGCGCCTCGTCACGCTCGTTGTGGGTGGGCATCAGGATCGGCTGCACGTTGCGGTACAGCGCCATGCGACGCTCGGAGTTGTGCTTGTGCGTGAGGCCGAAGATCGGCACCTTGATGATGTGCCGGCTCATCCACAGCGCGGTGGAGCCGCTTTCGGTGAGCGCGATGATGGCCTTGCAACCCAAGTGGTGGGCAGTGAACAGCGCGCCCATCGCGATGCTCTGGTCGATGCGGCCGAAGTGGCGCTGCATGAAGTCGTTCTTGAAATCGACTTCCTCGGCACGCTCGGCCTCCAGCGCGATCGCGGACATCTGCTCGACCGTCTCGACCGGGTACTTGCCGGCGGCGGTCTCGGCGCTCAGCATCACCGCGTCGGTGCCGTCGAGCACCGCATTGGCCACGTCGCTGACCTCGGCGCGCGTGGGCACCGGCGCCAGGATCATGCTCTCCATCATCTGCGTCGCGGTGATGACCACCTTGTCCATCTCGCGCGCCATGCGGATCATGCGCTTCTGCAGCGCGGGCACGGCGGCGTTGCCCACCTCGACCGCGAGGTCGCCGCGCGCCACCATGATGCCGTCGCTGGCACGCAGGATCGCCTCGAGCTGCGGGATGGCTTCGCTGCGCTCGATCTTGGCGATCATCGCCGGCTTGTGGCGCGTGCTCTCGCCGGCCACGTTGGCCAGCTGCCGCGCCATTTCCATGTCGGTGGCGTTCTTCGGGAAGCTCACGGCCAGGTACTCGCACTCGAAGGCGGCCGCGGTCTTGATGTCCTCCATGTCCTTGGCCGTGAGCGCCGGTGCGGTGAGCCCGCCGCCGGCCTTGTTGATGCCCTTGTTGTTCGACAGCTCGCCACCCAGCACGACGCTGGTATGCACCTGCTCACCGCGCACCGCCTCGACCGTGAGCTTGATCAGGCCGTCGTTGAGCAGCAGCGTGTCGCCCGGCCGCAGGTCGCGCGGCAGCTCCTTGTAGTCCAGGCCGACCGCTTCGGCGGTCCCGGGTTCGGTGCGCTGCGCGTCGAGCACGAAGGGCGCACCGGGCACCAGCATCACCTTGCCGTCGACGAACTTGCCGACCCGGATCTTCGGGCCCTGCAGGTCGGCCATCAGCGCGATCGGCTTGCCCACCTTGGCCGCGACATTGCGCACGAGGTTCGCGCGATCGATGTGATCCTGCGCGTTGCCATGGCTGAAATTCAGCCGCACCACATCGACACCGGCGCGCAGCAGCCGCTCGAGCACCTCGGGGTCGCTCGAGGCCGGGCCGAGGGTGGCGACGATCTTGGTGGCTCGAATCATGGCGAGGCGCTCCGGTGCACTGCAGCACGCGATTATGGGCGGCCTCGCCCCGCCCGAGCTACGGGTGCATTACGGTACCGCGCCCCTCGGCGCAGGCCGCTCAGCCGTCGGCGATCGCCGCCTGCGCCGCCGCCAGGCGCGCGATCGGCACGCGGAACGGTGAGCAGCTCACGTAGTCGAGCCCGGCGCGGTGGAAGAAGGCCACCGAGGCGGGATCGCCGCCATGCTCGCCGCACACACCCACCTCGATGTCCGGCCGCACGGCCCTGCCCTTGTTCACGGCCATCTCGACGAGCAGGCCGACGCCCTTCTGGTCGATCGAGCGGAACGGGTCGTGCTCGTACATGCCGGCCTTCACGTAATCGGGCAGAAAGCGGCCTGCGTCGTCGCGCGAGAAACCCATCGTCATCTGGGTCAGGTCGTTGGTGCCGAAGGAGAAGAACTCGGCCTGGCGGCCGATGCTGTCGGCCACCAGCGCCGCGCGTGGCGTCTCGATCATCGTGCCCAGCATGACCTCGATGCTCTGGCCGCGCTCGGCGAACACCTGCGCCGCGACGGCGCGGATCACCTTGGCTTGCGCGTTGAACTCGCGCACCGTGCCCACCAGCGGCACCATGATTTCGGCCTTCACGCCCGCGCCCTTGGCGCGGGCGTCCAGCGCCGCCTCGAAGATCGCGCGCGCCTGCATCTCGGTGATCTCGGGGTGCACGATGCCCAGCCGGCAGCCGCGCAGGCCCAGCATCGGGTTGAACTCCTGCAGTTCGTCCACGCGCATGCGGATCTTGGTCAACGGGACCTTCATTTCTTTGGCCATTTCGCGCTGGCCGGCCTCGTCGTGCGGCACGAACTCGTGCAGCGGCGGATCGAGCAGGCGGATCGTCACCGGCAGTCCGCTCATCTCGCGGAACAGGCCTTCGAAGTCGGCGCGCTGGATCGGCAACAGCTTGGCCAGCGCCTTGCGACGCCCATCCTCGTCGTCGGCCAGGATCATCTCGCGCATCGGCACGATGCGCTCGCCTTCGAAGAACATGTGCTCGGTTCGGCACAGCCCGATGCCCGTGGCGCCGAAGGCGCGCGCCACCCGCGCTTCTTCCGGCGTGTCGGCATTGGTGCGCACCTCCATGCGCTTGTAGCGGTCGGCCAGCGCCATCAACGCGCCGAAGTCGCCGCTCAGCTCCGCGTCCTTGGTCTGG